>Ga0209157_1000224_pt1 | contig 50459 bp, 57 predicted proteins | sample GraSoiAngelo_135_FD_185892 | JGI IMG/M metagenome (GOLD analysis project Ga0209157, IMG submission 185892) | Grasslands soil microbial communities from the Angelo Coastal Reserve, California, USA - 14_0929_05_40cm (SPAdes) (version 2) | ecosystem: Environmental > Terrestrial > Soil > Grasslands ...
GGGCGGGCTGGCCTGGGACGACACCAACAACAATCGCGCCTTCCACGCCGGCGAGATCAGCGCCACGCTCAACGGCGCCTCGATCTACATCGTCGCCAAGCGCCAGAAGGACAAGATCAAGGACGACAAGGGCGAGCCGCTCTACCAGGACATCGAGCACGCCGCGCTCATGCCGAAGGGACCGGCCGGGCAGTTCGCGCTCTACCTGCCCTTCCAGCACTCGATCATGAAGTACTCGAAGAACCAGAAGCTCGCCAAGGACTTCCTGAAGTGGCTGCACCAGGACGCGAACTACGGAAAGTGGTTCGAGGTCAACGAGGGTTACAGCGTCGGCGCCGCCAAGAAGTGGGAAGACCATCCGATGTGGGCGAAGGTCGACAAGCCGCTGCAGGTATTCCGGCAGGCCGCACGGCTGACGCGCGCCTTCGGGCATCCGGGCCCGGCATCGGCGAAGGCCACCGAGGCGTACACGAAGTACGTCATCGTCGACATGTACGCCAAGGCCGTCCAGGGCACGAAGGCCGAGGACGCCGTGAAGTGGGCCGAGGGCGAGCTGAAGAAGATCTACGAAGGCTGATCAGAGTCAGGGCGTGAAGAAGCCGATAGCGGGAGGCGCCGGGAGCGCCGCCCCCGTCGAGGTGGCGCTGCCGCATTCGGGTACCTCGCAGCGCCGCGCGCTCACGGGTCTGCTCGAGAACGAGCGCTTCCTGGCGTTCGTGCTCCTGGCGCCGACGGTGCTCCTGCTCGGCCTGTTCATCGCGTATCCGTTCGTGATGGGCGTCTGGTTCTCGCTCTCCGACATCAGCGTCGGCAACCCGGCCCACTTCGTCGGCCTGCGGAACTTCGTCAAGGCCTGGAACGACTCGATCTTCCGGACCGCGTTCTGGAACACGAGCTTCTACACGTTCTGGGCTACCATCTTCAAGCTAGCGCTCGGGATGTGGCTGGCCCTCCTGCTCAACCGGCACTTCCGGGGCAAGCGGATCGTGCGCGCCTCGATGCTCCTGCCGTTCATCGTGCCGACGGTGCTCTCGACCTTCGCGTGGCGGTGGATGTTCGATCCGACCTTCAGCGTCCTCAACTGGACCCTCTACAAGACGGGCTTCATCGTCGCCAAGCTGCCGTTCCTCTCCAATGGCGACTGGGCGCTCTGGTGCGCGATCGCCGTCAACACGTGGCGCGGCATGCCGTTCTTCGCGATCACGCTCCTGGCCGGGCTGCAGACGATCAACACCGACCTTCACGAGGCGGCCTCGCTGGACGGCGCCAACGGCTGGAAGCGGTTCTGGCACGTGACGTGGCCGCTCCTGAAGCCGGTCACGGTCGTGGTCGTCGTCTTCTCGATCATCCAGACGTTCTCCGATTTCCAGCTGATCTACGTCCTGACCGGCGGCGGGCCCGCGAACTCGACGCATCTGCTCGCGACCTACGCGTACCAGATCGGCGTCGCGACCGGCCTCCTGGGCGAGGGGGCCGCGATCTCGCTCTGCATGCTGCCGGTCCTCTTCATCGTGGTCTGGATCCAGCTCAGATATTTGCGAAGACTCGAGGGCGCGTGATGGCGACAGCCAGACGAAGAGCCGAACGCGTGGTCCCGGCGGCCGAAAGGGTTGTCCGCGGACCGGAGCCACAAGCATCTACAGCAGGCCACCCGCGGTTGGATCCGGCCTGGAGCACTCGGTAAATGGTCATCGAGCGGCGGTGGAAGAAGTGGGTGTTCTTTTACATTCCACTGACCGTCTTCGTGCTCGGGACCTTGTTTCCGTTCTACTGGATGTTCGTGACGGCGATCCGGCCCGACGCCGAGCTCTATCGCTCCTGGCGGGCGGTCAACAACGCGCCGTTCTGGACGCTCCAGCCGACGCTCGAGCACTTCCGCGACCTGATGGCGAAGACCATGTTCCCGCAATGGCTCTGGAACACGTTCTTTATCGCGGTGATCTCCACGGCCATCTCGCTCGCCTGCGGGCTGCTCGCCGGCTACGCCCTGGCGCGGCTCAAGTTCCCGATGGCCGGCGCCCTCGGGACGTCGATCTTCGTGACCTATCTGGTGCCGCCGACGCTCCTGTTCATTCCGCTCGCGGACATCGTCCGCGACTTCCAGCTCGGCAACACGCCGTGGGCGCTGATCCTCACGTATCCGACGTTCTTGATCCCGTTCTCGACGTGGCTCCTGATGGGCTACTTCAAGACCATCCCCAAGGAGCTGGAGGAGTGCGCGCGCATCGACGGGGCCACGCGCTTCGGCGCGATGACGCGCATCATCTTCCCGATCGCGGTGCCGGGAATCCTCTCCGCGGGCATCTTCGCGTTCACGCTGTCGTGGAACGAGTTCATCTACGCGCTGATCTTCCTGTCGTCGCCCGAGCGCAAGACCGTCCCGGTCGGCGTCGTGTCGGAGCTGATCCGGGGCGACATCTACTTCTGGGGCCAGCTGATGGCGGGCGCGCTACTCGGCTCGATCCCGGTGGCCCTCGTCTATTCGTTCTTTGTCGAGTACTATGTCACCGGCCTGACCGGCTCGGTGAAAGGCTAAAGGAGACGTCCATGGCCCAGGTGATGATGAAGGACCTGAACAAGAAGTACGACGAGGTCCATGCCGTCAAGGACGTGAACCTCCACATCCGGGACAAGGAATTCATCGTGCTGGTCGGCCCGTCCGGGTGCGGCAAGTCGACGACGCTCCGGATGGTGGCGGGGCTGGAAGAGATCACCGCCGGTGAGATCACGATCGGCGATCGAGTCGTCAACGACCTGCCGCCGAAGGATCGGGACATCGCGATGGTCTTCCAGAATTACGCCCTGTATCCGCACATGACCGTCTACGACAACATGGCCTTCGGGCTCAAGATGCGGAAGTTTCCGAAAACCGAGATCGCCAAGCGGGTCGGCGAGGCCGCCGAGATCCTGGGCATCCAGGAATTGCTCAAGCGCAAGCCGCGCCAGCTCTCCGGCGGCCAGCGGCAGCGCGTCGCGGTCGGCCGCGCGATTGTGCGCCATCCCCAGGTCTTCTTGTTCGACGAGCCGCTCTCCAACCTCGACGCGAAGCTCCGCGTCCAGATGCGCGTCGAGCTCAAGCGGCTGCACGACCGCCTGGAGACGACGGCCATCTACGTCACGCACGACCAGGTCGAGGCGATGACACTCGGCGACCGGGTCGTGGTCATGAAGGACGGCTGGATCCAGCAGGTCGGCGAGCCGCTCGAGCTCTACGGCCGGCCGGCCAACCGGTTCGTGGCGGGCTTCATCGGCTCGCCGTCGATGAACTTCGTCGAGATGACCATCGCCGAGACGAACGGCGCCCTGTGGGCGGACACGCCAGGGATCCGCGTGAAGGTCCCGCCGGCGAGCGCGGCCCGGCTCGGGCCGTACAAGGGCCAGCGCCTGACGCTCGGCATCCGGCCGGAAGACCTGCGCGTCGCGACGGGCAGCGACCCGGCGGACTACAGCTTCGACACCGTGGTCGACGTCGTCGAGCCGCTCGGCTCCGAGATCTTGCTCGACGTCAAGGCCGGCTCGAACGTCATGGTGGCGCGAGTCGACCCCACTGTGCGCGCGAAGCTCCACGACAAGATGCGGCTCTCGCTCCATCCGGAGCGCGTCCACTTCTTCGACCTGAAGACCGAGCTGGCGATCTGATCGCGTAGTGGTGTCGGTGAAGCCGGCCGGACGAGCCGGGGACATCCGGCTCGCCTACGCACTCCTCTCCCCTGCCCTGCTCCTCCTCGCCGTCGTAATCGCGTATCCCGTCGGGTGGGAAGTGTGGACGAGTCTCACCGACCTCTCACCTCTCAAGGACGGCTCCACCGGTTTCGTCGGGCTCGCGAACTATCGCCGCCTCCTGGCCGACGCCACGTTCTGGCAGGCCGCGCTCGTCACCGTCGTCTACGCCGCGGTGACGAGTGCCGGCAAGCTGGCCCTCGGCCTCGGCTTCGCCCTGCTGCTGGCCCGGCCGTTCCGGGGTCGGGCCCTCGTCTTCCTGGCGATCTTCCTGCCGTGGGCTTATCCCGCGGGCGTCAGCGTGATCGGTTGGTACTGGACCCTGAACCCCCCGACCATCACCGCCTACGCGCCGTTCATGGGACAGCTGAAGTATGCGGTCGACGGCACCTTCGGAATCGGGGCCTGGGCCTTCGCGAGCGTCATGCTGTTCAACATCTGGCGCGGCAGCTCCTTCATCGCCGTGCTGCTCCTGGCCGGCATCAATGCGATCCCACAGGAGCTGTTCGAGTGCGCTCTGCTGGAATCCAGGAGTGCGTGGCGCCGTTTCCGGCTGGTGACCGTGCCGCTGCTCAAGCCATTTCTGGCACTGGGAGTATTTCTGTCGCTCACCAGCGCCTTCGCCGACCTCTCCAATGTCTGGATGCTCACCGCCGGCCGCATCGTGTTTCCGGTCATCGGCACGCACGCGTACTGGCTCGTCATCAAGGCGGGTCAGTATGGACCGGCCTCGGCGCTGTCGCTGACCTTGGTCCCGTTCCTGCTGGCCGTCCTCCTCGTGCTGTTCCGGCTCTTCGATCCCCCGCAGGAGCGGAGCACGGCATGAACCCGAAGCCCTGGTGGGCGAAGGTCGGCCATCGAAGCCTGATGCTCCTGGCCACGATCTACTGCGTCTTTCCGATCTACTTCATGCTGGTGCAGTCGTTGAAGACCCCCAAGGAGGATGTCTTCGGCAATCCGTTCATCGTCATGGATCCCACCCTCGAGAACTTCCAGGAGTTGTTCGACCGCGAGGGCGAGGTCCGGGGCTTCGTGGGGACCGCGCTGCGCCGCTCCTACCCCTTCGCGGACTGGCTCGTGAACACGATCGTCGTCTTTGCGGGCTCGGTCGCGGCCACCCTCGTGGCAAGCGTCGCGGCGGCCTACGCTCTGGGTCGGCTGCGTCCACCGGGGTTCCGCTGGTGGCGGCGCGGGATCTTCGCCGCCTACGTGATCCCGCAGACCTTGCTGTTCATCCCGCTCTACCAGGTCGTCCACACGCTCGGGTTGGACGACAACCTCCTGGCCCTTCTGTTGATCTACCCGACGATGGCCTTGCCCTTCTGCGTATGGATTCTTTCCGCCTACTTCCAGCTCCTGCCGCGCGAGATCGAGGAGGCGGCCTTGATCGAGGGCGCGAGTCGGGCGACCGCCTTCTTCCGGATCATCCTGCCCATGAGTCGCCCCGTTCTGGTCGCCGCGGGCATCTTCACCCTCGGGACCATCGCCAGCGACTTCATGATCGCCTCCGTCTTCCTTCTGACCCCGAACAATCAGACGATCACGGCCGGGCTCGGTACGTTCGACGTGGCGCTCGACGAGCTGGCCGCGGTGGCGGGGGTCAACCTGCTCGCCATTCCGGTGGTGACGATTTCCGCCCTCCTCGCCCGTGGCTTCGTGCGCGGCCTCACGGCGGCGATGATCGAGGGAGCCTGATCAAGCCGGCGAAGCCGGCGCTCGAGCCGGAACCGTAGAGCGGAATGCTCGCGGGATGTTGATCAGGGATCGGGCGCGATACGAATGATCCGGTGAATCGCCGCCTCGGGAACGTAGAGGGCTCCCCTGGCGTCGAGCACGATGCCGCCAGGATCGCCGAGCTCGCTGGCCACCACGCTGACCCGGCCGGCCGGCGAGATCCGGAAGATCTGCCGGATCTGATAGCCGGCGCACACGAAGATGCTCCCATCGGGGCCGGTCGTGAGGTTGGTGCGATGGTAGTGGCCGGCGGGGAGCCGGACGACGAGACGGAGCTCGCCATCGGGTCCGAGGCGAAGCACTTCGCCGACGGAGCTCAGGAACACGAGGTCGTCGCCCGGCGTCGCGGTCACACCGATGAGTCGCCACAGAGGCTCACGGTCGGGGCGAGTCGCTTCTTTTCGCGGAAAGATCGGGACGAGCAGATCGGCCCGTCGCGGAAGCGGCCGATCCTCGGTGAGATCGATGCGGAAGACCAGGGGGCCCCGATATCCTTCGTCGACGAGGAAGCTGAGCGACGGCGGCAGGGGCGTCTCCGAGCGAAGATGCGCCTCGGAGCCCGAGTAGTCGACGAAGACGAGGTGTCCGCGGCGGTCGAGCGTCAGCGCGGCCCCGCCGAGGAGATGGTTCAGCCCGACGGCGACCGGCTGGAGCCGCGGCTCGTCGCCCAGGCGATAGATGCGATTGCCGTTCTCCTCGCCGAGGAAGACGCTCCCGCTCCGAGGGTCGACCGCGAGGCTCCCGAGCACGGCCTTTCGAATCTGATCGGCAAACGGGATGACGACGCGCGGCACGCGCGAGGCGTCGATCGGCAGGGGCGCGCGGAGGTCGAGGCGGTAGATCTCACCGGCCGCGTCTCCGGACGAGCCGGCGCTCAGCACCACGAGCCGGCCGCGAGGATCGAGGGCGAGCTGGATCGGACGTGGAACTGCAGTGGCCACCACGTCGACTCGAAGGCCAGCCGCCACTTCGGCGCCGGCCGTTGGTTCAGGATTCGAGGCGAAAAGGCACGCCAGCAACACGGCGCGTCTGACCGTGCCCGAAAACCATGTGAGTCTTGACATTCTCGAACGGGCTCTGCTAGCCTCCGCGTGGCGTTGCGCGTTCGCCGGCTGAGCGGCGCGGAGGGCCCGATTCACACCTTCTCCTGGAGAGTACACCGATGATCACCAAGGCGTTGATCGCTGCGGCAGCGAGCCTGCTCGTGATGGGCCTCGAGGGCCTGCCGGCGTACGCCCAGGCCGACACGGTCGCCGAGCCGAAGGGCATCACGGTCAAGGGACTGGTCACGTCGCTTGGCGGGTTCTCGGCCACGGTGAGCACGCCGCTCTTCGTCACTGGAGCCACGGTCGAGCTGGCGCCCGGCGGGCAGACCGGCCGCCAAGAGTTTCGTGTCCCGACTTATATCTTCGTCATCGAGGGCACACTGATCACCGAGTACGAGGCGGGGCCGATCGGGATCAAGGGCACTCAGTACCACGCGGCGGGGCAGTCCTTCATGGACAACGGAGGCGTCGGCTGGTGGCACAACTTCGTCAACCGCTCGGAGAAACCCGTCAAGTACCTGATGCTCCATCTCGGTTACCCCGGTCGCCCGGATCCGATTCAGAGGCCAGACAAAGAGTAGGCTCGCCGCTCCTAGCCGATCGGCCCGGCCCGCGTTGGTGACGGGGTGCGGCCGACGCTCGCTACTTCCCGACCCCGCCCGTGATTCCCTGGATGAACCGATCCAGGAAGAAGTTGTAGAGAATCGCCACGGGTAGCCCCACCATCAGCGCCGCCGCCATCAGCGAGCCCCAGTAGTACACGTCACCCCGGATCAGCTCCGTCGGCACGCCGACCGTGACCGGCTTCTGGTCGCCCGGCGCGACGAAGGCCAACCCGTAGAGGAAGTCCTGCATCGAGAGCGTGAAGGCGAAGATCACGGCGGTCAGGATCCCGGGAATGCTGACGGGGAGTACGATACGCAGAAGCGCGCCGAAGTAGCCGCACCCATCGACCCGGGCCGCCTCTTCCATCTCCATAGGGACGGTCTTGAAGAACCCCATGAGCAGCCAGGTGCAGAACGGGATGGTGATGGTCGGGTAGACCAGCACCAGCGCCCACCAGGTGTCCTGCAGCCCGAGCATCGCGACCACTCGTGCCAGCGGGATGAAGAGAATGATGCCCGGGACCAGATACGTCATGAACACCGCGATGCCGAGGTTCTCGGACCCGGGGATGCGGAGCCGCGCCAGCGCGTATCCCGCCGGCACCGCGATGAGCAAGGTGATGACGGCGACCCAGGCCGCGATGGTCATCGTGTTGACGATCCATGCGCCGTAGTTCGTGCTGTAGAAGAGATAGGAGAAGTTCTTCCACGTGGGCGGCAGGTGAAACCACAGCGGAAACTGATCCATCCGGTAGAGGTCGGGGTCCTGCTTCAACGCCGTGATCGCCATCCAGTAGATGGGGAAGATGGCGATGATGACGTAGGGCGTGATCGCCGCGTAGATCCAGGCGTGGCGTCGGATCTCCTTGTGGCGTCGAGTGCGCGGCGCGTCGGCCATCGCCTAATACTCTCGGCGCTTCAGGTTTCTGAGCATCAGGATCATCAGGGGCAGCAGCAGGGGAAACAGGAACAGGGCGATCGCCGCCCCACGCCCGAGCGCTCCGGCCTGGATTCCGACCTGGTAGGCGAGCACGGGCAAGATCTTCGTGGCGTTCGCCGGACCGCCCTGGGTCAGGAGGTACACGACGCCGAGATCGGACAGGGTGAACACCGTGTCGAAGAGGAAGCCGATCAACAAGATCGGCGCGATCATCGGAACGACCACGTGGCGGAAGCGCTGAAAGAAGCTGGTCCCGTCGACCCGCGCCGCGTCCAGAATCTCGTTCGGCACGGACGTGAAGCCCGCGAGCAGCACGATGGCCGAGAACGGAAAGTTGCGCCACACGTTCACCATGATGCACGCGGCCAGCGCCAGATGGGGCTCGCCCAGCCACACGGGCCAGTCCGCAGAGCCGTAGCTCCCGATCGCCCCGATCTGGCTCAGGAACCAGTTGATGACGCTGAACTGCGAGTCGTACATCCACTTCCAGCCGAGCACGCTGATACTGATCGGGAGCGTGAACGGGATCACGACGAGGCCGCGGATGAACTTCCGGCCCCAGAACGGCTGCAGCAGGAGAAACGCGAGGCTGGTCCCGAGCAGGCCCTTGAAGACGGCGGCCACCAGGGTGAAGCCGATGCTGTTGCGGAGCGCGATGTAGAAGACGTCGCTCTCGAAGGCGGCTCGGAAGTTCTCCAACCCGACGAAGCTGGCGGTGTTGTCCGCGACCGAAGCGTCGCTCAATGCCAGGAAGAGCGAGAACAGGAACGGCGCTCCGACGAGGAGAAGGACATAGAGAACGGCGGGCGCGAGCAGCAGATAGCCGAAGGCGAGCCGTCGGGACGTCTGGCTCGCGAACCACCGCCGAGGGCGCGCCCGAACAGCGATCGAAACGGCAGCGGCCCGGGCGCCTGCGGCGTCCGGGCCGCTGCTTGACGAGCTTGCCGTCATGCCTGCTTGTACTTGGCGTAGATCCGGCGGTACTCTCCCACGCCCCACTTGACCGCGTCTTCCAGGGCCATGCCGCGACAGAACTTCGTGATCATGTCGGGGAAGACGAACGTGTTGACGATCTCCTGGATCGGCGTGGTCGACGGCCCAGGATATCCATAGAACGCCACGAACTTCGGGAAGTCCTGGAGGATCTGCAGCTTCGGGTCGGCGCCGATGACGGGCATGGGCTTCTTGTAGCGGTCGTTGAGATACGGCATGTTGTAGCCACGGCTCTGCACCATGCCCTCGAGGTCGTTGTCGATGAGATACGAGAGCCACTCCTTCGCCGCTTGCTGGTTCTTGGAGAACTTCCACACCATCCAGACGTTCGGCGCCGCGGCGCTGACCCGCTTGCCGGGCTGCCCCTGGGGCTCGAGTCCGAGGAACGTGTTCTGGAACACGGGCGGATTGGTGTCCTCGGTCGTACGGTAGGCCGAAATCGCGTCGTGCACCCAGCACGCGATGCCCGAGGCCAGGTAGCGATTGTCGGACGCATCGTCCCAGGAGAAGACCTCCGGGGTCATGCCTTCCTCGAAGAGTGCCTTGGCGAACTTGAGGAACTCGCGCAGCTCCTTGGAGTCGATCGTGGGCGCATCGCCGGAGGGCGTCGCCTCGATGCCGCCGTGGCTCCAGAACATCGAGCGCCAGAAGAGGTTCGCGTCGGCGCACTGGGACAGCGCGATACCCGTCGGATGTCCCTTGGGCTTGAGCGTGCGCGCCGCCACCCGCGCCAGCTCCCACGTGTCCGGATACTTGAGATTGTTGGCGTCGAACAGATCCTTGCGATAGAGCATCGGCGCCAGGATGTAGAAGATCGGCAGGCCGTACCAGCGCCCCTCGACCTCGACGAGCGACCGGGCCGCGGGAATCCAGCCGCCGTACTTCTTCCCCGCCGCATCGGCGACGTCGCTGAGATCCACGAGATTCTTGTAGTAGAGCCGGGTCAAGATGGACGAGCCGTTGTAGATGATGTCGTGGCCGGCGCCGGCGGCGAACTCGGCCGCCATGCGCGCGGGAATGTCGAGGTGCGGAATGTGGTCGACGCGCACCTTAACCCCGTTCTTGTCGCCCCATTCCTTGGCGAACTTGTCGTACCAGGCGTCGTACGCCGGGATGAAATGACTCCACTGCAGGATGCGCAACGTCGTTCCCTTGATCTGCGCGGGAGCCTGCCGTGCGTCGAGCATCGTCAGAAGCGAGCTTCCCGCGACCCCGGCACCGGCGGTCGCGAGGAATTTCCTTCGATTGACGATCGACGCTGCGGGCTTGGCCGGTTGCGGGTCCATCATCGTAGGCCTCCTTGAGCGGTCCTGAGCGCTATGGGGGGTTGGCAGCTGGCAACCCTCGTAAAGAATTAGATTCTTTATGCTGCCTTGCCGCCAGTTGTCAAGTGGGTCTTGCCCCCGGTGTATCCTCGCGCCCATGCGCCGACCGCTTCTGGCTCTCGCGGTGGTTCTCACCGCGATCGGGGCCTTCACGGGCGGGCTGGCGTGGCTCCTGGACACCCCGAGACCACCGGCCGGCGCGTCGAGGGCCGAGCGCCTCTACCTCGGCCTCTGCGCGACCTGCCACGGACCGGACGGACGGGGCTCGTGGCGCGCGGCGCTCTTCCTGGTCCGGCCCGGCAGGCTGAACGATGCCGCGACGCTCGACCGGCGCTCGGATCAATATCTCTTCGACATCATCAAGTACGGCGGCGCGCCCATCGGTCGGCCGGGGATGCCCGCCTTCGGCTCGACGCTCACCGACGACGAGATCGCCGAACTGGTCGCTTATGTGCGCGCGCTCTCCCGCGCGCGGTGACTCAGGGGAGCTTCTCGATCCGGATCAAGACAAGCTGATCGTCTCGCTGGCGCACCGCGAGCTTCACCCGGTCGCCCGGCCTGGGGTCGACCGGATCGAGAAGCGCCGGGCTCGCGGAGATCGCCATCAGCTCCATGGCGTTCATGCCGAGCGCCGCCACGGGCTCGTGCCGAACGAGGAGCATGTCCGAGGCGGGGCGCGCGGCGATCGTCCCGCGCACCTCGTAGGCCGCTGGACGGATGACCGTTCCCCAGATACCCGCGGCGAACGCCGCGAGCAGCACGACGAAGAGGAGGACGGCTACGGTGCGATGTGAGACGAACCTAGTACCGGCTATCCCGCTCCCAGTCGAACCTGACCTCGGAATCGGGCCGCAGGTCGTCGCCGGTGAGGATCCACTTGCCGCCGCATCCCTCGCGCGCGAAGTAGGCAGCCGGCTTGGGCGCCGACCCGAGGCTGATGAACAGGATGAAGATTCCTACCCCGCCGCCCAAACCGCAAAGGAGCACCTTGCCGGGAATATAGAACACGTTGGCGATGCCGGCGCCGACGTTGTACGCGGTGTACTCGGCGAGATGCGACTCCTGCTCAGGGAGATCCTGCGGCGGCGCCGCCGGCTGGGGCATGGGCGGCGCGGGCGGCGGCGGAGTCTGAGCCGGTTGCTGGGCTGTCGCGAGCGGGGCGAGCGGACCGGTGGCGAGCATCGCGAGCGCCACCACGACGGCGAGGACTCGGCTTACGATCTTCATCAGGATCCTCCTCCCTACAGGCCTCAGGGAGTCATTGTCCGCCCCAAGGGGCGCCCCACCACAACATTCCGGCAGACTTCGATCATAGCAAACGGCTAGGCGATGCGTAAACTCGACAAACGCTATAATCGGCGGCACATTCACTCCCAGGAGGCCCGCTAACCATGAAGCTCGTGCGCTTCTCCACCAACGGCCAGGCCCCTCGGCTCGGCGTCCTCCAGGGCGACCGCATCGCCGACCTTCAGGCCAGCGTCGCCGCCTCTCTGACGCGGCGCGGCGTAACCCGAGCCGCCGAGATCGCCGCGGCTCTCGTCCCTGGCAGCACCCGCGCGTTCCTCGAGGGCGGCCCGCTGGTCGAGGAGACGGTTGCGGGCATCAAGGAATGGGTGACGATCCCCGCCAATTCCGCGCGCCTGCACGCGCCGATCGCGGATCCTGGCAAGTTCATCTGTATCGGGCTCAACTACCGCGACCACGCGGAGGAAGCCAATCAGCCGATCCCGAAGGAGCCGCCGATTTTCGCGAAGTGGTCGAACGCGATCCTCGACCCGAACGAGCCGATCCTGAGACCGCGCGGCTCGAATCAGCTCGACTGGGAAGTCGAGCTCGGCGTCGTCATCGGCAAGACCGCGCGCTTCGTCAGCAAGGAGAAGGCGCTCGACTACGTCTGGGGCTACACGATCATCAACGACGTGAGCGCCCGCGACTTCCAGTTCATCGGCAGCCAGTGGATGGCCGGCAAGATCCCCGAAACGTTCGCGCCGGTCGGCCCCTACATCGCCGACCGTGCCGAGATCCCGGATCCGCACTCGCTCGAGCTGAAGCTCTGGGTCAACGGAAAGCAGATGCAGAGCGGCAACACCAAGACGTTCATCTTCGATGTCCGTTACATCGTGAGCTACCTCTCGGGGCTGATGACGCTCTCGCCCGGCGATCTCATCGCCACCGGCACTCCGCCGGGCGTGGGCTTCGCCCGCAAGCCGCCGGTCTTCCTCCAGCCGGGCGACACGTGCCGGCTCGAGATCACCGGGCTCGGTCGGATCGAGAACCCCGTGAAGGAGGCCTGAAGGAGACCAGGACGATGCTCGACGTCATTGCGCCGCTCGTCATTCAGAACACGACGAAGATCGTCCTCGTTTCACTCGACGGTCTGGGCGGGCTGCCCCGACTCGAGACCGGCCGCTCGGAGCTCGAGACGGCACACCTGCCGAATCTCTCCCAGCTCGCCACCGAGGCCGCCTGCGGCCTCATCCGTCACGTGGCGCCCGGGATCACGCCGGGAAGTGGCCCCGGCCACCTCGGGCTCTTCGGCTACGACCCGCTGCACTATCAGGTCGGGCGCGGCGTCCTCGAGGCGCTCGGCATCGAGTTCGATCTGCGCGCGGGGGACGTCGCCGCGCGCGGAAACTTCTGCACGATCGACGGCGCCGGCCGCATCACCGACCGCCGCGCGGGCCGGCTCGCGACCGAGATCAACCTGCGCCTCACCGAGCGCCTCCGGAAGATCCGCCTGCCCGGCGTCGAGGCGTTCGTCGAGACCGTGAAGGAGTACCGCTTCGTTCTCGTCCTGCGCGCGCGCGCGCGGGGCGGCGCCCACCTGGCCGCCGGGCTGTCGGAGACCGACCCGCAGGCGACCGGACAGCCGCCGCTCCCGGTGAAGGCGCTCAATCCGCGCGCGAAGGCGACCGCCGCGCTCGTGAATCGCTTCGTCACAGAAGCCCGACGTCTGCTCGCCGACGCGGGGCCCGCGAACATGGTCCTCCTGCGCGGCTTCGACCAGCTGCCGAAGCTCCCGCGGTTTCCCGAGGTCTTCGGGCTCCGGAGCGCCGCGATCGCGGCGTACCCGATGTACCGCGGGCTCGCGAAGCTGGTCGGCATGGAAGTCCTCAAGACCGGCGCCACTTTCGACGACGAGCTCGCGACGCTGCGCGAGCACTGGGACACGCACGACTTCTTCTTCGTCCATTACAAGGACACGGACAAGGCGGGCGAGGACGGCGACTTCGACGCGAAGGTGCGGGCGCTCGAACGCCTCGACCGGGCGATCCCGGAGATCCGCGCGCTCAAGCCCGACGTCTTGATCGTCTCCGGAGACCACGCGACCCCCTCCGTGCTGGCCGGCCACGGCTGGCAGCCGGTCCCGGTCGTGATCTGGAGCCGCTACTGCGGCGCCGACGGCGTGACCGCGTTCACCGAGCGCGCGTGCGGTGCCGGAAGCCTCGGCGTCATCCCCTCCCAGCACCTCATGCCGCTCGTGATGGCGAACGCGCTCCGGCTCACGAAGTTCGGCGCGTAAATTCCCTTGCCCGGCGTCCGGGCGGCGTCATACTTCGTAGTGGCAGTGCGCGCTGCAGGCCGTCGCGGGGCCGGGGCCCCGCCGGCCGAGGCGCGCACGGGAATTCCATGGAAGAGCTCGAGCGCCTGAGAGAATCGATCAAGCTGCTCCTCGTCGAGGGTCGAGACGAGCGACTCTCCGACCTCGTCGAGGACGCCCACCCGGCAGACCTGTCGCGCGTGATCCGCGAGCTGCCGCGCGACGATCAGGTTCGCCTCTTCCGGTTGCTCAGCCCGCAGCACGCCGGTGAGGTGCTCGCCGAGCTCGACGACCCGACCGTGCGCGAGCTGGTGGGCTCGCTGCCGGAGGCCGAGGTCTCGCGGGTCCTCGACCGCATGCCTCCGGAGCAGGTCGTCGACGTCGTCGAGGAGCTGCCCAAGGAGCGGGCAGACGAAATCCTCGAGCTCATGGAGGAGGAGAAGTCCGAGGAGGTCCAGGAGCTCCTCGAGTACCGCGAGGGCACGGCCGGGCGCCTCATGTCGCCCGAGTTCGTCGCCGTGCGTGAAGACGCGAACGTCGCGGAGGCGATCGAGCACATCCGCAAGGCGGCGTCCGGCGAGGGTGCGTTCTACCTGTACGTTGTGGACGACCACGATCACCTCGTCGGCGTCGTCCCGCTGCACCGGCTCCTGGCCGCCGACGCAGCGACGCCGATCCGCGCCATCCGCACCGACGAGGTCGAGAGCGTGCGGGTCGACACGGATCAAGAGGAAGTCGCGCGCCTGGTCCAGCACTACAACCTGATCCAGATCCCGGTGGTGGACGTCAATCGCCGCCTGCTCGGCACGATCGGCGTCGACGACGTGATCGACGTCATCCGCGAGGAGGCGACCGAGGACATCCAGCGTCTCGGCGGCGTCGCCGGCGACGAGACGGTGCTGGACCCGCCGCGGGCGGTCTTCCCCAAGCGCAACCTCTGGCGGCTGATCAATCTGGGAACGGCCGTGCTGGCGGCCTCGGTGATCGGGCTCTTTGAGTCGTCGATCCAGACCCTGGCCACCCTGGCGGTCTTCATGCCGATTGTGGCCTCGATGGGTGGTATCGCGACGACCCAGACCGCCACGGTGGTGGTGCGGGGCATCGCGCTCGGGGACATGACGGCGAGCGTCCTGCGCCGCGTACTCTGGAAGGAGCTCTGGCTCGGGCTGACCACGGGGGCGGCGAACGGCCTGGTGATCGCGGCGATCGCCTACATGTGGAAGGGCCAGCTCCTCCTCTCGCTGATCCTCGCCGTCGCCCTCGTGGCCAACATGATGGTCGCCGCGGTCGTCGGCACCCTGATCCCGATCGCGCTCAAGACCTCCCGCGTCGATCCCGCTGTCGCGTCGAGCGTGATCATTACTACGTTCACGGATGTGTTCGGATTCTTTTCGTTTCTCGGGCTGGCGACGCTCCTGATGCGGTTTCTCCTTTAAGGGGCCGTCAGGCGAAAAGTAACTTGGCAACGGCGGCCGGGCATGGTTAAAATACGGCCGGCTCTCGACTTCGACCGGCTCACCCCCAAAATCGACACCGCCGGAGGGCTCTGAGTGGACGTAGCGTTAGAAAAGAGGCAGGTCGAGCGCGCGTACGAGTTGTTAGCTCCGGTTTACGACTTCATCTTCGACTGGATCTTCGCTCCGGGGCGTTCTGCCGCGATCAACGAGCTGGCTATCCGGCGCGGCGATTCGGTGCTCGAGGTCGGCATCGGCACTGGACTGAACCTGCCCCTCTATCCGTGGTCCTGCCACCTCACGGGGATCGATCTCTCCCAGGAGATGCTGGACAAGGCGGTCGAGCGCGTCCAGAGCCTGGCCATGCCCAACGTCGTGCTGAAGGTCATGGACGCCACGTCGCTGGACTTCGGCGACAACGAGTTCGACAAGGCGGCGGCGACCTACACCATCTCGGCGGTGCCGGATCCCGTGGCCGTGCTGCGCGAGATGCGCCGCGTGGTGAAGCCCGGCGGCATCATCGTCATCCTGAACCACTTCAGGAGCCAGCGCCGGGTCACCGGCTGGGCCGAGGATCTGATGGCGCCGGTGTGCACGCGCCTGGGCTGGAAGTCGAACCTCATGTTGGAGCCCTTGCTCGAGCAGGTCGGGCTGGTTCCCGAGTCGATCACCCACGTCAACATGTTCAAGGGGTGGCGCCTCGTGAAGTGCGTCAACCGGAAGTAGCCCGGCTCTCCCTCCTCGTCCTGGCGCTCGTCGTCGTCGCGCCGGTCGCCTGCGCCGGACGGACCGCGCTGCTCGCGGCCGCGTTTCTCGTCGAGTTCCTGACTCAGGGACGTCCCGCCGTCCTTTCGGCTCTGACCGACCCGCCCGTCCGCCGGCCCGGCGCCCTCCGCGAGGCCGGAGCCGATCTCTACGTGCACGCCGGGCTCGACGCCGGCCGGCCGCTGGTGCTCGCTCACGGCTTCGCGCGCGCGGGCAAGGACGACCCGCGGGTGCGCGACGCGGCGGCGCTCCTGGCGAGGGCCGGATTCGACGTCGCGGTCCCGACGATTCCCGGGCTCACGCGCGGCCGGCTCGGACCCGAGGACGTCGAGCCCGTGGTCGGCGCGCTCGCCGCGCGCGACGGACCGACCGTCCTCGTCGCGGTCAGCGTCGGGGCGGGCCCGGCGCTCCTCGCGGCCGCGGATCCGCGGGTCCGCGACCGGGTGAGCGCGGTCCTGAGCCTCGGGGGCTACGCGTCCGCCCTCGAGGTCGTGCGCTTCTGGCTCACCGGATCGTACGCCTACGAGGGCATCCGCGGTCGGGTCGATCACGACCCGGAGCTCGTGCGGACGTTCCTCCGCGCCAACGCCGACCGGCTCGACCCGGCCTCGCGCGGGGCCCTCGACACCGCCCATCGAGAGGCCCTCGACCGACTGCTCGCTGCGCCGCCGCCCGATCTCTCGCGATACCTTGACGCGCTCTCGCCCATCCGGGTGGCGCCGAGCATCGGCGCGCGTCTCATCCTGGTTCACGGTCGCGCCGACCGCGCCGTGCCCTACACCGAGAGTCTGCGGCTGGCGGCGGCACGACCCGACCGGACCACGCTCGTCCTGGTCGGGCTCGTGGAGCACGTCGAGGGCGCGCGCGGGCGAGGCTGGTCGGAGGCCCGGGACCTGCTCGCGCTCTGGCGGGCGATGTACGCGTTGCTCGGCGCGTGACGCTCGTCAAATTTCTTGGTTCCTCCGGGAGGGCCCTGCTAGGCTGCGCGCATGAATACAAGAATTTTCGCGACCGCCGCCATCATGCTCTTCGCCACCGGGTGCACGACGACGACGACGGCTCGCCGCCAGTTCGACGACATCGATCTGCCTTCGGGTCTGGCCTATCGGCCCGGAGATTCGATCGTGATCGAGTCGCCGACCGTCAAGGCGGCGCAGCTCGTGTACCGCGGGCGCCTGGAGCCGATCACCCTCGGCGACGCGATGCGCGCGCGGCTCGAGTCCAGCGGCTGGCGTCAGGTCTCCCGAACGAGCACGGCCAACGATGGGGTGCGTCAGGTCTACGAGAAGGATGGGAGCGCACTCGACGTGCACATCTACGAGGGGCTCTGGTACACCTATCTCGCGCTCAGCGCCTCCCAGGTCCTGCCGCCCGCGCCGGTACAGACGGGGAGCGACACGCCGCCCGCCGAGCTCTCCACGGGCGTGGAAGAGCCGAAGGCTGCGAGCCCCGCGAAAACGTCGGCGAATCTGGAGCCCGGGATGGTGCCGGAAACTCAGACGGCGCCGCCGAAGAGCGATCCGTCCTTCACTCAGCGCGTGAAGGACTTCTTCACGAACCTCTTCACCTGGTAGGCTGCTTCCCCGCCGGAGGCAGGAGGCTCAGCCCAGGAACTCGCGGCAGAGCGCTTCCCACATCATCGCCGAGAGCTTCAGGCTCTCGGTGTCCACGCGCTCGTTGTGGCCGTGGAACATCACCGGATACTCGGTGTACGGGATGCGCAGCGAGTGCAGCCCGAAGCCGTAGGCCGGGATCCCCCTCCAGCGGAAGAACTTCGCGTCGGTGCCGCCGGTCGTGATGGCAGGCACCACCGTGCTGTCCGGCATCATTTGCTTGGTCACGCGCCGGATCGCCGCGATCAACGGCGTGTCGGTCGGCGACACGCTCCCGCCACGCCGGCGGTCGGACAGCGTTTCGATCGTCACCTTGGACACGAACGGGCCCAGCGCCTCCTTGATCATCGCCTCGACCTCGTGCTGCTCGACGCCGGGGAGCGAGCGGATGTCGACGTCGATGTCGACGCGATCGGGGATCACGTTCACCTTCGTGCCGCCGTGGGCGATGTTGGGGGAGAACGTCGTGTGCGTGCACGCGTGCGCCTCGCGGGCGAGTGCCAGGTTGTCGAGATCGCAGACCGCGTCGTAGACGCGATCGGGATCGGTGAGCGCCTCGGTCAGTCCCGGCTCGAGATGCAGCGACTGCACGTAGCCGCGCCAGGCGTCGAGGATCCGTGCCTGCGGCCGGTACTCGGCCAGGCGCTGCACGACCTTGGCCGCGGTGACGAGAGCGTTGTCCGTCTTGAACGGCCGCGAGCCGTGGCCGGGCGTGCCGTGCACGACCAGCCGTCGCCAGTTGCCGCCCTTCTCGCCCACCGTCACCTTGAGCGTATGACCGGCCTTGGTCGGGATCGGCACGCCGCCGCTCTCGGTGATGACGTAGTCGCACTTCACGGCGTCCGCGTGATGCTCGACCAGATGGCCCGCCCCCAGGAAGCCCCCCGCTTCCTCGTCGGCCACGGCCAGATAGATGAGGGTGCCGCGCGGACGCCAGCCGCTGGTGGCGAGCCGCCGGGTGGCGACCGCCATCGTGGCGGTCAGGTTCAGCATGTCGATGGCGCCGCGCCCCCAGACGATGCCGTCCACCAGCTCGGCCGCGAACGGATCGCGCTGCCAGCCCGACAGGCTCACCGGCACCACGTCGGTGTGGCCCATCAGCAGCAAGGTCGGCGCCTTGGGATCACGGCCCTCGATCCGCGTGATGAGGCTCATCCGTCCCGGCTCCGAGGTGTAGCGCTCGCAGGAAAGGCCGCTGCCGGCGAAAAAATCCTCCAGGGCGGCCACACTGCGCTCCTCGTGGCCGGAGGCGGCCTGGCCGGTGTTGACGCAGGCGTTGCGGATCAGGGTGCGGAGCAGCTCGGTGGCCTGGGTCTCGATCGCGGTGTCGTCGGGCATGTCGTCGCCTCTACAAGCTCAGATTTCGTCCCTCGCCTGCGCCGGGGCGCTGGATACCCCAGCCGGAGAGCTTCGTGAGCACGGTGTTCCGGTGCACGCCGAGCCGGCGTGCGGCGCGGCTCACGTTCCAGCCGGTGCCTTCGAGCACGCGCAGGATGTACTGGCGCTCGAACTGCTCCATCGCCTCGCGGAGCGGCGGCCCCGTGTCCTCGCCCAGGCGCGAGCCGGTCTCCGGCATCGCGACGTCGAGCGGCACGTCTTGCAGATGGATGACCGGGCTCCGCGCCAGCACCACCGCCCGGTGCAGCACGTTCTCGAGCTCGCGCACGTTGCCGGGCCAGTCGTAGCGCGTGAGCACCTCGAGGGCGCCGGCCGACACGCCGCGCACGTCGCGGTTGCACTCACGCGCGATCTTGCGGACGAAGTGCTCCACGAGCGCGGGAATGTCCTCGCGCCGCTCGCGCAGCGGCGGCACGTGGAGCGGCACGACATTGAGCCGGTAGTAGAGGTCTTCGCGGAACGTGCGCGCGCGCACGGCGCTCCGCAGATTCACGTTCGTCGCCGCCAGGATCCGCACGTCGACCGGCACGGGGCGGATCCCGCCCAGCCGCTCGATCTCGCGCTCCTGCAGGACGCGCAGGAGCTTCGCCTGGAGATCGAGCCGCAGGGTGCCGATCTCGTCGAGGAACACCGTGCCGCCGTGCGCGAGCTCGAACCGGCCGAGCTTCTTCGCGTGCGCCCCGGTGAAGGCGCCCTTCTCGTGGCCGAACAGCTCCGACTCGACCAGCGCCTCGGGGATCGCGGCCACGTTGACGGCCACGAACGGCTGCCCGCGGCGCTCGCTCCGCGCGTGGATCGCGCGCGCGACGAGCTCCTTGCCGGTGCCGCTCTCGCCGGTGATCAGCACGGTCGTCGGCGTCGCGGCGATCTGGGTGATAAGCTGATAGATGCGGGCCATCTCCGGGTGGCGGCCGACCATCCGCTCGAACGATCCCGCCAGGCCGCCTGCCTCGGGCGAGCCGCCGGCCAGCGCGGAGCGCAGATAGAGCACCTCGCGCTCGAGCGCGCGCTTGTCGAGCGCGCGCTGGGCCAGCATCAGGATGTCGTCCACGTCGAAGGGCTTGGTCAGGTAATCGTATGCGCCGCGCTTGAGCGCCTCGACGGCGGTCCTGAGCTCGCGGACGGCGGTGGCGATGACCACGACGGTCGAGGGGTCGGCGGCCTTGATGCGCGGCAGGACGTCGATCCCGGCCTCGCCGGGCATCCGCTGGTCCAGCATCACCAGGTCGATCTCGTGCGCCTTCAGAACTTCGAGCGCCTGGGCGCCGTTGCCGGCCTCGAGGACGTCGCAGGTCTCTTCGAGGATCGCGCGCACCGAGGCGCGCACGCCCTCCTCGTCGTCGACGACGAGGACGGTGCCCCGGCGCGGCGTCTGCGCGTCCACGCCCGTCACCGCTGGCGCGAGCGTTCCATCGTGAGGTACTGATTCGCGCCGCTGCCGCTGCCGCCGGCGCGATGGACGTAGATCAGGATCGACTCGCCGGGCTTGAGCGCGGAGAGCGCCTTGAAGAGCGTGGCCGGCTCGTCGGCCGAACGGCGCGAAATTTCCAAGATGACGTCGCCGCGGCGGAGACCGGCCTTCTCAGCCGGGCTCCCGGGCAGTACGTCGGTGACGAGCAAGCCGCGCGAGACCGGCAGGTCCAGGCGAAGCGCGGCGTCGCCGGTGAGGGACTCCACGTTGAGGCCCCACTCGTCGTTGCCGGGCGCCTCGGCCACGAGAGGCTCGTCGGCCGGCATCTCGCCAATCTTCACGGTGACCGACACGGGCTTCTTGTCGCGGATCACCGTGAGCTTCATCGTCTGCCCCGGGCGGATGGACGCGATGCGCCGCTGGAGGTCGGGCACCTCCTTGATGGGCGTGCCGCTGAGATCGACGACGACGTCGCCCGCCTTCAGCCCCGCCGCCTCGGCGGGGCTGCCCTTCATCACCTCGGCCACGAGCACGCCTTCGCGCTCCTTGACGCCGAAGCTGCCGGCGAGCTGATCGGTCACGTCCTGGATGACGATGCCGAGCCAGCCGCGCACGACCTTGCCGCGCGTGATCAGCTGCTGCATCACGTCCTTGGCCTGGTTGATTGGGATGGAGAAGCCGATACCCTGGCCGGCCGCGACAATGGCGGTGTTGATCCCGATCACCTTGCCGTCGATGTTCAGGAGCGGCCCGCCCGAGTTGCCGGGGTTGATCGACGCGTCGGTCTGGATGAAGTTGTCGTACTGGGTCACGCCCACGCGCGTCCGCGCGGTGGCCGAGATGATCCCGACCGTCACGGTGCGGTCGAGGCCGAACGGGTTGCCGATCGCGATGGCCCACTGGCCGACCCGCAGGTGGTCGGAATCGCCGATCTCCGCCGCCGGCAGCGGGCGCGGCGAGTCGACCTTGAGCACGGCGATGTCGGTCTTCGGATCGCGACCGACGAGCTTGGCGGTGAACTTCCGCTGATCGGAGAGGCGCACGATGATGTCCTGAGCGTTCTCGATCACGTGGTTGTTCGTCAAGATGTATCCCTTGGGATCCACCAGGACGCCCGAGCCGGTCGCGCGCGCGTCTTCGCGTGGGCGCCGCCGGAAGTAGCGGTCGTAGAACTCGTCGCCGAAGAACTCGCGGAAGCGCTCCGGGTTTTCCTCGGGCGCGCCCGCCGCACCCTTCTTCTGCACCGTGCTCACGTGCACGACGGCGGGCGTGACGCGGTCCGCGACGGCGCTGAAGGCGTCCTCCATCGCGCGCAGGACGGCCTTGGGATCCGCTCGTGGATCCGACTTCGGCGCCGGACGCGACTCTGCCGCGGGCGGGCGCTGCTGCGGCCGGGCGGGCGCGGGCTGAGCCCACGCGGGCGTGGACTGCGTCCACGCGGGCGTGACGAAAAGCAGGGCGAAGACCAGTACGACGAGTGGATTCATCAGCGGTTCGGCCTCCTACTCTACTGGGGGCGGGCGGGCTGCGCCAGCGGCACGAGCGCCAGCTCGATGACACGCCGGGTGCGCGCCGTCACGCGGGCCGCGGCCCCCCGACGCAGGCGACCGATCCAGACGATCGTGCCGCCGGCTTCGACCACCGGCACCCGGCCGCGCTCCCAGCGCGGCACCTTGGCTTCGATCAGGAGCGTCTTGAGGCGCCGCTCGACCCCGCCGAACGCGACGAAGCGGTCGCCGCGCCGCCGGGGGCGGACGACGAGCGGGGTCGCGAGACCGTCGGCGTCGAAAGCCACGCGGCCCGACTCGCGTGGGATCGCGTACGCGTCGGCGCCGACCAGCCGCGCCTCGAGCGCCTGCCCGATCTCGGGCAGCTCGGTGCGCCCGGGCACGACGACGGCCCGCTCGATCAGCGTGGGCGGCGGAGCAGTCGCCAGGCGCGCGAGCGCGCCACTGACTTCGACGGTCACGCCGCCCAGCTTGAACGGCCGGCGCGGCGCCGGGACCGCGAAGACGCGTTTGAGCCCGCGATGCGCCCACGCGCGCAGCGGCGCTCGGCTGCCCAGACGCGCCGCGGCCTGACGCAGTACCTCGGCGGCGACCGGGCGCGGCAAGGCGCGCAGGGCCTCGAGCCGCAAGGTGGCGGCGCGGTCGCCCCAGACGGCCAACCGGTCGAGCTCGGCTTCCGCCGCCCGGTCGAGCGCGCCGACGGTCTCGCGCGCGAGGGATGACAGGCGCACGAGCGCTGTCGCGATCTCGGGGTTGTACGAGTCGGAGAGGAGCGGGAGCAGCTCGTGCCGGATCCGATTGCGGAGAAACTTCGGATCCCGGTTGCTCGCGTCCTCGACCCACGCGAGCCCCGCGCGCTCGAGCTCGGGCTCGAGCGCCGATCGTCGAAGCTCGATGAGCGGCCGGATGATCGCTCCCCGCACCGGCGGGATCCCGGACAGGCCGCGCACACCCGCGCCCTGTACGAGCCGCATCAAGACGGTCTCGGCCTGATCGTCGGCGGTGTGGCCGAGCGCGATGCGCTCGGCGCCGATCCGCGTGGCGCAGGCCTCGAGCGCGGCGTAGCGCGCCGAGCGCGCCGCGGCCTCGAGCGAGCCGCGCCGGTCCACCGCGACCGTCGCGACATCGACCGGAATGCCGAGGCGCGCCCCGAGCGCGCGGACGAAGTCGGCGTCGGCGGCCGACTCGGCGCGCAGCTGGTGGTCGACGTGAAGGACGTGGAGCCGAAGCCGCCAATCCGCGGCCAGCCCCGACAGGAGGTGGAGCAGCGCTACGGAATCGGCGCCGCCCGACACGGCCACTAAAACGGTTTCGCCGCCTGCGAGCATCGCGTGGCGGCGAATGGTGCGCTCAATCTGCTCGCGCAGCGCCAACGCCTAGCCGCCCTGGAGGCCCACCCAGACCTCGCCGTCCTCGAAATACTCCTTCTTCCACACCGGCACGGTGCGCTTGAGCGTGTCGATCGCGTACCGGCACGCCTCGAAGGCGTCGCCGCGGTGCTGGGCGGAGACGGCGATCAGCACGCTTGCCTCGCCGATCTCGAGCCGCCCGGTGCGGTGGAGTATCGCGATGCGCCGGACGCCGGGCCAGCGCGAGCGCACGGTCTGACCGATCTCGCGCATCTTCACCTCGGCCATCGGCGCGTGCGCCTCGTACTCCAGGTACTTGACCGGGCGGCCGTCGGTCTGGTTTCGCACCACCCCCGAGAAGATCACGATGCCGCCGGCGCCCGGATCGTCCACCTCGGCGGCGATCGCGTCGGGCGACAGCGGCTCGGTCACGACGCAAAAGATGTCGGGCGCGGCGCCGCCGCTCACGGGCGGGAAGAGACAGAGCTCGTCGTCGGCCGCCAGGCGATGGTCGGGAGCGACGTAGTCGTGGCCCACCGCGAACAGGGTGAAGGGACGAAACCGCGCGAGCTCGGGATGGCGGTCGGCGATGGCCGACCAGGCGGACTCGACGGTTCCGCCTTCGGGCAGATCGACCTCGAGCTGTTCGCGTCCGAGCGCCTCTCGGTACCGGGCGAAGAGACGAACCCGGACGCGCACGCTGGACGCGAGCTTAGAAGCGGTGCGACTGACCGCAGCCGCAGCTCGACTTCACGTTCGGATTCTTGATCGCGAATCCGGCGCCCATCATGTTGTTGTCGACGAAGTCGATCTCGCTACCGGCGAGATAGGGCGCGCTGTGCTTGTCGATGTAGACCTTGATGCCCTGGGCGTCGACCACGTCGTCGTCGGCCGCGGCCTGGTCTTCCCAACCGAGCTCGTAGGACATGCCCGAGCAGCCTCCACCGACCACGCGGATCCGAAGGCCCCATTCGGGCTTGCCTTCCTCGAGGCGAAGCTCGGAGACTTTCTTCGCGGCCGTTTCGGTCATCGTAACCATGCGATCCTCCCGATCTAGCGGGCGTTTCCGGATTCGACCCGATTCGATGTCATCGTATCACAGTATGCCGCCCTGGGGCAGGAGGGTCAGCTCCTCGAGCGAGGCGCCTTGCGGGAGTGCGGCCATGAGCACCGCCGCGCGCGCGACGTCCTCGGGGCGGAGCATGCGGCCACGGTCCGGAGAATTCGGAATCGTGTCCCAAAGTGGCGTATCTACGGCCCCGGGAACCAGCACCCCCACTCGGACCCCTTCCGCGCGAAGCTCCTCGGCCAGCACGCGGCTGAAGCCGATCACCCCGGCCTTGGTCGCCGTATAGACGGCGGCTCCGGGAATCGGCCGCTGGGCGGCCACCGACGCGACATTGATGATGGTGCCCCGGCGCTGGCGGATCATGATCGGAAGCACGGCGCGGCAGGTCACCATCACCGCGCGAAGATTGACCGCGAGCATCCCGTCCCAGTCGGCGGGCTTGGTGCTCGTGACCGGGCCGAACGACGCGACCCCGGCTGCCGTGACGAGAATGTCGACGCGCCCGAGCTCGGCCATGGCCTGCTCGACCATCGCCTCGACGGCTGCATCCTGCGTGACGTCGGTCGGGATGGCGAGCGCCAACCCCCCGCCCTCGCGGATGGCCGCCGCGGTCGCGGCCAGCTGCTGGCGCGTCCGGGCGGCGAGCACCACCGTGGCCTCTTCCCGCGCGAGCGCCATCGCCACCGCGTGGCCGATGCCGCGCCCGGCGCCGGTGACGATCGCGACCTGGCCCTGCAGCGCGCCCCGGCCGCTCAAATCTGAAGCCCCCGGCTCGACTTGATCAGGTCCATGAACTCGGCGCGGGTCTCCGGCCGGTCGCGAAACGAGCCGAGCATGGCCGAGGTGATCGCCTTCGAGTTCTGCTTCTCCACGCCGCGCATCAACATGCACAGGTGGACCGCCTCCATCACGACGGCGACGCCGCGCGGCTGCAGCACCTCGTTGATCGTGCTCGCGATCTGGGTCGTCAGCCGCTCCTGGACTTGCAGCCGCCGGCTGAACATCTCGACCAGCCGCGGGATCTTGGACAGGCCGACGATCTTGCGGCCGGGCAGGTACGCGACGTGGCACTTGCCGATGAAGGGCAGCAGATGATGCTCGCAGAGCGAGCTGAAGTCGATGTCCTTCACGATCACCATCTCGTCGTAGTCTTCGACGAACATGGCGCCGTTGAGGATCTCCTTGGCGTCCTTGCCGTACCCGGAGGTCAGATAGCGCAGCGCCTTCGCGACGCGCTCGGGTGTGCGCTCGAGACCTTCGCGGTCGACGTCCTCGCCGAGCTCGTCCAGGATCTTCGAGACCAGGTTCGCGACGGTTTCGTCTTCGCTCATCATGCCGCCTCGCCTTCGTACTGGAATCGATTCTTGGCCGTCTCGACGACAGTGACGCGCCGGAGCGCGCCCGCCGGAACGGCCGGCGCCAGCAGGCGCCAGAACGCGCGCGCCAGCCCCTCGCCCGTCGTCACCACGCCGGCCAGCGCTGGGACCTCCTCCAGCGTCCGGTGGTCGACGCGCTCGAGCACTCGCTGGCGTACGGCGCCGTCGATCTGCTCGAGATCCACCGACATCCCGGTCACCGGATCGGGCCGACCGGCCACGGTGACTTCCAGATAGTAGTTGTGGCCGTGCGGGCGGAAGCAGGCGCCGTAGAGCGCCTCGTTCGCTTCGTCCGAGAGGGCCGGATCGGCCAGACGATGGCCCGCGCTGAAGTGATAGACGCGCGTGAGCTCAAGCATCGGGCCCTCGATAGTCCACGAACAGGGTGGGATCCTCCCACACGCGAACCTGCCAGAGCCGGTCCGCGCCGAGCTTCGGGGCCAGGAGCTCCCACACGGCGATCGCGAGATTCTCGGTCGTGGGGACGCGGCCGCGGAACAGTGGGTCGGCGTTCAGATCCGCGTGGTCGAAGCGCTCCACCACGGTCTCCCCCACCACGCGCTTGAGCTCGGCGAGATCGATGACCATGCCGGTGCGCGGATCGATGGATCCGCGCACGGTGACGTCGAGCGTGTAGTTGTGGCCGTGCGGGACCGTGAGCCGGCCGAAGAAGCGGTCGTTTTCCTCCGGGGACCAGCTTTCCACCCAGTAGCGGTGACCGGCGGAGAACGTGAAGCGTCGCGTGCTGGCGGCATGGTCGGTCATGGCAACGCCTCGAGGAAGCGGCGCGCCACCGGCTCGAGGCCGAACGCCTCGACGCGCCGGGTCGCGGTCCTTCCGAACTCTTCGCTGAGCTTCGTGTCCGTCAACGTCGTCTCCAGCGCCGCCGCCAGCTCGTCCGGGCTTCGCGGATTGACGAGAAAGCCGGTCCGCCGGTCCTCGACGATCTCCGGGACCGCCGCGGCGCGACAGGCTACCACAGGCAACCCGGCCGCCATCGCTTCGGCGAAGACCAGCCCGAATCCTTCCTGGACGGTCGGAAGGCAGAAGCAGTGGGCGCTCATATATTCTACCGCGAGCGTCCCGCGGGTCACCTCGCCGAGCAGGACCGCCGCGTCTCCCAGCCGAAGCTCTCGATGCAGCGCGTGCAGGCGCCGCGACTCGGGCCCCTCCCCTACGATGCGGACCTGCACGTCGGGGATGCGCGCGCGGAGGATCGCGGCGGCGCGCAGCAGGTCCTCCAGCCGCTTGCGGGGGTACATGCGCGCGACCGACAGCACCGTGGGCCGGGCCGCGCGTGGCGCGGCCGCGTCGGCGAAGCGGCGACGCCAGTCGGCGAGATCGATCGGCTCCGGAACGACCGCGAGCTTCGAGCGCGGAATGTCGTAGGCCTCGTGCGCGACCGAGGCGGAGTACCGGCTCGGGACGACGACGCGATCGGCGCGCGCGGTGTTGGACCGCTCCCAGCGCGCCTGAACGGCGAGGAGTGCCTTCACCAGGCCGCGCTCGTTTCGGAGCTCGTCGGCGATGATCCCCTTCAGCATCACGACGAACGGACCGCTCCGCCGCCGCGCCCAGAGAAACCCGTCGAGGTCGATGCCGATCGTGACGTCGGCGGTCGGCGGCGCCAGCGCGACCTTCGCGTTGTAGAGCCAACGGTCCAGGGTGTGGAAGCCCGTGCGGGTGTCGAGCGGTCGGACGGCGACCGTGTGGCCGAGGAGCACCAAGCCGCGAACGAGACCGTCGATGGCGACGAACGTCCCGCTGCCCTCCGTCGGAGAGAGCGGCGTCGACGTGAGGAGCTCGAAGCGCACGACCCGGAGCTAGCGCCCCAGGAACCTGGCCGCGCGCTTCTCGAGGAAGGCGCGGGTCCCCTCCTTGTAGTCCTCGCTCTCGGTCGCCTCGACCGCGAGCGCCCGGAGCCGTCGGCGCCGCTCGTCCGTGAGCCCGAGCAGGTACGACTCGACCGTCGCCTTGGCGCCGCGTACCGAGAGTGGCGCGTTGTCGGAGACCTTTCGGAGGTAATCATAGGTGTAAGCCTCGAGCTCGGCCGCCGGCAGCAGGCGCTGGACGAAGCCCATCGCGAGCGCTTCCCGGTCGTCGACCGTCCGCGCCGAGTACAGGATATCCTTCGCGTAGGCGGGGCCGACGAGGTCGACGAGCTGGCCGACGGAGTCCGCGCCGTAGATGATCGACAGGCGCGCCGCCGGGATGCCGAACTTCGAGCCCTCGGCGGCGAACCGCACGTCGCACGCCATCGCGACCGCCATCGCCCCGCCCATGCAGAATCCGAAGATCATCGCGACCGTCGGCGTGGGGCACTCGCGAATCGTCGAGTACGCCGCGCCGGTCGCGGCGTTGTAGCGCGAGGCGCTGGCGGCGTCCTTGCGCTGCTCCTCGAACTCCGAGATGTCGGCGCCCGAGGCGAACGCCACGGTGCCCGCGCCGCGATAGACGATCGCGCGGACCGAGTCAGTCTTGCCGAGCTCCTCGGTCGTGCGCGCGAGCTCGGTCCACATCGCGAGGCTGATCGCGTTGCGCATTGCCGGCCGGTTGATGACGACCGTGGCGATCGGCCCGTCGTGCTCCACCAGGATGTCCGTCATGCGTCCACCTCGACGAGGATTGAGTGAGCAACATTACCACGGCTATACTCACGGTCCATGGGCTCCGGAGCCGTCGGCAACCTCGTGGGGCGCGTGGTCGAGGACCGGGTGGTCCCGGCCGGCGAGCCCTGGGCGCGCGTGCTCAAGCCGGGGCAGACGCTTCGGATCGTCGACCTCGAAGGCCAGCAGGCCGTGGACTTCCTCTGCTACAACGCGGCGAATCCCGAGGAGCGCTACAACGCGGCCGACACGATGAAGTACGCCAAGACGATCTTCCTCACACGCGGCCACGGCATCTACTCGGACCTCGGCCGGCGCCTGCTGACGATCGTCGAGGACACCTGCGGCCGCCACGACACGATCGGGGGCTGCTGCAGCGCGGAGAGCAACGAGCTCCGCTACGGCGTCAAGGATACGCCGAGCTGCCGGGCGAACTTCCTGCGCGCGCTGGCGCCCTTCGGGCTGGGCAAGACGGACATCGTCGCCAACCTCAACTTCTTCATGAACGTGCCGGTCGCGGGGGACGGGAGCATGGGCATCGTCGACGGGCTCTCGACGCCGGGCGACTACGTGGACCTGCGCGCCGAGATGGAGGTGCTGGCGGTGATCTCCAACTGCCCGCAGACGCGCAACCCGTGCAACGGCTTCCACCCGACGCCGATTCGGCTGATCGTCACGGATCCGAGCTGACCGCCATCGCGGCGTGAAGTGGTGGCGGTGGGAGGAATTGAACCTCCGACACGGGGCTTATGAGACCCCTGCTCTGCCGCTGAGCTACACCGCCGATCCGGGGAGCTCGAGAACAGGTGCAGGACGGAATTCTACCGCGGACCCCAGAGCCGCGTCCGAAAACATGCGCGGCGAAACGTTTTGCTATAATCCGCCGGGACAATTCATCCGAAGGAGTCTGCACATGCAGTTTCGGAAACACCCGTGGCACGAGGACGTCGAGCTGCGCCAGCACGATACGGCCGAGGACGACGACGCCGACAAGGACGACGACAAGGACGACGACGAGGACGACGACGACGACGACTTCGAGGATGACGACGACTTCGACGATGACGATCTCGATGACGAAGATCTCGACGACGACGATCTCGACGACCTGGACGAGGACGCCCCCGACGATGGCGACGAGGGCGATTCTGAGGAGGATGACGAAGACGAGTAGCCGGTAGCCCACCACGCGACGAGGAGGCGGCGAGAATGGATGCTTGGCTGTTCCTACTGCGCTGGTTTCACTTTCTGGCCGGCATCACCTGGATCGGGATGTTGTACTACTTCAACTTCGTGCAGGTCCCGTTCTTCGCGGGGGCCGAGCCGGCCGTGAGGACCGGCATGATCGCGGGCGGGCTGGTCAGCCGGGCGCTCTGGTGGTTCCGGTGGGGCGCGATGCTCACGTTCATCACGGGCTGGCTCTATCTGCTGCACCGCATGGCCCAGTTCGGCGTCCAGCCGTTCTTCGCCACTTCCTACGGCTGGGCGATCTTCATGGGCGGCGTCATCGGCAGCCTGATGTGGTTCAACGTCTGGTTCATCATCTGGCCGGCGCAGCAGGTGGTGATGGCGTCGACGGCCCGGGTCAAGGAAGGCGGCCAGGCGATCCCCGAAGCCGCGGCCCGCGGCGCGCGCAGCGGCGTCGCCTCGCGCACGAACACCATGCTGTCGATCCCGATGCTGTTCTTCATGGGCTCGGCGAGCCACTACGCGTTCTTCACGCCGACCGCGCGCGGGGCGAAGATCGCGATGCTCGTCGTCTTCCTGGTCATCCTGGCGATCGTCGAGGCCAACGCGGTCGTCGGTCCGGCGACCCCGGACAAGGCGAGCGCCGGCAAGAAGCTCCTCGCCACCGTCAAGGGCACGTTCTGGGCGGGCTTCGTGCTCAGCGCGATCTTCGTGGTCGTGATCAAGATCATCTTCGCCTGATCGGCGGCTCGCTCGACGCCAAGGCCCGGCGGATCCCCGCCGGGCCTTCGACGTTCATCGGTGCCGCCGTCAGCGCAGGTACTCGGCGAGCGCGCCGATCTCCGGGGCCACCGCCGGGATCGGGACCATCACCTTCGTCGGCCGCTTCGGCGTGTAGCCGGGCGGATAGGTTCCGTGCAGCACCTTCGCCTCGAGCAGCTCGCGCGACGAGCCCTTGACCGGCGGACCCACCGGCCCCGCCTGCGCCGGATCCGGGTTGTGGCAGGCGACGCAATGGGCGAGATAGACCTGCCGCCCGCGCTCGGCGGCCGGCGAAAGCCCGCCCTCGGAGCAGCCGGCCGCCGCGACGGCCAGCGCGAGCAGCGCCAGCGGTGCGCCCCTCACGCCAGGTCGTCCAGCAGACTCCGCTTCGTCCCGTCAGACAAGACGGTGTGGGCGCGCTGGTTCGGGTGCTCAACGACCAGCGTGACCTCGCTCGCGCCGAACCGCGCCCACGCGTCCGGAGGCAGCGCGAACCGCACGAAGTGTACCGCGCTGAGCTTGCCGCGCTCCTCGTCCGAGTGGCCGCTCTCGAACTCGCCCACGATCACGTGCGGGCCGACTGTCAGCTTCACGTAGTCGCGCGTGTCGATGCCGAGCAGCCGGTCGAGCACCGGCTTGATTTCCGAGGCCTCGTCGGTCTCGATCATCAAGGTCGCCGCCAGCTCGCCCGGCCGCGGGAGGAGGGCGTTGTACACCTCGACCTCCTCCTGGATCTGGAACCACACCGTCGCGCGGTTCTCGAACACGAACGTGAGGTACCGGCCGACCGATACCCGGCGCGCCCGCTTCAGCTCGACGATCTCGCGCCGCCGCTCGGCGCGGACTCTTTCGTACTCGACCAGGTTCAGGATGTCCGACTGATCCAGCAGTTCCATCACGCATCACCCCTCACGGCCACGTTTTACTCCTCGAACCCGTAGGCCGCGGCGAGCACCTCGACCGGGCGCTTCGGCTTGCGGCCCGTGCCTTGCTCGATCTGGAGCGCCGCCAGCGGGCAGTCCGTCGCGGCCACCGGCGCGCCCGTCGTCACCGCGTCGAAGAGCGGCTTCGCGAGCTTCACCGACAGCTCGTAGTATTCCTTCTTGAATCCCCAGGTGTCGGCCGGTCGACGTCTCGTAGTACTCGACACTGCACGTCACGAACAGCGCAACCTTGCGGCCCGATGGCGCGCAACCGGCGGGCGCCCTCCGGGCGCTCGGCGACGCCGCGCGCCCCGCGAACCACGCCGAGAAGGTCGGGCGCGCGAACTTCGGCAGGTTCCGCTGCCTATGGATGCCCACCACCGCCTGCATAAAGGCGCGGTGCACGGCGAGCTCGTTCATCCAGTTCGAGAGCGGCGCCGCGAGGGCGCCGAGCCTTCCCACAGTGGTTGAAGCAGAGCCGTCGACCGCCTCCACATCCCTGCGATTGAACAGCACCTTGAACGACGGGCACAGCGGCAGACACCGCCGGCACCCACCGCAAATGTCGTAGACCCGCCGCAGCTCCTTATCGACCGCACCAAGATCCCAGAACTCCGGACTCCGAATATCCAGACTCGCCATACTTACTGCCCTTGAGGCTTGCCATTACTCCTCCTTTAACGGGTGCGAGATGAGCGACCGCCCGGCCGGCGGCAGACACGGCAGCGGCCGTAGTATTCGGTTCGATGATCGAGGACCTCGAAGCCGGTGCGCGCCGGGAGCCGGCGATCGGTCCGCTGGGCGGGCGCCGGCACATCGTCGATCCGGCCGCACGCCAGACACGTGAAGTGGTCGTGCGGGCCGATGTTGCCGTCGAAGCGCATGCCGGCCGTGTCGGCGCGCTCGGCCAGGAACCCCTCGGCGGCCAGCATGCGGAGATTCCGATAGACCGTCGCGAGGCTCACGCGCGGCAGGCGGCGCCGGACGCGCCGGTAGACGAACGCCGCGGTCGGATGCGCGTCGGTGGCGCGAACGACGTCAAGGATGATCCGGCGGGGCCGCGTCAGGCGGAGCCCGCGGTCGCGCAGCGTGTCGATCGACTTGTTAGTAATCATTATCAATTATGACCCGGGTCGAAGAGTACCTACGGCGGCCGGCGCGTGTCAAGCGCCGGCCATCTGGCGCGCCCCGATGACTTCCAGTAGACTACCCACCTCAGGAGGACCGTTCGAATGGCTCGGCCCCCCGGGCTCCGGATTCAGGGAGCCCGACAGAACAATCTCAAGAACGTCTCGCTCGAGATCCCGCACGACCGTCTCACCGTCGTGACCGGGGTGTCCGGCTCCGGCAAGTCCTCGCTGGCCTTCGACACGCTCTTCGCCGAGGGGCAGTGGCGGTACATCGAATCACTGTCCACGTACGCTCGAATGTTCCTCGACCGGGTCGACCGCCCCGACGTGGACCGAATCGAGCAGATCCGGCCGGCCGTCGCGCTCGAGCAGAAGAATCCGGTCCGGACCGCCCGCTCCACCGTCGGCACCGCGACCGAGATCTACGACTACCTGCGGCTGCTCTACGCGAAGATCGGCCGCGTGCACTGCCCCGCCTGCGGCGCGCCGGCCGTCTCGCACTCGCCGGAGTCGATCGTGGACGCGCTGCTCGAGGCGCACCCGGGCGCGCGCGCGATGATCACGTTCCGGCTCGTCGTCCCCGCCGGCCTGCCGCCCGTGGAGCTGTGGGCGAATCTCACGCGGCGCGGCTTCGCCCGCGTTCGCGTCGGCGGAGACATCCTCGACGTCGCCGGACCGCCGCCGGCCGATTTCGGCGACCGCCGGGCGATCGCGGTCGTTCTCGACCGCGTCGTGCTCGAGGCGGCCCATCGCGCGCGCCTCGTCGAGTCGGTCGAGTCGGCGCTGCGCGAGGGCGGCGGCCAGCTCGCGGTGGAGATCGTCGGCGGCACCGTCCGCGAGTTCGGCGAGGACTTCCGCTGCAGCGGTTGCGGCGCCGCGCTCGAGCGCCCGCAGCCGCTCCTGTTCTCGTTCAACCATCCGCTCGGCGCGTGCCCGGAGTGCAAGGGCTTCGGCAACGTGCTCAAGTACGACGAGGCCCGGGTGGTGCCGGACCGCACGCGGAGCCTGGCCGCGGGCGCCGTCGAGCCGTGGACCCATCCGTCCGGCCGCTGGTACCAGCGCGAGCTGATGAAGGCCGCCCGCCGGCTGAAGGTCGACACCGAGACACCGTGGGAGAAGCTGCCGGCGGCCGCGCGCGAGTTCGTCTACGCCGGCGCCGGGAGCTTCCCGGGCATCCACGGGTTCTTCGAGGAGGTGGAGTCGTACCGCTACAAGCTCCACGTCCGCGTCTTCCTCTCGCGCTATCGCAGCCAGTCCGTCTGTCGCGTCTGCCACGGGGCGCGGCTCAAGCCCGCCGCGCTCGCCGTGAGCGTCGCCGGCCTGACCATCGCCGAGTTCGCCGTGCTCACGATCGACGCGGCCGCCCGGCTCCTCGGCGACCTCGGCCTCACCGCGTGGGAGTCGGTCGTCGCCCGCGAGATCCTGCGCCAGCTGAACGCCAAGCTCACCTTCCTGCTGCGCGTCGGGCTGGGCTACCTCACGCTCTCCCGGCAGACGCGTACCCTGTCGGGCGGCGAGGCGCAGCGGATCAACCTGGCGAACCAGCTGGGCTCGCAGCTGGTCGGGACGCTCTACGTGCTCGACGAGCCGTCGATCGGCCTGCACATGCGCGACACCGCGCGGCTCACCGATCTCTGCCGGGAGCTCGCCCAGGCCGGCAACACCGTCGTGGTGGTCGAGCACGACCGCGAGTTCATCGCCGCGGCCGACCACATCGTGGAGCTCGGACCGGGCTCCGGCGAGCGCGGCGGCGAGATCGTCTTCAGCGGGTCGCAGGCCGAGTTCCAGAAGGCGACGCACTCGCTCACCGCGCGCTACGTCTCCGGCCGCGAGTCGATCCCGGTGCCGGCGTTCCGCCGCAGCGGTCGGCGCGTGCTGACCCTGACGGGCGCGCGCCAGCACAACCTCAAGGACGTGACGCTCCACGTGCCGCTGCACACGCTGACGGCCGTCTCGGGCGTGTCGGGCTCCGGGAAGTCCACCCTGATCCACGACACGCTCTATCGCGTCGTGGCGCGCGCCTTCAAGACCGAGTTCGCGCCGCCCGGCGAGTACGACACGCTGACGGGTCTCGAGTATCTCAAGGGCGTGCGGCTCATCGACCAGGAGCCGATCGGGCGGACACCGCGCTCGAACCCCATCACGTACGTGAAGGCGTTCGACGAGATCCGCAAGCTGTTCGCCGCGCTCCCGCGGGCCAAGGCGCTCGGGCTCGACTCGGGCGCGTTCTCGTTCAACGTCCAGGGCGGCCGCTGCGAGTCGTGTCAGGGAGACGGGTTCCAGAAGCTGGAGATGTACTTCTTCGAGGATGTGTACGTCGCCTGCCAGGAGTGCGAGGGGCGCCGCTACCGGCCCGACGTGCTCGGCGTGAAGCTCCGCAACCGGTCCATCAGCGACGTGCTCCAGATGACGGTGGACGAGTCGGTCGACTTCTTCGCGTCGCAGAACGGGCTCGCCCGGCGGCTCGCGACCTTGCAGGCCGTGGGGCTCGGCTATCTGCGGCTGGGCCAGGCGGCGACGACCCTGTCGGGCGGCGAGGCCCAGCGTCTCAAGATCGCCGCCGAGCTCGGCGCCCGCGCGACCGGGGAGATGCTCTACATCCTCGACGAGCCGACCACCGGTCTCCACCTCGACGACGTCAAGAAGCTCCTCGGCGTGCTCAACCGCCTGGTCGACGCCGGCAACACGGTGCTCGTGGTCGAGCACCATCTCGACGTGATCAAGTCGGCGGATTACGTGATCGACCTCGGCCCCGAGGGCGGCGAGGAGGGCGGCGAGATCGTCGCCGAGGGGCCGCCCGAGGCGATCGCCCAGACCCCCGGCTCGTACACGGGCAAATTTCTCGCCGAGGTGCTTCCAAGGCCCAACGGCAAGAACGGCCATCACTAGACCGCACCGTGGAACGCGCCATGTTCATCATCGCCCGCCGTCATCCCGAGCTCTACGACTACCTGAGCGCGCGCTTCGCCGACGACGCGGGCGTGGCGGTCGTCCTCGATCGCCGATTCGCGCCGCGCCGGCGGCGGGCGCTTCCCGCGGCGGCCGAGCGCCGGCGCGGCGAGCGGCGCGCGCGCCCTGAGATCGACGAGCAGATCCGCGCGACCTCGCTCGCCGTGGTGACTGCGCCGAAGACGGCGGCCAATCTCGCGGGAGAGGCGCCCGCGCGAGAGACACCCGCGCGAGAAACGCTCGCGGGAGAGACAAGCACGACCGAAGCGCGACGGTGGGTCGAGGCCATGCGGCGCGGGGTGAACGCTGTTCGCGCCGTGCTCGACGACCACGATCGGCTCCAGCACGAGGCGGCGGCGGTCAGGCAGGCACATGAGCGGCTCCAGCACGAAGCGCGAGCGCTCACGCAGGAAAACGAGCGGCTGCGCGCCGCGATCGGCCGCTCGTCGAACGAGCTCGCCGAGCTGGACGGGAGCCTCAGCCGCGCGATCGAAGTCGTGACCGACCTCCATTCCCGACTGCGCAAAGACCCGCCCTCGGAACCCGACCGGTAGCCGCGCACCCCTCGGCCGGCGGTCCCCAGCCCGCGATGACAGGGTCGGCGGCAAAGTGGTAGCATCTCGCGGCCACGGGATCGCGGTCGAGAGGACGCAGCGCCCCGAATCGGCGAGGAGGCACCCGGGAGATGGTCGTCCAGAGTCGCGGGCTTCGTGACAGATACTGCATCGTCGGCGTCGGAGAGACGGAGTACTCGCGCGCCTCGGGGCGCACGACGCGCGCCATGGCCGTCGAAGCGATCCGCAAGGCGATCCTCGACGCCGGGCTCAAGGCCGCCGACGTCGACGGGATGCTCGACTACCAGGGCGGCGACTCGACCCTGGCCAACAGCGTCGCGTCCGATCTCGGCATCCGCTTCAACTTCTATATGGACGTGATGGGCGGCGGCTCGTCCACGGAGGCGCTGGTCGGCCTCGCGATGGGCGCGATCGAGGCGGGCATGTGCAACACCGTCGCGATCTACCGCTCGATGAACGGCTACTCGGAGTTCCGCATCGGCGGCACCGGCGCGCGCGCCGCCCAGCCGGTGCGCGGCCTCGACCTGGCGCAGGTGCCGTACGGGATGCGAAGCGCCGGCCAGAACTTCGCGCCGACCTTCATGCGCCACATGTACGAGTACGGGACGACCTCCGCGCAGGTCGCCCACGTGCGGGTCACCCACAGCAAGCACGCCTCGCAGAATCCGAAGGCGCTCCTGAAGCAGCGCGTGACGGTGCAGGACGTCCTGGCCTCGCGCTGGATCGTCAAGCCGCTCCACCTCCTCGACTGCTGTCTCGAGACCGACAACGCGACGTGCGTCATCGTCACCTCCGCCGAGCGCGCGCGCAATCTGCGGCACCGGCCAGTCTACATCATGGGTGTCGCCGGCCGCGTGTCGAAGCCGCGGCTCGACTTCCACTGGGCGCACGGCCCGATCTCGCGGGTGGCCGGCTACTACGCGAAGGACATCATCTTCCCCCAGGCGGGGATCGGGCCCGAGGACGTCCACGTCACCGGCTCGTACGACGCGTTCACGTTCACCACGATGCTGCAGCTCGAGGAGTACGGGTTCTGCAAGAAGGGCGAGGGCGGCGCCTACGTCTCGAGCGGCATCATCGAACTCGGCGGCAAGCGCCCGAACAACACCTCGGGCAGCCACCTCTGCGAGGGCTACACCCACGGCATGTCGATGGTGATCGAGAACGTGCGCCAGCTGCGCGGCACCGTGGACGACTACTGCCCCCGCGCCGCCGAGGGCGTGCACACCTACGACTACTCGCCGGGCCGCTGCCGCCAGGTCAAGGACGCCGAGATCACGATGAACCTAGGCTGGGCCATGCCCGCCACGGGCAGCGCCCTGATCATGCGGCGCTAGCAGTGCGGGCCGCAGGACGCCCGGGGGCTCGGGCCCCCGCGTCCGAGGCGAGCCTAAGACAAGGAGCCCCGATGCCCCAGCCAGTGCAGTACCGCGGCATGGCGCTGATCGTTCCCGACAACGACAGCGAGTGGAAGGAGTTCTACGAGCACGCGCGCGCCCACCGGCTCGTCGTGCGCAAGTGCAAGGCCTGTGGCCTGATGCGCTATCCGCCGACCCACGCGTGCCCGTGGTGCATGGAGCTCGGCTGGACGTGGCACGAAGTCTCGGGGAGCGGCACGATCTACTCCTACGAGATCGTCGCGCATGCGATCCAGCCCGGATTCAAGGAGATGACGCCCTACGCGGTGGTCCTAGTCGAGCTCGACGAGCAGCGCGGCCAGCCGACACCGGACGAGGCGCTGCGGGTCATCGCGAATCTGGTCAAGCCGGACTTCACGCCCGAGGCGGAGGCGAACGTCGCGATCGGGCGGCGCGTGCGCGTCGTGTTCCAGGACCTCGCCGATCACATGGCGCTGCCCCAGTTCGGGCTGACCGACGAGCCGCCGGTCGGTCGCGTCTGGAGACTGCCCGAGTGAGGTTCGGCCTCGGCCTCTCCGTCCAGCATCTGCCGGAGGAGCCGCAGGCCGTTCGCTTCCGCGAGCACGTCGAGCAGGTGCGGCTCGCCCGCGCCGTGGGCTTCAGCTCGGTGTGGGCGAGTCAGCACTATCTCTCCGATCCGTTCACGTACTTCCAGCCGATCCCGACCCTCGCGCGGATCGCCGCCGAGGCACGCGGCATGCTCCTGGGCACCGGCGTCCTCCTGCTGCCCCTGCACCACCCCGTCGAGATCGCCGAGCAGCTCGCCACGCTCGACGTCATCGCCGACGGCCGTCTGATCTTCGGCGTGGGCCTCGGCTATCGCGACGTCGAGAACCAGGCGCTCGGGCAGGACCCGAAGGATCGAGTCGGACGCCTCGTCGAGGGGCTCGAGGCCGTTCAGCGCCTGTGGAGCGGCGAGCCGGTCGACTACGAGGGCCGGCACTTCAAGCTACGCTCGGCTCGGATCTCGATGCGTCCGATGCAGAGTCCGCGGCCACCGATCTGGCTGGCCGCCAACAGCGACAGCGGCGTTCGGCGTGCGGCTCGCCTGGGCGACGCGTGGCTGATGAACCCCCACGCGACCCTGTCGACGCTCGAGCGCCAGCTCGAGCTCTTCCGGGCGACGCGCCGTGAGCTTGGACGGCCTCCGGCCGTCGAGACCCCTCTGATCAAGGAGTGCTACGTCGCGCCCGACGCGGCGATCGCGTTCGCGGAGGCGGCGTCGCTCATCGGGCCCAAGTACCGCGCGTACCGCACCTGGGAGCAGGACAAGGCGCTGCCGCCCGGCGAGACCTTCGACGCGACCTTCGCAGAGCTCGCGCGCGACCGCTTCATCATCGGCGACCCCGCTCGCGTGGTGGAGGAGATTGCGCGATGCCGGGAGCGGCTCGGCGTCACGACGCTGATCTTCCGCGTCCAGTGGCCCGGGATGGAGCAGGAGAAGGTCCTGCGCTCGATCCGGCTGCTCGGCCAGAAAGTACTGCTGAAGTTCCTCTCGAGCTAGCCGTCGTCCCCGGGGGCGCAGGAACTACACGACGCGCGTGTAAGTCTTACCGCGCTCCTGCCGCTGCGGCGGGCGCGCCGCGTTTCATCTTCCGCTCGCCGCGGCGTTTTCGGCGGTGGCATCCGGCTTGCCTCACCTGGACGGCGAGGAGGCGACGCTGGTGGCGTCTCGGCTCGACGACCCGATCGCGCTCGTCCTGCTCCTGGCGGCCGGACTCCTGCTGGTCCTGGCTCTCGTCGGCAAGGTCAGCGCCCTGCGGCTCAAGCGCGACGGCGAGGCGGTGGCGGTGAGGGGCATGGTCGTCGACGCGCTCGGCCACGACCCCGAGCTGCTCGCGTGGCCGCTCACGGCGACGGTGCGCGTGCCGCTCTGGATCGGCTCGCCGGTCACCATCCGCGTCATCGGCGAGGTGCCGTCGAAGGAGCTCAAGCGCGCCGCGCTCCTCCGCGTCAAGCACACGGCCGCCGCGGAGCTCTCCGTGCGCGTCCGGATCAAGTCGCGGATCGGCGTGGCGCCGCGCGCGGCGGCCCGGCCGGAGCTCAGAACAGCGCGATCGGGTTGACCGGCGAGCCCGTCGTGTGCTGCAGGCGCAGCGGTGCGACGGTGAGCCAGAACTCCCAGCGGCGCCGCGCGGCGCACGCCTGCGCCAGCTCCTCGAGATTGCCGTTGTCGATCAGCCAGAGCCCCATGCCGACGAGGCCCACGATGTGCACGACGTTGCCGAGCCCCGGATGGCTCGGCGGGCTCACGTCGTTGTGGGTGTCGCTCCCGAGCATAGCGATGTCGCGGGCGCGGAACCACGGCATCGAGGCCACGTGGGCGGCCGGCGAGCCGTCCCGGCCCGGATTGCGCGGCTCGCTCCCCCCGATGTTGATCAAAAAAACTCGAACGACACGGGCTCGCGCTCAATCCGGAGGCGCAGGTCGGCCATGAAGACGAGATACGGGTGCGCGCCGCGGGCCAGGAGCGCGTCACGGTCGCCGCGGACGACGGCGGCCGCGTCCTCGGCGTCGAGCTCGAGCTCGCTCATCGCCGCGTCTGCGTCCTCCAGGAACCGCGCGCGGAACGCGTCATCCGACTTGAGCGCGAAGAGACACCGATTGAGCCGGTAGGCCGAGGCAGGCGGGAATCGATAGTGGGACGTCTCGTTCACACCGGCCACTCGACGACGGCGTTGCCGTGATGCCAGGAGGGCTCGTAGCAGTACACGTCGGCCCTGGCCTCGCCGACGGCGCCGAGGAGCACCGCCCACGTCCGGAGCTCGATGTTGCCCATCTTGTCCAGCTCCTCCCCGGTGATCGCGGCCAGCTCGCGGCCGTGGCCCGCCTTCAGCGCGTCCAGCAGCCGGCGATCGTACTCGAACTCGGGGGACGCGTAGCGGTCCGTCCCGGGGAAGTGCGACATGCCGCCCGAGGCCATCAGCACCACTCGCTCCGGCCGCGCCTGGAGGATCTCGCCGAGCGTGCGGCCCCAGTCGTAGCAGCGGCGCGGCGTGGGCTGGGGCGGCAGGTAGACGTTCACGTGGAGCGGGACGATGGGCACGCCCGGCTCGGGCATCGTGAAGTGGAGCGGGACGTAGAACGCGTAGTCGAGCGGCGCGTGCTGTGTATAGAAGAGGTCGAAGCCGCGCTCGACGCCCTGCTCGACGACGGCTCGAGCCAGCGGCTCGTGGATCGGGAACCGGTAGCGATAGCGCCCGAACGTCCCCGCGCACTCAGAGCCGACGTACACCCCGAGCGCCGGCACGGCGTCGAGGAAGAACGCCTCGACGTGGTCGCCGGCGACGACCGCGATCGCGTCGGCCCGGAGCGTCTCGAGCCGGCGCTTCACCCGGGCGAAGGCGCCGTGGACGCGCAGGACGAGATCGCGGTCCTCGGTCGACGGGCGCGCCAGGAGCTGGGGCGTATGGGCGCACGCGAACGCGCCGACGAGCATCGCGTCAGCCCTCGACCGCCGCCCGGGTCCGCGCGGTGATCACGCGGTGATTCGCCTCACGATCTCGTCGAATGCGCGATCGGCGAGCGCCCGCACCTCTTCGCGCGTGAGCGGCTGGATCGGGTGCGCTACCACGACCGTCCGATAGTCGGCCGCGCCGAGGGCATCGGCCTGGGCGCGCGCGGCCCGCACGAATTCGGACGAGATGACCGTCGCCACCGGGATGCCGTTGTCCTCGAAGAACACGCCGTCGTGCACACTGCACGTTGTGCACGACCCTCAGTCGGCGAGACCCTCGACGAGGACGTCGGTGGCGCCGACGATCTCTTTTCGGAGAGCGTCGGGGGCGGGGCGCGCGAAGGTCGGCTTCTTCTTGCGGATGATGGCCTTCGGCGTCGTGCGCTCGCGCAGGAGCTCCTCGAGACGGTCGAGCAGGTGGTTGCCCTGCGCCTTCGAGATGTCGAGCAAGGTGATGACCTTGCCGTCGAGGCTCGAGGGCCGCGACGCCGTCTTTCGGGGCACCGCGACGGAATCGGTGGGGTCGAGGTACTCGGTCATCGAGGGATCCTCCTGAAGACGAGATTCGAGCCCTTCGAGAACGTCCAGCCCGGCACGATCGCGGAGAAGCGTCCGGCGGTGCCGCCCGCCACCACCACCTTGATGTGCTCGGCCGCACGGAACTTCGGAATCAGCGTGGCCTCGCGATCCGGATCGCGGTACTTCGCGAGCACGTGCTCGGGCAGCCCTTCGCCGCCGTCGCGCCCGGGGATGAGCTCCCGCACCGGCCACTGCAGCTTGTCGTGCAGCCAGCGCCGGACGTCGCCCTTCTTCCACCCGGCATCGCCCAGGATCTTCGCGTGCTCCGGCGAGAGCACGAGCAGGGTGTCGCCCCAGTGCGTCATCCGGTGGTGGGAGATGACGGCCATGCTCGCGGCGAGCGTCGGCATGAGGTCCTCGGGCGTGCGGCTGCGATGCGCATAGACGCCCAGCGGCGCGTCGGCGGCGAGAAGCGCCACGGTGCTCTCGTCGGGACCGAATCCGTGCTCGACCGCCAGCGACTCCCACGGACTGGCTTCCTCGTGCTCGCCGATGCAGTACGCGTAGCGGCCGGGGTGAGCCAGCGTGGACATGCTGACGTCGCCCGGTCTCGCCCCGCCGAGGTTCACGCACACGAGGCGGACCGCGCGGCCGATCGTCGCGTTGGCCCGCCATCCCGGGCCGAACACGCCTGCTCCCGAGTTGATCTCGAGCTCCGCGCGGACCGGACCGTTGACGATCACGAGCGGCGCCGGCGCGTTGGTCGTCGCCGACACGCCGTGCAGGTCGAACGCCTCGTCGCAGATCGCCTCGACGGCGGCGAGCACGACCGGCAGGTACTCCGCGCGGCACCCGGCCATGACCGCGTTGACCGCGATCTTCTCGACGGTCGCGCGGCCGTAGTTGGGCGGGACGAGCGCGATCAGCTCATCGGCGTCCCGCCCCGACGCCGCGACGGCGCGGTCGACCAGGCGACGGGTGGGCGGCACGACCGGCAGGCCGTCGGTGACGCCGCGGTCGAACAGACGCTCGATCGCGTCCGCGTCCGGATCGGAGTCGGCCTGCGACATGCCCAGAGGCTAACACAGGCGCCAGGGCGGTCGGCCGCCGATCGGGCGGCGGTCAGCGCGGCGACACGCCGTCTGCGCTCGCCGAGCGCGTCGGACCGACGACGAAGGCGATGACGGCCGGACTGCCATAACGATTGATCGCGGCCGCGAGGAGCCCGAGCATCACGGCGAGCACGAGGACACCGGTCATGACGTGCCGGTAGCGCCGCCTCATGACAAGAACTGTAGGGGTTAGAACGGCGAGCAGCACCCCACTGACGAGGAGGGGCGCAAGCGTCTCCAAGTAGCCCGACCGCCACGCGACCGCGCTGAAGAGCACGACACACAGCCCGGCCACGGCGGCCCAGCCTTCGTACACGTGGCTGTACACGGTCTCGGGCGGAAGCTCGAGCATGTAGCGGCAGAGCCGTCTCTGTCGAGCCTCTTCCGGGGTCTCTCGCCGTCCGCTCCAGAAACCCACGACCCGATGAGGCTGCAAAACCCGCACCACGGGTCGGAGTCTTCCAAATATCCGTCGATCAAGCCTCTCGCCGGCATGAAGCTCCGGGGCGCGGAGCGATGGCCAGGATCAGAGCGCTCAGAAGCTGAACAGGCGGGCTGGAGCGGCACGCGCGTTTCCGGGTGCGGTTGGGCGGCCGCCACCCGCCACACATCACCGCTGATGTTGGGATGTCACTCGTGGATGAAAAGATTCCGCCGGGCGACGCGCGCGAGAATCGTTGGCCCGGGCGCCCACGTCCCAACCAACATGAGGATGAATCGCGAGGGGAGGACGACGACGATGGCCAAGAGGATCTTGGCACCTATCGATGGTTCTGAGGCGAGCACCACGCTCGTTCCGGTGGTGGCCGCGCTCGCGCGCGGTGCTGGCTCGACGGTGCGTCTGCTACGAGTGTTCCCGGTACCGGAGCGCGTGATGGGCCCGCACGGGCGCACGATCGCGTACGTCGACCAGGAGATGGCGCGTCTCACCGCGCTCGGCCTGGACGAGCTCGCGCACGTGGAAGCCGAGCTCGAAGGCGTTCCGGTCGAGCGCGTCGTGCGGTTCGGTGAGCCGGCTGAAGAGATCCGGCTCGAGGCGGAGGCCTTCAACGCCGATCTGGTGACCCTGGCGACGAGCCGCCGAAGCCGTTTGGGCAGTGCGCTGCGTCCCGGAGTGGCCGAGCGCGTGGTGCAGGAAGCGCCGGTCCCGACCCTGGTGCTGCGCGACTGAGAGGTCGCGGCCGGCGCGACCGGGGTCGGCGACCGGGGTGCGGCGCGGAGCCGTCGCGACCAGACTACGCGAGCATGTGGCGCACCATCTTGCTCTCCACCATGTACACGACCATCTCGGCGATGTTGGTCGCGTGGTCGGCCACGCGCTCGAGGAAGCGCGAGACCAGGATGAGCCGGATGGCGCGGGGGATGGTCTTCGGGTCCTCCATCATGTAGGTCAGGAGCTCGCGGAAGATCTGCTCCTTCAGCGCGTCGACGTCGGAGTCCTCGCCGCACACCCGCCGCGCCAGCTCGGTGTCCCGGCTCACGAACGCGTCGAGACTCTCCTTCACCATGCGCTGGGCCTTCTCCGCCATCCGCGGCAGGTCCACGTAGGGTTTGAGCTGCGGCTCCGGATTCAGCTCGAGCGTGCGCTGGGCGATGTTGACGGCCTGGTCGCCGATACGCTCGAGGTCGGTGACGATCTTCATCGCGGTCGTGATGAAGCGCAGGTCGCCGGCGGCCGGCTGATGGAGCGCCAGCAGCTCGACGCACTTCTCGTCGATCTCGACGTCGTAGGCGTTCACCTGCCGGTCGCGGTCGATAACCTCCTGGGCCAGGTCGCTGTCCCGCTCCAGGAGCGCGCGCATCACGCGGCGGATCTGGTCCTCGACCAGGCCGCCCATGGCCAGCACAGTCTGCTTGAGCGCGTCCAGCTCCTCGTGAAAATGGCGCTGCATCGTGTTCTCCGCTCTCAGCCGAACCGGCCGGTGATGTAGTCCTCGGTCCGCTTGTCGCGCGGATTCGTGAACAGCTGCCGCGTCACGTCGAATTCGACGAGCTCACCGAGGAGGAAGAAGCCTGTCGACTCGGACACGCGCGCCGCCTGCTGCATATTGTGCGTGACGATCACGATGGTCAGCGTGCTGCGCAGCTCGAGGATCAGCTCCTCGATCTTGGCGGTGGCGATCGGATCGAGGGCCGAGCAGGGCTCGTCCATCAACAGCACCTCGGGCTCGACCGCCAGCGCCCGCGCGATGCACACGCGCTGCTGCTGGCCGCCGGAGAGGCTCACGCCCGACTTGCCGAGCTGATCCTTCACCTCGTCCCAGAGCGCGGCCTGTCGGAGCGCCCGTTCCGCGGCCTCGTCGATGACCGACCGCTCGCGGACGCCGCCGAGCCGCAGCCCGGCCACCACGTTGTCGAACACCGACATCGTCGGGAATGGGTTCGGCTTCTGGAAGACCATACCGATCTTGCGGCGGACCTGCACCGGATCGATCCCGGGCGCGTACACGTCCAGGCCCTCGACCCGCACGCTGCCCGTCACCCTGGCACCGGGCACGACCTCGTGCATCCGATTGAGACACCGGATGAACGTGGATTTGCCGCAGCCGGACGGGCCGATGACCGCGGTGACCGCCTTCGGCGCAATCGTCACGCCGATCCCGTGCAGCACGTGCGCGTTGCCGAACCAGGCGTTGAGGTCGCGGACGACGATACCGTCAGCCATGGCGTTTTATCTTACCCCCGTGAAGCGGCCGCTGGTCGCCAGGCGCGCTGCGAAGCTCACCACGAACACCAGGCCGATGAGCACGAGGGCCCCGGCCCAGGCCTGACGGTGCCAGTCGTCATAGGGTGCGATTGCGTAGGCGAAGATCTGCAGCGGCAGGGCCGCGATCGGCTGATCGAGCCCCTGGTGCCAGAAGCGGTTGCCGAACGCCGTGAACAGGAGCGGCGCGGTTTCGCCCGCGACGCGAGCGATCGCCACCATGACGCCCGTGATGATGCCCGCGCGGGCTGTCGGCAGGACGACGCGCAGCAGCACTTTCCACTGGGGGATGCCGAGCGCCAGCGCCGCCTCGCGCAGCGAGGCCGGGACGAGCCGCACGAGCTCCTCGCTCGTCCGCACCACGATCGGGAGCATGATCACCGCCAGCGCGAACGCGCCGGCCAGCGCCGAGAAGCGCCGCATCGGCAGCACGATGACCGAGTAGGCGAAGATCCCGATGACGATCGAGGGCACGCCGTTGAGCACGTCGGCCAGGAACCGGGCCAGCCAGGGCAGCCGCCGGTCGCGAGACTCGGCGAGGTAGAGCCCACCGAGGATTCCCACGGGCAGCCCGAGGACTGCCGCCAGGGCGAGAAGCATCAGGGTGCCGACGATCGCGTTCGCCATGCCTCCGCCCACCTCACCGACCGGCTTGGGGAGATGGGTGAAGAAATCGAGGTTCACCGCCGACGCGCCCTGCCAGAGCAGGAACGCGAAGATCATGAGCAGCGGGAGCACGACGAGGCCGGCGGCGAGGGCGGCCAGCCAGGACATCAGGACGTTCACGCCGCGGCGCGCCCTCGGCGTCACTCGCGCACCGCCTTGACCGGGCCGCCGACGGACCACACGAGCAGTCGCGCCAGCGCGTTGACGATGACGGTCACGACGAAGAGCAGGAGACCGATCTCGATCAGCGCCGCCAGATAGAGATCGGACGTCGCCTCCGCGAACTCGTTGGCGACGACGCTGGCCATCGTATAGCCCGGCGCGAACAGCGAGACGGCGACCTCCGGCCGATTGCCGATGACCATCGTCACGGCCATCGTCTCGCCCAGCGCTCGGCCGAGGCCCAGCAGGATCGCCCCGACCAGGCCCGAGCGGCCGTAGCGCAGTACCGCGATGCGGGTGGTCTCCCAGCGCGTGGCGCCGAGCGCCAGCGCCGCCTCGCGCTGGCTGGTCGGCACGGCCAGGAGCACCTCACGACTCACGGCCGTGATGTACGGCACGACCATGATCGCCAGGATGATGCCCGCGGCAAGCATGCCGACGCCGTACGGAGGCCCCTGGAATAGCGGCAGGAAGCCCAGCGTCTTGCCGAGGGCCGGCTGGACCCAGACCCTCAAGAGGGGCGCGAGGACGAAGATGCCCCACAGTCCGTAGATCACGCTCGGCACCGCGGCCACCAGCTCCACGAGGAACGCGATCGGCGGACGAATCCACGCCGGCGCCAGCTCGGCGAGATAGATCGCTGCGCCGATGCCGAGCGGCACCGCGATGAGCAGCGCGAGCAGCGACGAGAGCAAGGTACCGTACACGAACGGGATCGCGCCGAACTGCTCGGCCACTGGATCCCACGTCGAGGTGGCGAGGAAACGCCAGCCGAAGGCCCGCATCGCGGGCCACGACGCGCGGACCATCGAGACGACCATCGCGAGGACGAGCAGGACGAGCGTCAGCGCGGCGGCGCGCAGGACGAGGCGCAGCACCTGATCGCCGAGGTTCCTCGGCGCTGCCTGCGCTTCGACCCGCGGAACCGCCGCGACGACGGCCATCGGACGCTAGCGGGCCGCCAGCAGCGGTTTGCCCTGGTAGGTGATCTGCTTGATCTTCGCCTCGATCTGCTTGACCACCGGCGCGGGCAGCGGCGCGTAGAGCAGGTCGTCGGCGTACTTCTGCCCCTCGTGGCTCATCCACCAGAGAAACTTGGCGAGCGCCCGTCCCTTCAGCTCGTTGGGCTGGTCGCGGTAGACGAGCAGCCACGTGAAGCTGGCGATCGGGTACGCTTCGTCACCCGCCGGGTTCGTGAGCGAGACACGAAAATCGTCGGGCATGCTCCTGGCGGCTCCGGCCGCCGCTGCCGTCGTGGAGGCGATCGCGGGCGTGACGAACTTGTCGGCCGCGTTCTTCACCGAGGCGACCGGAAGATTGTTCTTCACCGCGTAGGCGAGCTCGACGTAGCCGAGCGCGCCCGGCTGACTCTTCACCTGCCCCGAGACGCCTTCGTTGCCCTTGCCGCCGAGGCCGACGGGCCAGTTCACGGACGTGCCGCGGCCGACCTTCTTGTCCCACTCGGAGCTGATCTTCGAGAGGTAGTCCACCCAGATGTAGGTGGTGCCGCTCCCGTCCGACCGGTGCACGACCACGATCGGCTGATCCGGTAGCGACACGCCAGCGTTGAGCGAGGCGATCTTCGGGTCGCTCCACTTCGTGATCTTCCCGAGGAAGATGTCGGCGAGGATGTCCCCGGTGAACTTGAGCTTCGGCGAGCTCGGCAGGTTATAGGTCGCGACGACCGCGCCCATCACGGTCGGGATGTGCAACAGCTCGGACGGCGCCGCCTTGAGCTGCTCGTCGCTCATCGGGCCGTCGGTGGCGCCGAAGTCGACTGTGCGTGCGGTCACCTGCTTGATGCCGCCGCCGCTCCCGATCGACTGGTAGTTGAAGCGCACCTCCGGATCGACCTTCGTGTACTCGTCGAACCACTTCGAGTAGATCGGGTACGGGAACGTCGCGCCGGCGCCGTTGATCAGCGTCTGGGCCGCGGCCGGCTGCGCGAACGCGCTCGTCGCGAGTAACGCCAGCGCCGTGAGCCACGCAGTCTTCATCCACTCTCCTCCTCAGTCGTATCTATGGTTACAGTACGGTGTTGCGCGAAAGTTTCGGTGCTGTTACGAATCTGCGACACGCGCTACGGCTTGTCCTTGAAGCGGTAGCCGACCCCTCTCACGGTCTCGATTCCAGGCTCCTCGAGCTTCGCGGCGGCGAACTTTCCCCGCAGCCGAGCCACGTGAACGTCCACCGTCCGGGGCTCCACGAAGCCGTCGCGGCCCCAGACCATGTCCAGCAGCTCCTCGCGCCCGAACACGCGACCGGGAGTCCCGACCAGGGTGGCCAGGAGCTCGAACTCTTTCGGCGTCAGCTCGACCTGGCGCCCCTTCATCCGGACCTCGAACCGGTAGCGGTCGATCTCCAGATCGCCGGCCTTGAGGCTGGCCTTCTTTTCCTTGGCGTCGGCCGGCCGGCCTCGGCGGAGCACGGCGCGGATCCGCGCGATCAGCTCGCGGGGCGAGAACGGCTTGGTCACGTAGTCGTCGGCTCCGACCTCGAAGCCGAGGACCTTGTCGCCCTCCTCCACGCGCCCACTGACCATGATCACGGGGATCTGCGACAGATCGGGATCCTTCTTCAGCGCCGGCATACCTCCCAGCCATTGAGCTGGGGAACCATGATGTCGAGCAGGAGCACGTCCGGCCGGTGCTCGCGAGCGAGCCGGAGCGCCTCGTTTCCGTTGGCGCTCAGGATCACGTCGTAGCCCTCTTTCGTGAGGTTGTAGCGAATCAACTCGGCAACGTCCTGCTCGTCCTCGACGAGGAGCACCCGTCCCAGACGCGGACGGCCTGGCTGACCGGCCCCCGGCAGAGCCCGGCGCCGATCCGTGGTCATCATGTTGGCCTCCCGTGGGGCGCCCATCCCGAGCAGGAGTGTTGACGCGGGCGGGTTACGGGACGATGACGGTCGGGTAAATCTTGGGTGACATGGGCCAGAGCCGGCCGGGGCGATCCTATCTCGACAGCAGCTGGTCGATGACGGGGACGAGCCCCGAGAAATCGACGCGACCCGTGACCTCGGCCACCGTGACCCGAGCGAAGAGCTCGCGGTAGCACTTGCGCTCCGCATCGGTGATGCCGGAGCCAGGGGTACGGTCGAGGTCGAAGGCACCGAGGTTCTTGTAGACGAGCGGCAGCGCCGCGAGAGCCTCGTCGACCGACAGACGGCGGACGTCGAGGCCCCGGCCGTCCCGGCGCCATTTCAAGAGGACCAGAGCCTCCATGCGTCCCCTGAGCTCGACCGTGCCGTCCCCGTAGATACGGTCCAGGTCCACGTCAGACTTGCGCTCGAAATCCCAGAGCTCGCGCGCCGGCAGCGCGCTCAGCGCGTCGCGGTCGGCCGGATCGAGCAGGGTCGAGAGCCGCGGATGGCCGAGGAGCGTGCCCGGGTTCACGCGTGGCTGCTTGGGATAGCCTAGCGCCTCGACCATGTCGGGCAGCGGCTTGGCGAGGACGCGGTCGTTGGACAGGCAGCGAAAGCCGGCCTCGACGAGATGGAGCGCCGAGGTGGATTTCCCCGCCCCGGGCGGGCCCGCGAGCACGGCGGTGCGGTCCTTGCGCGTGACCGCTGAGGCGTGGAGCAGCACGTGGCCGCGGCGGAGCACGACCTTGGCGTAGCAGTTGTTGACGAGATTGATGCCCTGATTCAGGTGCGTGCGGAGGTCGCCCACCGCGAACGCGCCTCCCGCCCAGAGCCCGATGAAGACTCCGGTCGCCCGCTTGATGACCAGGCGTCCGCCGGCGACCTCTCTGGTCGCCTCCTTCGGCCGGCGGCCGCCGTCCCGGGGGACGTCGACGAAGTCATCCGAGACGGGCAGCGCGCCCTGGATGAGAGCGACCTCGGCCAGGGGCCGAGATGGTCCGCCTATTACATATGGTCGGAAGTACGACGCCAGGCGCGCCCGGATCTCGGGATCGTTGGTCCGCACCCCGATCGGCACGTCGGCGAAACGGAGCGCAAGGCGGTGGGGAGTGTCGAGCTCCTTCACGCGCGTCTCGGGCGTCATGCCCGCGCCTCGCGGAATCGTCGGAGCACCACCTCGGCGAGCATCGGCGCTGCGTCGACGCCGCAGCCGTTCAGCAGCCCGCGGAATCCGCCGAACGCGCTCACCTCGAGGACGCTGAAGCGTCCGTCCGAGCCCTCGATGAGATCCACGCCCGTGAAGACAAGGCCGAAGTGGCGCGCGGCCGCCGCCGCCATCGCCGCCGTCTCCGGCGCGATCTCCGCCTTCTCGTAGCGGCCGCCGGAGAGGATCGTCGTCATCCACTGCTCGGCGCCCGCGACGCGCCAGTAGGCGCCGATGCACCGGCCGTCGAGCACGGCCACGCCGAGGTCCCGACCCGGGTGCTTCACGAACCGCTGGAGATAGAAGGGGCCGAGCCCGCCGTCGCGGTGCGACTCGAGCTCGCCCCGGAGGTCGCGTGTCGGCTCGAGCCGCCGC
>Ga0209157_1000227_pt1 | contig 50230 bp, 45 predicted proteins | sample GraSoiAngelo_135_FD_185892 | JGI IMG/M metagenome (GOLD analysis project Ga0209157, IMG submission 185892) | Grasslands soil microbial communities from the Angelo Coastal Reserve, California, USA - 14_0929_05_40cm (SPAdes) (version 2) | ecosystem: Environmental > Terrestrial > Soil > Grasslands ...
GCTCGCCGACGTACAACCCACGATGGGGATCGGTCGCCGCCTCGGGGCCGTACGCCGCCCGCGCGGCCGCGACCGCCCGGGCGAGCAAGTGCTCCAACCGATGTAACGCCGGGAGCAGCCCGGTGAGCGCTTCAGCAGCAGCGGTCACGTCACGTCGCCCCTTCGCTACCGCCCGGTTCGCGATGGATCAATGTTCGAGGATCGGGGGCCGGCAGGAATAGTCCAATCGGCTCAACTGGGGCACAGTCCGGGGGACTAGACCGCACCGCCCTCGGGCCCCCGGCGCGGCGCCGGGGTCTACATCATCTCTCCCCGCCGGATCGTCCACATGTCGTCGGCGAGATTCCGGTTGGCGAGATACTCGTACGCCATTGTGAAGTAGCCCTTCATTCCCCAGGCCGCGCCCCACGAGTTGCGCGCGATGAAGCGCCGCTCCGCGTCGTTGTAGCCTACAGCGAGCACGGCGTGACCACCGGCCACGCGCTCACCGGGCTGGGGCAAGGGCACCACGCCCGTCTGCGCCACCTGCTGTGACTCGAAGCTCTCATACACGGTGAACCCGAACACAAACGGAAAGCCTTGAGCGAGACAGGCGCGCATCTCGTCGACACTGAGAATCCGCTGGTATGAGGTCACCTGATGCTGTAGTGCTTCCTTATAGCACAGCGCCGTTGGCTTGAGGGCGAACCTGGACACCACGTACGGCCATTTCCGCTCCGAGCAGACGCCCTGCTTCACGACCGTCTTGATGCCGTCGCGGATCATCGCACCCGAGTCGGACTTGGTCGTGTGCTCGATCGCTCGCTCGTTGTAGTAAATGAAGAGGCGGCTCACGTTGACGAAGCGCACCTTGTTCTTCCGCTCCAGGAACTCGACGGCGCCCGCAATCGCGTTGCCCGTGCAGCTGCCCAGTTGGCCCTGGTTCTCGACCGGCGAGCAGAGGGGTCGCAGGTCCGCGCTCGTCGGCAATCTCGCCGGAACCGGCTGGACGGCGCCGTACAAGATGTCCCGCTGATCCGGCAGATCCGGAACCCAACCGTAGCCGGACGGCTTGGGCTGCCGTTGCGCCGCACGTCGCTTCGCTTTTGGCACGGCTGACTCCTTTCGCGCGCCGAACCTGCGCTATCCGACTTGCCCCGACATCCGCCCCCGCGACGTGCCCCGCACCCGTGCCGCCGCCTCCCCCCGCCGGTGCACCTGCAGCTTCTCGAGGATGTTGTGGACGTGATTCTTCACCGTGGCCACTTCGATGCCCAGGGCGCGAGCTATCTCCTTGTTGGACAACCCGTTATCGATGAGGCGCACGATCTCGCGCTCGCGGTTGGTGAGCTGCGCTCGGGGAAGGTCGCCGCCATGGCCGGCAGCGAGCGCCGCAACCCGCCGCAGCAGGCCGGCCGCGACCCGAGGCGAGCAGATCGCCTCGCCACGGGCGACGCTCTCGATGACCGTCACGAGATCGTCGATCGACGCCTCGCGCGCCACGTATCCCGCCACGCCCGCCTCGGCGCACCCCAACACGTCGTCCTCGTCCTCGACCACCCCGAGCGCGATCACGCGGCTCAGCGGGGCGCGCTCCAGGATGACCCGCACGACGCCACGGCTCTCGGGCATGGCCATATCGACCAGAATGACATCAGCTTGCAGATCCGGAAGCGCGGCCAGCGCCTCGTCCCCGCGAGCAGCGGTGGCGACGACGCACAGCCCTGCGTCACGGCCCAGAACCTGGGCCAGTCCCTCGCGGTAAAGGCGCGTGTCGGCGACGATCGCGACGCGGATCATGGCGTCCGACCGCCCCCGGGGTGGTGAGTGACAGTCCTATCGCGAATCATCTAGGGCGCTCACCCGCTGCGCGGCCACATCTTCGAGCAACGCCAGCGTCGGACCGGCAAGGGCCCCGGCCCGACGACTGACCATCAGTATTGTGACCCGGATCACATTCCGCTAGGGCGTTTTTACGGCACGATAGGGCGTTTTTGCGACACCCCAGAAGCCTCGAGCTGCGGAGTCAGAATCAGGCGCGAAACATGGCGCGCCGGCCGGCGCTATCCCAACCCGTTGCGCGGTTTGAGCTTGGTCTCGGTGCTGACGCGGTGCCGGGCACGGCGTTCAAACCCCGGCCGACTACCTCCGGTGGTAACCCGAAGTGATCCCCGGTGCCGTGGAGCCGACGAGCCTCTGAACGACCTCTTCGTAGTACGGTTTTTCCCGCAGGCTCGCCCGACTTCCGTGGAAATAGACCAGGGAGATGTCGGCGTTATGGTCGTCGAGCGCGTTGATGACGATGGCGCATCGCTGGTCGCGTGACAGCCGCGTATTGTCGATCATCGGGAAATCGAAGAACCCGACGGTGAACGGCCGGCTATCGAGCGACTCGGGCTCGTCCGGCGCATGTTCGGGTGTTTGGGTCTCAAGTTGAACTCTCAGCTCTCTCCGAGCGCGATTCTCTCCCAGCAAGATGATCCGGAAGTTTCGGACGACGCTGTCTAAGGTCAGGGCCCGATTCGGCAGCTCGAGCCCTCCTCCGGGGTGGTCACGCAGGTAGCCACGTAACTGATCGAGGTCGATGTGGGCGTCGAACTTGGCTCCCCCGTCCTCCAGCACCAACATCTGCTTTGCCGTAACATCCCGTGCCAGATGCTCCAGCCGCCTCAAGTAGTCCGCACCGGCGGGAAGCGTGGAAGTGATTTCGCGTCTGAGATGCAGGAACAGCGGCTTGAGCTCGAGAGATTCGTGGAAGTTGTAGGCGAGCAGCTCGAGACTCACCAGCCGGGACTCCAAGCTCCGCGACTCCGGCTTCGTAGCCTCCGGCTTCAGGAAGGATTCGATGATGGAAACGAACATCGCCTTCCGCAAGTCGGTTTCCGCCTCCTCGCGCTTGCTGATCAACTCCGAATAGAGCCGGATGTTGGAGTCCGACGCCTGCTGGCGATCCAGCACGGTCGCCCCCACGTATCCCACCACAGCAACCGCGATTGCGGTGAGCAGTCCGCCGACCGGTTGCAGGACGATGCTCGCCTTGTCCCACGGATCCTTATGCCGGTTCTCCATGCTACATCCTTCTCAGGCGGTACGCCCCTCCGCCCGTTTCGATCGACCAGTCGTATCGCACCGGCGTGTCGTAGGAGTAGACTTCGGCGGCGAGCGCCTGTCCCTGGTACGTCAGGCCCAACGTGCAACGACCCGTCCGGCTCACGTAGACGCGGTAGTGACCCAGGGAATCGGTCACGGCCGAATAGACCGCGGCACCACACCTGATCTCCAGCCGCACGCCGGGGCCGATCGGTGCGCCCTTGGTCGTGATGGTGCCGCTGACATCCCCAGCCGACGTGGGGATGTGGGCGGGCACGCTGTACGTGAGGGCCATCGTCGGGGTCGACGCCAGCAGCCACCCAGCCAGGATTGCGTCCATGACTCTTCCCGCACAGATGCTTGCAGCGGAAATCAGGCGCGGACCGGCGTCAATGGGAATGGACCAATTGGCCCACGCGAAGGCGCAGACGGCGATCTAGACCGGCCGCCTATCCCGTCGTCCCGAACCCCGCCGCGATGCAGTTGATGGAGAGCAGCAGCGCCGCCAACGCGTCGTCCTGTCCGGCCCGGTAGCGTCGCAGCAGCTCGGCCTGCTGGCGGTTCACCTGGTTGAGCATCGGCAGCCGGCTCGCGAGCCGCCGCCGGAACTGCGGGAACCGCTCTGCGAGCTCGGTGCAGCCGGCGACGCGCCGCACGGCGTCCACCGTGCGGTGATACTCGTCCGCTACGAGCGTGAAGATCTCGGCGCGCACCCAGTCGTCCGCGACCAGCCCGGCGTACTCGCGGGCGATGTCGAGATCGACGTACGCGAGCGTCTTCTCCACCTCGTCCAGGATCAGGCGAAACAAGCGGAACTCGGCGAACATGCGCTGGAGCAGCGCCGCCCCGCGGCCGCCCCGCACTTCCAGGAAGGTCGCGAGGCCGGTGCCCACGCCGTACCACCCCGGCAGAAAGTGGCGGTTCTGCGACCAGGCGAACACCCAGGGGATCGCCCGCAGGTCCGCCAGCGTCTTGGCGCCGAAACGTCGAGCCGGGCGGGACCCGATGTTCAGGAGGGCGATTTCCTCGAGGGGGCTCGCCGCTTGGAAGTAGCCGACCAGGCCGGGATGCTCGACCAAGCGGCGGTATGCGGCGTGCGCCGCCCCCGACAGCGCTTCCATCGCCTCGTCGAATTCGGCCGTGGGAACCAGCGCCTGCTCCCGCTCGGACTTGAGCGAGTGCTCGAGTACGCTGGCCGCGAGCAGCTCGGTCTGGTACGCGGCGGTGCCGCGGTTCGCGTACTTGAACGACACGACCTCGCCCTGCTCGGTCATGCGGAGTCGCCCCTGGATCGAGCCGGCGGGCTGCGCCGCGATGGCGCGGCCGGTGGGGGCGCCGCCGCGGCTGACCGAGCCGCCGCGTCCGTGGAAGAAGGCGATCGGCACGCCGCACTCCCGTCCCAGGCGCGTGAGCCGGAGTTGAGTCTTCGCGAGCTCCCAGTTGGCGGGCAGGAAGCCGCCGTCCTTGTTCGAGTCGGAATACCCGATCATGACCTCGAACACGCCGCCCTGCGCACGCACGCTGCGCCGCACCAGCGGCACCTGCAGCAGCTCGCGCACGATGTCCGGCGCCCGTCGCAGATCGTCGATGGACTCGAACAACGGGACGATCGGTAACGTGCAGCTCTCGGTCCCGGCGGCGTCCGCGAACAGCCCCGCCTCCTTGGCGAGCAGGTAGGCGCCGAGCACGTCCTGCACGTCGTGGGTCATGCTGAGGATGAAGCTGCCGAACGCTTCGCGATCGAGCTGCTCGCGCATCTCACAGATCAGCCGGAACAGCTCCAGCGTCTCCCGGGCCTCGGCCGGCGGCTCCGGTGGCGTCCGGCCCGGTCGCAGCGGTCGCGCCAGCTCCGCCTGCAGCCACCTCCGCCACGCCGCGGACACCGGTGCCGGCGGATCGCCGTCGTTCCGCGCGCGCCACAGGGCCGCCAGGGCTGCGCTGAGGCGCGGAGAGTTGTCGCGGATGTCGAGCCGGAAGGTGCTGAAGCGGAAGGCCTCGACCTCGCGCCGCACCGGGCGCACGAGCAGATCGGCCGCGTCGCGACAGCGTGCGGCGGCGAGGCCCGCCTCGAGCGTGCGCAGGTCACCGATGAGATCGTCCGCCGTGGCATAGCCGCTGTCCCCCTCCGCGCTCGCGAGCGAGCAGTCGAGCCGGCGCAGCATGCAGGCCACGAACTGGCGGAACACCTCGCCGCGGTTCCGCTGCGCGATGCGCGCGCCGTCCCCCGCGCGCTCGAGCTGTCGCGCCAGCGCCGCGCGGAAGTCGGGCGAGATCGGCGCGGCGCGCTCCGTGACGCTGAGCCCCCGCAGCAGATCGCCGAGCCGCTGCCGGTACCGGCGCAGGCTGGCGAGGCGGTTGTCGTGCAGCGTGCGACGGGTCACGTCGTTCGTGACGAAGGGATTGCCGTCGCGATCCCCGCCGATCCAGGAGCCGAACTGGAAGAAGGGCGGCACGGCGAACGTCGCGTCCGGATAGGCCCGCGCCAGCGCACGCTCCAGCTTGTCCCCCAGCTCGGGCACGACGTCGAACAGGTTCTCGGTGACGAAGTACAGCCCCCAGGCGAGCTCCTGCTCCACCGTCGGCTTCTCGAGGCGCAGCTCGCCGGTGAGCCACAACAGCTCGATCTCCGTGCGGAGGTTGTCGATCAGGGCGCCGCGCTCGCGGGGCGTCCAGCGTGGCGCCTCGAGGTCCACCAGCCGTCGATAAATGCGGCGGTGCTTCTCGAGCACGGTGACCCGCTTCGCCTCGGTCGGATGGGCGGTGATCACGGGCCGCACCCGGAGGCTCGCGACCGTCGCCCGAACCTCGTCCGCCGGGATGCCCGCGGCCGCCGCGGCGGCGATCACCTGGGCGAACGTGCCGCGCAGCTGGTCGTAGCCGCGGTCGACCTCGCTCTGGCGCCGCTGGCGCATCGCGGCGTTCTGCTCGGCGATGGAGAGGAGCTGGAACCACATGCCCTGCGCCTGGATCGCGCGGGCCACGAGCTCGGGCGACGCGCCGGCGTCGAGCTGCTCGCCCCGCAACACGCGCTCCAGCTCGGGCTGGTGCGCCCGAATCACGTCGACGAAGCAGTCGAAGAGCAGGTCCGCCGTGCTCTTCAGGTAATCAGGCGGCTGGGTCACACCACGCGGTCGCGCGGCGGGGCGCCGGCGAAGAAGGCCGTCAGGTTCTCGAGCGCCCGGAGGCCCATGGCGGCGCGGGTCTCCGCGGTGGCGCTGCCTAGGTGGGGGAGCAGCACCACGTTCTCGAGCGTCCGGAGCTCCGGGGGCACCAGCGGCTCCCGCTCGAAGACGTCCAGCGCCGCACCGGCGATCGTGCCGCGCTTGAGCGCCTCGACCAGGGCGGCTTCGTCGACGATGTCGCCGCGCGCCGTGTTGATGAGAAACGCGCCGCGCTTCATGAGGGCGAGGCGACGGGCGTCGATGAGGTGGTGCGTCTCGGGCGTCGCGGGAGAATGCAGCGACACGAAGTCGGCCTCGCGCAGCACCTCGTCGACGCTCGCCTTCGGCTCCGCGCCGAGCTCGGCCGTCACGGCGGGTGGCGGCGGGTACGGGTCGTGGAAGATCACCCGCATCCCGAAGCCGTGATGCGCGCGGCGCGCCACCGCCCGCCCGATCCGCCCCAGACCGACGAGGCCGAGCGTCTTGCCGCTCACCTTCGTGCCCAGCATGTGGGTTGGACCCCACCCGGTCCAGGCGCCGGCCCGGACCTGGCGCTCCCCTTCCCCGGCGCGCCGCGCCACCATCAGCATGAGCATGACCGCGTCGTCCGCCGTGTCGTCGGTGAGCACGTCGGGCGTGTTCGTGACCACCAGGCCGCGGGTCTTGGCGGCGTTCACGTCGATGTGATTGAATCCCACGCCGTAGTTGGCGAGGATCTTGGCCCGCAGCGGCTCCGTGGCGAGCACGGCGGCATTCAGCCGGTCGGTGACGGTCGGAAGCAGCGCGTCCGCGCCGCGCAGCGCATCCTGCAGCTCGGCCGCGGTGAACGGGTGATCGTCTCGGTTGAGGTGGGCGTCGAACTGTGCCGCCAGCCGCTCCTCGACGGGCACCGGCAGCCGGCGCGTCACGACGACGGTCGGACGCGTCACTGCTGGACCATCACGCGCCGTGACGGCTGGTGCGCGAGCGCCTCCGCCACCGCCGTCCCGAGCGCCGCCGGGCTCGGCGCGACGACGAGGCCGGCGGACCGCATGATCTCGGCCTTCTCCGCCGCCGTGTCCCCGAACGCGGAGATGATCGCGCCGGCGTGCCCCATGCGGCGGCCCTTGGGAGCGGTGAGCCCGGCCACGTAGCCGATCACCGGCTTCGTCATGTGCTCCTTCACGAATACGGCGGCGTCCGCTTCCTGTGGCCCGCCGATCTCGCCGATCATCATGACCGCTTCGGTCTCCGGGTCCTGCTCGAACAGGGCCAGCATGTCGACGAACGAGCTGCCGTTGATCGGATCACCGCCGATGCCGACGCTGGTCGTGATGCCGATGCCGAGCGCTTGCATCTGGGACGCCGCCTCGTAGCCCAGCGTGCCGGAGCGCGTGACCACGCCGACCGCGCCGCGGGCGTAGATGTGGCCCGGCATGATCCCCATCATCGCCCGGCCCGCACTGATCACCCCGGCGCAGTTCGGCCCGATCAGCGTAGTGCGTCGTTCCTTCGAGTAGCGCCACAGGTACCGCTTCACGGTCATCATGTCCTGGGCGGGGACGCCGTCCGTGATGGTCACGACCAGCCGGATCCCCGCGTCCGCGGCTTCCATGATGGCGTCGGCGCAGAACGGCGCGGGGACGAGGATGAGGCTGGCCACGGCTCCGGTGTTCGCCACCGCTTCCTTCGCGGTGTCGAACACGGGCCGGCCGAGATGGGTGGTGCCGCCCTTGCCCGGGGTGACGCCGCCCACGACGTTGCTGCCGTACGCGATCATTTCCTTCGCGTGGAACGTCCCCTTGTCGCCCGTGAAGCCCTGGACGATGACGCGGGTTTTCTCGTCGAGCAGGATACTCATGTGGCCCCCGCCCGAGCGGCATCGCGCGCCGCCACGACGCGCTCTGCGGCCTCGGACAGCGTATCGGCGGTCAGGATCTCGAGGCCGCTCTCCTTCAGGATCCGGCGGCCGTCCTCGACGTTGGTGCCCGCCAGCCGGACGACGAGCGGGACTGGCACCCCCACGTCCCGCACAGCCTGGACCACTCCCTGCGCCACCCAGTCGCAGCGGTTGATCCCAGCGAATACGTTCACGAGGATCGCTTTGACGTTGCGGTCGGAGAGCACCAGCCGGAACGCGGCGGCCACGCGATCCGGGCCGGCGCCGCCGCCGATGTCGAGGAAGTTCGCGGGCTCGCCCCCGGCGTGCTTGATCATGTCCATCGTGGCCATCGCCAGCCCGGCGCCGTTGATGATGCAGCCGATGTCGCCGTCCAGGGCCACGTAGTTGAGTCCGTGCTCGGCTGCCTCGGCCTCCCGGGGGTCTTCCTGGGCCGAGTCCCGCAGCTCGGCCACGTTGGGGCGCCGGAACATGGCGTTGTCATCGAAGCTCATCTTCACGTCGAGGGCCAGCACCTGGCGGTCCTTCGTGACTACGAGCGGATTGATCTCGACCATGGTGGCGTCGAGATCGCGGAAGGCGCGGTACGCGCCGAGGATGATCGCCACCGCCTGGCTCACCTGCGCCGGGCCGAGGCCGAGCCCGAACGCAAGCTCGCGCGCCTGGAACGCCCGCATGCCGACGGCGGGCTCGACGACTTCGCGCAGGATGGCTGCGGGCTCGCGCTGCGCGATCTCCTCGATCTCCATCCCGCCGTGCGGGTGGGCCACGACGACGATGCGCTCGTGCCGCCGGTCGAGCACGAGGCCGACGTAAAGCTCCCGCTCGATCGGCAGCGCCTCCTCTACCAGCAACCGGTGCACCGGCAGCCCCTCGGGGCCGGTCTGGGTGGTGACCAGCGTCTTTCCCAGCAGCTCCTTGGCGGCCTGGCGCACCTCGAGGTCGCTGGTGCACAGCTTGATGCCGCCGGCCTTGCCGCGCGCGCCCGAATGGATCTGCGCCTTGACGACCCAGCGGCCGGCGCCGATCTCGGTCGCTCGATAGACGGCCTGGTCCGCGCTGTACGCCACGCCTCCCTTGGGCACCGGCACGCCGAAACCGGCGAGCAGCTCTTTCGCCTGGTATTCGTGGATGTCCACGAGTTACGCTCGCGTGGTGGCCATGGTGGGAGCCGTCGCCCGGTGCGCGGCGATCGCGGCGGCGATCTGCACGATGTTTTGCGCCAGGCGCGCGGACGCGGCGTCGATCATGCGCCCGTCGAGCTGGGCGGCGCCGCGGCCGGCCCGGGCGGCCTCGTCGAGCGCGCCGAGGATGCGCCGCGCCCGCTCGACCTCCGCGGGCGGAGGCGTGAACACCTCGTTGGCGAGCGCGATCTGCGAGGGATGGATCGCCCACTTCCCCTCGTAGCCGAGGGCCGCCGCGCGGCGCGCCGCCGCGAGGTAGCCTTCCGGGTCCTTGAAGTCGCCGTACGGCCCGTCGATCGCGCGCAGGCCGTAGGCGCGGCACGCCGTCACCATCCGCGACAGCGCGGCGTGCCACTGGTCGCCCGGGTAGTCGGGATTCAAGCCTCCGATGCTCACGGTGCGGGCGCGCAGGCTCGCAGCGAGGTCGGCGACTCCGAAATGCATCGCTTCGAGGCGCCGGCTCGCCTGCGCGATCGCCTCGACGTTCGCCATGCCCAGCGCGGTCTCGATCAGCACCTCGATGCCGATGCGGTGAGGGATCCGCCGTGCGGCCTCGATCTGCGTGAGCAGGGCGTCGACGAGGTACACGTCCGCCGGGACACCTACCTTCGGGACCAGTACCACGTCGAGGCGATGCCCTGCCTGCTCCACGATGTCCACGACGTCGCGGTACATGTAGTGCGTGTCGATGCCGTTGATGCGCACGCACACCGTCTGGCCGCGCGCCTTCCAGTCGTGCTCCAGCAGCCCGGCGACGACGTGCTTGCGGGCCTGCTCCTTGTCACCGGGGGCGACCGCGTCCTCGAGGTCGAGGAAGACGCAGTCCGCCTCGCTCTCCAGCGCCTTCTTGAACAGGGCGGGCTGCGAGCCGGGGACCGCGAGCTCGCTCCGCTGCAGTCGGGGAGTCGCCGGCTCGTAGCGGGTGTGGCTCATGCCCTCACGCGGGCCCGGGGCGAGGTCACCTTGCCCGGGACCTGCTGCTGGGCGTCGGGCGACAACGGCGCCGCGGCGCGCGGCGCGAGCGGAGCCGCGGTCGAGCGGTAATGCTCCGCGGCCGCGGCGACACCGGCACCGGGTTCGACCTTGATGCCGACGTCGCGCATCGCCATCTCCGCGCCCGCGATCGCGCCCAGCAGCATCAGCTCGTTCAAGTCGCCCAGGTGCCCGATGCGGAACAGCTTGCCCGCGACGCGCGCGAGCCCGGCGCCGAGGGCGAGGTTGTAACGCCGGTAGGCGACGTCGATCACGTCGGCGCCGCTGAAACCCTCGGGCACCATGATCGCGCTCACCGTATCGGAGTGCCACTTGGGGGCCTTGGCGCACAGCTTCAAGCCCCAGGCGCGCACCGCGGCGCGCACACCCTCCGCCAGGCGGTGATGCCGGGCGAAGACGTTCTCGAGTCCTTCTTCGGACAGGATGGCGAGCGACTCGCGCAGGCCGTAGAGGAGCGGGAGCGACGGCGTGTAGGGGAAGTAGCCCGTCGCGTTCGCCTTGAGCATGTCCCCGAAGTCGAAGAACACGCGCGGGCACTTCGCCTGGTCGCGGGCGGCAAGCGCCTTGGGGCTCGCGCACACGATCCCGAGCCCGGCGGGGAGCATCAACCCTTTTTGCGACCCGGTGATCGCGAGGTCCACCTTCCAGTCGTCCATCCGGAAGTCGATCGACCCGATCGAGCTCACGCCGTCCACGTACAGCAACGCGGGATGTCCGGCGGCGTCGATCGCCTGGCGGACCGCGCCCACGTCGCTCGTCACCCCGGTCGCCGTCTCGTTGTGCACCACCAGCACGCCTTTGATCTCGTGCTGCTGGTCCGCGGCGAGGATCTCGCGGATGCGCTCGGCCGGCGCGCCCTCGCCCCATTCCACGTCGATGATGTCCACGCGGAGCCCGTGGCGCTGCGCGAGGTCGATCCACAAATGGCTGAACTGCCCGTACCGCGGCGCGAGCACGCGGTCTCCTGGCGACAGCGTGTTGACCAGCGCGGCCTCCCAACCGCCCGTCCCCGTTGCCGGGAAGATCAGCGCCTGGCCCGTGGCCGTCTTGAAGACCTGCTTCAGGTCCCGCAGCACCCCGCTCGCGAGCTCGGGGAAGGCCGACGAGCGGTGGTCCTCCATGGCGCGGTCCATGGCGCGCAGCACCCGCTCGGGCACGTTCGTGGGGCCGGGGACGAACAGAAAATTGCGGCCGGGCATAGGGCGTCCTCGAAAGAGGGGAAAAACAAAAACAAAGCGAGAACCGCCGGCTCTCGCTCTAAGCTATTCAAGCTAAGGTATTCCGCACCCCCCAAGCCGCAACCACACGGACGGGTGGGAGTTACCTGCCTGGTTCGGGGGGACGAGGAACGCGGGACGCGGAACGGGCTATCACCGCAACGACCCGTCGATCGTCCCCCGTCCCCCGATCCCGCAGCGATCGCATCCCGCGCACCGCTCCATGCGCTCCCCGAAGTACTCGAGCAGCATGGCCCGGCGGCAGCCTCGCGCCTCGACATAGCGCCGCACCGCGAGGGTCGCGTCGCCCGGGGCGAAGTCCTCGGGTCGCCAGAACAGCGCGCACCGTGCGGATCGCCCGTCCCGGCCGGCGCGCCCGGCTTCCTGGTAATAGGCCTCGAGCGCGCGCGGCGGGCCCCAATGGATCACGCGCCGCACGTCGGGCTTGTCGATCCCCATCCCGAAGGCACTCGTCGCCACCACCAGCGGGATGCGGTCTGCGAGAAAGGCGGCCAGGACGCGACGCCGCACGCGCCCAGTCAACCGCGCGTGGTACGGCGCGGCGCGCACGCCCAAGCGCAGCAGGGCGCGGGTCACGAGCTCGGTGAGCCTCCGGGTCGGGGTGTATACGATCGTGGACCCCTCCGGTCCGCGCAGCAGCGCGCGCAGCCTCGCGAACCGGGCGCGATCGTCCCGCACGCGTTCCACGGTGAACGTGAGGTTCGGTCGGTCGAACGACGTGAGCACGACGACGGCGTCCGGGATGCGCAGGACCTGCAGGATCTCGGCGCGGGTCGCCGAGGTCGCGCTCCCCGTGAGGGCGATCGTCACCGGATCGCCGAGCAGGTAGCGGTACTTGTCGAGCCGCCGATAGACCGGGCGGAATTCGTTGCCCCACTCGACGATGCAATGGGCCTCATCCACCGCCAGGAGCGACACCTCGCGGCCCGCGCGCGTGAGGCGGAGCACCAGCGAGCCGAGCCGTTCGGGGGCGCAGTAGAGGAGGGTGAGCGCGCCGCTCAGCGCGGCGTCGAGGATCGCGCGGCGCTCGTGCGGGTCGAGGAGGCTGTTCAGGTAGGCCGCGGCGATTCCCCGGCGCCGCAGCGCCGCCACCTGGTTTTGCATCAGCGAGATCAGGGGCGAGACGACGAGCGTGAGGCCTCGGGTCATGAGCGCCGGCAGCTGATAGCAGAGGGATTTTCCGGCGCCGGTGGGGAGCACGGCGAGCACGCTGTGCCCTGCGAGCAGGGGCCCGAGCACCTTCAGCTGGTGCACTCTGAACGCCCGGTGCCCGAAGCATGCGGTCAACAGCTCGCGGGCACGAGCGAGGCCGCCGGCAAAGGGGGACATGGGGCAAAGAAAACGGGCCCCGGTCGAAAAACCGGGGCCCAAACATCGCCGCGCTGGCCGGAATTACGCGCGATCCGCCCAGTCCACCGTGTATGTGTTGCCGCACTCGAAGCACTTCACCTGCTTCGGCTGGCCCGACGTGTGCTGGCGTTTGTGGCACCCGGGACATACGAGATGCGGCTCGGGGACGACGCTCCAGGCCTTGGGCCGATCTTTCCGCATCTCGAGGTCGTCTTTGGGGACCCGTACTTCGACCTGGTGGACGTCGAGGACCACCCAAGGCTTGCTGGCGTCCTCCACGATGCGGTACCACGCGCCGCGGCGGAGGCCTTCCTTCTCGGCCCGATCGCCGCGGCTCCGGGCCCATCCGATGTCGGCCATTCTCTCTACTCCAGTTCCTCGGTTGGCCGCTCCCGCACGAGGACGAGGATTGCCGCCTGCGGGACCACCAGGTACTTCGTTCCCTCGAACGTGATCTCCACCGCCGCTTTCCGGAAGAACAGGGCGTAGTCCCCGGCGCGCGCCTGCATCGGGAGATACTTCACATCGGGGCCGTGGATCTTCCACGGCTCGTCATCCATGCTGGCAGGCTCGGTCATCGGCGTGCCCGGCCCCGTGGCGACGATGCGTCCGCCCTGGACCTGGCGGGTCTCGACAGCCGTCGGCGGCAGGTACAGGCCGACGTTGGTGCGCTCCTCCCCCTCCTCGGGGGCGATGAGCACCCGGTCGCCGACGACGATCAGGCGCTTAGGCGGCTCTTCCGGCATGGGCATGAGTATATCACTCGCCGTGACATCGGGTCGAGGCCGCCGGGGCTCCCGGAGCGACTGCGTCGTTTCGTCGCGCAGGGGGCCCCCGGCGACCGAGACCCGGCCGGTGTGCGGGGATGGTGACCCAGATCACGTCGCCGCTTGACAGAACCGGGCGCCTCACTATTAATGCGCGCCTGCCGCGGACTGTGCGCGGCCGCCATTCCCCGCTCCACCCCAGGGAAGGGACTCGACATGCAAAACCCGCTAGGCACCGCCCAGACTCAGCAGTGGAGCTGGATCCTCCAGACCGTTTGGGGCTGGATCTGGGCCGGCCTGTCTTGGATCGTCGACTGGCAGGCACAGGTGTTCCATCTGGTCGTGACGGGGTCGTCCTTCTGGGAGGCGCTCGGCAAGTTCGTGCTGCTCTTTTTCCCGGCGACGGTGCTGGTCGCGGGCGTGTGGGGCACGATGGTCTCGCTTTACACCATTCCGTTCCGCTCGGGCCGCGGACGCTTCCTGGCGGCGCTACTCATGTCCTGGTGGGACGCGGTCCGCATGGCGTGGTTTTATTGGTTCGGGCTGGCGCGCTTTCTCCTGGTGTTCGTCGGCTGGATCTGGGGTCTGCTCCGGCTGGGCGTCGGGCTGCTGTGGAGAACCTTGAAGAACCTGGTCACGTCGCCCTTCGCGATGCTCGATTCCAGCTCGCGTCAGCCCGGGGTGCCCTGGATCGCGTTCGTCCTGCTGCTGTTCTGGTCCGCCATCGAGGCCACGATCTTCACGTTCACGCTGCGCCCGACGATGAGCGAGCTGCTCGCGGACCTGACGGGCTACCAGGTGAACGGCCTGGTCCTGGTGGTGATCCTGTGGTTCTTCCTGTTCATCATCATCGGGGGCAGCTTCGCCTGCATCCAGGTGCTGAACGAGGCGATCAAGACGCGGGCGGTGGGGCAGATCGTCGCGATGGTGCTGGTCGAGATCACCGTCGCCCTGTTCGAAGTGCTCTTCTTGTACCGCGAGCTGATCGACGCCATCACGCCGTGGCTGGCACAGCAGGGGTTCCAGTTGGGGATCGTCGGGACCTTGGGGCTGGCCCTGCTGGGGTGGGTGGGCGTGCGCGGCATGACATGGTTCCTGTTCGGCCGGTTCGGGACGCCGGCGCTGCTCGCCATCCTCGGCCGGAAGGCGATGGAAGGCGTAGGCGCCGTGCGGGCGGCCGCGACCGTGGACGCGGAGTTCTGGCGCGGGCCGATCAACGCGTTCAAGGCCGAGCACGAGTGGTTCAAGAAGGAGGCCCAGCACCTGATGGAGCTGCTGACCTTGCCGGTGCTGCAGCTCGTCGCCAGCGGGTTCAACTTCTTGGTCGTCGTGATCATGGGCAAGCCGCATTTCAATCTGCCGTTCCGATCGCTCGACCAGGTGCTCCACAGCACGCCGATCTTCGCGACCGGCAAGACCCACACGGTCGAGGGAGGCGCGTCATGAGGCGTCGCGTCGCGGCACTGGTCTTGGGGCTGAGCGTGGTGGCGTGCGCGCCCTCGCAACGCGCCGAGACGCCCCGGTCGACGCTGGTGATCGGCCTGGACATCAGCGGCTCGTTCCGGCGCAACCCCAGTTTCAACGGGGCGATCGAGTTTGCGGCGCTCTACATCTACGGCCACCTGAACGGCGTCGGCGGGCTGCAGCCGAACACGGCGATCTTCGTGGGTGAGCTGGGCGGCGAGCGTCCCGGGCAGGCGAAGGTGTTTCACCCGATCCAGGATCTGAGCGGCAAGTCACCCGCGCAGATCGCGGCGGACCTGCGCGCGTGGTTCCCCCAAGAGGACCCGATCACCGATTTCAACGCGTTCTTCCAGCGCGCCGCGCTGCACGTGAGGCGCAACAACCTGATCCTGGCGCCGCTCAACATCGTGCTGTTCTCCGACGGCGAGCCCGATTATCCCGGGGCCGGCCGACTGACGCTCGAGCAGCGCTACGCGCGCGTGGATCTGAGCCCGCTCGAGTTCCTCTCCCGCAACGTGACCGTGCGCTTGCTCTACGCCGACCCGCCGATCGCCCAGCTGTGGGAGAAACGGGTCCCGCGCAAGCGCGTGCGCCTCTGGACCCAGGACGCGGAGGTCATGAAGGGGTGGCGCCGCCACGTCTTGGAAGGTGTGCCCATGGAGAAGCAGGACTCGCTCTGGTCCTGGGTGCGGAATGTCGTGGACATGCGCGTGCGGCGGGAGCGGGTGCTGTAAGGGCGGCAAAGGCGGCAGAGTCGGCACGAGCGGTACGGGCGGCGAGGACGTGACATTGCCGCCCTTGCCGTCTTTACCGCCCCTGCCGCCCTACGAGCAGTACCGATCGAACGCCGCCGTCAGATCGGCCGCGATGTCCTGAGCGGGTCGGCCCTCGATATTCTTCCGCTCCAACATGAACACCAGCTCGCCGTCCTTGAACAACGCCATCTGCGGCGACGACGGGGGATACCCCGTGAAGTAGCTGCGCGCTCGCGCCGTCGCCTCGGCGTCCTGGCCGGCGAACACCGTGAGCAGCTGCCGCGGGCGCGTGGGGTGCGCGATCGCGAGGGCGGCGGCGGGCCGGGCGTTGCGCGCGGCGCAGCCGCACACCGAGTTTACGACGACGAGCGTGGTGTCCCGCGCCGTGCCGAGCGCGGCGTCCACCTCCTCGGGGCTACGGAGCTCGCGGAACCCGAGGCGCGTCAGCTCGTCGCGCATGGGCTGGACGAGGCGCGGATCGTAGAGGGGTATATTGATACCGGCCATGATCGAATTATAGCGCGATTCCTTCTCCATGCGCGTGCTGATCGTCGAAGACGACCCCGAGCTGGCCGGCCTGCTGCGCGACGGCCTGCGGGCGCAGTGCATCGACCCCACCCTGGCTGCCACGTTCGCCGCAGGGCGAGAGCGCGCCGCCCTCTCGACCTACGACGTCATCGTCCTCGACGTTCGCCTGCCCGGCGGAACGGGGTTCGAGCTGTGTCGCGAGCTGCGCCGTGGCGGCGTGACGACCCCCGTGCTGATGCTCACGGCGCTCGACGCCGTGGACGACCGCGTGCGCGGCCTCGAAGGCGGGGCCGACGATTACCTGACGAAGCCGTTCGCCTTGCGGGAGCTCGTGGCCCGGCTGCAGGCGCTGGCGCGGCGGCGGCCGGCGCTCACGCCGGCGCAGCACCGCGTCGCCGACCTGGAGGTGGATCTGACGGCTCGGGAGGTGCGCCGCGGCGGGCGCCCGTTGCGCCTCACCGCGAAAGAGTTCGCCCTGCTCGAGCTGTTCGTGAGCCACCCCGGACAGGTCCTGGACCGGGCGACCATCACGGCCCACGTATGGGACGACAATCATGACCCCTTCGCCAACGTGCTCGAGGTGCTGGTGCGGCGGTTGCGTCGCAAGATCGACGACGGCTTCGATCCGAAGCTGATCACGACGCTGCGTGGCTCGGGGTACCGGTTCGGCACATGACGTCACGCTGATGCAACCCCTGGCCCGTTTACGCCTGCGGCTGACGCTGTGGTACGTGGGGATCTTCCTGTCGATCCTCGGGCTCCTGGGCGGCGGGCTGTTTATCGCCGTCAGCCACCGCGTGTCTCGTCAGCTGGACGCGTCGCTTCGCGCCGCTACCTCGGCGTTGATCCAGGCGGCCCGCGTGCGCGAGACCGAGCAAGCACGGGCGACGGGGCTGGTCGCGGACGCGGTCGATGAGCTGCACATCCCCGATCGGTCGCTCTATCTGTTCGACCTCGCCGGGCGGCCGATCAAGCCGGATGCGGCCGCCGAGTGGATCCGGGACGCGGCCCGGGAGGCGGCACGCACCGGGTGGGCCGACCGCGATTTCGAAACGCCGACCGATCATATCGTCCGGCTCCACGCGGAGCGATTCGCCGGAGCGGCTGACAGACCGTACGTCGCCGCCGTCGTAGCTGATCGGCTGGAGCTCGACGACGAGTACGCGTCCCTGATCCGTGCGTTCGCCGCGGCGGCCTTGATCGCGTTGCTGCTCGTCGCGGGCAGCGGGTACGTGCTCGTGCGCAAGTCGACCACGCCGATCGAGCAGTCGATGGATCATATGCGCCGCTTCATGGCCGACGCCGCCCACGAGCTCCGCACGCCCGTCACGCTGCTCCGGACGCGCGCCGAGGTCGCGCTCGGGGAGGACCGGGACGCCACCCGCGACGCCGCGACGTTCGGGGCGATTGCGCGCGAGTCCGCCCGTCTGGGCGACATCGTGGGGGAGCTGTTGACGCTGGCCCGGGCCGACGCCGGCGAGCGGGCCATCGCGCGCGAGTCGCTGTACCTGGACGACGTGGCGGCGGAAGCCGTGGACGCGGTCCGCGCGCTCGCCGAGCACCGGCGGATCCAGCTGGAGGTCGGCGGGTTCGAGGAGGCGCGGATCAGCGGTGATGCCGCGCTCGTGCGGCAATTGCTCGTCATCGTGCTCGACAACGCCGTGAAGTTCACACCCGCGGGCGGACACGTCCGCCTCGACATCGCGGCCCAGGACGGCTGCGCGAGCGTCGTGGTCGCGGATACGGGGGTCGGCATCCCGCCCGAGCAGCTGCCGCGCGTGTTCGAGCGCTTCTATCGCGGTGAGCCGTCCCGCCACCAGGCGGACGGCGCGGGCCTGGGGCTCGCCATCGCCCGGTGGATCGCCGAGGCCCACGGCGCCCGGATCGAGATCGGCTCGACGCCCGGCAGCGGCACGCGCGTCACCATCAGCTTCCCATTGTTGTCGGACCCATCGCCCAAGGAGCCTTCATGAGCATTCCGTTCCGTGTCCTCGCGTGCGGTGCCGCGCTGCTGGGTCTGGGCGCCGGCCCCACAGGGGCGCCGGGGTATCACGTCGCTCACACCTTCGTGCTCGGCGGCGACGGCGGCTGGGACTACGTCGCGCTGGACACCGTCGGCCACCGGCTGTTCATCGCGCGCCAGAACCGCGTGATGGTGGTCGATCCGGGTACCGGGAAGGTCGCGGCGGAGATCCCGGGGCTCGATCGCGCCCATGGGATCGCGTTCGCGTACGAAACCGGCCACGGCTTCGCCACCTCGGGAGCGGACAGCAGCGTCACGATGTTCGACCTCACGACGCTCCACGTGCTGGGGCACACCACGGTTGCGCCGGACGACGATGCGATCCTGTACGATCCGGCGACGCGGCGGATCTTCACGTTCAACGGGGACGCGCACTCCGCGAGCGTGATCGACCCAGCGTCCGGGCGAGCGATCGGCACGATCGACCTCGGTGGGGGGCCGGAGTTCGGTGTGGCCGCAGGCGACAGCAAGCTGTACGTGAATCTGGAAGACAAGGCTGCGGTGGTGGAGATCGACGCCGCCGCCATGAAGGTCACGCGCCAGTGGTCACTCGCGCCGTGCCAGGCTCCCACCGGCCTCGCCATCGACCGCGTGCATCACCGGCTGTTCAGCGGCTGCCGCAACCAGCTCATGGCGATTTCCGACGCCACGGCCGGGAAGGTCATCGCCACCGAGCCGATCGGCCAAGGCGTCGATGCCTGCCGCTTCGATCCGGGCACTCAGCTGGCGTTCGCCTCGAACGGGGACGGGACCCTGACCGTCGTCCACGAAGACGCGCCGGACAAGTTCGTGGTGGTCGCCAATGTCGCCACGAAGCGCGGCGCGCGCACGATGGAGCTGGACGAGCGCACGCATCGTGTGTTCACGGTGTCGGCCGATTTCGGTCCGCCCCCGGCCGCGACTCCGGAGCACCCGCGCCCCCGGCCCAGCATCCTGCCGGGCACGTTCGCGCTGCTGGTGCTCGAGCCGTGACTCACCCGGCCGCAGGCAGGGTGTAGCTCCGCCCGCGAATCGCCACGAGCAGCGTGGGCACGGCGAACAGCGTGATCGGCGTGGACAGCGTCAGCCCGCCGATCACGGCGAGCGCGAGCGGACGTTGCAGCTCGCTTCCGGCGCCCAGGCCGAGGGCGAGCGGGAAGAGGCCGAACAGCGTGCACAACGTGGTCATCAAGATGGGCCGGAGCCGCACGCGCGCGGCTTCGCGGATCGCCACCTCGAGCGTTGATCCCTCCGCGCGCATCCGGAGGCGCGTGAAGTCGAGCAGGATGATGCCGTTCTTCACGATCAGGCCCACCAGCAGAATCAGCCCCATGAAGGACGAGACGTTCAGCGCCGTGCCCGTCAGGAGGAGCAGCCCGAGCGCGCCCACGAACGACACCGGCGCGACGAGCAGCACCACCAGCGGCTCGGTGAACGACTCGAACTGCACGACCATCACCGCGCACACGCTCACTGCTGCCAGGCCGAGCACGAGCAGCAGCGCCCGGAACGCCTCCTGCTGGCTCGCGTACTGACCGCCCAGCACCACGCGCACACCCCGGGGCACCGGGCTGGCGGCCAGCATCCGCCGCACGTCTCGCATCACCCCGCCCAGGGAGCGGCCGCTGACGTCGGCCGTCATTGTGATCATCTGTTGCTGGTCCTCCCGCTCGAGGCTGAGGCGGGAGTCGGCGGGCTCGAACGCGGCCAGGCTGCCCAGCGGCGTGACGCGCCGGGCGCCGCCGCCGAGCACGGGAAGAGCCCGCAGCCGGAGGGGGTCGAACCGGACCGAGTCGGGCGCCCGGACGCGCACCGCGACCGGCCGGTCCTCGGTCCGGATCTCGCCGGCCGGCACGCCGAGCAGGGCCGCGCTGATCGCACTGCCCACGTCGAGCGGGGTCATGCCGATGCGGTTCGCCTCGGCTTCGTTGACGCGCATCAACAGCTCTGCCGTGGGCTCGCTCACCCCGTTGTAGAGGTCCTCGAGCCCCCTGATCCGCTCGAGCTCCGGCGCGAGCCGTCGCGCGTAGGCCTCGAGCGTATCCAGCCGCTCGCCGTATAGCTTCACCTCCACGGGTCGAGCCGCGCCGGCGAGGTCGTTGATCACGTCCGCGAGGATCTGCATGAACTCGATGTGCAGGCGGGGGACGGCGGACGTGACTTCATCGCGCACCTCGTCGATCACGGCGGACACGTCGCGCGCGCGCCGGCCGGGCGGTGTGAGGCGCGCGATGATGTCCCCGCTGTTCTGCGCCGTGGCGAACATGCCGAGCTCGGCGCCGGTGCGGCGGGACGTTCCGGTGACCTCGGGGGTGCGGGCGAGGATGCTCTCCGCGACCCCGATTTCCCGGTTCGTCTCGGCCAGCGCCGTGCCGCCGGGCGTGAAATAGTCGAGCACGAACGCCCCCTCGTCCATTTCCGGGAGGAAGCCCGTCCCCACAAGGCGCCAGAGGGCGAGGCCTGCCGCAACGAGCACCAGGGCCGCGAGGCCGATCCGCCGGGGATGATCGAGCACGGCCGCGAGCGCGCGCTCGTAGCGCGGGGCCAGCGCGTCGAGCGTGCGCTGGATGCGGGCGAGCGGGCCCGTGGCGACGGCCTCCACCTCGTGCGCGGTGACGAACTGCTCGGCGAGCAGCGGGATAACGGTGAGCGCCAGGACGAGGGAGACGAGTACGGCCACCGTGAGCGTCGTGGCGAGCGCCGCGAAGAATTGTCCCACGACTCCCTGGAGCAGGCCCAGCGGGAGGAACACCACGACCGTGGTGATGGTGGAGGTCGTCACGGGCCAGATGAGCTCCTGCACCGCCGCGCGAATGGCCGCGAGCCGGCTCCCGGCTCCGCCCCCCGGCGGGGGCGCCAAGTGCCGCGCGATGTTCTCGGTGACCACGACCGCGTCATCGATCACCAGCCCGATCGCGATCGCCATCGCGCCCAGGGTCATCAGGTTGAACGTCTGCCCGAGCACGCTCATCACGAATACGGTGACGGCGAGCGTGAGCGGAATGGACGCGGCGCTGATCGCCGTGATCCGGGCGTGGCGCAGAAAGAGCAGCAGCACCAGGACGGCGAGCGCGGCGCCGACGAGCATCGCGTCGCGCACGGACCCCACGGCATCGCGCACCAGCGAAGCCTGATCGTACACGGGCTTGAGGTGGACGCCCGGCGGCAGGCTCGGGCCGAGCGCGGCCGCGATCCCCGCCACGCTGTCCGCGATGGCGAGTGTGTTGCCCCCGATCTGGCGCGACACGTTGATCAGCGCCGCGGGCCTCCCGTCGCCCGCGATGATACGGACGTGGTCCTCGGTCCCCACGGCCACCGTCGCCACGTCGCGCACTCGCAGCCCGTTCTGGAGCACGACCGCGCCGATGTCCTCCGCGCTGTGCGCCTCCTGATCCGTAACGATCAGGTATTGGCGGTAATCCTGCGCGACGCGGCCCACGGCCTGCACGGTCACCGCCCGCCGGATCCCCTCGGCCAGGTCCGTGTACGTGAGTCCCTGCACCGCGAGGCGCGCGGGGTCGGCGACGACCTCGATCTCGCGCACGTCGGAGCCCTGGACGTCCACCCGCCCGACCCCGGGCACGCGCGCGATCAGCGGCTTGATCTCGTAGCGGGCGATGTCGTACAGCGTGGCGGGATCGCCGCCCTCGAGGTTGTAGGAGAGGATCGGGAACAGCGACGGCGTGAGCCGCTCGACCTCGATGTCGAGATCGGGCGGGAGGCTGCCCTGCACTTGATTGACGCGCGCGCGCACGAGCTGGAGCACATAGCCCATGTCGGTCCCCGGGGCGAACGTGATCGCGATCTCGCTGGCACCGCGAATCGAGTGCGACCGGACCCGCGTCACCCCGGGCACGATGCTCACGGCCTCCTCCAGCGGGCGCGTGATGCTGAACACCACCTGCCGCGCGCCGAGCGTCGAGCCCTGCGCGACGATCTTGATCCGGGAGAAGTTGAGCTCCGGGTAGATCGCCGAGGGCAGCACGAACGCCGCCCAGACGCCGGCGACGCTGAGCAGCGCCACGAGCAAGTACACGAAGCGACGCTGGCGGCTGAGGATGTCGAACAGCGTCACGGCGGAGCCCGGACGATCCTCGCGCCATCCGCGATGCCGTAGGCGCCGGCCGTCACGACGGTCTCACCGGCCGTGAGTCCAGCGACGATCTCCGCCAGCGCCTCGCTCCGCGCGCCGACGGTGACCGGTCGGGCGTGGGCGACGCCCCCGCTGTCCACGACGAAGACCTGAAAGCCCTCTCCCTCCCCGGTCGGGACGAGCGCCGCGACCGGCACGGTGACGGCGTGGGGACGAACCGCCGTGGTGATCCTGCCGAAGACGGACTCGCCGATGCGTAGGGGTCGCCCGGGACTCTGCAGGCGCGCCCGCACCGTCACGGCGCGAGACACCGAGTCGACGGTGGCGGCGACGCCGGATACCACGCCCTGCCCCAGGGGCTCCCCGTTCGCGCCTTCCCCGGCGGTGACGGCAACCGGGTTCCCCTCCTTGATCTGTGCCGCCTCAGCCGGCGACACGGTGAGGAGGATGTCCAGCGCCCGCGGGTCCGCGATCTGGACGAGCGGCTGGCTCGCGTCCACCGACGCGCCCAACACGCCGGTCATCCGGGTCACGACTCCCGCGAGCGGGGCGCGCAGGGTCGCGAGCTGCTGGGCTCGGCGGGCCGTCACCGCTGCCACCTCCGCCTGGGCGAGATCGGCCGCCGCCTGGTCGCTGTCCTTTTGCGGCAGGATTCCCGCCTTGACGAGGCGCACCGCGCGCGCGTAGGCGCGTTGGGCATTGTCGCGCGCCGTCGTCGCGCTCTGCGCCGCCGCATCGAACGGCGCCCGCTCGAACTCGATCAGGGTGTCCCCCTCGGCCACGCGCTGCCCGGACGCGACCCAGATCCGCGCCACCCGCGTGGGCCCAGGAGGGGCGAGCTCGGCGAAGCGGCCCGGGCGGGGCGCGACGGTACCGATGGCCCGCACGATCTGAGGGAATGGTTGGCTCGTGGCGACCGCCGTTCCCGCGCCCACGACCGCCTGCGCGCCGGCGGGCGCCTGCGCTTCGTCTGCCGCGCCACGTCCTCCGTGGCATGCCGCGAGCAGCACGGTCGCCGCGGCGAGCAGTGGGGGGGGGAGCGCGCGCGTCACGGCTGGTCCGATGCGGTGAGGAGCCGGACGGCGGCGGCGGCGTTGCTCGCCGCCGCGACGTCGTCGACGTAGCGGCCGAGGGCCTCCCGGGCGTTGCGCTGCGCCTCGAGGACATTGGGGAGGGCGACTGCCCCCTCGGCGTAAGCCTGGAGCGACATCGCCGCGACGCGGTCGGCGCTGGCGAGCAGGCGCCGGTCACGCTGCACCCGCGCCATCGCGACGGCGAACTCCCGCTGCGCGCGTGCCAGCGCGGCCGCGGTTTCCCTTTGCAAGAACTCCAGGTTGGCCTGGGCACGGTCGCGCGCCGCCGTGGCCCGCGCGACTTCACCGCCGTTCCAGTTGAAGAGCGGGAGCGGCAGCGAGAGCCCGATCGTCGGCAGCGCGCCCCCCTGGGTAGGGTCGCCGTTCTCGACGCCCACCTGGAGGCTCGGCGCCGCGAACGCGCTGCGGTGCGCGAGGGTCAGCGCGCGCTGCTCCGAGCGCAGGCTGGCGGCGGCCGCCGCGACCGGAAGCGGCTCGGCGCCGAGGGATGGTACGCTGTCCGACGGGGGAGCGAGCGAGTCGGCGAGCGTGATCGTCGGCTGCTCTCCGGGGAGGGCCATCGCCAGCTGCACGGCGAGGAGCGCCTCGACGGCGGCAAGCGAATCGTCCGCCGCCCCGTTCTCGAGCTGTCCTGCGTTCACCGCCGCGAGGCGCACGTCGAGGTCACTCACGTCACCCACCTCGCGCCGCAGCTGCGCCATCTTGAGCAGGCTGTCGGCGTCGGCGGCGTTGCGGCGCGACAGTCGTGCCCGGGCGAGCGTGGCGAGGGCTCGCGTGTAGGTCGTGTCCACGTCGAAGCGGATGGTGGCGCGCTCGAAGGCGAAGCCGTACCGGGCGGCGTCCCGCGCCGACGCGGCCGCGCCGATGCGCGCCGAGCGCAGCCATGGCAGGTCGAGGGAAAGATCGGCAATCACGTGGTAATGCGGAACGTCCTTGGTGTACGTCGCCGCAAGGGCAGGATTCGGATAGAGCCGTGCGCCGTGCAGCACGGCCGCGGCGGCGGCGGTGTCGGCACGACCGAACGCGGCCCGCGCGCCGCGCGCCAGGGCCGCGGCTACGGCGTCGGCGCGCGTCACCGGCTGTTGGGGAAAGACGAATTCCACGAGCGAAACGCTCCACAAGCCCACGAGCGAGAGTGCGCGCCGCATCGCCCGGTAAGCTAGTCCGCCAACCTGTCAGGAAGCTGACACGACCGGGTGTATGGTCAGCGCCACCCGCCGGCTTCGCGCTCGACAGAGCCCAACTGGCTCTCGGTCGGCTCCGCTCAGCAGAACCACGGCTCGGTGAGCCGCGGGGGCATGGGGCGCACGGGAGGCGGCGCGTGGAGCGCGCCGCGGGGCCGCCCGCGGCCGGCGCGGGCGTACGCAACCGACCGAACGCGCTCGAACGTCACGGCGGGATCTTCCGCGGCGCGCGCCGCACCCTCGACGAGCGCGCCTATGTCGCGCTGCAGCGCGTCCATGCGAGGATCGGGATGGGTCCAGCGGTAGGTGAACCCCGCCGCGTCCAGAGGCCCGAGGAACGGTCGGATGCCCGGACGCGACAGCAGCAGCGAGCGGGGGGGGACGAGCAGGCGGATGGCGAGCTGGACCGGATCGACCTGATCGAGCAGGTGCTCGCGCTCGAGGAAACCGAGCAGGTCGAGATAGTCGTCGAGGGTGGCCCACGGTGTGAACGGCACGAACGACGGGCGGAGCGTGATTCCGGCGCGACGCAGGATGTCGAGGGCGACGCTCACGTCGGCCCGCGTGTGTCCCTTCTCGAGGTTCGCGAGCACGACATCCGAGAGCGACTCCACCGCGGACACGACGAAGAGGCACCGCGTGGCCGCGAACTCGGGGAACAGCTCGCGGTGGCGGACGATGTGCTCGATCTTCGCCGTGAAATCGTAGGTCAGCGCCGGGAATTCGGTGTGCAACGCCCGCACCAGCTTCAACGCGTGACCGGGGCCGTTCAGGAAATCGGGGTCGCCGAAGGTGATGTGGCCCGCCCCGGCCGCGACCAGACGGCGTACGTCTTCCAGCACGACGTCGCGGGGCACCGCAAAGAACCGCCCACCGTAGACCGGCGGGATCGGGCAATGCAGGCATTCGTGCAGGCAGCCGCGGCTCGCCTCGACGTAGCCTGCCGGCGTGAGGCGGCCGTCGCGCGACAGGCTGACGTAGCGCGTGAGACCGGGGAGCGAGCCGCGACTTGGGACTGGGAACGCCAGCCGGTCGAGCGACGCGGGGGGCGGGGGGGGCGGGGGGGCCGCGCACCGCGCTCGCGGGTCCTCCCCCGCCTCGATGCGCTCGGCGATTCGCACGAGTGCCCCTTCGAACTCGCCGCCGAGCACCGCCTCCGCGAACGGAGCGAACGGACCGAGCAGATAGTCCTGGTTCAAGAGGGCGTAGAGGCCGTAGAACACGATCAAGCAGCCCGGGTTGAGCTCGCGGATGCGCTCCGCGGCGCGCGTGCCGATCCGCAGCGCCGTATGCATCGGCACGGCAATGCCCGCCAGCCGGGCCCGCCGCACCTTCGCTTCGTCGAGCGGCTCGACGGCGAGATCGAGCGTATCCGGCGCGTAGCCCGCCCGCTCGAGGAACGCCCGGGGCCACGCGGCCCCCAAGGGCTGGTGACCGAGCTCGTAGCAGGAAATGAGGAGGATGGCTCCCGGAGCCCGCAACGAGATGCCCGATGTCATCGTGACTGCACCGCTACCGTCGCCCCCGTTGCCCGTTGCCCGAATGTTACACCAGTGGGCACCCGGGCGGCCTTGCATGACGCAACGATATGGTTGAGGTTCGCTCTATCGCCCCGCTCGGGGCGGCACCGCCTGTTGGAGGTGATCATGCCCGCGTCGACCCCGCGTCTCCAGTCCCCCTGCCCACTGCCGCGCCGCGCATTCCTGTCCGCCGCCGCCGCCGCGGCCGGTGGACTCGCGCTCGCCTGCGTCGATCGCGCGACCGGCGTCGCGATGCTCCCCCCGCTCACGGCCTCGCGTCTGCCGGATCCGGAGGCCTCGGGGATCGAGCACGTCGTGCTCGTGATGATGGAAAACCGCTCGTTCGACCACTTCCTGGGATGGCTGCCCGGGGCCAACGGGCGCCAGGCGGGACTCACCTACATCGATTCCGCCGGCACCGGCCACGCCACCTATCCCCTCGCGCCCGATTTCCAGGGCTGTGGCCACGCCGACCCCGACCATTCGTACGAGGGCGGGCGCGTCGAGTATGACGGCGGAGCCTGTGACGGCTGGCTTCGAGCGAACGACATCTTCTCGATCGGCTACTATCAGGCGGACGATCTCCCGTTCCTCGGCCGCGCCGTGCCGCAGTGGACGTCGTTCGATCGCTACTTCTGCGCGATCATGGCCCCGACCTTCCCGAACCGCGTGTACCAGCATGCCGGCCAGACCGACCGGATCAGCAACACGCTCGACCTCTCGACCCTGCCGACGATCTGGGACCGCCTGGCCGCGCGGGGACTCGAGGGCCGCTACTACTTCGGCGACGTGCCGGCGCTGGCGTTCTGGGGCGCTAAGTACGTCCCGATCAGCCGCCCGAGCGATGCCTTCTTCGCCGACTGCGCAGCCGGCACGTTGCCGCAGGTGGCGTACGTCGACCCGCCGTTCCTGGGCGAGGCGACCGGGACCGGTCCGGATGACCATCCGTTCAACGACGTTCGTGCCGGTGAAGCGTTTCTCAATAGGATTTACGCGGCGGTCACGGCGAGCCCGGCGTGGGAGCACACGGTGCTTTTCATCAACTTCGACGAGTGGGGTGGGTTCTTCGACCACGTGCCGCCTCCGGCCGCGCCAATCCCCGAGGCTGACCGGGTCGCCGGCAACGCGGATGGGCTGCGCGGCTTCCGTACACCCGCCCTGCTCATCTCCCCCTTCGCCCGGCGCGCTCGCACCTCTCATCACCTGTACGACCATACCTCCCTGCTACGCCTGATCGAATGGCGCTGGAGCCTGGAGCCGCTCACGGTGCGGGATCGAACGGCACACAACCTGGCGCGTGAACTCGACTTCGCGCAGCCGCTGTTGGCGGCGCCCGAGTATGCCGTGCCTCCCGTCATTCCCACGCCTTGCCCGGCACGCCCCATGGCGATCGCGACGACCGCCCCGCCCAGCGCGGCGCTGATCCGATCCCGCGGGTCGCGCCTCCACTGGGAAGCGCTGCGCGATGTGGCGCAGCATCGCGGCTGGGGGGTCTAAAGATCGCGCTCTCCTCGCTCGGCGAACCGCAGCAGAAACGCGAGTCCGAGGAGCCCGGCGGCGATCCACACGAGCCAGCGCCGCTCCGTCGCGATCCCGAGCAGGCCGACGGCCACGCCCGAGGCGCCGAGCCAGGCCTTGACCGTGAAGAAGCTCGTCACTTCCTGAGAAACGCCTGAAGGGCGGCGCGGAAGTCGGGCGTGGTGCGGCTCACGGCGTTTACGTCCGCGGCGAGCCGGATCCCGTCTTCAAAGCGCAACCCGTCGAGCTCGTAGAACTGCTGCTTGGTGAACGCCAGCGCCGAAGCGCTCGCCGTCGACAGGGCGCGGAGCACCTCCCCCGCTTGCTCCTCGAAGTCCGAGTCCTCGTACACGCGGGACACGAATCCCAGCCCAGCCGCTTCGCTCGCGGTGACGATCCGGCCCGTCGCTACGAGATCGAAGGCGACCTTCTCCCCTACCGTGCGCTTGAGCAGCGTCATCACGATCGCCGGCACGAAGCCGCGCTGCACCTCGGGGTAGCCGAACTGGGCCGACTCCGCCGCCAGCACCAGGTCGCAGGCCGTCGCGAGCCCGCAGCCGCCGGCGAGCGCGCGGCCGTGCACAATCGCCGCGATGGGCTTCGGCAGCCGCCGCATCCGCAGGAAGATCTCGGCGAAGTGCAGCGCCGCCCGCCGGTTGTCCGCGACGGTCTTGTCGGCCGACGCGAGCAGCTCGCTCAGGTCCATCCCGGCGCAGAAATCCGTCCCCGCCCCGCGCAGCGCGATCACCCGTACCCCCGCGTCCAGGTCGGCACGCTCGAGCATCGCGAGGAGGGCGTCGATCATCGGCTCGTCGATCGCATTGCGCTTCTCCGGGCGGTTGAGCGTCGCGGTGAGGATCCCCGCCTCGAGCGCCGTCAGCACGCGATCGCTCACCGGGGCACCTCGATGTCGATCTCCAGCCGCAGCAGCGCGGTGGAGAACACCTTTCCCTGGGCGTCGGTCTTGAGCGACATCGTGCCCCCGCCGTCGAGCGCCCCGTGCAGGAGGAAGTTCAGCGCCAGGAGGTTGGGCAGCTCGTAGCGCTCCACCTTCCCCGTGATCATGCCTTGGAAGTGGCGGGCCACGCGCGCCGCGGTGACCTGCTCGACGAGGATGGGATAGTACCGTGGCTTGAGGGCGATGAGGCCCACATTCGCGGTGTCGCCCTTGTCCCCAGACCGGGCATGGGCAAGCTCGACGAGACGGACGCGGCGACTCCGCCCCTTCCGTCCTTCCGTCCTTCCATCCTTCCGTCGCCTCATACGTCCACCACTTCCACGCATGGCTCCACCACCTGCTTGTCGATGAGCGCGGGCCAGTAGGCCACGATCTCCTCCGGCTTCGGTCGGCCACCCGCGAACCCGGTGACGCTGGGGGGCCCGTTCAGGATCAGGGGGGCGATCTCGCGCGTGAAGCGCTCGACGGCGGGCTTGTCGGTCGAGCGCACGCCGACCCGCAGCTGCACCTCCGGCAGGGCATCGAGCGGGGCGCTCCGGCGCGCGAGCGGGCCGTGCGTCGCATCGGCGCCCACGAATTCGGTGAGAATCGCTTCGAACCGGAGCCCGAGGTCCGCGAGCCGCTGGCGCAACACGCGATCCGCGGCCTGGGCCTTCTGGTACGCGTCCGGCCAGGCGTACACCAGCGTCCCCACGGCCTTGTAGCCGTAGAAATACGCGATCGACACCTTGAGCTTATCGGTCGCCGGACGCCCCCGGACGCCCGACACGCGAACCCTGTCTTGCCCCGCCTGCTCGAGGCGGATGGTCGTGAAATCCGCGATGCAGTCGGGCGTGATGTACTGCGTGGGGTCGCCCATCTCGTACACGAGCTGCTCCGTCACGCCGCCGACGGTGATGCGGCCGCCCGTGCCGGGATGCTTGGCGACCTCGAACGTCCCGTCGGGATGCGCCTCGACGATGGGGTAGCCCACGTTCGCCAAGTCCGGGATCTTCTCCCAATCGACGAGGCAATTGCCGCCCGAGCACTGGGCACCGCACTCGATGGTATGCCCGGCGACCGTCCCGGCGGCGAGCAGGTCCCACGCATCGGGGCGCCACCCGAAGGCGTGGATCAGCGGCGCGAGGGTGAGGCCCGTGTCCGTGACGCGGCCGGTGATCACGACGTCCGCGCCCTGGCGCAGCGCCGCGGCGACGGGCCAGGCGCCGAGATACGCGTTGGCGGAGAGCACGCGGTCCCGGACCTCGTGCAGGGAGCGGCCGGTGTCGAGGTTCTTGAGCGCGTGGCCGCGCGCGAGCAGCCCGTCCAGCCGGCCCAACAGATCGTCCCCCGTCACCACGCCGATGCGGAGCTTGCCCGCGAGGCCGAGCCGCCGCGCCGCCTCGGCGACGGCCTCGGCGCACGCGCGCGGGTTCACGCCGCCCGCGTTCGCCGTCACCTTGATGCGCCGGGCACCGAGGACCGGGAGGATGCGCTCCATCGACGGGAGAAAATCCGTGGCGTAGCCGAGCGTCGGATCGCGCGACTTCTGCTTCTGCAGGATGGACATCGTGACCTCGGCCAGATAGTCCATCATCAGGTAATCGATCGGGCCGCCCGTCACCTGGCGGTACGGCGCCTCCAGCCAGTCGCCCCAAAAGCCCTGACCGGCGGCGATCCGCACGGTGGGCTGGCCGCGGCGGGACGTCACGGTTGCGCCGCCACCCGCCGGATCGCGTCCAGTCCCTGGCCCGTCGCGTCGTGGATGCGAAGCTCCACCAGTGGCGCGAAGCCTTGCGGCACGGCCACGAGCGGCGTCCGGCCGAGGGGAACGGCCGCCCGCCCGCCCGCGACGACCGTGATCGGCGTCCCTTCGCTCGCCGTGGTTGGCTGCCGCAACAAGAATCGAACCCGGACCCGCGCGCGCCACGGCCGGGCGCCACTCTCCCGCGCAAACGCGGGAAACAACTCCACCGTCATCGGGTGCCCCTTGAGACCCGCCGGGACGTCGAAGCCGTGCCGTCCGAACGCGTAGTTCATCGCCCCCTGCCCCACCTGCTGCCCCGTGGAATCGAATTCGGTCACGCCGAAGTCGGTGAACACACTCCATTGCTCGCGCGGCATCTGGACGTCGATCACCGCCCGCGCCGCCCACTCGGGGACCCGCACCGTCAGCGTCTCGGCCGGTACGCCGCGGCCCGTCACCTCGAACGCGCGTTCGCCACCGACCAGCGTCACGACCGCCCGGCCGGTCGCCGTCGCGGTGCCGGGATTCGCCGCCTCGAGGCTTCCCCCAGCGCCCGCCTCGGCGAGATCCACCGGGGCGAGCGCCGCACGGGCTGTCGCCGTGACGCCCGTCAGCGGCGGGGCGAACACGTCCAGCTCGTACACGCCGGGCACCAGGTCCTCGGCCCGGACGGTGAAGCGCGCGGTCCCGGGGTCGGCACGACCGAGCGCGACCTCCTCGCCGTCGCGGAACGGCTGGCCGTTCGGCTCGTACAACCGCGCGGTGGCGCGCTGCTCGACCGAATCGGGCAAGGTCACCGTGGCTTGAAGCGTCGCCCCGGGCTGGGCGACCCGCAGGAAATAGCGCTGGACGTGGGCCGGGCCAATCGCGCGCCGCTCGTCGTACAGCGGCTTTGCGGTCAGGTCATACGGTACGACCACTGTGTTCGCGAGCGTGAAGAGCGGCCCGGCCAGTGAGTCGCTGGGGTTCCACGCGGTCACCGCGCCGATGTAGGTGCCCGGCGCCCCAAACGCGCCGGCTTGGTACGTCACCGGGATCTCGGTCTCGCGCGCGCCGGCCGAAACCGTGGCGGGCGCCGAGAGCCACGGCACGTTGCTGTGGAGCAGGAACTCCGCGGCGCGCAGGCCCGCGACGTGACGCACGCGGAACAGCTGGAGCGTGTCACCCGGTCCTGCCAGACCGTCGCGACGGAACGCCGCGGAGGCGCCGCTTCCCCCCGGGGCGCGCACCAGGTAGGCGGAGCCCTGATGGCCTCCCAGCAGCCAGCGGTACCCGGCATCGAGCCGCGGCAGCCCCGCGCCGTCGTCGAGCACCGTCTCGCCCCGGAACGGCGTCGCGGAGGCGCGCAATGCTTGCGTGACTTCGGCGGCGCTCACGCGGCGCCCCTCCTGCAGCATCGCCGACAGGAGGCACGCCGCGAGCCCCGCCGCGTGGGGCGCCGCCATGCTTGTGCCGCCCTTGATCTCGTTGCCCGTGTCCCACCGCGGCACCGAAGAGAACGCCACGCCCGGGGTCACCAGGTCGGGCTTCGCCAGCTCGCCGCCGCGCGAGCTCCACCACCCCATCACGTCCGCCGCCGTCGGCGTCCCTGGCTGCGCGGGCCGGGCGAAGGCGCCGGGGAACGCGGCCCCGACGGATACCGCCAGGTCGGCCGAGCCGGGGAAGCCCACCGTCGACAGCCCGGGGCCGTCGTTGCCGGCACTGATCGTGAACACGAGGTTGGGATGGGCGAGCAGGAACGCGTTCACGATCGAGTCGATCACCGCGCGCCCTTCGACCTCGTTGCCGACGCCGAAGCTCAAATTGAGGACGAGCGGCATGTTGCGCTGCTGTGCGTAGCGCGCGGCGTACTCCATCGCGCGCTGCATGCTGCCCGTCACCGAGATCCCGCCCCGCGCGGCGTTGGCGATCTTGAGGCCGAGCAGCTGGGCTCCCGGCGCCACGCCGTCGAAGCCGGTCACGTTGAACAGGTTGTGCCCCGCGGCGATGCCCGCGACATGGGTCCCATGTCCCCCGGTGTCGAAGAAGAAATCCAGCACCGGCGCGCCGTTCACCTCGTCGAAGTTCGCGGCGAGGGTGATCGGTTTCGTGCCGAGCGAGATCGTCTCGCGCCCCTGACGATAATCGTGCAGGGGCATCTCGTCCTCGAACGAGCCGTTCAGGTTGGTGTCGAGGAAGGCGACCCAACCGTCGGTCGCCTTGACCACGATCACCGGGAAGACGTCGGTGTTGGTGCCGTTGCCGTTCAGGTCCGCCGCGGGCGGCTTGCCGAGCGGCAGCTCTGGCAGCACGCCGGCATACCATGTCACGGCGCTCGTGAGCCGGCCGATCCGCCCTGCGCCGCCCAGGGCGTGCCCGCCGACCGAGACCGTGCCGTCGTTCAGCGGCGTCACCGGCGCCAGCGCCACCCGCCCTTCGCCGGAGAAGTCGCGCAGCTCGACGATCTTGGGCGCGCCGGTGCTCGCGGTGATGAGCCCATCCACCCCGGGATCGATGCCGGTGTCGAGGATGGCGATCAACACGCCGCGTCCGTCGTACGTCGGATGGGCCGCGCGGAACTGGTCCACGCCGGTGCTCTTGAGCGGCATCAGTCCCGACATCAGGGCGACGGGCGGCGGCAGCGCGGGCGCGGCCGGGGGAGTCGCGGGGGCCGGCGTGGCGTCGGCGGGGGCCGGCGCGACTACTGGGGGTGTCGCGGGCGCGGGAGCCGTGACCACGGGTCGCCCGCCGCCGCACGCGGCGGCGAGCAGCGTGAGCGCGGCGATCAGCGCGACGGGGCGCACGACACGAGGAAACGTCATGGATGGCTCGGCAGTGCGAAGGCCCCGAGGTGCGGGCCGGAGAATTCGGTGGTCACTTCCAGCAGGAACGCGAGGGTGTCGCGGGTCTCCTCGGGGAGGACGATCGCGTCCACGAAGCCGCGGGCGCCCGCGAACCGCGCGTCGAGCTGGTGCTCGTAGTCGCCGCGCATGGTCTCGACGGCGGCGGCGTTGTCCGGCTTCACGGCGTCGTTGCCGAACACAGCCTGGATGGCCGACTCGCCCTCCATCACGCCCATCCGGCCCGTGGGCCAGGAGAGGATGAAGTCGGGATCGAATCCTTGTCCCGCCATCGCGTAGTAGCCGGCGCCCGAGGCGTGGTTGACGGTGAGGACGAGCTTGGGCACGGTCGCCGTGGCCATCGCCTCCACGAACCGCGCCCCCGCACGGATGATGCCGGAATGCTCCGCCGCGGTGCCGACCATGAACCCCGACACATCCTGGACGAAGAGCAACGGCAGGCGCTCGCGGTCGGCGTTCTCGATAAAGTACGCGACTTTTTCGGCGCTCTCGGTATAGATGATTCCGCCGATCTTCGGGGCCTCGCCCTGCTTCCCCCGGATCACGCCGCGCGAGTTGGCGATCAGCGCCACGGGCCGCCCTTCGACGGCGCCGTGCCCGCAGATCATCTCGGGCGCCACGTCAGGCTGGAACTCGTCGAGCGCGCCGGCGTCCAGCAGGCACTCGAGCACCGCGCGGGCGTCGTAGCTCATGCGGTGATCCGCGGGCAGCAGCTCGTACAGGTCGTTGGGGCTGCGCTTCGGCTTCCCGCCCGGTGCCGGCGGCCGCAGCACGCGCGGCAACCGGGCGACGTACTCGCGGATGCGGGCGAGGCATTCCTGATCGTCCTTGGCGCGATAATGGGCCACGGCGCTCACCGTGGTGTGGGTCGCCGCCCCGCCCAGTGCTTCCGCATCGACCACCTGACCGGTCGCGCCCTTCACGAGATTCGGCCCGCCCAGCCCCATGAACGAGGTCCCTTCGACCATGAAAATCACATCCGAGAGCGCCGGCAAGTACGCGCCTCCGGCGATGCACGGCCCCATCACGGCCGCGATCTGGGGCACCTTGAGATAGTGCCGCATGATCGAGTTGTAGTAGAAGATGCGGGCCGCGCCGTATTGGCCGGGGAAGACGCCGCCCTGATACGGCAGGTTGACGCCCGCCGAGTCCACAAGATACACGATCGGCACGCGCTGCCGCATGGCGATCTCCTGCGCGCGCAGCATCTTGCGGATCGTCTCCGGCCACCATGACCCCGCCTTCACGGTCGCGTCGTTCGCCACCACCACCGCCGGCCGGCCCGCGATGCGGCCCAAGCCGGTCACGACCCCGGCGGCCGGGGCCTGCCCGTCGTACTGGTCGTAGGCGACCAGCAGGCCGATTTCGAGCCACTCCGCGCTCTGGTCGAACAACGCGGACACGCGCTCGCGCGCCGTGAGCTTCCCCTGCTCGTGCTGCCGGCGCACCTTCTCAGGCCCGCCAGCCTGTTCGAGGCGCGCCTTGAGCTCGCGGTATTCCGCCGCCAGGGTCTTGAGCCGGCTCAACGGAGGGGGCGGCTACGGCGACGCATGGTCCGTCGCCCAGTCTGCGATGTACTTGACCAGGTCCGACGTCGGGGTGCCGGGGCCAAACAGTTTCCCGATGCCCTGCCGCTCGAGCGCCTGCATGTCCTCCGGTGGGATGATGCCCCCGCCGGTCACCAGAATGTCGTCGCGCCCGGCCCGGGCGAGCAGCTGTTTCACGCGCGGGAACAGCGTCAGGTGCGCTCCGGAAAGGATCGAGAGCCCGACGACGTCCACGTCCTCTTGAATCGCCGCCTGGGCGATCATTTCCGGGGTCTGGTGCAGCCCCGTGTAGATGACCTCCATCCCCGCGTCGCGCAACGCGGCCGCCACGACCTTGGCGCCCCGGTCGTGCCCATCGAGGCCGGGCTTCGCCACGAGGATGCGGATCGGGCGCTTGGCCCCCCCTCCTCCCCCGCGCATCAGCGGCGGAACCGCAGCAGCGCCGCCAGGCCGTCCACGCCGCGCCGGGCCCGGTCGTCGTACAGCACGTCGACCTGCGCGCGCTGGTGCAAGGCCTCTTCCACCGCCTCGTCGATGCGGGGATCGTCGTTCGGCCCGTCGGCGAGCAGCGTGCGGACCTGGCCGCGAGTAAGCGCCTTCACGGTGGGCTCGATGCCGTTCACCGCCCAGCCGCTCCCCAGGGCGTCCCGCATGGCCGCGGCGTGCGTCTGCTCCCAGGCACGCTCGCGCTGGTCGCGCAGAAACAGGGCCGCCTCGCGCACTTCCGCCGGGCTCGCCTTCTTGGGGTTGAGCTTCACGACGCCGAGCAGCAGATCGTGGAGGTAGTTGTGGAGATGCGGCACGATCGCCGCCGCGTCCACCCCGATCCCGGCGACCACCAGCCCGGCGAGCGGGCGATGGGTGTGGATCTGGTAGATGTGGTCCGCGATGTTGGCGTAGTGCCGGTGCTTCTCCTCGCGAATCCGCATGTGATAGTTGTGCTCTCCGTAGCCTCCGGCCAGCACCCCGCCGCGCATCGCCTGGCGCTCGCCATGGAACTTCCCCGGCCGAGTCGCCCCGGCCGTCAGGCTGGGTAGCTCCGCCACGTCGAACGCCGTCACCTCGAAGAAGCGGGCACCCGTGCGGTCGCAGGCGGCGACGAGGATCGCGCCGAACTCCTGTTCCAGAGCGATCAACTCGCGCACCAGGGGCGTTGCCTCGACGCGGAGCCGCGAGCGATGGACGTGTGGCAGCGGCACGACCTCGAACAATCCGACCGCCCCGCACCCGAACAGGGCGATCCCGCGCGCCGCAGGCAGCCGCGCTGGCTCCTCGAAATAGCGGCGCACGCGCTCCAGATCCGCCGCCACGCCGTCGCGCGCCGCCCGCTCCAGCCCCTGCCGCTCGAGTGCCAGGAGCGCCTCGCGCACGCGGTTCTTCATCTTGATGAGGTACTTGCCCCGCGTCTTGTCGCGCGGCTCCAGCTTCAGGTAGCACGACACCACGCGGTACGCGCCGGGCGCCAGGGCCTGCAGCCGCCGGATGACGTCGCGCACCGCGTCGATGCTGGGAGCGGCTGGGAGTGCGGTCATGGGGTCAGAAGAACACGGGCTCGCGGTACGCGCCGAACACCGTCTCCAAAGCGTGCCGGATCTCGTAGAGGGTGCAGTAGGCCCGAGCGCAATCGAGCATCGGCGCGATCACATTGCGGTCGTTCAGGGCGGCCTGGCGCAGGGCTTCGAGCCGCTGCGCCACCAGGGCGGTGTCGCGCTCCGCGCGCAGCCGCGCCAGCCGCCGGCGCTGGCTCGCTTCCGCGTCGTTCGAGATCCTGAGGACCTCGACGGGGTGGTCGTCCGTGCTGGTGAACTCGTTCACGCCGACGATGACGCGACGTCCCGTCTCGACCTCGCGCTGAGACTCTTCGGCAGAACGCGCGATCTGCCGCTGGAACCAGCCGTCTTCGATCCCCTTCACCACGCCACCGACTGACTGGATCTCCGCGAACAAGGCCTCGGCCTCGCGCTCGAGCTGATCGGTGAGCGACTCCAGGTAGTATGACCCACCGAGGGGGTCGATCACCTCGGGCACGCCGCTCTCGTGGGCGATGATCTGCTGGGTCCGCAACGCGAGTCGCACGGCCTCTTCGGTGGGCAGGGCGAGCGTCTCGTCGAGGGAGTTCGTGTGGAGCGACTGCGTACCGCCCAGCACCGCCGCCAGCGCCTGGTAGGCCACCCGCACCACGTTGTTCATCGGCTGCTGCGCGGTGAGCGTCACCCCCGCCGTTTGTGAATGAAACCGCATCATCCACGAGCGGGGCTGCCGCGCCCCGAAGCGCTCACGCATGTGGCGGGCCCAAATGCGCCGCGCGGCGCGGAGCTTGGCGATCTCCTCGAAGAAGTCGTTGTGGATGTCCCAGAAGAACGAGAGCCGCGGTGCGAAAGCGTCCACGTCCAATCCGCGCGCCACGCCGCGCTCCACATAGGTGAACCCGTTCGCCAGCGTGAACGCGAGCTCCTGGGCCGCCGTCGCTCCCGCCTCGCGGATGTGGTAGCCCGAGATGGAGATCGTGTTCCACAGGGGCGCATGGGTCGCGCACCACTCGAACATGTCCACGATGATCCTGAGCGCCGGCTCCACCGGATACACCCACGCGTGCTGCGCCATATACTCCTTGAGGATGTCGTTCTGCACCGTGCCGCGCAGCTTCTCGCTCGACACGCCCTGCTTTTCGGCCGCGGCCACGTAGAAGCACACCAGCATCGCCGCCGGGCCGTTGATCGTCATCGAGGTCGACACCTGGTCGAGCGGGATGCCCCGGAACAGGTCTTCCATGTCCGCGAGCGACGAGATCGCGACCCCGCATTTGCCCACCTCGCCCTCGGCGCGCGGGTGATCGGAGTCGTAGCCCATCAGCGTGGGAAAGTCGAACGCGACCGACAGCCCCGTCTGGCCGTGCTCGAGGAGGAACTTGTAGCGCTCGTTCGTGTCCTCGGCCGTCCCGAATCCGGCGAACTGGCGCATCGTCCACAGCCTGCCGCGATACATCGTTGGGTGAATGCCGCGGGTGAACGGGTACGCTCCCGGCGCGCCCAGCTGGCTGGCGTAATCGTGGCCGGCGACGTCGGCGGGCGTGTACACGGGCTTCCGCTCGATGCCGCTCATCGGGCGCCTCCCCTCGGGCCGCCCGCCCCGGTCTTCATTTGGTCCAGGATCTCGGCCGCGACATCGTAGGGGCTCTTGCGACCGTCGGCCACGTCGTCGAGCCGGCTCGCGAGCAGCTCGTCGGCGCGCGTCGCCTCGCTGATCCAGCGCCGCACGCTGCGCTCGAGCACCGCCCGGGTCCGCGCCGCGAGCCGCTGACGGCGCCGCTCGGCGAGCCGGCCGTTCGCTTCGAGGTATGCGTAATGGCGATCCAGCGCCGCGGCGAGCCCGTCCACGCCTTCGCCCTTGGACGCCACGGTTGCGAGCACGGGGGCCTCCCACTCGCCCGGCATCCCCGTTCCGTCTTCGGGTCGTTCCGTCGCCTTTTCGGAGCGGTGGTGCGGGGCGACGTGCCGGAACGCGTTCCCCCGCCGGATCGCCAGCATCACTTCGACCTCCTGGCGCAGTTTCTCCGCTCCCGGCCGGTCGCTCTTGTTCACCACGTAGATGTCGGCGATCTCCATGACTCCCGCCTTGAGGGTCTGGATGCCATCGCCCGACTCGGGCACGAGCACCAGGACCGTCGTCTCGGCGCTGCCCGCGATGTCGAGCTCGGTCTGACCCACGCCGACCGTCTCCACGAGGATGCGCTCGAACCCGAACGCCTCGAGCAGATCGGCCACCTCCTCCGTCGTGGTCGCGAGGCCACCGTGTGCGCCGCGGGTCGCCATCGAACGGATGAACACGTGCGGGTCGAGGCTGGCGGACTCCATCCGGATGCGGTCACCCAGCAGCGCCCCGCCGGTGAACGGGCTGGTCGGATCCACGGCTACCACCCCCACCGACAGCCCGCGCCCCCGGAAGTGCCGGATGAGGTGCTCGGTCAGCGTGCTCTTGCCGGCGCCGGGGGGGCCGGTGATCCCGATGCGCCGGGCGCCGCCGTGGCCCAAGCGCGCGTGCGCGTGCGACAGCACCCGCTCGAACCCGTCGCGCTGGTTCTCGACCAGGCTGATCGCACGCGCCAGCGCCGCGGGCTCCCGCCGGTCCAGCCCCTCGAGGATGCCGTCAACCATGATCCAAGCTAACTACTCCTCCGGGCGATCGAGCGGGACAGTCCGCACGGGCCCGGGCCGCACCGCCACCCGCTCGACCCGGGTCGCCGTCGCGGCGAGGATGTCGAACTCGAGCCCGTTGAGCGCGAAGCGCTCGCCCGGACGTGGGATGCGTCCCAGCGCCTGCACGAGCAGGCCGCCCACGGTCTGCGCGCGGGCATCGAGCGTCACGCCGAGCACCTCCTCGAGCCGGCTCGCCGGAGCGCTGCCCTCGAGCTCCGCGACGCGCGGGGGCGGCGCTGCCTCCGGCGGCGGGGGTTCGGGCTCGAAGATCTCGGACACGAGGTCACGCAGCAGGTCCTCGAACGTCACGAGCCCCGCCGTGCCGCCGAACTCGTCGAGCACGACGGCCAGGTGGCTGCGCCCGCGCTGCATCTCCAGCATCAGGTCCGCGGCGCGCGTCGTACCCGGCACCATCAGGGTCGGCCGTACGGGGACCGGGGCATCGGGCGCCAGCCTGAGCAGGTCGAAGGCGTGCGCCACGCCCACTACCTCGTCGAGCGATCCGCGGTACACGGGATACCGGCTGTAGCCCGACTGCAAGCACACGTGCGCGGCCTCGGCCGCGACCAGTCCCTCGGGCAGCGCGACGATGGCCGTGCGCGGCGTCATCAGCTCCCGCACCGGCCGGTCGGCGAACGCGAGCACGCCCGAGACCACCGCCAGCTCGTCGGCCGATGCCAGGGCCTGCGTGTCGGCGCTGGTGAGCACGGCGGCGAGCGTGGTGCGCTTCGAGGGATCGCGCGCGGGGATGAAGGGCGCGAGCACCTTGCCGAGCTGCTCGAGTCGCGGCAGGGCCCGCGCCACGATGGGCTCGGCCCAGCGTCGACCGACGACCCGCGGTACGACAAACGTCGCACTCACGAACACGGGCACGCCCAGCGCGACCGTGATGACGCCGAGCACCGTGGGGGTGGTCTCGGCGAGGAGGGCCGGCAGCGCGGCGGCCGCGCAGAGCGTGCCCAGCGTCGTGAGGGCGTTGGCCGTCGCGACGACCCGGCCCGGGTTCTCGAGCGCGCCGACGGCGCCGCCCGCGCCGCGCAGCTTGTACGCCACCCAGCGCGTCAGCTCCACCTGGCTCACCGCCGCCGCGGCGACGCCGATCGCCGCGGACGTACCCGCCAGGAGCAGGCCGAACGCGAGCAAGACCAACGCCGGCGTCACCGGTTCCTCTGGAACAGCACGCGGGCCACGCGCCGGCGATCGACGTGCTCGACCACGACGCGGTAGCCGTCGAGCGTCAACTCGTCGCCGGCGCGCGGCACGCGGCCGAGCACCGAATAGATGAGCCCCCCGACCGTCGAGACCTCGGGGTGGTCGAAGGTGCGGCCCAGCGCCACCGAGAGGTCGTCGAGCGTGACGCGACCGTCCACCCAGTAGCGGTCGCCGTCCTGGCGGATGGGCGGCGGCTCGCCGACGTCGTGCTCGTCGCGGATCTCCCCGACGATCTCCTCGAGGATGTCCTCGAGGGTGATGAGCCCCGCCGTCCCGCCGAACTCGTCCACGACGATCGCCAGGTGCGCGGGCCCGCGCTGGAAGTCGTGCAACTGGCTGTCGAGGGTCTTCGGCTCGGGGACGTAGGCGGCCGGGCGGATCAGGTCCGCCCAGCGGGCCTGCGCGTCCGGCTCCACGATGCCCATGGCGAGTGGCACGAAGTCTTTGGCGAACACGATGCCGACGATGTTGTCCGGCGTGCCGTCATACACCGGGAGGCGCGAGTGCTCGCTCTGGCGGAACGCCTCGACCACCTCGTCGGTCGCCGCGGTGAGCTCGACGGCGGCCATGTCGAGGCGCGGCGTCATCACCTCGTCCACCCGCGTGTCCGCGAGCGTGAAGACGCCGAGCAGCATGTCGCGCTGCGCCACGCCCAGGTCGGGCTCGAGCGGCCGCGGCGTGGAGACGAGCGCGTGCAATCCCCGGTCGACCCAGGCGAGCAGCCAGAGCAGCGGGCCGAACGGCGCCAGCGTGCGCCGCGCGACGGGCAGCGCCGCCGCCGTCAGCTCGGGGGCGATCCGGGCGATGCTGCGGGGCAGCGCGTCGCCGACTACGAACAGGAACGCGACCGTGACGCCCCAGGCGCCGAACGCCTCGAGGGCGGGTCGCTGCCACCACACCAGCGCGTCCGCCGCGGCGACGGCCGCGAGTACCAGCAGGCCGAGGCGCGCGATGTGCAGCGCCCGGTGCAGCGGCACGCGCCCGCCTCCGGTCGCGGGGGGCGGGGGGGGCGCGTCGCCCAGGGTGTGCAGCGCCTCCCCCACCGCCGCTTCTTCGCCGAGCGCCAGGATGCCGGCCCACAACACGGCGGCGACGGCACTGGCCACCGCCGCCAGGGTCAGGGCCGCCGGGCCCGCGTCGGTGAAGATCATCGGGCGCTCGCCCTCCGGCCCCCGGCCGTGGCGCGCAAGCGGCGCACGTAGCGCTCCTGCCGGCGCCACATCGCGGAGCGGACCCGCTCGGGGCCCTCGGGGTGATCGTACCCGAGCACGTGCAGGGTGCCGTGCACGGCCAGCCGGACGAGCTCCTCGGCCACCCTTCCCGCTTCCCCCGTCCTGCGTCCCCGGCCGTTCACCCACCGTGCCGCAGCGTGCGGACAGATGTACACGTCGCCCAAAATACTCCCGTCCGGTTGCGGCAGCGCGAACGCGATGACGTCGGTCAGCGCCCGGCGGCCGAAGGCGCGCCGATTAAGGCGCCGCATCGCCGCAGGGGCGAGCAGCGTGAGCTCGATGCGCGTGCGATCGCCCCCGGCTCCCTCCCACTCGAGGACGCGGTGCACCGCGCGCTCAAGCCTTCGCCGCGGGCTGCCACTGCGCCGTGATGCCGCCACTGGATTCCGGATAGTCGATGCGGTTGTGGTACATCCCGGTGATGATGCGCACGAATTCCTGCTTCACCTGCTCGACCTGCCGCAGCGTCATCGGGGCGTCGTCGAGCTGGCCGGCGTTCAGCTTGGTGCGGACGATGTGATTGATCACCTCTTCGATCTTCTGCGGCGTCAAGTCTTCGAGCACGCGCAGCGCCGCTTCCACCGAATCGGCCAGCATGGTGATCGCCGTCTCGGCCGAGCGCGGCTTCGGGCCGGGGTAGCGGTAGTCCTCCGGCCGCGGCGACCCGCCGTCGCCGCTCTTCTTGGCGCGGTCCAGGAAGTAGGTGATCTCGGTGGTGCCGTGGTGCTCTGGAATGAAGGCGGCCACGGTCTCGGGCAGATGCGCCTCCACGGCGAGCGCGAGCCCGTCGGGCACGTGGGCCTTGATGATCTGCGCCGACTGGTACGGCTTCAGCCGGTCGTGCGGGTTGTTGCCGCGCGTCTGGTTTTCGACGAAGTATTGCGGGTTCTTGACCTTGCCGACGTCGTGGTAGTAGCAGCCGACGCGGCCGAGCAGTCCGTTGGCGTCGATGCGGTTGCACGCCGCCTCGACCAGGTTGGCCATCGCGACGGAGTGCGCGTAGGTGCCCGGGGCCTCGAGCGACAGCCGGCGGAGCAGCGGCCGGCTCGGATCGGACAGCTCGAGCAGCGTGAGGTCGGTCGTGATACCGGTGATCGCCTCGGCTACGGGGAGCAGGAAGAAGGTGAGTCCCGCGCACACCAGCCCGTTCGCGGCGCCCCAGACGCCGCGCAACCCGATGGCCCCGACGCTCCAGCTTCCGGCGAGCCCCAGCGCCAGCGCCCCGGCGAGATAGCCGAGCGCGATGAGCAGCACGGGCACGTAGAAGTTGCTGCGCCGCCGCAGCGCCCGCACGGAGAGCGCCGCCGTCACGCCGCCCACCATACAGAAGAACAGGGCCGGCATTTCGTGGAATACGGGCTGCAGGCCGATGACGGCGGCCAGGATCATCGCGGCGATCATCGACACGCGCCCGTTGAAGAGCACGGTGAGCATCATGGCCAGGAACGGCAGGATCACGATCTCGGCGTGCTCGGGCACGAAGCGCGCGACGGCCGCCGCCTGCAGCAGCACGAGTGCGAACAGCCCCACGATGAGCGCGACCTGGCGCAGCTCCGCGTACGTCTCGCGGCGGTAGAACACCATCAGCACCCAGAAGATCGCCACGATCAACGAGTCGCGGAGCATCGGGCCGAGCGCACCGCCCAGCGAGTGGCTGGTCGCCGCGCCGCGCCGGACGAGGTCGTTATGCAGCGCCACGAGCTTCTCGTGCACCTCGTTCGTCACCACCTCGTGCGCGCTCACGATTCGGTCGCCGGCGCGCACGATGTACTTGCTGGGATCGACGCTGCGACGCAGCTCGTCGCGCCGCCGCTCGGTCTCGACCGTGTTGGGCACCAGCGTGGGACGGAAGAAATGACTCGCGAGCCGCAGGTACACCGCGTCCCCAACGCTCGAGCTCTTGTCGGGATGCACCTGGCGCGCCCGCGCCAGGTACTGGGCGTACGACAGCACTTGGTCGCGCGGCACCGATTGCTCGGACGCGCGCCGCCGCACGATCAGATCGGGCGCCTGCTCGACCTGCAGCACGCCCGGCGCGGTGACGCCGAGCGCGAGCGTGCGCGCGACCAGCTCGCCCAGGGCCTTCTCGAGGTTGTGGCGCTTGCCGCCCTTGGCGAGGTACGCCGCCTCGGCGCCCGTGAGGCCCACGCCCTGCGCCTTCGCGGCGGCGGCAATCGCGGCGGCGCCGCCCTGATCCGCCGCCGTCTCGAGCGCGGCGAAAAAGGCGCGCACCGCCGCAACGGCACTGTCGAGCGCGCGGTCCTGGAACTGGTAGATCGGCTTCACCGTGCCGGCGAGCTCCTCGGCTTCGCGGGCCAGCTCCTCGTCCGACTTGTTCACCGGGAAGGTGAACGGGGCAACCACGTCATGATCGGCCGGCGTCCCGACGGGCAGGGGTTCCACGTTGGTGGCGCTCGACGGGAACGCCACGTACGCGAGCGCCGCCAGCAGCACCACCCACACCCAGCGGATGCCGTGGTACCGCACCTGGTCCTTCGTGGGGAGTCGCATCTCAGCCCTGCGCGTCTTCCGCGTACGCGCGGATGATGTCCCGCACCAGCCGGTGGCGCACGACGTCCGTCTCCGTGAGATAGCAGAACGCGATGCCCTCGATGCCCGGCAGAATGCGCTCCACCTGGAGCAGTCCCGAGTCCTCCCGGTTCGTCAGGTCGATCTGGGTCTTGTCGCCGGTGATCACGGCGCGCGAGTTCACGCCGAGGCGCGTGAGGAACATCTTCATCTGCATCCCGGTGGCGTTCTGCGCTTCGTCGAGGATCACGAACGCGTCGGATAGCGTCCGGCCCCGCATGTAGGCGAGCGGCGCGATCTCGATTATCCGGGACTCGATCGCCTTCTGCACGCGGTCGCGCGGCATCATGTCCTCGAGCGCGTCGTACAGCGGCCGCAGGTAGGGATCCACTTTCTCGTGCACGTCCCCCGGCAGGAACCCCAGGCTCTCCCCGGCCTCGACGGCCGGCCGCGCCAGCACGATGCGGCGCACCCGCTTGCGCGACAGCGCGTCCACCGCGGCCGCCACCGCCAGGTAGGTCTTGCCGGTGCCCGCCGGGCCGATGCCCACCACGATGTCGTGCTGCGCGATCGCCTCCAGATACTGCCGCTGGCCCGCGCTCTTCGCCTGGATCACCCGGCGCAGCCCGGGCAGGATGATCTTGTACTCACCCTCGGCCGGCCGGCCGAGCGTCCCCTGGGCCTCCTCGCCCACCATCCGGTCCACGTCCGCCACCTCCAGCGTCTCGCCCATGCGCGCCAGGTCCACGAGGGCCTGCGCCACCTGCGCGGCGCGCTCGACGGCGGGGAGCAGGCCCTGGAGCAAGAGTGTGTCGCCGCGCAGCGACACCCGCACGCCCAGCCGTTTCGCCAGCTCTATCAGGTTGCCATCGTTCACGCCCGCCAGGGCCAGGGGATCGACCCCTTCGGCCGACAGACGATGGGTGATCTCGTCGCTCATCGCTCCACCTTGATGTGCAGCGCCTTCAGATCCGCCGGGTTGGCGGGCGCCGGGGCGCCCTCGAACAGGGCGCGCGCCGTCGTGGTCTTCGGAAACGCGATCACGTCCCGCAGCGATCCCGCGCCGGCGAGCAGCATCACCACGCGATCGAATCCGATCGCGAACCCGCCGTGCGGCGGCGCGCCGGCACCGAGGCCGTCGATGAGAAACCCGAAGCGCTGCTGCCACTCCTCGTCCGTCAACCCGAGCTTATGAAAAATCTTGATCTGCAGGTCCCGATCCGTGATGCGGATCGACCCCGAGCCAAGCTCGTTGCCGTTGTAGACGGCGTCATAGTGGAGCGCCCGGCACGCGTAGGGATCGCCGTCGAGGCGCGCGCGATCCTCGGGACGCGGCGACGTGAACGGATGATGGGCAAAGACGGGCTTCCCGGTCTCGGGGTCCGGTTCGAACAGCGGAAAATCCACCACCCAGCAGAACGCGTGCACCGCCTTGGGCGCAGGTGCGAGCCGGCGAATCACCTCGCGGCGCACCCGGTCGAGCACGGGCGATGTCACGCGGTCGGGACCGACGGTCAGGAGCGCCGCGTCGCCGTCGCCCACGCCGAGTGTGCCCAGGGCGGCCGTGGTGAAGTGCTTCCCCACGGAGCCCGAGACCTGCTCGCCCTGCCGCTTCACCCACGCCAGGCCCGCGCCGCCCAGTTGCTTCGCCGCCTCCGCGAGCTGATCCACGTCCTTGCGCGACAGCGCGCCGCCCCCTTTCACGGCGAGCCCCCGGACGCGCGCGCCGTCCTTCAACGCCGCCTGCACGAAAGGCACCTCCAGCGGTTGCACCTGCGCCGTCCAGTCGGCGATCGGCAAGTCATAGCGCAGGTCCGGCTTGTCGGTGCCGTACCGCTCCATCGCTTCGTGCCAGGTGATGCGCGGGAACGGCCGCCCGACCTGATGACCTGCCTCGTCCCACAGGGCGACGAGGACGGTCTCGACGTAGTCGAGCACGTCGTCCATCTGGACGAACGACGCCTCGATGTCGATCTGTGTGAACTCGGGCTGGCGGTCGTTGCGAAGGTCCTCGTCGCGAAAGCAGCGGGCGAGCTGGAAATAGCGGTCCAACCCCGCGACCATCAGCAGCTGCTTGTAGATCTGGGGGGATTGCGGCAGGGCGTAGAACTCGCCCGGGTTCACGCGCGACGGGACGAGGTAGTCGCGCGCCCCCTCGGGGGTGGGCTTGGTCAGCACCGGCGTCTCGATCTCGAGGAATCCGAGGTCCGAGAGCGCTTTCCGCGCCCGCTGCAGCAGCCGGTGCCGCAGGATGAGGTTCGCTTGCATCTCCGGACGCCGCAGGTCCAGATGGCGGTACTTGAGCCGCAGCTCCTCGGCGGGCAACTCCTCACCCTTGCCCCGGGCCACGGGAATCGCGGGCGTCACAGCCCGCCCGACCACCGCGAGTTTGGTCGCGCGCACCTCCACGTCGCCCGTCGGTAGGTCGGCGTTCTTCATGTTCGCCGGACGCGCCGCGACCTCGCCCTCGAGCTCGACCACTGTCTCGCTCGTGAGCCCGCCCGCGACGCTCCGCACGTGCTCCGGTGCGTCCGGGCCGATCGCCACCTGCACGATGCCGGCCCGGTCGCGCAGGTCGAGGAACACGATGCCGCCCAGGTCCCGCTGGCGGTGCACCCAGCCACCCAGCCGCACCCGCTGGCCGACGTGCTGCGCGCGCAACTCCCCGCAGCGGTGCGTGCGCCGGGATGTGGCGCTCACGCTGTCTATGGTACCTCCGCCTGGCACACGGCGCGGTAGAATTCTTCCGGGGTGCGCGCGTCGAGCAGCCGGCACCGCACCTGCTCGCGGCGCACCAGTCGGGAGATCCGGCTGAGCGCCTTCACGTGCGCCCCCGCCGCCGACTCGGGCCCGGCGAGCAGAAAGAACAGGCGCACCGGCTGCCCATCGATGGTTTCATAAGGCACCGGCGCCGGGGTCGTGCCCGCTACGACCACCAGCCCGGACAGGGCGGGCGTCTTCCCGTGGGGCACCGCCACCCCGTAGCCGATGCCGGTCGGAAACTGCCGCTCCCGCTCGAGAATCGCCCCGAGGACCTCGCCCGACTGCGCCCCATTTCCCACCACCACCAGATCCACCAGCTCCCGCAGCACCCCTTCTTTGTCCGTCGCGTGCAGGGGGACCCTGATGCGGGGCGGCGTGAGTAGGTCTGACAGGCGCACGGTCGTCCAAGTGTCCTAAACGCTTGAAGATAGTTAAGTTATGGGCGAGATGCAACGCATTTGCGGCACGGTACTTACGCTGCTTCCCGGGCTCCTCGCCGCACAGCAATCGGCCGGCGCGGAGCTGTGGCGACTCGCGGCCACCACGCTTCCGATTCCACCCGCCCTCGCCACGGGCGGCGCGGCGGCGTTCTGGAACCCCGCGCAGCCGGCGGGGCCGGAGCACGGCAGCGTCGCCTTCGAAGCGATCGAGACGTCGCCCGAGGTCGGCGCGCAAGGTGTGTTGCTCACCGCCCGCGCGCGCGTCACGCCGATCGGGGGGGTGGGGCTGGTGTACGGCCGCATGAGCATCGGCGATCTGGTGCGCACCTCGCTCAGTCCCGACCCCGATCCCGGGGGCATCCCCTACTACACGCAGACGATCGGCGTCAACTGGTCGACCACGGCGGCCGCCACGACCGTGGGCGCGACGCTTGCCTACCAGGACACCCAGCTCGATGCCACGCGCGCCGATCGCTGGACCCTCGACGTCGGGGCGAGCCGCGCGATCTCGGACTGGGCGCGCGTCGCCGCCGCGACGCACTTCTTCTCGCGCTTCGCCGCGAACGATCCGGCGCAGGACCTGTACGCCGGCGCGGAGCTGCGCGTATGGCACGGCCCCCTGTGGGAGGGCGGCACGACGGGCGCGATTCGCGCACGCTACGGGATGGCGTTCGCCCACGGGTTCACTGCGGATCACCAGTTCGGTGCCGCGTTCGAAGTGGGGAACGTATTCGCCGCGGACTTCGTGGTGGTGCGCGAAGGGAGCTACGGCGACGCGGGGTGGCGGCCCGTCGCCGGGATGCGCGTCACGATCGGGCGGTACCGCCTGACCTTCGCGCGTGACGCCGCCCTGAACGACGTCGGCGCGGCCTACCGCGCGGGGCTCGAGGCGCGACTGCGATGATCGACCTCCTGTCGCTCGCGCCCGACGCGGCCCGCGACGCGCTGGCCCAGTGGCTCGCCGCCCGCGGTGAGCCGGCCTATCGCGCCAAACAGATCGTGCCGCGTCTGTGGCAGCGACCGGCGGCATCGTGGGACGACGCGAGCGATCTGCCCACCGGGTTGCGCCGTGGGCTCGCGGAGGCCTTTCCCCTGCGGCGCCTCGGGCTCGCGGCGCGCCAGCTGTCGCGCGACGGCACCGAGAAGTACCTGTGGAGCCTGGGCGGGGGGGAAGCGATCGAGTCGGTGCTCATTCCCGAGGGGCGGCGCCGGACGCTGTGCATCTCGTCGCAGGAAGGATGTGCGTTGGGATGCGTGTTCTGCGCCACGGGGCGCATGGGGTTCCGCCAGAACTTGAGCGCCGCCGAGATCACCGGTCAAGTTCGGGAGCTCATGCTCCTCGACCCGTCCCTCAAGCCGACCAACGTGGTGTTCATGGGGATGGGCGAGCCGCTCCTGAACTGGGACGCCGTGGACACGGCGCTCACCATCCTGAACCATCCGGACGGCCTCGGCATCGGCGCCCGGCACGTCACCGTCTCCACGGTGGGTATCCTGCCGAACCTGGCGCGGCTTGCCCGGCGTCCGGAGCAGTTCCGTCTCGCCCTGTCGCTCCACGCCCCGACGGCCGAGCGGCGGCGCGAGCTGATGCCGATCGAAAAGAAGTACGGCCTTCCCGACGTGATGAAGGCGCTGCAGCAATTTCGCCGCCGCGTGACGCTCGAATACGTCCTGATCGGCGGCAAGAACGATGCGCTCGAGGACGCCGACCGGCTGGCGAAATTGGCCCGGCCCCTGGGCGCGCTCGTGAACCTCCTGCCGCTCCATCCCGGTGGTGCGCCGGACCTCACGCCGAGCGCACGGGCGCAGATGCTGGCGTTCGAGCGGCGGCTCAAGGCGCGCGGCGTGGTCGCCGTGCTGCGGCGGAGCCGCGGGCTCGACATCAGCGCCGCCTGCGGGCAGCTACGGGTGGAACTCGAGGCGCGGCGGCGCGAAGTCCGCCCCGAGGAGCACGCTCGCGTCGAGTAGCCGCCGGGCGTCCGGCTCCACGGCCACGCGACCCGTGCCGAGCGCCTTGCGGATCCGTTCCCCGACGGGGCTGCCCCCGCGCCGCACGAGAATCCGCGTCGAATCCAGCGCACCCACGGAGTCCGGCGCGTTGCGGAAGGTGAGTACGTCGATGCCCGCCCGGCGCAAGAGGCGCGTCGCGGTCTTCGCGAGGCCGGGCTTGCCGCTCGCGTTGAGCACTTCCACGGTGACCCGCGGCCCTCCGTCTCGGCCCTCGCCCGGCACGGCGACCTTCGACGGGGCGGCCCGTTGGTCGCGGCAAGCGGCGAGCGCCAGCGCGAGCGCGATCAGGGCGCGAGCAGGGAGTTCCAGAAGTCCACCGTTTCGCGCACGAGCGGCCAGCCGGAATCGATCACCCGGGCGATGCGCCGGGCGGCGACGTCCCGCAGCACCGCGTCTCGCTCCCCGGGCACGCGCGCGGCGAGGGCGCGGTGCGCCTCCCGGTCGAACGGCCGGCCCGGCTCGAGGTAGTCCGCGAGGTACAGCATCTTCCCGACGTCGTCCCAGCGGGCGTGGCCGAGCGAGTGGTAGCGCACGGCGTCCAGCACACCCGGGTCGCGCTCGCCATCCCGCGCGGCGCGCTCCGCCGCCATCGGACCGTGCTGCAGCTCGTCGGCCGCGGGCGCGTCCCGGAGCGCGTCGTGCAGCCACGCGGCGCGGAGCCAGCGCGCGCGCTCGGCGGCGGGGACCCGCAGCGCCGTCGCCCAGGTGGAGAGCAGCGCCGCCACGCGCTCGATATGCGCCCCCCGCTCCGGCGTAACGACGGCCCATTCAGGCAGGGTCATGTGGTCCGAACCGATTCGTCGCTCGCCACCCCTTCCCCCAGCACCACGTTGTCGATGAGCCGCGTCGCGCCCACCCGCGCGGCGATCGCCACGACGGTGCGGGCGTCGGCGCGAGCCACCGCGCGCAGCTGGTCGTCCACGAGCGCGAGGTACTCCGGGGTCACGCCCGGAGCGTTGAGCACGGCCATGCCGCGTC
>Ga0209157_1000229_pt1 | contig 50177 bp, 52 predicted proteins | sample GraSoiAngelo_135_FD_185892 | JGI IMG/M metagenome (GOLD analysis project Ga0209157, IMG submission 185892) | Grasslands soil microbial communities from the Angelo Coastal Reserve, California, USA - 14_0929_05_40cm (SPAdes) (version 2) | ecosystem: Environmental > Terrestrial > Soil > Grasslands ...
AGTAGACCAGCGCCGAGTCCGGCCGCCTGAGTTCGCGGTACGCCGTGCCGATGTTATGGAGCATGCCTCCCTCACCCCGCCGGTCCCCAACCTCTCGGGTGATCACGAGCGCGCGGCCGTAGTAGACCAGCGCCGAGTCCGCCCGCCCGAGCGTGGCGTACACGCGGCCCAGGTCATCGAGCGCCACACCCTCGCCTCGCCGGTCCCCGACCGCCCACAGAACCCCCAGCGCCCATTTGTGGTAGGCGAGCGCCGAGTCCGGCTGCCCGAGGTCGCCATACACGCCGCCAACGCCGCTGAGCGTCAGCCCCTCGCCGCGGAGGTCCCCAACCTCCCGCAAGGTCACGAGCGCGCGGCCGTAGTACGCCAGCGCCGAGTCAGGCCGCCCGAGGGCGTCGTGGAGGCCGCCGATCCAAGTGAGCGCCGCGCCTTCCTCGGCGCGGTGTCGTGCGCGCCGGAAATGGGTAAGGGATCGGTTCCACAGCTGAAGGGCTCTTGTGAGCGCAGGCGCTGAGCCCTCTTGATACGCGCTGAACGCCTGCTGGAATAGGAGCCTGGCGCTATCCGCCGCCAGCGCGCTGTCGGCCGGTGTCTGAGCACTCATCAGCCCTGAGAGAGCCGAGAGGAGCGGAAGAAGAGGCAGTACGAACCGTGGAGCCATGTGGGCCTCGAATTACATACTACCGCTTCGATTCGGATCCGCAACGTTTGCTCATACACGGTGCCACCTGCAGCCGCCGCTCCCCGACCCCTTATCCACCGACTGTCCTGGCTTTGCCGAGGAGCACGGCCGGACAGTGCGAGACTTTCCGGTGCACGCGTTGCGATCACGTTCTTACTGGATCGCCCAGAGAGCAAGGATCCACCCAGAGTAAGTACGTCTGGCCCCAACCCAGTGGTGATTGCCCCGGGGGCACCGTGCAGGTGAGCCGCATCCTTGGGCGCGTGATGCGCTTCTATCACTTTGCCCGGGACTGCTGACTAATCTCGTCTCGCCAAGACGACCCGATGATCTCGTCTTGAGGATCCCGCGCTGTGAGTCTCGCTGTGACTTTCTCGCGACACTCGGTTGACCTTCGGGCTTGTTGTTACGACACCGATGCCCAGAACATCGCGTGACTACTACCTGGTGTCGTAATTTGCCCTCTAGCCGTTTGCCTAGGGTTCAGGAGGTCGGGGCTCGATCATTCCCTCGGTGCCTGAGTGGCAAACGCTCCGGCAGAGGGCTTCGTAATGAACGCCGCGAAGGAAGGTTAGGCGTGCGCACCGGACTCGCAGTCCTCGGTCCCTGACTCTACCCACCGTGCACGGGACCTCATTCGACTTCAGGCCAGCATGCCCCGGCCTGCGTGAGGGCAAGCGCACGCTGTGAATTTGACTACACACACGGGAATCAAGCAGCTAGGGGTTGTTCGGAAGGCGATCGGACCTGCTCTTAACGCCCCGGCCGCCGGCAGATCGGGCAGGGCCCCATCCGCGGCTCCCTCCCGAACGTCAGCTGCACCGGCCCGAGCGTCACGGCCGTGTCGGTGAGGGCGACCGTCAGCGACATCGTGTGGCCGTCGGTCCAACCGAAGAACCGCGCCGGGTGGTCGGGACCGCGCGCCACGGGATAGAGCGTGATGTTATAGAGACCGGGCACGTCGAACCGTCCGGCTGAATCCGCTACGACGGCTTGCTTGGTGTCACCGGCGGTGCAGCCGATGTGCACGTGGGCGCTCGAGTCGGTGGCGATCAACCCGGCGTTGTCCCCGCCCCACGTCCCGGCCGCGATCGGCCCGGGCGCCACGGAAAGCACGGCGTTGCACGCGACGAGTGCGGCGAGCCCCAGGAACGACTTCAAGGCGCGAGCCACCGGCCGTCCTTGAGCAGCTCGTCCACGATGTCGGGCGCCGCCCGCCCCGCCGCTTCCGCCGCGAAGTTGATCACCAAGCGGTGCGTCAGCACCGTCGGCGCCACCGCCCGCAGATCGTCGTAGTCCGGCATCGGCCGGCCGTCCAGCGCCGCCCGCGCCTTGGCGCCGAGCACGAGGTACTGCGACGCCCGCGGACCAGCCCCCCACGAGATGAACTCCTTGATGAACGCCGGCGCCTCGACGTCCCCCGGCCGGGTCATCCGCACCAGCGTCACCGCCGCGCCCACCAGCGTCTTCGCCGCCGGAATGCGGCGCACCAAATGCTGCAACGCCAGCACGTCCTCCGCCGTGAGCACCGGCGCCACCGTGGCCGCGTGGTCCCCCGTCGTCGCCTCGACGATCGCCGCCTCCTCGTCCTTCGAGGGATAGGCCACCCGCAGCTCGAACATGAAGCGGTCCAGCTGCGCCTCGGGCAGGGGATAGGTCCCCTCCTGCTCGATCGGGTTCTGCGTCGCGAGCACGAAGAACGGCGCGGGCAACGGATGGGTCTGCCCCGCCGCCGTCACCTGGTGCTCCTGCATCGCCTGGAGCAACGCCGCCTGCGTCTTGGGCGGCGTGCGGTTCACCTCGTCCGCCAGCACGATGTTCGCGAACACCGGCCCGCGCACGAAGCGGAACCCGCGCTTCCCCGTCGTCTGGTCCTCCTCGATGATCTCGGTGCCGGTGATGTCCGAGGGCATCAGGTCGGGCGTGAACTGGATGCGCGAGAACTTGAGATCGAGGGTCTGGGCAACGGTCTGCACCATCAGCGTCTTGGCGAGCCCCGGCACGCCGAGCAACAGGGCGTGGCCGCCCGAGAAGATCGCGGTGAGAATGCCGTCGAGCACGTCCTTCTGGCCCACGATGCGGCGCCCCACCTGGGCGAGCAGGTCGGCGCGCGCGGCGCCGAGCCGCTCGAGCAGCTCGACATCTCCCTGAGGCGGGGACGCGGGACGGGACAGGGGGGACGGGTTGGGAGTCATGGCGCTCCTAGGTTAGCACATCATACTCCCAAGCGCCACATAAGGTTGCGCGTGGTGCGACTTGCTTGCGAAATTTTTCACAAGCGGATAGCTTTGCGCCGTGCCAACCCCGGGACCGCTCCGCTACGCAGGGCTCGGGATCCAGCTCGCCGTCACCATCCTGGTCTGCGTGCTGCTGGGGCAGTGGCTCGATCGCAAGATGGGAACGGACGGCGTGTTCACCATCCTCGCCCCGCTGCTCGGCTTCGGCGGTACGCTGTACTCCCTGATTCGGGAACTCTCGAAGGCCGACAAGCACGGGGGAACGGGGGGGAAGGGGGGCGCGTGACGGCGGGCCGCCGCTACCTGGCCGGCGTCGCCACGGTTGCCGCAGCGACGCTCGCGCTTAGCTTCGTGCTGCCCCCCCCCGCCGCGCGCACCGGGGTGTGGGTCGCGCTGGCGATCGCGCTCGCCCTGCAGGGCCCGCTCGGCTGGTGGCTGGTGCGGGCGATCGGGACCGAGCGGTTCCTGCTGGTGTGGACGGCCGGCATCGCCGCGCGCCTCGCGGTCGTGGCGGCATGCGGCTTCGTGATCGCGCCGAAGGTGGGGCTCGAGCTCGGGGCCACCCTCATCACTCTCGTGGCCGTGCTGATGTCCTGCGTGATCGTGGAGGCACTGGTCGTGCGATGAGCCGCTTGGGGCCGAGGTGCGTGATCGCGGTGCTGCTGGCGCTCGCGGGACGGACCGCGACGGCCCAGGAGCGGGCTCCCGCCCCCCGTCCGTCGAACGAGATCGACATCATGGAGCACCTGGGCAACTCGCACTCGATCGAGCTGCCCTCCTGGAAGGCCCCCTACTACGTGGTGAAACAGCTACCGCGGCTCCCGCCGATCCACGTCGGCGGCGTCACGATCGATCTGTCACCCACGAGGCACGCCGTGTTCCTCACGCTGGCGGCGGTGCTCGTCGCGCTCGTGTTCCTCTACACCTCCCGGGGGGTCGCGCGGGCGCAGGCCCAGGGCCGTCCGCCGCGCGGGTTCGCGGCCGCGATGGAGGCGATGGTGCTCTACATCCGGCAGGAGGTGATCTTGCCGAACGTCGGCCCCCACGGCGAGGGCTACGTCAACTATCTGCTCACGGTGTTCTTCTTCATCCTGACGTGCAATCTGCTGGGCCTTCTGCCGTGGAGCGCGACGCCGACGTCCAACATCGCGGTCACGGGGGCGATGGCGCTGGTGTCGTTCGCCGTGATCGAGATCTCGGGGATGCGGGCGCTCGGCCTGAACGGCTATCTCGGGACGATCTTCTTTCTACCGGCGGGTCTCCCGACGCTGCTCAAGCCGGTGATGCTGGTGATCATGACCCCGATCGAGATCATCGGGAAGCTCGCCAAGCCGTTCGCGCTGGCGGTGCGGTTGTTCGCCAACATGACGGCGGGGCACGTCGTAGTGCTGGCGCTGATCGGGCTGACGTTCTTCTTCCAGAGCTACCTCGTGGGCGTGGCGGCGTCGGCCATGGCCACCGGGATCATGCTGCTGGAGCTGTTCGTCGCGTTTCTGCAGGCGTTCGTGTTTACGCTGCTCACCAGCGTATTCATCGGACTGATGCGCGCCGAGCACTAACTTCACGAAGGGGAGTGTGACATGCTACTGAACGTACTCGCTCTGCTGCAGGAGCCTGCCGCGGCCGCCGCCGCGGGAAAGGGCTACGCGCTCATCGGCGCCGGCCTCGCCGCCGGCCTCGCCGTGCTCGGCGCGGGCGTCGGCATCGGGCGCATCGGCGGTCAGGCGGTAGAGGGGATGGCCCGCCAGCCCGAGAACAGCGCCCGCATCCAGACCGCGATGATCATCGCCGCGGCGCTCGTCGAAGGCGTGGCGCTGTTCGCGGCCGTGGTGGCGTTCGTGATGCAGGGCAAGGTGCAGTTCTAACGTATGCGGAAGACGACGTGGCTGGTGCTGCTCGGTGTCGCCGGCACCGCGATGCCGGCGCGGGCGCAGGAAGGCGGCGGGGGGGGGCCGCTCAGCGTCGACGGCGGCCTGGTCATCTGGACGCTGGTCGTCTTCGCGACGCTGCTCTACGTCCTGAAGCGGAGCGCTTGGCCCGTGCTGCTCGCCGCCGTGCGGGAGCGGGAGCAGAAGCTGGAGCGGCAGCTCGCCGAGGCGGAAAAGCAGCGGCAGGAGGCCGCCGCGCTGCTCGAGGAGCAGAAGCGGTTGCTCGCCGCCGGGCACGCGGAGGCCCAGGAGATCATCGCGAAGGCGCGCGTGGTGGCCGAAAAGGAACGGGAAGCGCTGCTCGCCCGGGCGCGGGAGGAGTACGATCAGCTGCTGGTGCGGGCGCGCAAGGAGATCGCCGAAGAGAAGGAGAAGGCGTTGCTGGCGCTGCGGCGCGAAGCGGTGGACCTGACGATCGCCGCGGCGTCGAAGCTCATCGAGGCGCACCTCGACACCGAGGCCAATCGTCGCCTGGTGACGGAGTACCTCGAAGGCTTGGAGCGCGCCCGGTGAACGGCAGCGTCGTCGCGCGGAACTATGCGGAGGCGCTGCTGCTCGCCGCCGCGGCGCAGGGTACAGAGGACGTGGAGCGCTATGGGCGGCTGCTCGACGCCGTGGCGGGCGCGGTGCAGGCGGAGGAGCGCATCGCCGTGGCGCTCGAGTCGCCCCGCGTCGCCAAGGCCACCAAGGCCGAGCTGCTGGCGCGGGCGCTCGAGGACGTGGCCCCGCCCCAGTTCGTGCGGTTTCTCCAGGCGGTGGTGCGGCGCGGCCGCCAGGGGCTGATCGGCCAGATGTCCCAGGAGTACCAGGGGCTCGTGGACGTGAAGCTCAACCGCGTGCACGCGGGCGTGACGCTCGTGGAGGAGCCGGACGACCGGCTCGAGCAGCAGATCGTGGCGCGGCTCACGGAGGCGATCGGCAAGGACGTGCGGGCGCACTTCCGCGCTGAACGGAGCATCCTGGGCGGCGTGATCGTGCGGGTGGGCGACCGCATCTTCGATGGCTCGGTGCGGCGCAAGCTCGCCACCCTGCGGCGCAGGATGCTCACGGGAGAGTAACGGCAGAAGGGGGAGGCGCGGCGATACGGCGGCCCGGGGGGGGGTGCCCCGGGGCGCCGTTTCGCCTACAGGCGGTAGCGCAGGCCGAGCGACACCGAGCGACGCCACATGGCGCGGAGCTCGAACCCGCCCGGCAGCTCGCCCTCGTTGAAGAGCGAGCTCGTGAGCGCGACCCCGCCCCGGACCGAGCCGGCGAGCCGGGCGGTGAGCGGCCACTCGAGCGAGAGTGCAGCGTGGCCGCCCACGCGCGTGCGCGCGTCTTCTCCCTGAGGTGCCCAGACGTCAATCAGGGGACCGGCGTGGAAACGCACGGCCACGCCCGACGGCGTCCGGCCCACGAGAACCGCGGCTTCGGGCGCTATCTCGAACAGATCGAGCGCATTCTTGACGATCGCACCGGCGCTGTTGTTTTCGGCGATCACATCCGGGCCGGCGAGCGCCGCACTGATTCCCACGCCCACCTGCCCGAAGCAGCGCTCCAGTCGCAGCCCGAAGCTGGTCGGATGGTGCGGCCGCACCGAGATCGGGTCGGCGGCCGTGTCACGCGAGGCTCCGCCGTAATACGAAGCCGTGGCCTCGAAGGCCACACTCCACTGCGCCATGAGGCCCGATGGGAGGGCGATTGCGAGGCCGAGCGCGAGCAGTGCGCGGTGGCGCATCAACGCATCTCCAGTTTGATCCAACCGTTGGTCACGTTCTTCTCTCCCTTCACGACCCAGTTGTAGCCGTCGTGGTACTCTCCAGCGATGTTGTCCTGGACCGCGTTGCCGGGGAGCTCGTCGTTCGTGTTGATGAGCGATGCCAGGGCCGCCAGTAGCTTCTGGATGGCCTTCGCGAACTTCCAGGCCTTGTCAGCAGTGGACGACGTCGTGTCCTTGCCGGCGGTCAGCGCTTGGTTGGCGCCGTCCACGGCATTCACGACGTTCTGCCAGAAATCGTTGGTCGTCTTGATCTCACACGCGGTGTCGTCGTCCTCCACCACGAACACGCGCACGTCTTGCGCCGGATGTGCGGCGTGATAGTTGTCGAGCTGCGTCTTGCTGTACAGCATCACGCTGCCCGACCAGTCGAGGTCATTCTGGTCGAAGTAGTACGGGCTCGCCTGATGCTCTCCCGCGCACTGGTAGTCCTTGAGCGAATCCGTCTGGTCCTTCTGCCCAAGGATATGGACCTCAAATTCGGGGCTGCCTTTCAACCAACCCTCAAACGTTTGTGTGAAATGACTCTTGGTCATGTAGAGACCGGGGGTCGGCGGCGGCGGCCCGCTGCCTCCACCTCCGCCGCCTCCCCCGCACTCGTCACCGCAGTACTGCAGGAAGCTGGGTCGGACGGAGAAGTCGGTCTCGACGGGCACGAGGGCGATCACCGGCGTCGCCGGGGGCGTGTTGGGGCTGAGCAGCGACCGGTTCCCGTGGACATCGAAGGCCACGGGCACGTCGTGGTCGGCGATGGCGGTGGCGACGAGCACGTTCGCGTCGCCCCCTGCCTCCGCCCAAGCGTGCCGGTGCTCCGGCACCGGGAGATACATCTCCAGCGGAATCGCGCGGTCCGCCTGCCGGGCCAGGGCGTCCGACGTGATGCCGGCTGCACCGGCAAGCGCGGCGAGCGCGTTACCGTTGTCCGCTCGGAGGAAGCGCTGGAACTGGAGCTTGTGCTCGCGGAACGGCGATGCGTCGAGCTGGGCCTTCACGCGCGAGCGGAACTCGGGGGCCCCGAGCGCGAGGGCCAGGGCCCGGGCGAGCGCCTCCGGTGGCGCGATCGTGGCGCGGGCCGGGGTGGTGGCGCGAGCGGCGGGTCCGCCGCCCGGCGCGGTGGTGGGCGGTCGGTCGGAGCAGGCGAGCGCGCCCGCCAATGCGGCGACGAGCGCGCAACGGGATGTATGGTGCGACATGGCGACTCCTTGTCGAGGTTTGTGACGGCGCGCTCAACATGAGGAGTCACCTCTCGACAAGCGGCGTCCGAATCGCGCGAGCAACAGCCGAAACGCGCGTCACGCCTCCCCGCCCCGACCTCCGGGGTGTAGTTTCCCGGTCCCAATGCTCGCCCTCCTGCTCGTTCTGGCCGCCCGCGACACCGCGGGTTACTGGCAGCAGCAGGTCGCCTATCGCATCACCGCCTCCCTCGACGAGCCGTCAGGGGTGTTGAGCGGGCGCGAGCGCATCAGCTACGTCAACCGCTCGCCCGTGACGCTGCACGACTTCTACGTGCACCAGTACCTGAACGCCTTCCGCCCCGGTTCCCGCTGGGCAGCGGCCGACTCGGCCGAGCGGCGCGAGCGGTTCCAGCACCTGAAGGACCCCGACTACGCCTTCGAGCGCATCACCACCGCCATCCTGATGGGTGAGGCGCTGCCGCCCGAGTACCCTTACGCCCCCGACTCGACCGTCGCCCACTGGACGCTGCCGCGGCCGCTCGCCCCGGGCGACTCGCTGACGGTCGAGATCGCGTGGCAGGCCCGGCCCTCCACCCTGCCGCGGCGCCAGGGGCGCCGGGGCCGGCGCTTCGACTTCGCGCAGTGGTATCCCAAAGTGGTCGTCTACGACCGCTACGGCTGGGAGGCGCATCCCCTCTACCCGGCGGGCGAGTTCTACGGCGAGTTCGCGAGCTACGACGTGATGCTCGATCTCCCCGACGACCAGGTGATCGGCGCTACGGGCGTGCCCGTCGAGGGGAATCCGGGGTGGGAGCACGCCAAGGCCGACGCGCAGCTCAGGATCGACTACCAGCGCGATTGGTACCGCTCCCCGGTCCCCGCTCCCCGGTGCGCGGACCTCAAGGTGGGCTCGGGGCGAAAATGCGTGCGATTCCGAGCTGAACAGGTGCACCATTTCGCCTTCTCGCTCAACCCGCGCTACATGTACGAAGAGGGTCGCTACGGCGGCGCGGTGGTGCGCGTGCTGTACCTGCCGGAAGATCGGGCGACGTGGGGCAACGGCACGGCGGTCGGGCGCACCGTGACGGCGCTCGCCTGGCTCGACTCGCTGTTCGGGACATATCAATGGCCACAGCTCACCAACGTGCACCGCATCGAGGGCGGCGGCACCGAGTTCCCGATGATGATCATGGACGGCAGCGCGTCGCTCGGCCTGATCGTGCACGAGACCGGACACCAGTACCTGATGGGACAGCTCGCCAACAACGAATGGCGCGAGGGGTGGCTCGACGAGGGATTCTCGGACTTCCAGGAAGGCTGGTTCTTCGAGACCCACACGGGCCAGTGGCAGTACCCGGGCCTCGAGGCGGAGATGCTGTTCCTCGACCTCGACCGCTGGAGCGAGCCCGTCTCGATGGTGAGCGAGCGCTACCGCGACTTCCTCATCTACAACGAGATGGTCTACTCCAAGGCGCAGCTGTTCTACGAGCAGCTGCGCTACGTGGTGGGGGACGACGCGATGCGCCGCATCCTGCGCGCCTACTTCGCGCGCTGGAAGCTGAAGCACGTAAGCGAGGACGCCTTCCGGGAGGTGGCGGAGCAAGTGTCCGGGCAGGACCTGAAGTGGCTGTTCGGCCAGTGGCTCCACGGAACGCCCCTGATCGACTACAAACTCAAGCGCGTCGAGCGGCGCCGGCTCCCGGACGGCCGCTGGCGCACGGCCGTCACGATCGGGCGGCGAGGCGACGGCTGGATGCCGGTGGAGATCGGCGACCGCGACACGCTGTACGCGCGTGCTACGGGCCAGCCCGCGGAAGAGCGGGTGGAATTCACGACCGTACGGAAGCCGGGCCGTCTCATGCTCGACCCGCGCCTGCGGACGCACGACTACGATATGCTGAACAACCGGGAGCCGCGGTTCGGCACGGGGCGTCGGGCGGTGGAGCATCGCCTCGACGACCCGACCCGGGAGACCGCCCGGCGTGACCGGCTGGTGAGCGCCTGGATGCCGGTGGCGTGGTGGAACGATTTCGGCGGCGTCACGCTGGGCGTGCGCCAGCGCTCGAACTATCTCGGCCGCTACGACCGCGGCCTCGTGTTCGGTTCGGTGGGGACGCGCGCCGGTGCCACCGAGCGGATCGGCTTCTCCGGCCGCTGGAGCAACCCGATCGGTCACCTGACACCGCGCACCGAGACGAGCCTCGCCGCCTGGGCGGTGGAAGGCCGTGCCGGGGTCGCCCTCTCCGTGGACCGTTCGCTGCGGCGGCATCTTGGCTTCGGCGCCGACCCCCACGTCGGGTTCGACGTGCTGTGGATGGCGACCACGGACTTGGGCTACCTCGATCGCCGGCTGTGGGACGACGCGGGCACGGTCGAGGCGGGCCCTTGGGTCGCGACCACGGTCGAGCGGGGGCAGGCCGTGCTCCGGGCCCGGCTCGGCGTTCGGGGAGGGGTGGTGTACTGGAACCCCGGCCCCGGCGTCGTCGCGGCCAATCGCTACGATGTGGACGCGTTCGAGCGGTTCACGGGGGAAGCGAGCGTGCGAGCGCCCTTCTGGCTCGGGACGACGCTCGGCCTGCGCTTGTTTGGCGGGGCCTATGCCGGCGCGTCCGATCCCGTGCGCCAGCGCCGCATCCCCGTGGCGGGCGCGGATCCCTACGCGACCTTCACCGACCCCTTCCTCCGGAGCCGTGGCGCCCTGTTCGTGCGTCCCGATTTCCACTACCACGCCCCCGGCAACGCCGGCCTGCGCGGCTTCCGGAGCGACCTGGGCGGGCGTTGGGCGCTGGCCGCGAACGTGGAGGTCACGCGCTCCGTGTGGCGGCACGACGGCGCTATCTTGCGGGCGGTGGCGCTCGAGGGCTTCGTGGATGGTGGGCTCGTGGACACCCTGGCCGTGCCGTCGTCGCCGCCGGGCCGATGGTACACCGCGCTGTACGACGGTGGGCTCGGCCTCGTGACGAGCCACCGCATCCGGGACCTGGACTGGACCATGCGTTTCGAGGTGCCCCTGATCGTGAGCCGCTGGGATTACGCCGCCGACCCCCGCCCCGGCGAGGGGCGCCTCGCGTTCCGGTGGCAGGTGAGCCTCGCCCCGAGCTTCTGATGGATACGCCCCCCTCTCCCTCCCAGGCGAGCAATCGGCGCGGGTTCTTCCGCGAGACGTTCGGTCGGCTGCTGCGCGAGGTCACGGCGCGCGCCGAGCAGCGGGTGGCGCCGCGCCGCTACTTCCGGCCGCCGGGCGCGGCGGACGAGCTGGCGTTTCTCGCGTCCTGCACCCGCTGCGGTGACTGCATTCCGGTGTGTCCCGTGCAGGCGATCATCAAGGCGCCGCCGGCCGCGGGGCTCGCCGCGGGCACGCCGATGATCGATCCCGGCATCCAGGCCTGCATCGTCTGCGAGGACATGCCGTGCGCGCGGGCCTGCGCCACGGGCGCGCTGGTGGTGCCGCCTGACGGCTGGGCCCGGGTCCACATGGGCACCCTGGAGCTCGATCCCGAGCGCTGCATCACGTTCCAGGGGGTCTCCTGCGGCGTGTGCGCGCGTGCCTGCCCGGTGGGTGAGCGCGCGCTCGCGCTGGACGCCGCGGGCCATCCGGTGATCCGCCCCGAGGGGTGCGTGGGGTGCGGGGTGTGCGTGACCGCGTGCGTCACCAGCCCTTCGTCGCTCACGTTGAGGCTGGTTTCATGAGAACGCGGAACGCGGAAGTGGGAACGCGGAACAGCAATGCGAGGTCGCTCGCCACAGCTCCCACCCTGCTGTTCCGCGTTCCGCGTTTCGCGTTTCGCGTTTCTCGTCTCCCATGACCGACCTCCCCTACCGCGTCGAAAAGCCCTGGGGCCACGAGCTGATTTGGGCCCGCACGGACCGCTACGTCGGGAAGATCCTTCACATCGAGCCCGGCCACGTGCTCTCGCTCCAGTACCACAACAAGAAGGACGAGTCCATCTACGTGCTCACGGGCGAGATCGTGCTCCGCATCCAGCAGGGAGACACTCTGATCGAGCGGCGCATGACGCAGGGCGCGGCGTTCCACATCCAGCCGAAGCTGATCCACCAGTTCCAGGCCGTGGTCTCGAGCGATCTACTCGAGGCCTCGACCCCGGAAATCGACGACGTCGTGCGCCTCAAGGATCGTTACGGGAGGGTCTAGGTGAAGGTGATCGTCCCCCTGGCGGGGAAGGGGACCCGACTGCTGCCGCTCACCAACCGGGTGCCCAAGCCCCTGGTGCGGGTGGCGGGGCGGCCGGTGATGGACTACGTGATGGATGCCGTGCGCGGACTCGACGTCGAAGAGCTGATCGTCATCACGGGACACCTGAAAGAGGTCGTCCAGCGGTACATCGTCGAGCACTACCCCGTCAAGGCGAGATTCGTCGAGCAGAAGACATTGGACGGGACGGCGGGAGCGATCAACCTGGCGCGACCGTACGTCGATCAGCCGGTGCTGATCATCTTCGTCGACACGCTGTTCGAGGCGGATCTGAGCATCGTGCGGACCGCCGACGCGGACGGGATCATCTGGGTGAAGGAAGTCGAGGACTACCAGCGGTTCGGGGTGATCGTCACGGACCCGCGCGGGTACATGCGGCGCATCGTTGAGAAGCCGAGCACGCCCGTCTCGCGGCTCGCGAACATCGGGCTGCAGTACGTCAGGGACTGGAAGACGCTGTTCGAGGGAATCGCGCACGTGCTGCGCCAGCCCCCCGGCAAGGGGGGCGAGTTCTACCTGACCGACGCGTTCCAGTACATGGTGGATCACGGCCGGCGGCTGCTCACCGCGCCGGTGCGCGGCTGGTACGACTGCGGCAAGGTGGACACGCTGCTCGAGACGAACCGCCATTTGCTCGAACAGGGCCGGGCCCGCATCCCGGTGGGACCGTGCCCCCGCTGCACGCTGGTGCCGCCGGTGTACATCGAGGACGGCGTAACGATCCACGACGCCACGGTGGGGCCGAACGTGTCGCTCGAGGCGGGGAGCTACGTCACCGAGAGCACGATCGCCAACTCGATCCTCGGGCGAAACGTGCGGGTGGTCCGCGGCGCCGTGCGGGACTCGCTGATCGGCGACGATCAGGTGATCGAAGGCAAGTCCATCGCGCGCAGCGTGCTCGACGCCGGCGAGCTGGTCCCGGCGCCGTAGGGCAGGGAGAAGCACCATGGATCTCGCCGAGGCGCGAGCGCTGTTCGCCTACAACGCGTGGGCCAACCGCCGCGTCTTCACGGCGCTTCGCGCGCTTCCGCCCGAGCAGTACTTCCGGGACCTGAAGAGCAGCCACGGCGGGATCCACGGGACGCTGTGTCATATCGTCTGGGCCGAGCAGCTGTGGCTCCACCGCTGGCTCGGCAAGCCGAACCCGGCCGTGGCGCAGGGGAAGGATCTCGCGACGCTCGCGGCGGCGGAGCAGCGCTGGGAGCAAGTGGAGGGCGAGCGCGCGGCGTTCCTCGGCGTCCTGAGCGAGCCGCGGCTGGACGGCACGGTGGCGGTGAAGCCCAGCACGGGCGGTGAGTACGTGCACACCTTCCGCCAGATGTTTCGCCACGCGGTGGACCACTCATCCTACCACCGGGGTCAGATCGTCACGTTGCTGCGCCAGCTGGGCGTGAAGCCGCCGAGCACCGGGCTCATTGTGTTCTACCGGGAGCAGGCCACCGGGCGTTAGATCAGTAACTTCTGATGTTTCAACTAGTTCACAGAGCTTGACGGTCCGCGGGAACCTGGGTTAGTTACTGACCGTTCAGTAACTAACTCTGGAGGTTCGTTCGTGGCCACCGTCGTCACACACACAAAGCGCACAGCGAAGCCCCGCTGGCATCGCCGCAAAGAGGCGCGGCCGGGTGAAATCGTTGCCGCCGCGCTTGAGGTGTTCGTGGAGCGGGGCTTCGAGGCGACCAAGCTCGCCGACGTAGCCCGCAAGGCGGGCGTCACGAAGGGCACCGTCTACCTGTACTTCGAAAGCAAGGAAGCGCTGTTCAAGGCCGTGGTGCGCGAGACCATCGTGCCCGTCATCGCCCAGGGCGAGGCCTTGGCGCGGTCGTTCACGGGCAGCGCGCGCGAGCTGGTCGAGCGCCTGGTGCGGGAGTACTGGCGGTTGGTCGGGGAGACCGCGCTCGCCGGCATCCCCAAGCTCATGATGGCCGAAGCCGCAACTTTTCCCGAGCTGACCCGCTTCTACTACGAAGAGGTCGTGACCCGCGGGCACCGCCTGATGGCCAGCGTGATCGAGCGCGGCATCAAGAACGGCGAGTTCCGGCCGGTCAACGTCATGGTCGCCGCGAAGCTCGCGATGTCGCCGCTCATGCACGCCGTCGTGGCGCGTCTCGCCTTCGCGTCCTGCATGCCGGAAGGCTTCAACGTGCGGACATATCTCGACACCCATATCGACTTGTACCTCCATGGTATCGCGAAACAATAGTATGCGGCTGGTGGCGATGCTCGCGGCGCTCGGCGCCGCGCCGCTCGCGGCGCAGGCCCCGGTGCGGCTCTCGTTCTCCGACGCCGTGCGGCGGGCCGCCGGTGAGGCCCCGACGGTCGCGCTCGCCACCCTGCGGACCGATGAAGCGGACGCTCAGGTGCAGCAGGCGCGCTCGGCGCTGTTGCCGTCCCTCTCGCTCGGGGGCGGATGGTTCAACCGCTCCTTCAGCTCGGCGTCGATCGGCTTCTCGTCCGCCTCTCTCCCGATCCCTCCGCTGATCGGCCCCTTCAACAACTACGATGCGCGGGTCACGGTGACGCAGACGCTGTTCGACTGGTCGAGCGTGATGCGCGTGCGCGCCGCGAACGCCCAGGCCGACGGCAGCCGGGCGGAGCGCGGGGTCACGGTGGAGGCCGCGGCCCAGGCGGCGGCCGTCGCGTACCTCCGGGCGGCCCGCGCCCAGACGGTGGTGGCGGCCCGCCAGGCCGATTCGAGCATCGCAGCGGAGCTGGTAACGCTCGCCGAGGCGCAGAAAGCCGCTGGTGTCAGCGCCGCGATCGACGTCACCCGCGCCCGCACGCAGCTGGTCCGGGCCGAGGGGCTGCTGATCGTCGCCCGCAACGAGCGGGACCGGAGCCGCATCGTCCTGGCCCGGACGCTGGGGATCGATCCCGCGACGCCGCTCGAGCTGGCCGATACGCTCGCGGGCACGCTCGGCGCCGCCGACCTGCCGGCGGGGCGGGACGCGGTGCTGACGGTCGCGCTGGCGGGACGGCCGGACCTCGGCGCCGAGCTCGCCCGCGCCACGGCGGCGCGGCGCACCGGCACGGCCATCCGGGCCGAGCGGCTCCCCCGGGTCGGCGTCGAGGCGGACTACGGCCTGAACGGCATGACGGTGCCGAGCGCGCTCAGCACGCGGCAAGTCGCGCTCGAGGTGACGATCCCGATCCTCGACGGTTTCCGCCGCGAGGCGCGTCTCTCGGAGCAGGACGCCGTGGTGCGGGAGTCGGAAGTGCGCGAGCGCGACCTGCGGCAGCAGATCACCGCGGACGTGGACGCCGCGCTCCTCGACCTGCGCTCGGCGGAGGCGCAGCAGCTGATCGCCGCCGACCAGCTGCGGCTCGCGGAGGACGAACTCTCCCAGTCGCGGCAGCGGTTCAAGGCCGGTGTCGCCGGCAACATCGAAGTGATCGACGCGCAGTCGAACCTGATTCGCGCGCGGGATACGGACATCGACGCCCGATTCGCCGCGGCGAGCGCGCGCGTGGCGCTGGCGCGCGCGGCCGGCGTGGCGCGGACGGCCCACTAACCCCTGAACCTGAACGGATACGAGCGACTTTATGGCTACGACGATGGAACCCGAAACGAGGCGTGACCCCGGCGCCAAGACGCCGCCGCCCCGCGTGACCGAAGCGGTGAAGCCCGGCGGCCGGCGCCGCACCGCCTTCGTGATCATGGGCGTGGTGCTCGTCGCTCTCGCGGCGCTGGGCGCCCGCCGCTGGATCTTCAGCCTGAGCCACCAGTCGACCGACGACGCCCAGGTGGACGGGCACATCGTGCCCATCCTGCCCAAGGTGGGCGGCTTCGTGACCGAGATCCGGGTAGACGAGAACCAGCGGGTCAGGATGGGAGACACCCTGATCGTGCTCGACGACCGGGACTACAAAGTACGGTTGGCGCAGGCGGAAGCCGACCTGGCGGTGGCGCTCGCCGGCGTCTCGAACCGGACGCGCGTCGGCCAGGCGGAGGCCCAGGTCGAGCAGGCGCAGGCCAACGCCCTGAAGGCGCACGCCGACCTGGACCGGCTGCGGCCCCTGGCCGAGCAGGACATCGTCAGCAAGCAGCAGCTCGACGCGGCCGAGGCGGCTGCGCGCGCCGCGGATGCGGCGCTGGCGGCGGCGCAGGCGGCGCTGGTCGGCGCGGACGCCCGCGTCGGTGCGGCCCGTGCGGCCCGCGATCAGGCGGCGCTGAACCTGTCCTACACGCGCATCACGGCGCCGGCGTCGGGGGTGGTGAGCAAGAAGACCGTGGAGCTGGGGCAGCTGGTGCAGGCGGGCCAGCCGCTCATGAGCGTCGTGCCGCTCGAGGACGTCTGGATCACGGCGAACTTGAAGGAGACGCAGATCGAAGCCGTGAAGCCGGGCGAGCCCGTCGACTTCACCGTGGACGCCTACCCCGGCCTCCACTTCCGCGGCCACGTGGAGAGCCTGTCGCCCGCCACGGGCGCGCGCTTCTCGCTGCTGCCGCCCGACAACGCCACGGGCAATTTCACCAAGGTGGTGCAGCGCGTGCCGGTCCGGATCCGGCCCGACAAGCCCGATCCGGCGCATCCGCTGCGGCCCGGGATGAGCGTGGTCGTCACCATCCAGACGAGGTAACGATCCCGTGGCCACGGCCGCCCTGCCGCTGCCCGCCGCCTCCGAGAGCGCGGACCGCTACAAGTACCGCTACATCATCGCGGTGACGGTGTCGCTCGCCTCGGTGCTCGAGCTGTTGGACACGAGCATCGTCAACGTGGCGATCCCCCACATGATGGGGAACCTGGGCGCCACGCTCGACGAGATCGCGTGGGTCTCGACCGGCTACATCGTGGCCAACGTGATCATCCTGCCGATCACCGGGTGGCTGTCCGCGTACTTCGGGCGACGCCGCTATTTCGCCGGGTCGATCGCGATCTTCATCATCTCGTCGTTCTTCTGCGGCAACGCCCACTCCCTCGTGGCGCTGGTGTTCTGGCGCATCATCCAGGGGCTCGGCGGCGGCGCGCTGCTGTCCACCTCACAAGCCATCCTCTACGAGGAGTTCCCGCGCGAGGAATACGGCACCGCGATGGCGATCTTCGGCGTCGGCGTGATGGTGGGACCGACGCTCGGGCCGACGCTGGGCGGGTACATCACCGATGCCTTCGGGTGGCCCTGGATCTTCTACATCAACATCCCGATCGGCATGCTGGCGCTGGCCCTGTCCCTCTCGTTCATCCAGGACTCGCGCTTCCAGCAGAAGGCCGAGCGGGTGGACTACGTCGGGTTGGTGCTGCTCGCCGCGGGGATCGGCACGCTGCAGACGATGCTCGAGCGGGGCGAGCGGCTCGACTGGTTCGAGTCCCGCGAAGTGGTGACGTACGGGGTGATCAGCGCGGTCTCGCTGCTCGCGTTCGTCTGGCATGAGCTCACGACCGAGCATCCCGTGGTCGATCTGCGCATCCTCAAGAGCCGCCAGCTCGCCGTGGGCGTCGTGTTCGGCGGCGTGCTGGGCATCTGCCTCTACGCCACCGTGTTCGTGCTGCCCGTCTACCTCCAAAACCTCCAGAACTTCACGGCGGAGCAGACGGGGTTCGTGATTCTCCCGGGGGCGCTCGCCAGCGCGTTCACGATGGCCGTGATGGGCCGCTTCACCGGGAAGTTCGACGGGCGGCTCTCGATCCTGGCGGGCGTGTCGATCTTCGCCCTGTCGATGTGGAAGCACGCGCACTTCACCACCGCCAGCGGCATGACCGACTTCTTCTGGCCGCTGATCTTCCGGGGCGTGGGGCTCGGGCTGATCTTCGTGCCGCTCACGAACCTGGCGCTCGCCGATCTGCCGATGAGCAGGATCCCGAACGGCACGGGGCTGTTCAACCTGATGCGCCAGCTGGGAGGCAGCGTCGGGATCGCCATCTCGGCGACGCTGCTGCAGCGCTTCGCGACGATCAATCGGGTCCAGCTCGCGACGCACGTCACCCAGTTCAGCGAGGCCACCCGCGAGCGGCTGGCCGGCATCACCGCGACGCTGATCGCGCAGGGCACGCCGCCGGGCCTCGTGGACGGCAAGGCGCTCGCCATCCTGAACCTCCAGGTGACGAAGCAGGCGATGATGTTGTCGTTCGAGCAATTGTTCCTGCTGTTCGGCGCGTGCTTCGTGCTGTCGCTGCCGCTGCTGCTGCTGATGCACAAGAGCAAGAGCATGCCGGGCGGCGGGATGGCGCACTGAGTCGACGGGTGCATTGAAAGGGGAGCCACGGTGGGCAAGCAAAACAAGGTGCGCGTCGGGGATGTCGCTCCGGACTTCACGCTGCCGGATCAGGCGGGCCGGCCGGTCCGGTTGCGGGACCTGATCGGCGAACGGACGGTCGTGCTGTATTTCTATCCCAAGGACCAGACGCCGGGGTGTACCCTCGAAGCGCGCGCGTTCCGCGACAGCTACGAGAAGTTCACCGCCCAGGGCGCCGAGGTGGTCGGCGTGAGCTCCGATTCCGTCCGCTCGCATCGTCGGTTCGCGACGCGCCATCAGCTGCCGTTCCTGCTGCTCTCGGACCGTGGCGGCGTCGTGCGCGAGCGCTACGGCGTGGAGAAGACCCTGGGTCTGGTCCCGGGTCGCGTCAGCTACGTCATCGACCGGTCCGGCGTGATTCGGCACGTGTACTCGTCGCAGCTGTTAGCGACGCGGCACAGCCGGGCGGCGCTGGATGTGTTGAGTCGCTTGAGCGGGCACGGAGCGCCCGCATGAGCGCGGGCACCGCCGTCGTCACCGGCGCCTCGAGCGGCATCGGGCTCGAGCTCGCGCGGCTGCTGGCGCGCGACGGCTACGACCTCGTGCTCGTGGCCCGCAGCGTGGACAAGCTCGACCGGCTTGGAGCCGAGCTGGCGGCGCGGCACGGCATCCGCGCCCGGACGGTGGGCGCGGACCTGGCGTCGCCCGACGCCCCGGGGGCGATCGCCGAGACGCTGAAGCAGGCCGCGCTGCAGGTGGACGTGCTCGTGAACAACGCGGGCTATGGGACGTCCGGCCCGTTCGCGACCACGGAGCTGCGGACCGAGCTGGATCTGCTGCAGGTGAACATCATCGCCCTGACGCATCTCACCAAGCTGGTGCTGCCCGCGATGCTCGCGGCGAAGCGCGGCCGCATCCTCAACGTGGCTTCCACGGCGGCGTTCCAGCCGGGGCCGTTCATGGCGGTGTACTACGCGTCCAAGGCGTACGTGCTGTCGTTCTCCGAGGCGCTGGCCGAGGAGCTGTCCGGGACGGGGGTGACGGTCACGACGTTGTGCCCGGGCCCGGTGCCGACCGGGTTTCAGGCGCGCGCCGGGGTGGACCTGAAGAAGGTGGTGCGCACGCCGCTCGTGATGGACGCGGCCGCGGTCGCGCGAGCGGGTTACGTCGCCTTGATGAAGGGGAAGCGGCTCGTGGTTCCCGGCCTCGGGAACAAGCTGTTGGTGCAGTCCGAGCGTTTCGCGCCCCGCCGGCTCGTCACGAAGATCGCGCGCTTCCTGCAGGAGCAGGTGCGCGCCTAGACGACGTCCGCCATCGCTGCCGTCACGAGCAGCGCGCGCACGAGTCCGAGCGCGCCGTCCGTGTTCTCGTACCACTCCGTTGCGAGGTGCGCGTCCCCGGCCTGGCCGCCGGCGCCGAGGGCGATCGCGGCGACGCCGAGCGCGATCGGCACGTTGGCGTCGGTGGACGCGCTCGCGAGCTCGGCGTCCCGGCCCAGTGCGCGGTTCGCGGCGACGGCGGCCCGCACCAGCGGGTGGGCACGGGGGGTGACGCCCGAGGGACGGTCACCCACGAGCTGCCGCTCGAGCGTGAGCGGGGCGGTGGCGGCCGCACGACGGTGGTTCTCGTCGCCGAGCGCCCGCTCGAGCGTGGCGCGCACCGTGGCGTCGAGCGCGGCCAGTGCCTTGGGATCCTCGCTCCGCAGGTCGAGGTCGAGCCAGGCGTCCTGCGGGATCGAGTTGAGTCCGGTGCCGCCGCCCAGGCGCACGACGGCGCACGTCGTACGCGGAGCCGGAGGGGAGGAGGGCGGCAGGTCGGCGAGCAGCGCCACGGCGCGGCCCACCGCGTTCGCCGGGTTCGCGACGCCGAACGCGGCCCACGAGTGCCCGCCGGGGCCGCGATAGGTCACGTGGTAGCGCTTCGAGCCCAGGGCCCGGTGCACCACGCGCTCCAGGCCGGCGCCGTCGAGGGCGATGAACGCGATGGGGGGTTGTTGTAGGGGCACGGCATGCGGTGCCCCTACGTCCTTTCCGTTCAGCAGGTATTTCACCCCCCGCAGATCTCCGGATCCTTCCTCCCCCACCGTCGCGGCGAACAGGATCGGGCGTGCCGCCGGCACGCGCGCGGCCACGACCGCCTCGGCTACGGCCACGAGGGCGGCGAGGCCGCGGGCGTTGTCCGAGATGCCCGGCCCTCTGAGCCGGCGGCCGCGCCGCTCGACCGCGACGTTCACGTCGGGACCGAACACGGTGTCGAGGTGCGCGGCGAGCACCACCGGCCCGGCGCCGTCACGCTTCCCGCTTCCCCCTGCGCCGGCCGTCCACCCGCGAACGTTCCCGACCTCGTCGATCAGCACGTCCTGCAGCCCGACCTCGCGGAACAACTCCGCCACGCGCGCCGCGCGGCGGCCCTCGGCCCCGGTGGGCGCGGGGACCGCGGACAACGCGGCCTGACGCGCGAGCGTGATCTCCTCCGTGCGCTCGAGGTGGTGCCGCGCGGCGCGGATGCGCTCGTGTGCGAGCAGTCGGGAGATGGTCTGATCCACCAATCCACACTAACTTGATTGACGATGCTCGGCGAGAGGGTGACGCGAGAGGCATGGACGAGCGCGACTTGATCTACGACTGGAACGCGGGCGAAGGCACGTTCGACTGGTCGCGGGCCCACGTCGACCTGAACGACGAGACGCTGCGGGACGGGCTGCAGTCGCCGTCCGTGCGCGACCCGTCCCTCGAGGTGAAGCAGCGGCTGCTGCACCTCATGGCGGAGCTGGGGATCGTCGCGGCGGACATCGGGTTACCCGGCGCCGGCCCGCGCGTCGTGGAGCAGGTGCGGGCGCTCGCCCGGGAGATCCGCGACCACCGGCTGCCGATCTTCCCGAACTGCGCGGCTCGCACAGTGCTGGCCGATATCGAGCCGATCGTGCGCGTCGCGGACGAGCTGGGCGTGAAGATCGAGGCCGCCACCTTCATCGGCTCCTCCCCCATCCGGCAGTACGCCGAGGACTGGACCCTCGACCGCATCCTCAAGTCCAGCGAGGAAGCGGTGACGTACGCCGTGCGGCACGGGTTGCCGGTCATGTACGTCACCGAAGACACGACGCGGGCCAAGCCGGAAACGCTCAAGGCGCTGTATGGCGCGGCGATCGACTGTGGGGCGACGCGGATCTGTCTCGCGGACACCGTCGGGCACGCGACGCCGGACGGCGTGAAAGCCCTCGTGAGATTCGTCAAGAGTGAAATCGTCAAGGACAAGCAGGTGGCAGTCGACTGGCACGGCCACCGCGACCGCGGCATGGGGCTCGTGAACTGCCTCGCGGCGATCGAGGCGGGCGTGGACCGTGTCCACGCCACGGCGCTCGGGGTGGGTGAGCGGGTCGGGAATGCGGAGATGGACCTGCTGATCGTGAACCTCAAGCTCCTGGGCGCGCACCGCCGCGAGCTTTCCAAACTCCCGGAGTATTGCCGCCTCGTCGCCGACGCGGTGGGGGTGCCGATCCCCGTCAACTACCCCGTCATGGGCGCGGACGCGTTCCGCACGGGCACGGGGGTGCACGCCGCGGCGATCATCAAGGCCAAGAAGAAGGGGCACGCCTGGCTCGCGGACCGGGTGTACAGCTCGGTGCCGGCGGAGGAGCTGGGGCTCGCGCAGAAGATCGAGATCTCGCCCGTCTCGGGTCTGTCGAACGTGAAGTACTGGCTCGAGACGCACGGGTACGACGCCGAGGACGAGGCCGCGTGCCGCGTGCTGTTCGAAGCGGCGAAGCGGACCGATCGGGTGCTCTCCGACGAAGAGTGCCACCGGCTGCTGAAGCAAGCGGTATGGCGGTAGGGCCGTTCCGCGAGATCGAGCGTTCCTACTTCGATCTGCGCTGGCACCTCGACCCTGTCGCGGCGACGCAGGCGGGGATCAAGACGTACGACGACCGGTACGGACGCTTCAGTCCCGGCGCACTCGCCCCGCATCTCGCCGCGCTCAAGGCGCTCGCCGCCGCGCTCGAAGAAACCGCCAGCAGCCAGCTGGACGACGAAATCGACCGCACGGCCCTGCTGAACGACGTCCGGGTCTTGCTGCGGCGGTTGGAGCGGCAGCGGCCCCAGGCGAAGAACCCGGGGTTCTGGCTGTCCCACCTGCTCGCCGGTCTGCACTGCCTCCTGTCACGCGGCGACCGCACGCCCGAAGAGCGGGCGGCGGCGCTCGCGGGCCGACTGGCGGAGGTGCCGCAGCTGCTCGAAGACGCGCGCGCCACGCTGGTCGCGCCGGTGCGGGTGTTCGTGGAGACGGCGCTGCGGGTGAACGAGGGCGGGCTGCTGCTCGTCCAGGCGGCGGCCGGCGCGCCCACGGGAGAGGGACCAGGAGGACCGGGCGCCGCCCTCGCCGAGCGGCTGGCCGCCGCGGCGGCGGAGGCGACCGCCGCTATGACGGCGTTCGCGCACGACCTCGAGCGGTGGCTCGACACCGCGGGGGACGAGTTCGCGCTGGGCGAGGACGACTTCAACTTCCACCTCCACTACGAGCACGCCCTGCGTGACACGGCCCCCGAGCTGTGGCGCTACGGGCTGCACCTCAAAGAGGAGCTGGAGGCGGACCTGGCGCGGCGCGCCGCGCGGATGGACGGCGGCCCCGGTTGGCAGGACGTCGCGGACCGGCTGCGCGCCGACCATCCGCCCGCCACCGCGCTGGTGGAAGCGTATGCCCGCGAGATGGCGCGCGCCCGCGACTTCGTCGCGCAGCGTGGCCTGGCGCCGATCCCCGACGCGCCACTTGACGTCGTGCCGACGCCGGCGTTCATGCGGCCGATCATTCCGTTCGCCGCCTACGACAGCCCCGGCCCGTACTCGCGGGACCGTACGGGCTGGTTCTACGTGACGGTCCCCGACCCGCGGCTGCCCGCGGCGGCGCAGGAGCGCATGCTGCGCGACCATTGCCGTCACGAGCTCGCCGCCACGGCCCTGCACGAGGGCTACCCGGGGCACCACCTCCACCTGGTGCAGGCCCAGCGGCAGGCGTCGGAGACGCGCAAGAACGTCTCGACCCCGCTCACCGTCGAGGGCTGGGCGCTGTACTGCGAGGACATGATGGGGGAGGAGGGATTTTACCGCTCCGAGGAGGAACAGTTCTTCCAGCGCGTGCACCTGCTGTGGCGCGCCGTGCGGATCCTGCTCGACGTGGGGCTGCACACCCGGGGCATGACGTTCGAGCAGGGGGTCGAGTACCTGACGAGTCACCTGGGGGTCGACCGGGCCAACGCCGAGGCGGAAGTGCGGCGCTATTGCGCCGAGCCGGCGTACCAGCTGTGCTACGCCGTGGGGCGGCGAGAGCTGCTGAAGCTGCGCGACGACTTTCGCGCGGCGCGCGGGGTGGCGTTCACGCTGCGCGCGTTCCACGACGCCGTGCTGCGCTACGGCGGCCTGCCCGTCACGCTGATGCGCTGGGGCCTGGGCCTGAATGAGTAGCCGTCTACCGCGCCAGGTGAAGCTATTCGGCGCGGTCTCGTTGCTCAACGATTTCGCGAGCGAGATGATCTACCCGCTCCTGCCCGCCTTCCTGACGGGGGTGCTGGGAGCGGGCCCGCAGGCGCTGGGCGCCCTCGATGGCGCGGCGGAGCTCGCCGCGGCGTTCGTGAAGCTCGCGGCGGGGCGACTGGCGGACCGGGTGCCACTGCGCGGGCCCTTGATCGTGCTCGGCTATTTCACGGCCGTGGTCGTGCGGCCGGTCATCGCGGTCACCGGCGCCGCGTGGCAGGTGATCGGGTTGCGCGTGGTGGACCGGCTGGGGAAGGGCCTGCGCACCCCGCCGCGCGACGCGCTGATCGCGGACGCCACCCCGCCGGCGCTCGCCGGACGGGCGTTCGGGCTGCAACGCGGTATGGACCACGCGGGCGCGGTGCTGGGCCCCCTGGCGGCGTGGTACCTGCTCGCGTCCGGGACCGCGAACGTGCGCGCCGTGATCGGGTGGAGCTTGGTGCCAGGAGTCGCGGTCTTGGTGCTGGCAGTCTGGGCGGTCAGGGGCGGCAAGGGCGGGAGGGGCGGCAATGGGCGGCAAGGGGCGGCACCGAGCGCTACGGTGTCCCCTGCCGCCCCGGCCGCCTTTGCCGCCCCTGCCGCCCTCGTCGCCATCTCCGCCTTCTATCTCCTCCGCATGCCCGACACGCTGATCATCCTGCGCTCACAACAACTCGGCATCCCCGTGGCCGTGGTACCGTTGCTGTGGGCGGCGGTGCACGTCGTGCGCTCGTCGTCGAGCTTCCTGGGCGGAGCAGCCACGGACCGGCTCGGGCCCGGCCGCACGATGTGGGTGGGATGGCTGGTGTATGCGGTGCTGGCGCTGGGCATGGCGCGCGCCACGACCGCCGCGGGGGCGTGGGCGCTGTTTCTCGGGATGGGGCTCGTGGCGGGACTCACCGAGAGCCCGGAGCGGGCGTTGGTGGCGCGACTGGCCGGGCCTGGAGGGCATCAGGGCAGCGGGTTCGGCGTGTATCACGGGGCCACGGGGCTCGCCGCGCTGGTGGGCGGCCTGGCGCTCGGGGCCGTCTACCAGGCGGGCGGGGCGGGCGGGGCGGGCGGGGAGGCGGGGGGGCCGCGTGCGTTCATCGCGAGCGCGACGCTGGGCGGGCTGCTGGCGCTCGTCAGCGCGGCGCACTACCTACGTCGCAAGGAGGGTCCGACATGAGAAGCGTCATCTCGCTGTGCGCCGCCGCGCTCGTGAGCGCGGTGCCCGCCCTCGCGCAGCAGCGCGAGGTGATCCACGGCCCCGGCGAAGTGCAGGGGCTGCCGTTCTCCCTAGCGGTGCGCGTCGGCAACGTGCTCTATCTCTCCGGGCAGATCGGCAACGTCCCCGGGACCCGACAGCTGGCGGACACGGGGATCACCGGGCAGACGCACCAGGCCCTCGAGAACGTGAAGGCGGTGCTCGCCGCCGCAGGCAGCTCGCTCGACCGCGTGGTGAAATGCACGGTGTTCCTGGTCGACATCCGCGACTACGGGAAGATGAACGAGGTGTACGCGAGCTATTTCCCGAAGGATCCGCCGGCACGGTCGACGGTGGCGGGCAGTGGGCTCGCGCTCGGCGCGCGGGTGGAGATCGAGTGCCTGGCGGTGGCAGGCGGATGAGATAGGGCGCGCATGAGCGATCCCCCCTCCGGTCCTGCTTCGCCACCGGCGTTCAAAGGCAACGACCGCCCGTTCCGTCTCGCGCTTCGTGTGTTCGGCGTGTTGTTGCTGCTGTTCGGGATCGCCGTCACCAGGCGGCTCTTCGGGATCCCTCTCGCGGTCGCCCCGTCACCCGGAAGCTACGCGCTGTCGTTCCTAATCGAGGTGGCGGGCCTCGCGATCGTACTCGCCGCGCCAATCGCGGCGCGCCAAAAGGTCGGCGCGATGGCCGTGAGCGAGGCGGGCGTCACCGGGCCGGGGTTTCTGCGGCCGGTGTTCATTCCGTGGAGCGAAGTGGTCCTCGTGTGCGACGATGAGCGTGGCGTCCTGGTGCAGTCGGCGAGGCAGTCGGCGAGGATCGATCTCTACAGCGCCAGCTACGGCTTCGGCGCTGGACCGGTCGGCGGCGGGCGTCCGGTCGAGAATTTCCAGGATCCTGAGGGAGTCGTGCGCTTCATCCTGTCACACGCGCCTAAGGGCGCGATGCTGGATCTCCACCACTGGATGCCGGCGTAGCTGCTTAAAGAGGACCAGGGGTGAGCTAGTACAGGGGGCGTAAGTTACGCCGCGCCTTGCCGATGTTCAATTTCGAACATAAGTTCGAAAATCTTGACACCAACGTCCTGGATGTTGGCCCCCCCTGCCCCCCCCGAGGCGGCCACGCGGGTCGGGGCGCCCGCGACCGCGACGCGTCCCGAGCCGCAGCGCCTGGCGGAGACGGTGCAGGGCCGGGTCGCCGTGGTCACCGGCGGCGCGACCGGCCTGGGTCGCTCGACGGCGCTGGAGTTCGCCCAGCGCGGCGTCGCGGTGGCGATCAATTACGTCGACCTGCCGGACCGCGATGTCGCGGCGCAGGCCCTCCTCACCGAGACGGCGCTCCGGGCCCACGGCGTCCCCGTGTACTGCGCCCGCTGCGACGTGCGGCACCGTGACGAGGTGGAGAAGTTCGTCACCACCGTGCGCGAGCGGCTGGGCGGCGTCCACTACCTCGTCAACAACGCCGGCGTGACGCACGACGGCGCGCTGTGGCGCCTGACGCCGGAGGCATGGCAGGAGGTGCTCGACACCAACGTCACCGGCGCGTTCAACTGCATTCAAGCGGTTGCCGGGCCGATGCGCGCCCAGCGCTACGGCAAGATCGTCAACGTCGCCAGCCATCAGGCGTTCCGGCCGGGCTTCGGCATCGCGAACTACGCGGCGAGCAAGGCCGGGCTCGTCGGGCTCACCAAGTCCGCCGCCGTGGACCTCGGCCCCTCCAACATCAACGTCAACGCCGTCGCACCCGGCTTCGTGAAGACGGAGCTGCTGGGCAAGCTGCCGCGGGAAGTGCTCGAGCGCGCCGAGCACGAGTCGGTGCTGGGCCGCGTGGCCGAGCCGGAGGATGTGGCACGCGTGATCACGTTCCTGTGCAGCGAGGCGGCGCGACACATCACGGGACAGGTGATCGTGGTGGACGGTGGGCTGACGCTCGCTTCTTGAAAATCACCGGCGCGGGCATGATATTGCGCGCCGTGATTAATCCCTTGAAAAACAATTACTTAGTGCGCGGCGCGCGGTGCGTGGTCGCCTGCGCCGCCGTGGCTGGGTGTGGCGGCCGCCGGCACGTCGGTCCACCCGAGCCCACCGCGCCGCTGCCCACGGCCGGGATCGCGTCACAGCAGGTCAGCGTGCTGCCACTCACGCTCCTCGCCGCGGAAGACTCGCTGCACTGGGAGAACGCGCTCGGCCAACGGCGGGCTGGGCTCGCCAAGGCGGACAGCGTGTTCGGGGCGCTGCTCCAGGCGCGGGCTCCCGAGGTGAGCTGGGTGCTGCCCGACGAGCTGCGGCGGGCCGCGCGGCGGGCGCCGGGCATCGCCCCGGATCCCGACCAGATGGGCACCGCGATCCTGCTGCGCGGCGGGAAGCTCGAGGTCGTGCCCGATCCGCTGCGGAGCGAGCTGCGCACGCTCGCCGCCCTCGCCGGCTCAGGGGGCGGGCGCTATGCGCTGATCCCGGCCGGGCTGATCTACCGACGGACGGTCGTGCCGGACTGTAGGGGCACGGCATGCCGTGCCCCTACAGCGCCCGGGGCGCCCGTCGCCACCGCCGAATTGACGGTGGTCATGGTGGACGTCCGCACCGGCCGGATCGGGTTCCGCACCGTGGCGCGGGGCGAGGGCGACGATCCCTGGACGGCGCTGACGCGCGCCGTGAAAAGCCTCACGCCAGGGCTGCCGTGACCGGAGGGCGGGGGGGGCACGCCGCGACCCTCATCGTTGGCGACGGAATCGGGCCCGAGATCACGCAGGCGACACTGCTGGTGCTGGACGCGCTGGGCGTCGCGTTCGACTGGGACGAGCAGTACGGCGGGATGAGCGCGATCGACAAGGCCGGCACCCCGCTCCCGGATGCGACGCTCGAGAGCATCCGGCGCACCGGGCTCGCGCTCAAGGGCCCGCTCACGACGCCCGTGGGCGGGGGCTATCGCTCGGTGAACGTCGCGCTGCGCCAGGAGTTCGACTTGTACGCCAACGTGCGCCCGGTGAAGTCGATCGTCCCGGGCGGTCGCTACCCCAGCGTGGACCTCGTCGTGATCCGCGAGAACACCGAGGGGCTGTACATCGGGATCGACCGCACCTTCAAGGTGGGGGGGGACCCCAAGGCGCTGGCGCAGGCGATGTCGGTGATGACGCGGGACGGCTGCAAGCGGATCGTGCGCTATGCCTTCGAGTACGCGAAGCGGCACGGCCGCAAGAAGGTGACCGTGGTCCACAAGGCGAACATCCTCAAGGCGACCTCGGGCCTGTTTCTCGAGACGGCGCGCATGATCGCACAGGAGTACGAGGGCCAGATCGCGTCGGACGACAAGATCGTGGACAACGCCGCGATGCAGCTCGTCATCAATCCCGCGCAGTTCGACGTGATCGTGACGACCAACCTGTTCGGCGACATTCTCTCGGACGAGGCGTCGGGCCTCGTGGGGGGGCTGGGGCTCGCCCCCGGGGCGAACATCGGCGAGACGGCCGCGATCTTCGAGCCGGTGCACGGCTCGGCGCCGGACATCGCGGGGCAGGGGATCGCGAACCCGGCGGCCCAGCTGCTCGCCGCGGCGATGATGCTCGACCACGTAGGAGAGCTGGCCGCGGCGGGCCGGCTGCGCCGGGCGCTCGAGACGGCGATCGTCAAGGACAACGTCCGCACCAAGGATCTGGGCGGCAGTGCTGCGACCACCGAGTTCGCCCGCGCCGTGGCCCGGCGCCTCTAGTCATCCGTGCGCCCGCTGCGGCGACATGACGGCCGGCATCGGTCTGGGGGAGCTGTGCCAGAAATGCATGAGAGACGTCACGCGAAAGGCGTCACGCGTGGGGCGTCTCGTGGCCGTCGTAACCACGCTGCTGCTCGCGGGGTATCTGGTCGTCACGCTGCGCGCCGTGGCGCCCGGCTGGCAGACGACGGCCCGGACGGTGGGCGCGGCGGCCGCAGTGGCCTGGTATCTTCTCAGCTACCGGATCGTCCAGAGGATCGCGCTTGAATGGCTGAAATCGCGTCGTCCGTCATCCGTCGTCCGGTGACCGTGCTCGCCGTGGGAGCGCTCGCGCTAGCCGGTCGAGCCTCCGGGCAGACCTCCCTTTCCATCTATAGCGACGGCCGCGTCGTGGTGCGGCGCACGCTGCCGCAGGCGCTCGAGAAGGGGCGCACCGCGCTGACCCTCAAGATCGACGGACTCGACCCCGCGACGCTGTTCTCACCCGACACGTCCGTGGCGCTGGTATCGGCGGTGGCGCGCCCGGCGACGGACCGCGGCACGGCGCTCCAGGCGGCGGTGGGGCAGACGCTCGCGTTCGTGCACGGGAAGGGCGACACGGTCCGCGCCACGGTGCTGCGCGTCGCGCCGCCGCAGTACCGGCTGTCCGACGGGCGCATCCTCCTCTCCGAGCCGGGCGAGCCGCTGTTCCCGGCGGAACTCGTGCGGACATTGCCGGAAGTGGCGGTCGTGGTCGAGGCGGCGCGCGCGCGGCCGCGGACCGAGCTCGCGTACGTCACCCAGGGCGTGAGCTGGGAGGCGGTGTATCAGGTCCTGTTGACGGGGGGCAGGTGTCAGGTGTCAGGGGCGGCTACCATCGCGTCCCAGTCGGTGCGCGCGGACTCGGCCGAAGTCCAGCTCGTGGCGGGAGCGATCAACCGCGGCCGGCCCGGCCCGCGCCCCGAGTTTGCATTAGCCGGCGTGGCGCGGCAGGGCGCGCTCGAAGCTCCTTCGGCGGCGAGCGAGGAGGCGGTCGGCGAGACGCACGTGTATCTGCTGCCCGCGCGGGTGGCGCTCGAGCCCGGCACGCCCGTCACCACCGCGCTGTTCCCCCGCTCGAGCGTCGGCTACTCGCAGGAGCTGATCGTCCCCGGGGTGCTGCCGTGGCGCGGCTTCCTGGGCTCATCGCCAGCGGAGCCGAACCGCGTGCCGGTCGAGGTGTGGTACACGCTCAAGCGGGCCCGTGGCACGCCGTTCGGCGACCGGCCGCTCCCCGGCGGCACGGTCGAGCTGTACCAGCCGGACTCGGCCGGGCGCGTGCAGCTCGTGGGCGAGGCGCGAAGCGACCACACCGCGCCGGGCCGGGACCTGCGCGTGCAGTCGGGAAACGCGTTCGACGTGACCGCCGAGCGGGTGCAGACCGACTACAGCCAGGAGCAAATCCCCCCGCCCAAGCGCGGCATGCCTGCGCGCCAGCGGGTGATGGCGTCGTTCAAGGTGACGATCGCGAACGCGAAGGCCGAGGCGGTGACGGTGGACGTGCGCGAGGCGCGGTTCGGCGTGTGGCGCGTCGTGGAGTCGAGCGTCCCGGCGGAGAAGCTGTCGGCGACCGAGGTCCGGTTTCGCGTGAGCATCCCCGCGAGCGGCGACGCCACACTCACCTACACGGTTCAGGCGGAATCGTGACGGTCCAGCTGCTGCACGTTTCCGACCTCCACTTCGGCGGGCTGGCGGACATCCAGCAGGTGGAGGCCCTCGAGAAGATGATTCCCGATTTGCGGCCGGATGCAGTCGTCCTGTCGGGTGACCTGTCGCAGCGGGCGCGGTACGGCGAGTTCCAGCGGGCGCGTGCCTTCGTGAGCGTCGCGACGCAGACCGCGCCGGTGCACGTGATCCCCGGGAACCACGACGTGCAGTGGTGGACCCGGCCGCTGATCCCGTTCGCCCCGCGGCCGCGGTACGGGAAGTACGTGCGCTACTTCGGCGAGGACCTGCGGCCGACGCTCACCGTTCCCGGGGCGATCATCGCGAGTGCGCTCACGTCGCATGGCGTCGCCTGGGGCTCGCTCACCTTCCGGCTGCGCGACCTCGCGGTGAAGGGGCACCTGCCGAAGGCGGAGATCGAGCGTGTGCGCCAGCTGTTCGCCGCGGCCCCGCCCGACCAGGCGCGCGTGCTCGTGGTGCATCACAACGTCTTGCGGGGCGACATTTCCCGGCGCATGGGCCTCGCCCGCTGGCGCCAGGCGCAGCGTCGCATCGCCGCGTCGGGGGCCGAGGTCGTGCTGTGCGGCCACGACCACCAGGAGGGCGCCGAGCTGCTCGACGGGCGGGTGGTGGTCTCGACGGCGGGCACACTGTGCCGGCGCTCACGCGGCGGGCGACCGTCCTGCTTCAACTTCGTCACCATCGAGCCGACGGCGGTCCACATCACCTTTTTCCGGTGGGACGCCGAGCGCAGCCGCTTTCGGGCGTCGGACACATACGCGTTCGCCCGAGCCGGACGCCAGTCACCAGCACAACAGGTCCAAGTCGCCGGTTAAGTTTCAAGACACCAAGTCGCAAGCCCAACACCGTTTTCCTGAGGCTCATATGGCACCGAAATTCCAGGGCGTCGACTTCTACGAAGTCGACGGGTTGTTGGCCGAGGAAGAGCGCGCGGTGCGCGACACCGTGCGCGCCTGGGTCGACGACAACCTGATCCCCGTCATCGGCGAGCACTACATCGCGGGGAAGTTCCCGAAGCACCTGGTGCCACAGATGGCCGAGCTCGGCCTGTTCGGCGCCAACCTGCCGGAGGAGTACGGCTGCGCGGGCCTCGACCACGTCGCCTACGGGCTCATCATGCAGGAGCTCGAACGGGGGGACTCCGGGGTGCGCTCCTTCGCCTCGGTGCAGGGCGCCCTCGTGATGTACCCGGTCTACGCCTTCGGCTCGGAGGAGCAGAAACGCCACTGGCTCCCCAAGATGGCGAGCGGCGAGGTGATCGGGTGCTTCGGACTCACCGAGCCCGACTACGGGTCGAACCCCGCCGGAATGATCACCGTCGCGAAGGAAACGGCCGACGGCTGGGTGCTGAACGGTGCCAAGATGTGGATCACGAACGGATCGACCGCGCACGTGGCGATCGTGTGGGCGAAGACCGGGACGCTTGAGGACGTGGAGTCGATCCGGGGCTTCATCGTGCCCACCAACACGAAGGGCTTCTCGGCGAAGGACCAGAAGGGGAAGCTCAGCTTGCGCGCCAGCGACACGAGCGAGCTCGTGCTCCAGGACGTGTGCGTCCCGAAGGCCGCGCTGCTGCCGAAGTCGGGCGGCCTCAAGTCTCCGCTGCTGTGTCTCACCCAGGCGCGCTACGGGATCGCGTGGGGGGCCGTGGGCGCCGCGATGGCGTGCTACGACGAGGCTGTGAGCTACGCGAAGAACCGCGTGATGTTCGGCAAGCCCATCGGCGGTTACCAGCTGCAGCAGGCGCGGCTCGCCGAGATGCTCACGGAGATCACCAAGGCGCAGCTGCTGTGCCTGCAGCTCGGCCGCCTCAAGGATCAGGGCAAGGCGACGCCGCAGCAGGTCTCCCTCGCCAAGCGGAACAACGTGAACATGGCCACCGAGGTGGCGCGCGAGGCGCGCCGGCTGCTCGGCGCGAACGGCATCCTGGCGGAGTATCAGGCGATGCGCCACCTCGCGAATCTCGAATCGGTGTACACCTACGAGGGGACGCATGACATGCATACGCTGATTCTGGGGCAGGAGATCACGGGGTTGAATGCGTTCAACTAAGAAGGCGGAACGCGGAACGCGAAACTCGGAACAGTAGGACGAGGCATCGTGCGCCTGTCTTCTGTTCCGCGTTCCGCGTTCCGACTTCCGCGTTTGCTGAAGGGTGCGCTGCCGCTCCTCTTGGTCCCCCTGCCCGCACGTGCGCAGCAATCCGACTCCACTCCCAAAGACACCACCCTCCTCGCTCCCGTCGTCGTGACGGGCGTGCGCCTCCCCACCGTGCGCGAGCTGGCGCGCGGGCTCGCCGGGCGCACTGCCACGCTCAGCGCCCTGGATCTGGACGCGCGCGGCGTGCGCTCGCTCGCGGATGCCCTGGAGCAGCTGCCGGGCGTCACGACGTCGGACGAGCTGGGCGCGACGGGTCAGCTCGACGTCTCGCTCCGTGGCTTTCAGGTGTCGCCGGTGATCGGGCTGCCGCAAGGGGTCACGGTGTACGTGGACGGCGTGCGCGCCAACGAGCCGGACGCGCACGAGGTCAATTTCGACCTGCTGCCGCTCGAGGACGTGGAGCGCGTCGAGGTGGTGTACGGGCCTTCGGTGTTGCTGGGCAGAAACGCGCTCGGCGCAGCCGTGAACCTGGTGACGCGGCGGGGCACGAGCCCGGCGTCGCGCGAGCTCGAGGCGTCGGCCGGGAGCTACGGCCGCTACGAGCTCAAGACGCACGTGGGGGCGCGACACGGCGTGTGGGACTACTACCTGGGAGCGCGCTACGAGCGCGAGGCGGGCTGGCGCCAGGACACCCAGAGCCGGATCGCGACGCTGTTCGGCAAGATCGGCCTCCTGAACGGCACGTGGGACGCGACCCTGAGTTACTCCGGCGCCGACAACCGGATCTTCCAGGCCGGGAGCCTCCCCGAGAGCCTCGCGGCCGCACGCCCCGACTCGAACTTCACGCGGGGCGACTATTTCGCGCCGCATGCGCACCTCGTGATCCTCAACGCCCAGCGGCTGCTCGGGCGAACCCAGCTCGCGATCAACGCGTTCGGTCGCTCCCTGAACAGTGAGCAGTTCAATGTGAACTTCGTGGGAGACAACTCGCGCCAGCTGAACCGTACGCGTATCGGCGGCGGCGCGGTGCAGCTGTCCGGGCGCGTTCACCTGGGTGGGCGCGAGTTGCGCTGGCTCGCGGGCGCGGACGCGGACTACCAGCACACGGCGGTGCGCATCCTCGCGATTCCCGGCGGCGGTCCCGACTCGCTCACCGAGTCGGTCCGCACCAACCAGGTGGACGCGGGCGCGTTCCTGGGCGGCAACCTCGACGTGGTCCCGCGGCTCACGGCGACGCTGGCGGCACGCTACGATTGGATCCGCGTGCCGTTCGAGGACCTCGTCGATCCCTCGCAGAGCGGCCTCAACATCTTCCGCCGGCTGTCCCCGCGCGCCGGCCTCACCTGGAGCGCGGGCCGCGGGCACGAGATGTCGGCGTCGGCGAGCCGCGGCTTCCGCGCGCCCGCCGTCGTAGAGATCGGGTGCGCCGACTCCCTGGCGGCCTGCCCGCTGCCGTTCGCGCTCGGGCCCGATCCCGCGCTCCGGCCCGTCGTGGCCACGACCTACGAGCTGGGGTGGCGCTTCCGTGCGCCGCACGGGCGGCTCGACGCCAGCACCAACCTGTACCGCACGGACGTGCGGGACGACATCTTCTTCATCGCGTCCAGCGTGACGGGCGGCTACTTCCAGAACATCCGCGCGACGCGCCGCAGCGGGTTCGAGCTGGCGCTGCAATGGCTCGGCCCCGCCGGCCTGCGGCTGTACGCGAACTACGGCTACACCACCGCGACGTTCGAGACCACCGCCCGGCTGGCCACCACGCGCGACCCCAATGGCGAAACAATCGAGCCAGGCGACGCGCTCCCGTTGGTGCCGAACCACCGCGTGAACGCCGGCGCAGCGCTGCCCGTGTTCACCCTGTCGAGCGGGCCGTCGCTCCGCGCCGCCCTCGACGCGCGCTACGTGGGGCGGCAATGGCTCCGGGGCGACGAGGCGAACGCGACCGGTCGCCTCTCCGACTACGCCGTCGCGGACGCGTCGCTCACGCTCGGCTGGCGCGAGCTTGAGCTGCGCGCGATGGTCCGGAACGTGCTGGACCACCGCTACTTCAACTTCGGCACGTTCGCGGAGAACCCGACCGAGCCGGGCACGCCGGTCCAGCGGTGGCTCACGCCCGGCGTGCCGCGCAGCGTGCAGCTGAGTCTGAGTACGGACTTCTGAATCGTCGTCCGTCATCCGTCATCCGTTGTCAGTCGAGATGCTTCCGACCCGTTGCCAGGATCGGTTCGCCGGGTTTCTTTTCCTGCGCTTTTGCAGAGCCCTTCGGATGACGGATAACGGACGACGGAAAACGCAATGAAAATCGCCGTGTGCATCAAGCGCGTCCCCGACTCGGAAACACGCGTGAAGATCGCCGCCGACGGCAAGTCGCTCGACGAGGCGGGCGTCAAGTTCATCCTCAATCCCTACGACGAGTTCGCCGTCGAGGAGGCGCTGCGGCGCAAAGAACAGGCTGGCACCGGGGAAGTCGTGGTCGTCGCGCTCGGGCCTGCGGCGGCCCAGGAGACGATCCGCACCGCGCTCGCCATGGGCGCGGACCGCGGCGTCCTGCTCCAGGTCGACCGCATCCCCGCGGATGGGCTCGAGGCGGCGAAGGCGCTCGCCGCCGAGCTCAAGGGCGGCGGCTACGACTTGATCCTGTTCGGCAAGATGGCGATCGACGACTACAACCATCAGGTCGGCCCGATGGTGGCGGAGCTGCTCGATCTGCCGTGCGTCACTACGGTGGCGCACCTCGAGATCGATGGCGCCCGGGGAACGGCCGAGCGGGAGGTCGAGGGCGGCGTCGAGGTGGTAGAGTTCACCCTCCCGGCCGTGCTCACCACGGACAAGGGCCTGAACGAGCCGCGCTACCCCGCCCTCAAGGGCATCATGGCAGCGAAGAAGAAGCCGCTCGATACGAAGCCCACCAGGGTGGGGCAGGGCGGCCTGGAGATCCTCGCCCTGATGCCGCCGCCGGAGCGCAAGGACGGGAAGATCGTGGGCGAGGGGGCGGCGGCGGTGCCGGAGCTGGTGCGGTTGCTGCGCGAGGAGGCGAAGGTCCTGTGAGCGGCGGCGTGCTCGCGGTGCTGGAGCAGCGCGATGGCGCGCTCCGCAAGGTCTCCCACGAGGTCGTGACCGGCGCGCGTCGCCTGGGGGATGCGCTGGGCGGCACGGTTGACGCGCTGGTGCTCGCGGCTGGCGCGGTGGGTGGGGGCGCCGATCAGCTCGGCGCCTTCGGCGCCGACAAGGTGATCACCCTTACACACGCCGCCTTCGCGCGCTATGCGCCCGAGGGCTACAGCCGCGCCATCGCGGAGCACGTGCGGGCGGGAGGCTATCGCGCGGTCGTGTTCGCCGCGAGCGCGACCGGCAAGGATCTGGCGCCGCGCGTCGCGGCGCGGCTGGGCGTGCCCCTCGCGCAGGACGTCACCGACGTCGGGGTCGAGAGCGGAGCCGTGACCGTGGTCCGGCCGGTCTACGCGGGGAAAGCGCTCCTCAAGCTCAAGCTCGCCGCGAGCCCCGCCCTCGTCTCACTCCGGCCTAACGTGTTCACTCCCGTCCAGCGGCCCAAGGCGGGCGTGGCGCAGAGCGCCGCCGTCGACGTCCCTGGGGGGGGCGGGGGGGGTGGGGGCCGGGTGACGGTGCGCGAGATCAAGGCGGCGCCGGCGGGGGCGTTGGACGTGGCCGAAGCGCCGATCATCGTGTCGGGTGGGCGCGGCCTCAAGGAGCCGGCCAACTTCAAGATCCTGGAGGAGCTGGCGGGCGCGTTCGGGGGGGCGGCGGCGGTGGGGGCGTCGCGCGCGGTGGTGGATGCGGGGTGGCGGCCGCATGCCGACCAGGTGGGCCAGACGGGCAAGACCGTCAGTCCCACGCTCTACATCGCCGTCGGCATCTCGGGCGCGATCCAGCACTTGGCGGGGATGCGCACGGCGAAAGTCATCGTCGCGATCAACAAGGACAAGGACGCGCCGATCTTCAAGGTGGCCGACTACGGAATCGTCGGCGATCTGTTTGACGTCGTCCCGAAACTGACCGACGAGATCAGGAAGCTCCATGGCTGAGGGGGCAGGGAGCAGGGAGCAGTTCGTCCCGGCGCGGTATCAGCCGCCGCTCCCCATCGACCGCCTGATCCTTCGGGACGGGTCCGCGGGCGCGGGCGACCGGATGGAGCTCGATGTGCTGGTCGTGGGCGCCGGTCCCGCCGGGCTCGCCTGCGCGATCGAGCTCGCGCAACTGGCGCGACGCAACGGCACCGAGCTGAACATCGGCGTGCTCGAAAAGGCGGAGGCGCTGGGCGAGCATTCGCTCTCGGGCGCCGTCGTGAACGCCCGCGCCCTGCGCGACCTCTTCCCCGACGTGCCGGACGCCGATTTCCCGTTCCGCGCCCGCGTGGCGAAGGAGGCCGTGTATCTGCTGACGGCGCGACGCGCGGTGCGCCTCCCGACGCCCCCCACGATGCACAACGCCGGTCATTACGTCGCCTCGTTGTGCGAGATCGTGCGTTGGCTTGGCGGGAAGGCGGAGGCGCTGGGGGTGAACCTGTTCACGGGCTTTCCGGCGGCGAGCCTGCTCTCCGTGGGAACACGTGTGGCGGGGGTGCGAACGGCGGCAACGGGCTTGGGGCGTGACGGGCAGCCGCTCGCGAACTTCATGGCGGCGAACGACCTCGTCGCCAACGTCACGGTGCTTGCCGAAGGGACGCGGGGGATGCTCGCCCAGGCGTACCTCGAGTGGCAGGGTGTCACCGGGACGAATCCGCAGATCTTCGCGCTGGGGGTGAAGGAGATCTGGGAAACGAAGCGCCCCCTCGAAGCGGTGATACACACGCTGGGCTGGCCGCTTCCCAGCACGGCGTTCGGCGGGACCTTCATGTATCCGCTCGAGCCCAACGTCGTCGCGCTCGGCCTCGTGGTGGGGCTCGACTACGGGGACGCTGCGCTCGACGTGCACGAGGTGTTCCAGCGGATGAAGCTCCACCCGCTGTTCCGGCAGTATCTCGAGGGCGGCGAGATGGTGGAGTGGGGTGCCAAGACCATCCCCGAGGGCGGCTATTATTCCGTCCCGTCGCGCCGCTCGGGCGACGGCCTGGTGATCCTGGGCGACTCGGCCGGTTTCGTGGACGTGCCGTCGCTCAAGGGCATCCACTACGCGATCCAATCGGGAATATTCGCCGCGCGCGTCATCTTCCAAGCCTTGGAGGCGGGAGAGGCGACGGGTGCGCGACTCGCGGAATACGATCGGCTCGTGAACGCGTCGTTCATCATGCGCGACCTGTACCGCACGCGGAACATGCGGCTCGCCTTCAAGGCGGGCTTCTACGCCGGCGGTCTCAAGGCCGGGTTGATGACGCTCACGGGCGGGCGGTTCCCGGGTCGGCGAATCGCGATGGAGCCCGATGCGGCCATCGCCCGGCGCCCGAGCGCCCCCTCCTCGTTCCTGCCCGACGGCAAGCTCACGTTCTCCAAGGTCGACGGGGTGTTCAAGTCCGGAAACGCCACGCGCGACACCATCCCGACGCACCTCGTGCTGGGTAGCGACGTGCCGGCGGCGGCGGCCGAGTTCTACGCGCGGATGTGTCCTGCGGGCGTGTACGAGGTGGCGGGAGGCACCCTGCGGGTCAACGCGCCGAACTGCGTGGACTGCAAGGCCACCGACGTGCTGGGCCCGCGCTGGACGCCGCGCGAGGGTGGGAGCGGGCCGAGGTATAAGAGGATGTAGCCGAACGCACCAACCAGCGGCGCCCGCCGCACATTTCTGGTGCGTGGCATGTGACCAAAAACTCTGGTCACGCGACATACCCTTGTGCGGCCCTCGACGGAATTGCGACGCAATGGCCCGAAACCTGCCTGCATGTGGCGACCGGACGCGGGTTCAGAATCGATCGTGGAGAGACAAGGCGAGCGCATCCGTCGCCGTGTGGACGACCGCCGGGAAGGTTCCGGTCGCCGCATGGTGCGCGACCGTCGGCGGGAGGAAGTCCCGGTGCCGGTCGAGCACCGCAGCGGGACCGACCGCCGCTCGGCCCGGGTGCGTCGCTCGGGCGAGGAGCGGCGCCCGCTATAGTCGGGCCATCTTGATCCCATCGACAATGAACTGCACCGCGATCGCGCTCAGCACGAGCCCCATGAGGCGCGTGAGAATTCGCATCCCCGTTTGCCCGAGTCGCTGCTCGACGCGCATCGCGCCGGCCAGGGTGACGTAGGAGAGCAAGGCGGTCAGGGCGATCGCGCCATAGAGCCCTGCGGTGGTCACCGGGCTCTTCGACGTGCCGGCGAGCACCATCACCGTGGAGATCGCGCCCGGCCCCGCGAGCATCGGCACGCCCAGCGGCATGATTCCCACGTCCTCCTTCTCGATCCCCTCGGCCTTCTCGATCGGCGTCTCTTTTTGCTGGCTACGGCGCGCCTGCACCATGTCGAGCGCGGTGAGGCCGATCAGCACGCCGCCGGCGATCTTGAAGGCGCCCAGCGTAATGCCGAACAGGCGGAAGATCACGCTGCCGCCCAGCGCGAACGCGGTGAGGGTGATGGCGCAGGTCCAGGCGCCGCGCCGGGCCATGAGGCGGCGCACGGCGGGGACGTCTCGCTGGGTCATCGCCAGGAACGTCGGCACGGCGGTCAGGGGGTCGACGATGAAGAGGACCGATGTGAAGATCAGGAACAGCTCCTGGAGCGTCTTCACCATCCGGTCAGAGCGCCACCTGCACGACGCGGTCCTTGCCCGCGCGCTTGGCTTCGTACATCGCCTCGTCGGCCTTGCGGAGCAGCTCGTCGGTCCCCGCTTCCGTCCCCGTCACCGACACGACGCCGATGCTGGCGGTCACGGACGGGGTTCCGCGGAACACGGTGCGGATGCCGCTCGCGAGTCGCAGGGCCGCGGCGTGGGCCACGGCGCCGTCGGTCTCGGGCATCAGCACGCCGAACTCGTCCCCGCCCAGGCGCCCCACGATGTCCGCCGCGCGCACGGCCAGCCGCATCGCGTCCGCCACCAGGCGTAGCACCGCGTCGCCCGTGACGTGGCCGTGCGCGTCGTTCACGCGCTTGAAGTCGTCGAGGTCGAGGTAGATGAGCGCCAGGGGGCGGCCGTAGCGCCGGTTCCGTCCCAGCTCCTGCGCCAGCTCTTCGGAGAACGCCCGGGCGTTGTGGACGTTGGTGAGGGGGTCATTGGTCGCGGCTCGCTCGAGCTGCGCCTGCGTCTGCCGCAGCTGCGACAGTCCTGCGATCGCGACGGCCACGACGGCCAGATACGACGCTTCGTTGAGCGTGCGAAACGTGAGCGTGGTGGTCGGCGGCAGCTGGTCGATCCCGACGAGGAACCGCAGCACGGACGTGGCCACGCCGAACACGATCCCCCACGCCATGCCGTCGTGCCACGACGCGAGCAGCACCGGGATCACGTACAGCACGCCCAGGTGCAGTTCGGGCGGCGTCTTGAGGTTCAGGACGTACACGGCGCCGATGAGCGCGACGAAGCCTGCGAGCCGCGCCGTGCGGCGCAGGGTGGGTTGGGCGGCCACTTAGAACGGCGCCTCGGCGACGTGGTGCGGGTCGTCCAGCACCAGCGCGGCGAGCGTCTCGCCGGCCGCTACCGTCGCGCGGTCCTCCGGTACGATCAGCAGCGCGTTGGCCCGGGCCATCGACGTGAGGATGCCGGAGCCCTGCGGACCCGTCAAGCGCGCCGTGAGGTCCGGCGTGACGACGGCCCGCAGGAAATGGCGCAGCTTCGGGCCGAGCGTGATGGACTCGCCCACGCATACGGCCACCGTGCGGCGGAACGGCAGGGGGTGACCGAGCATGCGCCGGATCGCCGGGCGCACGAACAGCTCGAACGTGACCATCGTGCTCACCGGGTTCCCCGGCAGCCCGATCCACGGCTTGCCGCCGAGTAACCCGAACCCGAGCGGGGCGCCCGGGCGCATGCGGATGCGCCACAGCTTCATGTCGCAGCCGAGCTCGGTCAGCACGTCGCGCACGAAGTCGTGCTCCCCGACGCTCACCCCGGCGGTGGTGACGAGCAGGTCGGCGTCCTTCGCAGCGGCGAGATGCTCGCGCAGGCTTTCCTTGGTGTCTCGGGCCACCCCCAGGTCCAGGGGGATGCCGCCGGCGCGCCGGATCATGCCGAGCAGCGTGTAGGAGTTGGACGTGGCGATCTTTTGTCCGGCGAGGATCTCGTCCGACCGGTCGAGGTCGACGATCTCGTCTCCCGACCCCAGAAAGGCGACCCGCGGCGGGGGATGGACGAGGGGCCGGCCGTGGGCGATCGAGGCGAGCACGCCGAGCTGCGCGGGGCCGAGCGCCGTCCCGGCCGTGAGAACGACGGCGCCCTGACGGATGTCCTCGCCGCGATAGCGCACGTTTTTCCGCGCGTCGCGCCCGGCGACGACGGTGACGGAGCTCCCCTCGGCCGCTTCCGTGTCCTCCTGCCGCACCACCGTGTCGGCGCCCGTGGGGAGCGGCGCGCCGGTGAAGATACGGGTCGCCTGCCCCGGCCCGAGGGGCCGCGTCGGGAAACGGCCCGCGGGCACCGTTTCGATCACGGCCAGCGTCACCTTGCGCTCGGGGCTCGCGGTGGCGACGTCGGCGGCGCGCGCCGCGTAGCCGTCCATTGCGGAGTTGTCCCAGCCGGGGAGGTCGATCGGGCTCGCCACGTCCTCGGCCAGCACCAGATCGAGCGCTTCGCGCAGCGGCCGGCGCGCCGCGGGGAGAGGCGCGACGTGCTCCAGGATCAGCCGGGCCGCTTCCGTCGGGGTCAGCATGTCAGGGCGGGAGGATCTTGGCCCGATCCCACACGAGGTTGGCCAGCGTCACGAGCCAGGCCGTGTCCGAGAAGCGGAACACCGGGAAGTCCGCGCGATAGCTCGGGGCGTCGGTCACCATGGCGACCCAGTCGCCGGGGTCGTGCACGGCCGGGTCGAACAGCGGCTCGGGGCCGGCGGCGAGGCGGTACACCTCGATCTTTGGCAGCGGTGCGCTCTTGAATCCCTCGACCAGGACGATGTCGGCGCCGTCCAGGTAGCGACGCGTCAGCGCGATCGGGTCGGACTCCCGCTCGGTCTTCTCCCACAGCACCCGCTGTCCGGGCCCCTCCATGAGCACGCGTTCCGCTTTGCCCTCGTGCCAGTGCCGCCAGCTGTCCTTGCCGCGCTGGTCGGTGTCGGCCGGATGCGTGCCGTGCTTGATCGTCATGACGCGGAACTTGCGGCGCGCGAGCTCCGCCGCGAGCGCGACCAGCAGGGTGGTCTTGCCCGCGTTCTTGCGGCCGATGATCGACATCATCCGCGTTGCCGCCACAGGGCCTCCGCCCGCTCGAGGTCTTCCGGAGCGTTCACGTTGAAGAACAGCACGGCGGGATCGCCGAACGCCCGCACTCGTTCGAGGGGTAGTGTACCGACCCGGACTGCGGGGTGGAAGCCGATGGCCCGGAGGTCGCCGAGGGCGAGCTGCCGCTCGATCGCCGGCCCGCAGGGCGGGCCGTACACGGCGCACAGCGGCTCGACGCCGCGCCGGCCGTCGCTCTCCGGCAGGAACGCGTCGTAGTCGCCCGCTGCGGCGCCGTCCACCAGCGCGGCGAGCAGCCCGGAGGAGACGAACGGCATGTCCCACGCGACGCACAAGACTGGCCCCGGCCCCGACACGACCGCCGTGTGGATGCCCCCCAGGCTGCCGTGGCCCGGGCGCACGTCGGGGATGGTGCGGAGATCGGGGCGCCAGGCGGGCCCGTCGGCGGCGTTGGCGACGACAAGCGGCGGCGCGCCCGTCGCCGCCTGCACGGCCTCCACGACGCGGTCGAGGATGCGGCGGCCCTCCAGCTCTATCAGCCCTTTGGGACGCCCGCCGTAGCGCCGGGCGGCGCCGCCGGCCAGCACGGCGCCGCGCACGGTCAGTAGCGCCGGCCGCGCTTCTGCTCGAGCACGACGTCCAGTCCCAGCGTGAGCGCGAAGTGGTGGAACCAGCGGGTCTCGGTGGGCGGGACCAGCGTCACGTCGGTCGGCCCGGTCACCCGGTCGAAGGTGGCGAGCACGTCGCGGGCCTCGAAGCGGAATTGATAAGCGCCGCCCAGCTTCGCAGTGAAGCCGGCGCCGAGCTGCAGGCTGGGCGCGACCCGGCGCGGGTTGTTGTCGGCCACCACTTGATAGGTGTTCCCTAAGGAGTCGCCCCCCGCCATCTCGATCGTGCTGTGGTCGAAGGCGACGAGTCCGACGCCGGCGGACGCGTAGGGGCTGAGAAAGTGGCGCGGCGTCGCGCGCACGACGACGCTGCCCGCGAACGAGATCGCGCCGGTGGACTGCGAGAGCCCGGCGATGTTGCCACAGATCTGGACGCTCTTCCGGGTCGGGGGAGGGTTCGTATTGAGCACGGTACAACCGTCCTGAAGCGGCAGGCCGAGGTAGGCGACCTCGCCCTGAAACCCGAGCACGGGTCCCGGGAAGTAGCTGAACGCGAAGCGGAGCGCGATGCTCGAGCCCATGTCGCGCGCCAGCCGCAGCGTGTCGTAGCCCGCCGTACAGCTTCCGTTGAACGCGGGGCAGAACGGCTGGCGCGGAATCGTCCACAGGCTGCCGCCGTTCACGACGCCGGCCGCGACCGTCAGCACGAGGTTCGTCTGCGGCCCCGTCTGGGCCGCGGCCCTCCCCCCTCCCCACGGAGGCAACGTGGCCGCCGCGAGTGCGAGCCCGAGCCAGCGAGTGGGTCGGCGCATCACACCTCGAGGAGCTGGTGGTCCACCATGATGCACCGGTCCATGACGAACGGAATGCCCGCCGCCGCGGCGCGCTCGGCCGCCGCGTCGTCCACGACGCCTTGCTGCAGCCAGATGAGACGGGGCCGGGGCCGGACGCGGATCGCCTCGTCCACGACGGCGCCGGCGCATTCGCTGCGGCGGAACACGTCCACGATGTCGATCGCGTGCTCTCGAGCGGCCGCGGTGAGGGACGGGTAGCTCGGCTCACCGAGGATCACGGCGTGGCCCGGGTTCACGGGCACGATCCGGTAGCCCGCGCGCCGCAGATACTGCGCCACCTGGTGGCTGGGCCGCTCCGGCTTCGGTGACAACCCGACGACGGCGATGGTCCGGGCGGCGCGGAGAATCTCCTGTCGCGCGTCCCCCGTCATGCGCCGGGCCGGTGGACGTGGGGAGTGCCGCTCACCGCCCGCCCCACCAACACCATGCCCGAGCGCGCGGCGATCGTGAGCGCGAGTGTGGAGGGCACGCTGGGCGTCGCGACCCAGGCCAGTCCGGCGCGCGCCGCCTTGTAGGCGAGCTCGGCCGAAATGCGGCCAGTGACGAGCAGCCCGCGCCCCCGGAGTAGCTCGCGCGCGATCACCGCCGCGCCGATGACCTTGTCCACGGCGTTGTGCCGCCCGATGTCCTCGGCGTGGCACAGCAGCCGCTCGCCGTCCGTGAGCGCGGCCGCGTGGATCCCACCCGTCTCATTGTAGCGCTCGCCGCGGGCGAACAGCTCCTTGAACAGCGCCCGCAGCCGGTCGGCGGCGGCCGGCTCGCCCCGGGCAGGCGCGTGCTTAACGGTGTGCGGGTCCGCGAGGAAGGTCGAGACGGCGCCGCACCCTGACGCGAGCACGCGCTTCCGTCCTTCGCCCTTCACCGCCGCGACGCGTTCCGGCTTGACGTCCGCCCAGAAGCCCAGGTCCGTCGCGCAGGGGCGGAGCTTCACCAGGTCGTCGAGCGTCTCGATGTAGCCCTCGCCGTGGAGCCATCCCGTGGCCAGCTCCTCGAGCTGATCCGGCGTGCACATCCACGTGACCGCCGGTTCGCCGTTCACCTCGAGCCACACGGGCACTTCTTCGACGGCGGCGGATTCGGCGAGCATGCGCCCGCGGCGGCTCCCGGGCTGGCGCGCCTCCGGAGTCCCCGGGGTCCCCGGGCTCACGCCCGGGGCCATGGGCCCTGGCCCCGCCCGTAAGGGCGGGGATTCCGGATCACGGTTCACCGAAGTATTCCGAGTAGATATGCGGCCCCTCCTGCACGCGCACGGCGTGCAACGTCACCGCGGGCGGCAGACGCGGGGCGATGCGCTCCCACACGTAGACCGCGAGCGCTTCACCGGTCGCGAGCCGTCGGCCGTCGGCGAACTCGGGCACGGCGTCGTTGATGACCTTGCCGTCGAGCCGCGCCGTGATCTCCTCGCGCAGCACCCGATCCAGCTCGCCCAAGTTCACAACGCCCTTGCGGTCCGCTTCGAGCGACCCCCGCACGGTGACGCGCACCTGGTAGCGGTGCTCGTGCTCGGCGGCGGCCTTCCCGAACTCGGTGGCGTTTCGCTCGGGCGTCCAATCTGCCCGCCGCACGCGGTGCGCCGCGCTAAACTCAACGATACGCGTAAGATAGCTGATCGGCATCGCTAGAACACCCGCACGGCGCTGGCCTTGAACGCGAACGCGACCGGGCTTCCCGGCGTGAGGCCCAGATCGCGCGCCGCATCCTCCGTGACCACAGCCACGAGTTCCACGCCCACGTCAGCGGTGACGTGCACGGCGCCGCCGCGCTGGTGCACCAGCCGCGTCACCCGCCCACAGAACACGTTGCGGGCCGATGACGTGAGGGGCTCGCGGCTCACGAGGATGTCGGTCGGCGGGACGGCGAGGATGGCGGGCCCCGATTTGTCCGTCAGGGCGGCGATCTCCACGTTCCCCACCCGCACGTGCTTCAGATCGCCCGGGGCGCCCACGGGGAGCTCGATCCGGAACAGGTTTTCGGGCGTGACGGGCGAGAGGCGGCCGTCGGCGAGGGCGCGCACGTCGTCCGCCCAGCGGTAGGCGTCCTCCAGCTGATGCGACGCTAGGCACACGGCGAGGGGCCGCCGGGCGCGCTCTTCGGCGAGCGCGTGGTACAGGCTCTGCGCCGCCGCGCGGTCCGCCGAGCTCGCCGGCTCGTCGAGCAGCAGCACGTCCGGCTCGACGGCGAGCGCGCGCGCCACGGCGATGCGCTGCACCTCGCCGTCCGACAGCTCGTGGCGGCGGCGGTCGAGCAGCGGAGTGATCCCCAGTCGGCCCGCGACGTTGTCCACCAACCTGTTCACCTCGGTGCGTCTGATCCCTCGCACCCGTAACCCAAACTCGAGATTTTGCCGGGTCGTGCCGCGCAGCAGCACGGGCCGCTGCTCGACCAGCGTGACGCGCCGCCGCAGGGCGAGGTCGGCGGGCCGGCCATCGAGCAGCACCGCGCCCTCGCTGGGCCGCTCGAGCAGGGCGAGCAGCCGGAGCAGCGTGCTCTTGCCGGCGCCGTTGGGGCCGACGATGGCGATGAGGGCTCCGGGGGGCACGGCGAAGCGCTCGAGGTCGAGCACGACGCGCCCGTCGTAACGGTGCCGCACGCCGCGGAGCTCAAGCACTTGCACCCCCCCGCCCCTGCAGCACCTGCAGCGCGACGTTGACGAGCAGCGCGAGCAACAGCAGGACCAGGCCGAGCGCCAGCGCCAGTCCGAAGTCGCCCTGGCCCGTGTACAGCGCGACGGCGGTGGTGAGCGTGCGCGTCTGGCCGCGGATATTGCCGCCCACCGTCATGGCGGAGCCGATCTCGGCGACCACGTGGCCGAACGCCGTCGTCAGCACGGCGGCGAGCGCGAACCGAGCCTCCCGCGCCACGGTCCACGCGGTGCGCCAGCGGCCCGCCCCGAGCGTCTCGGCCGTGCGTCGGATCCGTGGGTCGACGCCCTGCACCGCGGCGGCCGAGAGGGCTGCCGCGATCGGCAGGGCGATCACGACGTCGCCCACGACGATGGCCTGCCACGTGTAGAGCCACCCGAGCCCGCCCAGCGGCCCGCGCCGCGACAAGACGCCGTACAGCAGCAGTCCGACGACGACGGTGGGAAAGGCGAGCGCGGTGTTGACGACGGTGAGCGCGGCCCGGCGGCCCCAGAAGGGTCGCGTCGCGAGCAGGAAGCCCGCCGGGATGCCGAGGCCGCACGCCACTGCCGTCGCCACGAGGCCGATCTTGAGCGTCAGGAGCGCGATGCCGTACACCTCGGCGTCGGCCGAGAGGAGCAGCGCGAGCGCGCGCCGGAATCCCTCCGCTAGAAAGTCCATCCGAGGCCGAGCGTGACCCAGGGGTGCCACGTCCACTCGCTGAGCGGCGCGGTTGGCTCGAGGACGGGCGTTTGGTTGTACGGGTACTTGTAGGTGGCCGGGTAGGTGACCTTCCAGCCCACCGCGCGGAAGTCGACACGCACCGAGACCCGCCGCACCGGATACCAGCGGATGCCCGCCTCCGGCATGACGGCGAACTTGGTGCCGAAGTCGTAGCGGCTCGTATCCCGGGGCGAGCGGCCGCCCACCGCCACACCGAGCGCGCCGCCCAGATAGGGGGCGAAGCCGCGCCACGTCTTTTTCCCGGTGAGCACGAGCTGCAGCCCCGCGTCGGCGAGGACCACGGCGTTGTCGTACGGGCCGCTCTTCCGCGACAGCGTGTCCTTGTAGGGATTGACGACGAAGCGGGTCGTCTGCGCGTAGGCGAGGCCGAACGACACGCCGATCGCCCCGCCGAGCGCCGTCTCATAACGGAGGCCGCCGGTCGGCCCGTTCGACATGCCGACGCCCACGCTCCCCCGACTGCCGCCCAGGTAGCCGAAGGCGAGCAGCGTCACGCCGCCGCGCGGGATGTCGCGATACGGTGAGTGGCCGGGTTCGTAGCCGACTTGAGCAGCGACGGAAGGTCGGAAGGACGGAAGGACGGAAAGAAGAAATGCGGCACCGAGGGCCGCTGCGGGCCTGAGCCAGCTTCCGACCTTCCGACTGTCCGTCATTCCGCCCATTAGTCGATCTCCCTCAAATCCCGCCCCGTCATCTCCGGCGGTGGCTCCACGTCCAGCATGCGCAGCACCGTCGGGCCCACGTCGCGCAGCGCGCCGCCGTGCCGCAGCCGCGCCGGCGCGTCGTCGCCCACGATGAGGAACGGGACCGGGTTGGTGGTGTGCGCCGTGTGCGGGCCGTCGGTGGTGGGATCGATCATCAGCTCGCAGTTGCCGTGGTCCGCCGTGATGAGCAGCGTGGCGCCGCGCCGCTCGGCGCTCTGGAGCACGCGCTCCAGGCAGCGGTCGACCGTCTCCACCGCCTGGACCGCCGCCGGTAGTACCCCGGAGTGCCCCACCATGTCCCCGTTGGCGTAGTTGCAGAGGATGAAGTCGTGGTGGCCCGCTTCGATCGCCCGGCAGAGCACGTCCGTGACGCCGGGCGCGCTCATCTGCGGCATCAGGTCGTACGTGGCGACCTTCTGCGACGGCACGAGCAGCCGCTCCTCGCCGGGGTACGGCGTCTCCACCCCGCCGTTGAAGAAGTAGGTGACGTGGGCGTACTTCTCGGTCTCGGCCGTGCGGAACATCGTCTTCCCCTTCTCGGACAGCACCTGGGCGACGATGCGCGACAACACCATCGGCTCGAACGCCATCGGGAAGGGGAACGTCTCGTCGTACTGGGTCATCGTGACCAGGTCCACCGCGGGGCGCGCGCCGGTGTCGAAGCCGTCGAATCCCTCGGCGGCAAGGGCCCGCACGATCTGGCGCATGCGGTCGGCGCGGAAGTTGAAACAGAAGACGCCGTCGCCGCTCCGGATGCGCGGCATGCCGGCGATCACGCGCGGCGTCACGAACTCGTCGGTCTCGCCCGCCTCGTAGGCGCGCCGGATGGCCGTGACGGGATCGGGGGCGGGGTCGCCCACGCCGTGCACCATCGCGTCGTAGGCGATCTTGGTGCGCTCCCAGCGCTTGTCGCGGTCCATCGCGTAGTAGCGGCCCACCACGGTCGAGACGCCGGCCCGCCCGCCGTACTGACCCAGCAGGTCGACCAGCTCCTGCATGAACGCGAGGGCCGACTGGGGCGGCGTGTCGCGCCCGTCGAGCCAGGCGTGGATCGCCACGGGCAGCTCGTGCAGGTGGCCGAGCATGATCCCGGCGGTGAGGTGCTGGTCGAGCGCGTGCACGCCGCCGTTTCCGATCAGACCCAGCAGGTGGAGCGTGCCGCCGCGACGCCGCACCTTGCCGCACAACTCCGCCACCGCCGGCAGCCGGAAGAACGCCCCCGACTCGATCGCCTGGGAGATGCGCACGATGTCCTGGGGCACGACGCGCCCGGCCCCGAGATTCAGGTGTCCCACTTCGCTGTTGCCGATCTGTCCCTCGGGCAGGCCCACCGCGAGTCCGGACGCGTCGAGCAACGTGCGCGGCGCTCTCGCCCAGAGACGATGCCAGGTGGGTGTGTCCCCCAGCTCGACGGCGTTCCCCTCCCGGCCGGGACGGAACCCCCAGCCGTCGAGCACGATGAGGACGACCGGGGTGCGCGGCCCATGCCTCTTTGCCATATTGGAGGGGATGCAATCTAGCCGGGCCCTTCGCGCCCTTCCAGTTGTCCTGTGGCTCGCGCCTACGCCGCCGCTCATCGCCCAAGCGCGTTACCGTGTGACCACCGACGGCGCCTGGTTCTACCAGGAGGCGGGCGGCAAGCGTCTGGCGCGGCTGGCCCGCGGCGCCGTGGTCTCAGGGGGCGACCAGCAGGGTGACTGGCAGGGCGTCACGCTCGAGGGGTGGATCTTCACGACGTCCGTCGGACCCACGGCGCGCGCCGGATACGACCTCGCCGTCACGCGCGCGCCGGAAGAGAACCTCCGCTCCGCGCCTGCGGGTGCCCTCGTCGGCAAGCTGCCGCAGGGCTTCCTCTTGAACCGCGTGGCCGAAGCCACGACGGACCGGTGGGTCCATGTGACGCGCTCGGGCTGGGTGGAGCAGAGCGACGTCGAGGCGCTGCCGCAGGTGGCGAGCGCGCGCACGGACACCGGTTCGGGTGGACCGACCCCGGGCCCACGGCCCGGGGTTAACCCACCCGATACCGGCCTCACGGCCTCTAACCCGGTGGACCCCTCGCGCCTCGAATCCGCCCGCCGCACGGTGCTGTACCGCGCGCCCGAAGGTCCCCCCGCGGGCACCTTGGCGCCTGCGGCGCCGCTGCGCGTGCTGGGGCGCTCGGGGGAGTGGACGCGCGTCCAACTCGAGGGCTGGGTGAAGACCGCCGACCTCCACAGCGCGCCCCCCGGCGTGCTGGTGGGCGTGTCCGCCGCCGAGCTGCGCGCCGATCCGCCCCGCTACGTGGGGCAACTGGTCCGCTGGACGCTCGAGTTCATCTCGCTGCAGAAGGCGGACGAGCTGCGGCCCGAGATCCCCACCGGGGCGACGTACATGCTGGCCCGCGGGCCGCTCCCCGAGCGCGGCTTCGTGTACGTGATCGTCCCCGAGGCGAAACGGGTGCCGCTCGAGGCGCTCACCCCCCTCGCCGTCATCGAGGTCACGGCGCGGGTGCGGGCGGGGCGGAGCCGGTTCCTCGGCAACCCGGTCGTCGACCTCACCAGCTTCGAGGCCTCCCCCCAGCCATGAACGAAATCCTGCGCGAGCGGCTGTTGCGCAAGCTCGAGACGCTGCCCGACGACAAGGCCTATCTCGTGCTCGACTACGTCGAGTTTCTCGAGTCGAAGTACGCCGAGCGTCCCGCCGGCGCGGCGCCGTTCCAGAGGGTGGCGGAGACGCTGGAGGACACGCTGCGCGCGGGCCGCGTCCCGGTGAACATCATCAAGGGGACGATGGACGCGGTGGGGAAGGCGGGGAAGCTGCTCGAGCGCGTGGCGGCGGCGGGCAAGGCGGCGGTGGAGGAGGCGCAGAAGAAGAACGAAGACAAGGGTAAGGTTGAGGAACCGCCGCCCTCCCAGTAACTTTCGCCATGGGAACCTTCCGCCCCAGCCCCGCCCTCACTTTCGACGACGTTCTCCTCGTACCGCGGCATTCCACGGTGCACCCGCGCAACGTGGACGTGCGTTCCCGCTTCACCCGCGGCATCCC
>Ga0209157_1000232_pt1 | contig 49386 bp, 54 predicted proteins | sample GraSoiAngelo_135_FD_185892 | JGI IMG/M metagenome (GOLD analysis project Ga0209157, IMG submission 185892) | Grasslands soil microbial communities from the Angelo Coastal Reserve, California, USA - 14_0929_05_40cm (SPAdes) (version 2) | ecosystem: Environmental > Terrestrial > Soil > Grasslands ...
TGGTAGTGGGTCAGTTTTGAGATGCCCGATCAGTACGTCGACATGCCAGAGCGGATTCGCTCTACAAGGTAAAGCACGAAATAGAGCGTGCCCCATGCGATCAGCGCCGCAGCGCCGGCGACCGTTACGCGCCTTTTTTGCCCAAGTTCGCTGACCACCGATGGCAGCATAGCGTACCGCGAGCTCGTCGCACTCCAGGCCCGATTCATTTCAGCCACGCCCCGCCGCCGCTCGATGCTGCGCGCTGATCTGGCGAGCCTGCCTCCTGATCCTGCGAGCCCTGATGGCCTCTCGGCTGAGGAGTCTAATCAACCTCAGAACCTCGTCCGTCGTGAGGTCCGCGTAGCGATTGGCTGGCGACCTTTCCCAATTCCGATAGATTGACGGCCCGGCAGGGATCGCCCCGAGCCATGTGAGGCTAACCTTGCCCTCGAAGACGCTGATGTGGATGTTGTTCACGCGATTCGTCATCCCTCACTCCGTGCCGCCGAGTCTCGCACGCTAGGAGTGTCGATTGGAAGGGCCCCGCCGCTCTCATTTCGCGCCGACGGTCAAACCGACGACCGCCCGGTGGGGGATCTCGGGGCCGCGCCCGTGCTACGCTGCCGGCGTGAGCGCCTTCGACTGGCGAGCGTTTCTCGAGGCCGTCTGGTCCAGCTGGTGGCACCTGATGACTTCCGCCGCCGGCGTTGCGATGACGGTCATCGGGATCCGGAGAGGACGGGAGACGAGCGGGAAGATTTTCCTGGGCGTCGGGCTGTTCTTCCTGTTAGTCGCCCTCGGCGGAATCTGGAGCGATGAGCACAACCTCCGGACCGCCCTCGAACACCGGCTAGACGGCCGGGACTTCGCGATCCGCAAGGCGGGGGAGTACGGGCCGCTGGTTCAAGAGGGATGGAAGCGGCAGGTCGAGTGGATCGAGGGGCAGAAGCACCCGACGGCGCCGCAAGAGGCGGAGGGTTGGCGGACGAGGGTCCGTCAGAGACTCGACGACGACTTCGGGGTCGACGCCGCCAACCGGTTCAACATCGGCGCGGCGCAATTTCCGGCGAGCCCGCTGTTCGACCACATCCGCCGCGTCCAAGAACTCAGCCTGATCGTTCAGGAGATCCGGCGCGGCGACCTGCGCCCGCTCTCGAAACCCCGACAGTGAGGAGCGCGAGAGGAGCCGAGCGAACGAAGATGATCCAGATCCTGCCCTCGGGGAAGCCCGAGGGCTTGCCGTTCGCGCTCATCGGGCTCGACGACGAGGGCCGCGTGTGGTACGGCACCTTCGAGTACGGGGGAAAGACGCCCGACGGCGGCCCCGCGGCGGTCCTCTGGCGCCGCGTCGAAGGCGACTACCGCTGACTGGCCAAGCCGCACTCCCGGCCCTCGCGGCGCTGGTCCTCGTGGCCCTCAGGTGGGCGGTCCTCGTCGGCGCTTTCCTGGTCGCGCTCTACCTGCTCGTGCGCTTCGTGAAGTGGGCGTGGACGGACGAGCCCGACGCCCCGCGGCGGGAGGAGTCGCCGAAGTTGCCGCGGACCGCCGAGCAGTGGGGGGAGTTGCTCGACGCCGCCACCGGGCACACCAACGACGGAAGGCCGATCTGCCAAAGGTGCGGCGTGCCGATCCCGGTAGGCGAGGGAATCCGCCTCACCGACGAGGAGAAGAAGGCGCTCGCTCGGAGCCGACGGGTCGAGTCCCTGCCCGGCGCCTTCAGGCACGCGAGCGAGGACGACTGCCGCCCCAGATCGAACTGAGGCGTTAGGGTAGGGACAACCGCAGAGGCGGATAGTACGAGAGCCGGTAGCGCATCGAGCCGACCGTGACGGTTTCCCGGGTGTCGGCGATCGACGCGTTAGTCCCGGTGGGCGTCGCCGAGCTGGCCTGCTCAACCTGAACCGAGACCGCGACCCCGTGCTCGCGGGGCGCGTCGTCCTGATCCGGCGCGAGCGCCCGCGGGCGCGCCCACTCGGACTCCTGGCTGGTCCTCCACTTCCCCGCCTCGGACCCGGCCGTCACGACCTGTTGGATGGTCGGTCCCCGCGGCGCCGCACACCCCAAGATCCCCAGCCCCACGACGATCGGCTTCACGGTGCTCTCGTTCATCAGCGTCTCTCCCTTTTCCACCCCTTAACACGAGCACAACATCGTCCGGGCGGTCATTGGGGCAGCGACAGGATCACGGTGACGCCGCTCACCCGGGGCTGGAGGATCAAAGGGGCGGCCCTCCCCGAGCGAATCCTTGGCGATCAGGCCAACATGAGTCCTCAGCTCCCTCCGAAACCTCCCCCAGGATTCGAGTGCGCCGGCAAAGCCGGCGCTCGAACGGCGGCGATTCCGCGGCGCTACCTGGTGCTGACGATCCGATCCCAGAGCTCCGCGTACTGCTTCTGGTACAGCGGCCACACCTTCTCCTCGGCGACCTTGCGGAAGGCGGCCACGTCGCTCGCGTTGACCTTCATGCCCTTCGCCTCGAGGATCTCCCTGGCCCTCTCGAGGTTGTCGACGCTCTCGGTCGCCTCGCGCACCTTCGCCTGCGCCTCTCGCGAGACCTCCGTCAACAGCTTCTGCGCCTCGGGCGTCAGGCTCTTCCACATGTCGAGGTTCATCACGACCAGCGACGGCCCGTAGTTGTGGAAGGTCATCGAGGCATACCTGGACACCTCGTAGATCTTGAGCGCGTTGATGTTCACGATCGGCAGGTCCGCGCCGTCGATCACGCCCTGCTGCGCGGCCGGGACGACCTCGGACCAGGACATGGGCACCGCGTTCGCGCCGAGGCCGTTCACGGTGTCGGCGAAGACCTTGCCCTGTTGCACGCGCAGCTTGAGGCCCTTGAGGTCGTCGGGCTTCGCGATGGGCCGCTTGTTGTTCCAGAAGTGACGGAAGCCATAGTCGAAGAAGAGGAGGATCTTGAGCCGGTACTTCCGCTGGAACTGCTCGTCGAGGCTCCTTCCAATCTCGCCGTTGAACATCTTGTAGGCGTGCGCGTAGTCGCGGACCAGGTACGGCACGAGGAACACGCCCAGCTCGGGGAACACGGTGGACGCCGCACCCGAGGGGCTGCCGATCGCGACGTTTCCCGACTTCACCGCGTCCATGATCTCGAGCTCCTTGTTGAGGAGCGTGCCGCCGTGGAACACCACGGTCAGCGTCGCGTGCGAGCGCCGCGTGACCTCCTCGGCCATCCACTTGAACGCGACCGCGCCGGACTCGGGCGGCGCGAGGATGTAGGCGAAATCGAGCTTCTGGGGCTTCGCCTGGGCGAGGACCGGGGTCCCGCTGCCGGCGGCGACCAGGCTCACCACGAACGCCACGACCACACCCCCAAGGACGACCCGGACCATAGACCCTCCTCTCACCGGGCGCGCCGGCGCCGTCTATCCCGCCCCTTTTGGCGCACGATGTCAAGCAGCTCGCGGCTTGACAACGCGCGGCGTGCGCCCGTACGATCCGCGCGTTGACGCGCCTCCGCTGGATCGCCAGGGTCCCCGAGCTCGTCGTCACCGTCCTCATGCTCATCGCGATGATCGACATGCTGGCGGGCGTCTTCCTCCGTTACGTGATGACGCAGCTGACCGCGCGCTTCGACTTGCCGCGTGTCGATTTCTTCTGGGTGGAGGAAGTCGGCGAGTACGCGCTCAGCTGGATGACCTTCATCGGCGCCGCGCTCGGGATCCCGCGCGGCACGCACTTCGCAGTCCACCTGCTGATCGACCGATTCCCGGCGAGCGTGCGCCGGTGGGTCCTCGGGGCCCACTACGCGACGATCGCGGCGTTCGGCCTGGTCGTCGCGGTCTTCGGCTGGCAGGTTGCCGAGCTGAACAGCCAATCCGTCTCCCCCGCCCTCGGTCTGAACCTCCGCTGGATCTACCTGTCGGCGGTCGTTGGCGGCGTGCTCATGAGCGTCTACAGCCTCGTCGCACTGCGGAACGCCTGGCGGGGCCACGCGCCGGGGTTCGGCGTGGTCGAGGACGTCTGAGCCGTGTTCTTCGCCGCCGTCGCGATCCTCTTCGCCGGGCTCGTGGCGCTCTCGATGCCGATCGTCTTCGCCCTGGGCGTCTCCGGCCTCCTCGGGCTCGTCCTCGGCAACTTCTCCCTCCAGAAGCTTCCGTCGAGCCTCGTCGCGGGCTCGCAGAGCTGGGTCCTCCTCGCGATCCCGACGTTTGTTTTCGCCGGCAGCCTGATGGAGCGCTGCGGGATGTCCTATGCGCTCGTGAACCTGGCGCGCGTGCTGGTCGGCTGGCTGCGCGGCGGGCTCGGCGTGTCGGTCGTCGTCGCCGAGTACTTCTTCTCGGGGATCTCGGGCTCGACCATCGCCGACGTGTCGGCGATCGGCGCGATGCTCACTCCGCCCTTGCTCCGCGCCGGCTACAAGCCCGAGCAGGCCGCCTCGCTCGTCGCCTCGGCGACCGCGATGGGCATCCTCGTCCCACCGGCGATCTTCATGATCGTCCTCGGGCAGATCACCGACACGTCGGTCGTGGGCATCTTCCTCGCCGGGTTCATCCCGGCGGCCGTCACCGCCCTCTGCCTCTTCGTCGTGATCATCGTCCAGGCGCACCGGCTCAGCTGGCCGAAGGACGGGCGTCCGAGCTGGCGCGCGTTCTGGGCGGCGCTCCGCGAGTCGCTGGTGCCCATGGTGGTGCCGGTCGTCATCGTTGCGGGCTTCTACTTTGGCGCATTCACCGCTACCGAAGCCGGCGCGCTCGTCGCCTTCTACGCGATCGTCGCCGCCTTCCTCTATTACCGCAACGTCACGCTTCGCGAGATGCTGGGGCTCGTTTACGAGAGCGCGCTCCTGACCGCCGCGGTGATGTTCCTCCTCGCGGTGGCGAGCGTGTACCAGTTCCTCTTGGGGATGCTCGGCGTGCCCGCGATGCTCGGCGAGATCCTCCAGCCGCTCGAGAGCACGCCGTGGCTCTTCCTCGTCGCCATCACGCTGCTCGTGATGATGTTCGGCATGGTGATGGAGGGCCTGCCGGCCGCCGTCGTGCTGATCCCGGTCGTCTTCCCGACGGCCAAGCGGATCGGCATCCATCCGATCCACTTCGACATCGTGCTGACCGCCGCCGTGGGGATCGGCCTCTTCCTGCCCCCGATGGGCGTCGGGCTCCTGATGGCGATCCGCTTCGCGCGGGTCTCCGTCGGCCGGCACTTCGGGGCCTACTGGCCTTACCTGACCGCGCTGTTCGCCGGCCTGCTCCTCCTCATCGTGTTCCCGGAGATCACGCTCGTGCTGCCCCGGCGCGCCGGCCTCATCCGGTGACCCCTCGCGTGCACGCGGAGATCGAGACCTATGCGCGCGAGCTCGGCTGGATCCTCGACCAGGTCTGCACCGCGCTTGACGGCCTCACGGAGACGCAGCTCAACTGGCGCCCCGCGACGGGGGCCGCGAACAGCGCGTACGCGGTCGCCAGCCACGTGGTGGGCGCCACGCGCGTGTATGCGCTCGGCTTCGGGTGCGGCCGCGAGGTCGAGCGCGACCGGACGGCGGAGTTCACCGCCTCCGGCACCGACGTCGGCTCGCTCGTCGCCGCCATCCGAGGGCTCGCGCGCGAGATCACGGCGGCGCTCGCCGCCCTCTCGCCCGCGGAGCTCGACCGACGGTTCGTGCCGCCGCAGGCGCTCTGGGGCACGGGGCCGCCGCACGAGATCTCCCGCCGCGACGCCCTGGTGGAGAGCATCCGCCACGCCGCGCTCCATCTGGGCGAGCTCCGGCTCACGCGCGATCTCGCCGTCAGATCCGCCCGAGCCCCTCGAGGGCCTTGACGACCACGCTGAGATCCGCGCCACCGTGGCCCGCCGCCAGCGCGGCCGCGTAGAGGCGCTCGGCGACGTCGGTCAGCGGGAGCGGGGCGCCGACCTCCCGGGCGGCCTCCTGGATGAGGTGCAGGTCCTTCATGAAGAGGTCGAGCTTCATCTGGGGCGGGAACTCTCCCCGCGCGATCAGCGGGCCGCGCACCTCGAGCATGCGCGAGGTTGCCGCGCTTCGGCTCAGCACGTCGAGCACGAGTTCGAGGTCGAGCCCGGCCCGCCGAGCCATCAGGAGCGCCTCGCCCGCGGCCGCGCTGTGGAGCGCGACCAGCAGGTTCGCCACGAGCTTGAGGACCATCGCCTGGCCGGCCTGACCGATGAAGACGGCACGCGGCAGGATCGTCTCGAGCACCGGGCGCCAGCGGTCGAACACGCGGCGCTCGCCGCCGACGAAGACGATCCCCTCGCCGTGCGCCACCATGGCGCTCGTCCCGCTGATCGGAGCGTCCAGGAACGCGAGGCCCTTCGCCGCGACCTCACGCGCCAAGCGCTCGGTCAGCGCGGGCGAAATGGTGCTCATCTGGATGATGGTTCGCCCCGGCGGGCTCAACGCCACGAGACCGCGCGGACCGAGCACGACCTCGTCGACCGACGCGAGGGACGGCAGCACGACGCACACCGCCTCGGCCGCCTTCGCGACCGCGTCGGCGGTCGGCGCCGCGCGACCGCCCAGCTCCACGAGCGCTTGCACCTTCTCGGCGACGACGTCGTAGCCGACGACGACGTGGCCGCCGGCCCGCAGGCGCGCCGCCACCGCCCCACCGAGGAGGCCGAGGCCGACGACCCCGACCGTCGCCATCAGCGCGGCGCGATCAGGTTCACAGACTCGCCTCGCGGCGCGCGTCGCCGAGCCTCCGCGGCCGCCGCTCGGCTCGCCCGGCCGTCAGCAGCGCGTGCACGGTGGGTAGTCGCGCGAGTACACGGGATTTTTCAGGTACTCCTCGGGCCTGTACGTCCAGAACTGGGAGACGTTCGGGAAGGTATGGATCACCGTGTTCTGGAGGCGGCCACCCACCCTCTCGACCTTGCGCACGTAGATGTTCTGGATCGGGTTGCCGAAGTCGTCGAACCTGACGGCGCCGCGGGGCGCGTCGGAGAGATCGGCGCGGCGAAGCGCTCCGAGGAACTTGTCGACGGTCTCGATGTCGCCCCCGGTGGCCTCGAGCGCCGCCCTCAGCGCGACGCCCGCCACGTACGTGCCCTCCGAGTAGTACGAGGGCACCTGCTTGAACCTGGCCTCGTAGGCGGCGACGAATTTCTTGTTGGCGGGGGTCTGGAGCGCCGCCGAGTATTGATGGGCGGTGATCACCCCCAGCACCTCGTCGCCCATCGTCCGGAGCACGTGCTCGTCGGTGAACGTCCCGTTGCCGATGAGCGGCAGCCGCTCTCTGAGCCCGGCCTCGGCGTACTGCTTGCTGAAGCGCAGGGCGTCGGCGCCGGAGAAGACGCACCACACGGCGTCCACGTCGCGGCGGAGCTGGGCGACGTACGGGGCGAAGTCGGGCGTGTTGAGCGGCGGCCAGAGCTTCTGCACCACCTGGCCCCCCGCCTCCTCGAACGTGCGGTGGAAGCCCGCCGCCACCTCCCAGCCGAAGGCGAAGTCGTAGCCGATCATCGCGATCTTCCGATACTTGAGGTTGTCGTAGACCCACTTGCCGAACGGGTGCATGGGCTGGGCGCTCGTCCATCCGGTGCGCACGATGTAGGGGCTGCGCTTGCGCTGGGTGATGTCTTCTGAGGAGACGATCGGGAAGATCGTCGGGACCTTCTTGCCGTCCAGGTAGGGCGCGATGGCGTACCCGACGGCGGCGCTGAGCGGGCCCAGGATCACGTGCACGCCCTGCCCCTCGACGAGGCCGCGGGCCTTGGTGAGGCCGGTGGCGGGCTTGCCCTCGTCGTCCTCGACGATGAGCTTGATCTCCCGTCCGGCCAGCCGGTATTTCTGCTCCTCGAAGTAGAGCTCGAGGCCGTTGATCATATCCCGGCCGTTGGCGGAGAGCGGCCCGGTCGTGGGCACCAGCAGCGCGACTTTGATCGGCCCGCGCTGCGCCCACGTCGGGCGCTCGCCGGCGAGCGGAAGCGCGAGCGCGGCCAGCGCGACGACCACCATCCCGAGTCTGGTTCGCATCGTGGTCTCCTCGTCTCCCCAGGAACGCGAGAGACATAGCACAGGTGCTCCGGCCAATGCTAGCCTAGGGCCTCCGAGGCGGCCCAACTCGGGAGGAGGCGGGCATGATCGTTCGTGCTCTCGCGCTCTCGGCGCTCTCCGTCCTCGCCGCGGCGCCGGCCACGGCGCAGGAGGGGATCCGCGTCGGCTTCGTCACGATCCTGACCGGGCCGCTCGCGGCGCCCGGCAAAGAGATGGAGAACGGCATCGAGCTGTTCCTCCAGCAGCAGAAGCGCACGCTCGCCGGCCGGCGCGTCGAGCTGACGGTCGTCGACAGCGGTGGCCAGCCCGCCGGCACGCTCGCGCGAGCCCGCGAGCTGGTCGAGCAGCGCCGAGTCCACGTCGTCCTCGGCCCCCTGGCCGCCTTCGAGGCCTACGCGCTCGCGCCGTACGTGAACGCCCAGCGCATCCCGACGATCTCGCCGAGCGCCGCCGCCGACGACCTGACCCAGCGCAAGGCGACCCAGTTCTTCGTGCGCGCGACCTCGACCTCGAGCCAACCGACCATGCCCTTCGGCGCCTACGCCGCGAAGACGCTCGGGTACCGGAAAATCGCGACCATCGCGGACGACTTCGCCTTCGGCCACGAGGTGGTGGCGGGCTTCCACAAGGCCTTCGAGGACGCGGGCGGCCAGATCGTCCAGAAGCTCTGGCCCCCGCTCGGCGCGGCGGACCAGGCGCCCTACATCGGCCAGCTCCGCCGCGACATCGACGCCGTCTTCATCGGCTTCGCCGGCGTCGCCGCGCTCCGCTTCCTCAAGCAGTTCGAGAACGCCGGGCTCAGGGGCACGATCCCGCTCCTGGCGAACCAGACCGCCGTGGACGAGGCGTTGCTGCGGAACATGGGTGACGAGGCGCTCGGCGTCGTCTCGACGATGCACTACAGCGCCGCGCTCGACACGCCGGCGAACCGCGCCTTCGTCGGCGCCTACCAGAAGGCCTTCGGCACCGACCCGGGCTACTACTCGGTCGGCGCCTACACGGCGGGGCTCTTCTTGAAGCACGCCCTCGAGAAGATCGGCGGCAAGGTCGAGGACACCGACGCCTTCCTCAAGGCGCTCCGCGGCGTGTCCATCGCCGACGCCCCGGGCGGGCCCATCCGCCTCGACCGGTACGGCCAGCCGATCCACAACATCTACATCCGTCGCGTCGAGAAGAAGGACGGGCGGTTGCAGAATACCGTGATCCACACGATCGAGAACGTCAGCCAGTTCTGGACCTCTCCCGAGGACGAGTTCCTCAAGCAGCCGCCCTACTCGCGCGCCTGGCCGCCGTGCACGCACTGCTAACCGCCGGACGCGTCCGCGGATGAGCCAGGATCTCCGGAGTTTCGTCGCCGCGTACGGGCGCGCCCACCCGGACGAGGTGGTCCGCGTCGCCGAGCCCGTCTCGATCGCGTACGACGTGATGGCGCTGGTCCTCGAATACGAGCGGCGGCGCCGCTTCCCGATCCTGATGTTCGACACGGTCGCCGGGTACGACATCCCGATCGTCACGAACGTCGTCGCCAGCCGCCGCGCGCTCGCGTTCGCCCTGGGCGTCCCCGAGCGGGCCCTCGCCGCCGAGTACGCGCGGCGGCTCAAGGAGTACGTCAAGCCCGTCCTGGTCGCCGACCCGCCCTTCCGCCACCGGGTGCTCACCGGGAGCGACGTGGATCTGCAGGCGCTGCCCGTCCCCCGCTACTTCCCGGGCGACGCGGGCCGGTACCTGACCGCGGGCATGCTCGTGGCGCGCGATCCCGAGACCGGGGTCGAGACGGAGGGCTATCACCGCTTCCAGGTGACGGGGCGTGACCGCATGGGGGTGAGCCTCCACTCGCGGCGTCGGATGTTCGAGTATCAGCGGCGGGCCGAGGCGAAGGGCAAGCCGCTCGCGTGCGCGGTCGTGCTCGGGCTCCACCCCCTCGTCTCGATGGGCTCCCTCGCCTACCCCCCGCCCGACGTCGGCAAGTTCGAGGTCGTCGGCGGGCTGCTCGGCGAGCCGCTCCGCATCGCCCCGTGTGCGACGCTCGACCTGCACGTGCCGGCGACTGCGGAGATCGTGATCGAGGGCGAGATCCTCCCGGGCGCGCGTGAGCCCGAGGGCCCGTTCGGCGAGTTCACCGGGTACGTCTCGCGCCGCTCCACCGAGCACGTCTTCGTCGCGAAGGCGCTCGCGCTGCGCGAGCGCCCGTGGTTCCAGTCGATCGCTTCGGGTCGCGCGGGCGACCACATCACGACGCTCGGCCTCGTCCGCGAGGCCGAGATCCTGAACGCGCTGTCGCGGGCGATCCCGAACGTGACGGGTGTGCACGTGCCGTTGTCCGGAACCTCCGCGTTCACCGCCTACGTCTCCATCGCGCAGAGCCGCCCCGGCGAGGCCAAGCACGTGATCCCGATCGTGCTCGGCGTCGACCACTATCTGAAGCTGGTCATCGTGGTCGACGATGACATCGACGTGTTCGACGAATCAGACGTGTTGTGGGCGGTTGCGACACGCATGCAGGCCGACCGTGATCTCGTCGTGATTGGAGGGAGCCTCGGCGCGCTCCTCGACCCCAGCGCCGACGAGCGCGGCGTGACCGCCAAGCTCGGCATCGACGCGACGCGACCGTTCGGCGCGCCGTTCGCCGAGAAGCTCGTGATGGCGCCCGACCGCATGGCCTGGGCCCGGGCCCTCGTGGACCGGCTGGGCCGCCAGGAGGACCCGCGCCCATGAAGCGCTACATCGACCTCTCCGTGACCGTGGACGACGCCACGCTCAGCCCGCCCTCCACCAACATGCGGCTCGAGATCACGCCGCACCGCCGCGGCCCCGGCTTCTGGCAGGTCTCGAGCGTGCGGCAGAGCCTGCACACGGGCGCCCACATCGATTCACCCCTCCACGTCTTCAAGGACGGGATCACCACGGCGGAGATCGCCCTCGACCAGGTGATGGGCGAGGCGAGCGTCGTCGACCTCTCCTTCGTCGGCCCGAACCACGGGATCACGATCGACGATCTCCGGCGTGGCGGCGCCGACGACGTGCGGCGGGGCGACATCGTGCTGCTCCGCACCGACTGGACCGACCGGATGTACGGGCGGTGGCCCGACTACTTCACCCAGTCGCCCTGGTGCCCGCCCGAGTCGGCGGAGTGGCTCGTCGCCCGGGGGGCGAAGACCATCGGCTTCGACTTCTTCGAGGAGTACTGCGCGCGTCTCCCCGACTTCACCTCCGAAGACTTCCCGATGCACCGCGTGATCCTCGGCGCCGGGGTGGTCATCCTGGAGGGTCTGACGAACCTCGGCGCGCTCCCGCGACGGCGGGTCGAGTTCGCGGCGCCGTTCTACAAGATCGCGGGCGCGGAGGGCGCGCCGGCCCGGTTCTTCGCTGTAGTATGATGACCCTGCGTCGCATCGACGTGGAGCCGCGTGCACCGGAGGCCGAACAATGGATCTGCTCGAGGCGAAGGGCCGGATCGCCGAGGCCCTCGTCGAATCCATCTTTCGCCGTGCGCGTTACGAGGTACGCCCGTACCGCCAGGAGGCGCTGCCGCTCCGATTCGGCCGTGAGGACTTCTCGCCCGACTTCTCCGTGTCGCCGGCGCCGGGGCGCGCCTCCGACGGCGAGTTCCTCGTCGAGGTCAAGTACCGGCCGTCCATCGAGCAGTTCGTGTCCGTCGAGAATCAGCGGGGCGAGCGCTCGGCGTTCCTCATGGCTCGACGCCACTGGCCCGCGCTCTATTTCGTGATCGTCACCGAGCGCCCCGAGACGGGGCGCTCGTGCTTCCAGGCCCTCTCCCTCGCGGCGCTCCGTCCCGGCGAGCCGATCCGCACGGTGGACATCGCCGAGCTCAAGGAGCTCCGGATCTTCCGCCACAACATCGAGGACCACGAGCAGCTCATCCGGCGGATCTTCACCCTCCTCTCCGGCGCGACGGTGTAACGCGCCTCAGCCGAGCGCGCGGATCATCAGCCACACGCCGATCGCGCCCAGGAACACGAGGACGACGCGATTGAACGCCCGCGCGTCGAGGCGGTCCTGCACCCGGAGACCGAGCGCGAACGCGCCCACGCCGACCGCCGCGAGCGCGAGCGATGCGCCGAAGCGTCGCCCGTCGAGGAGGCCGACGGCCACGAGCGAGACCAGCTGGACGAGCTTGTAAGCGAGGAACGTGACGGCGATCGAGCGGACGAACTCGTCCTTCTCCATCCCGAGCGCGTAGAAGTAGAGGATCAGCGGCAGGCTCGGCACGTTGGTGACGCCGCCCACGACCCCCGCGACGAGACCGACGGGCGCCGCGAGCCATCGCTCCCACGACGGCGCCACCCGCGGCGACACGGCCAGCGCGTTGAGGATCACGAAGAGCACCACGAAGCCGCCGAGCGCGAGCGTCACGGTTTGAGCATCGAGCTCCGCGAGCGCCGCCGTGCCGAGGACCGTCCCGGCACCACCGAAGAGGAGCAGCGGCGCGAGGCGCCGAACCGTCGCCGCGAGCCCGCCCCGTCGGCGCGCCTGGATGCCGTCCATCACGAGGTTCGGGACGACCAGGACCGCGACCGCCGTCTTCACGTCGAGGAAGAGCGCCAGGAGCGGCGTGCCGAGCGTGGGGAAGCCGAAGCCGATGGCCCCCTTGACGAACGCGGCGACGAGGACCGCGAGGGTCGGGCCTAGGAGGGGGGCGATAGCGCGGCCCGGAGGACTTCGGCGGGGTGGAGCGCGCGGCGCCCCGCGAGATGCGCGATCTGCTGCCGGCACGAGACGCCGGGCGCCACGATCACGGTGTCCGCGGCCGCCGCCTTCACGGCGGGGGCCAGGCGGCGATTGCCGAGCGCGACGGAGATGTCGTAGTGCTCGCGCTCGAAGCCGAACGAGCCCGCCATCCCGCAGCACCCGGAATCGACCTCTTCCACCCGGAAGCCCGCCCACCGGAGGGCCGCGACCGTCGGCGCCGTGCCGACGAGCGCCTTCTGGTGGCAGTGCCCATGCAGGAGCGCCGTCCGGCCGCTGCCGCTGAAGCGGAGCTCGAGACCACGCGCGCGCTCGCGCGCGAGGAACTCCTCGAGCAGGAAGGCATGGCGCGCCACGGTCCGCGCGTCGTCGGTGCCGAGGAGGTCCACCGACTCGTCGCGCAGCGTGAGGAGGCACGAAGGCTCGAGCCCCACGATCGGCACGCCCCGCCGCGCGTAGGAGGCGAGCCGGCCCACGTTCCACGCCGCGTGCGCACGCGCCTCGGCGAGCATGCCCTTCGAGATGAGCGGCCGGCCGCAGCACTTCTTGTCCACGAGCACCACACGGTATCCGGCAGCCTCGAGCAGCTCGACCGCGGCCCGGCCGATCTCGGGCGTGTTGTAGGTCACGAACGTGTCGTGGAAGAGCACGACCTCGCCGCGCGGGGCCGCGGCCGGAGGCGCATGGTGCCGGAACCACTCGGTGAACGTCGCCGCGGCGAGCTTCGGCAGCGGCCGGCGGCGGTCGATCCCGGCGACCCTCTCGAGGAGCCAACGGGTCACGGCGAGGCCCGACGTCCAGTTGAAGAGGGCCGGCAGGTGCGCACCCAGCCGGTTCAGCCGCTCGATCCGCCCGAAGACGCGGTTCCGCAGCGGGAGCCCGTTCGCCGCGTAGTAGTGGTGCAGGAACTCGTACTTGAGCTTCGCCATGTCCACGTTCGCCGGGCATTCGGCCTTGCACCCCTTGCACTCGAGGCAGAGGTCCATGACCTCATGGAGGCGCGTCCCCGTGAACTCCGACGGCGGGAGCCGGCCCGAGAGCACCGCCCGGAGCGCGTTGGCGCGTCCGCGTGTCGAGTGCTCCTCGTCCTTCGTCGCCATGTACGAGGGACACATGGTGCCCTCGAGCGTCTTGCGGCACACGCCGACGCCGTTACACAGCTCCACGGCGGCGGCGAAGCCGCCCTGGCCGGAGAAATCGAGGAGCGTGGTCGGCTCCCAGGTCGTGTAACCGACGCCGTAACGGAGGTTCTCGAGGATCCCGGGCGCGTCGACGATGTTGCCCGGGTTCAACCGGTTCTCGGAGTCGAACGCGCGCTTCAGCTCGCGGAACGCCCCCATGAGCCGCCGCCCGTACATCCGCTCGAGGAACGGACTCCGCGCCCGGCCGTCGCCGTGCTCGCTCGAGATCGTGCCGCCGAAGTCGAGCACGAGGCCCGTGATCTCGTCGGCGATCGCGCGCACCTGCTCGAGCCCGCGCGGGATCTTGAGGTCGATCACCGGGCGGATGTGCAGGCACCCGACCGAGCAGTGACCGTAGTAGGCGCCGATGGCGTCGTGCTTGGCGAAGATCTCGCGGAAGCGCGGCACGAACTCCGCCAGGTGCTCGGGGGCCACCGCGGTGTCCTCGACGAAGGCGATCGGCTTCTTGTCGCCCTTCATCCCGAGCAGGAGCCCGAGCCCCGCCTTGCGGAGCTTCCAGATCGACTGCTGCTCGGCGGGATCGAAGGCGAGCGTCGCCGCATAGCCGAAGCGCGCGCGCGCGCGCCGCGCCTCGAGGTCGGCGACCTTGGCGCGGACCTCCGCCTCGCTGTCGCCGGCGTACTCGACGATGAGGATCGCGGCGGGATCGCCCTGGACGAAGCCCATGCGCTGGGCCTGCTCGATGTTGTCGCGTGCGAGGTCGAGGATCATCTTGTCGGTCAGCTCGACCGCGTACGGGCCCGTCTCGAGGATGGACTGCGAGGACTCCAGCGCCTCCTGGAGGTCGCGGTAGTGGATGACGTCGAGTGCGGTCGTCTTGGGTCGTCGCATCAGACGCACCTTGGCGTCCACGATCGTCAGGAGCGTGCCCTCCGAACCGACGACCAGGCGCGCCATGTTGACGCCCCGCGCGGCGCCGTCGCCCGCGACGGACCCCGGCTTGATCCCGACGCCCACGAGCTCGTTCAGGTTGTAACCGGCCACGCGTCGCCAGTGGTGGGGGTACCGCGCGCGGATCTCGTCGGCGTACGCGTCGCGGATCCGCGCGACCTCGCGGTAGATCCGCCCCTCGAGGCCTCCACGCTGGCCCCGGCGCGCGAGCTCCTCGGGGGTGACGTCGCCGAAGACGACGCGCGTCCCGTCGGCCAGGAGCGCCGTGACCTCGATGACGTGGTCGACCGTCAGCCCGTAGACGATCGAGTGCGAGCCGCCCGAGTTATTGCCGAGCATCCCGCCGAGCGTCGCGCGGTTCGAGGTCGAGGTGTCCGGCCCGAACAGCAATCCCATCGGCCGCACGTGACGATTCAGCTCGTCCTGGACGAGCCCCGGCTCGACCTTCGCCCACTGCCCTTCGGCGTCGACCTCGAGCACCCGGTTCATGTGGCGGGAGAAGTCGAGGACGAGCGCGCGATTGACGGTCTGGCCGGTGAGCGAGGTCCCGCCGCCGCGCGGGAGGAGCGCCACCTGCTGCCGTCGCGCGACCTCCACGGCCGCCTGGACGTCGTCGGCGTCGCGCGGGATCACGACACCGATCGGCTCGACCTGGTACATGGACGCGTCGGTGGAGTAGAGCAGACGGGAGATCCGATCGAAGCGAACGTCGCCGGCGACGACCTTGCGAAGTTCGTGCTCGAGGTCGTTCACGCGAGCTATTATACGCTCGTGGTTGTGCGCACCCTCCCGGTCCTCCTGCTCCTCGTGTGCGTCGTCGCGCCGCTCGCCGCCGCGCCCGCGGCGCCGGGCTTCACCGTGCGCCTCCTCGGCAGCCAGCGCTCGCTCGACTCCCGCGACCTGATCGGCAAGAAGGTCCTGGTGCTCCGCTTCCAGGCGTCGTGGTGCAAGCCGTGCGTGAGAGAGTCACCGGCGCTGGCGCGCGTCGCGGAGCGCTACCGGACGCGCGGCGTCGAGGTCCTGGCGATCCACGTCCAGGACACCGTCGTGGACGCGCAGCGCTTCGTGCTCGAGCACAAGGTCGCCTACCCCGTCGCGCTCGACCCGCGGCTCACGATCGCGAACCACTTCGGCTTCAAGGGAACGCCCTACACCGTCGTCGTCGACCGCCGCGGCGAGATGGTCGCGCAGATCCACGGCGAGTCCGTCGTGCGACGCCTGCCGCGGCTCCTCGACGGCCTCCTGGGGAAGGCCCCCTAGCTCGGAGTTAGCCCGCCGACGGTAGGGGGCGCTCTGTCTCGTAGATCGCGAGGGCCGCGGCGCCGCGCATGCTCGTCCGCTTGTCGCCGGGCACGATCGTCACCCGCGTTTGCGCGAGAGCCGCGCGAAACGCGTACTCGGCGGCCCGCTCGAGAATCTGCGCCTCGAGCGGCACGAGCGACTCGGCGACGCCGCCGGTCAGCACGATGACCTCCGGGTTCAGACCGTTCACGATCGTGCCGAGCATCGCGCCGAGGGCGCGGCACGCCTCGTCGACGACCGCGGACGCCACGGCGTCGCCCTCCCGCGCCGCCCGAAAGACGAGCGGCGCCGTGATCGCGCGCGGGTCGCCGCCCGCCGCGGCGAGGAGCGGCGCGTCCGGCAGCCCGGCGACGCGCGCCCGCGCCGCCTCGGCGACCCCACGCCCGCTCGCGTAGAGGGCGAGGCAGCCGCGGCCGCCGCACCAGCACGGCGGGCCGTCGAACTTCACGGGCGTGTGGCCCAGCTCGCCGCCGAACCCCGCCGCGCCGCGCACGAGCCGGCCGTCGAGCACGATTCCGGCGCCGAAGCCGGTGCCGGGCGCCAGCACGACGAGCGAGCGGGCGCCCCGGCCCGCGCCGAACATCCACTCGCCGAGCGCGAGCGCGTTGACGTCGTTGTCCACGAAGGCCGGCCGGCGGAAACGCTCCGCGAGCTCGGCGGCGAGCGGGTGGCCGGCGAGCTCGGGCACGTGAGGCACGTGCTCGCCGACCCGTCCGAGGGTCGCGTCGACGGGCCCGGGCACGCCGACCCCGATGGCCGCGACCGCGTGCCCGCTCCGCTCCGCGTGCCCGAGGACGGAGGCGAGCAGCTCGATGATCGTCGTGAGCGCGTGGCCCTCGCCGTCACGGTGGGTCAGCACGCGCTGCTCGACGAGCACCTCACCCTCACGCGTGACCGCGCCCGCGGCCGTCGTCGTGCCGCCGACGTCCACGCCGAGCAGGAGCGCGTCCCGCGTCATCGCCGGTCAGAGACGACCGAAGTCGCAGAGCGTGATGCCGAGCGCCATGGCGGCGGAACGCGCCGCCGCCGTGCCGACGCCGACGAGCTCGGTCTCGCGCTGGCGCGCGTATCGGCTGAACGCGAGCGCCTCGTCGAACACGCCGGGGTGCGCCATGAACTCCGAGGCGCCCGGTGGAAGGTCGCGCAGCCGCGCCAGGGTCGTCGCGAGGGTCCAGTAGGCGCCGGGGCCCGATTCACCGAAGAAGTGGTCGGGCGTCCGCAGGCCGGCCGCGCGCGCACGGGCCCGCGCGCCTCCGTTCTGGCTCCGCACCGGGACGCCGAGGCGTTTCGCCGCGGCGAGCACGACACCCGTCACCGGCTCGTGGAGGCCCACGTGGTGGTGCGTGTCGAGGTGCGTCGGTCCGCGTCTCACGAGCGTCAGGAACTTATCGATCTGCGCCCCCACCTCACGCTCGACGTCTTTCACCGCGGCGCGCTGCGCCGCGCGGCGCGCGTCACGGACGAAGCGTCCCGACGCGTCCACCAGGGACCGCGCGTTCGTGAGCGGACGGCCGAGCGTCAGGTTGACGTGGAGCCCCATTCCGAGGCCCGCGTCGCGTGCCGCGGCGAGCGCGCCGCGGTCAACGTCCGCCGTCACGAGCACGGTCGTGCTCGTGACGATCCCGTGGCGGTGCGCGGTGAGGATGCCGGCGGAGACGCCCCGCGTGAGGCCGAAGTCGTCGGCGTTCACGATCAGACGCCGCGTCATCGGTCTCGTGAGACCCCACGCGCGCCCTGGATCACGAACCGCTCGACCGTCGCCGGCACGCCCGTCCCCAGAGTCGCCTCGGGGTCGAGGGCACGGATGTGGTCGAGCCGCTCGTAGGCGATCCGCGGGAACTCCTGCGTCTCGCTCGCGACGATGGACGGCGTGAGGCCAGCCGCCTCGAGCTTGGCGAACGCCGGCTTCTTGCCGAGGAAGGCGAAGATCGTGAAGACGAGCCGGCCGCCGGCCACGAGGTGGCCCGGCGCGCCGTGGATCACGCGGTCGAGGATCTCCCAGCCGTCCACCCCGCCGTTGTCGGCGGCGGCCACGGGATCGTTCCGCGCGCGGCCGGGCGGCGTGGGCATCTGCGGCGGGTTCGTGCAGATCAGATCGAATCGCTCGCCCTCGACGGGCGCGTAGCAGTCGCCGAGCCGCGCGTCCACGTCCACCCCGTTCACCTGGGCATTCGCGCGGATCAGCGCGACGGCCTCGGGGACGATGTCGGTGGCCACCACCCGGGCGCCGCCCTTGGCCAGGAGGACCGCCGCGAGACCGAGCCCGCTCCCGATCTCGAGCACGCGCTCGCCTGGGCGAGCGGCGAGGTGTCGGCAGAAGAACAACGAGCCCGCCTTCGGCGGCTGGACCCCATCCGCGACCCGGAACACGGCGCCGCGCCAGGCGAAGAGGAGCAGCCCCGCGTCGTTACCGGCCAAGAACCTTCCGGAAGTAGAGGCGGAGGGCTTCCTTGAGCTGGGCGCGCGCGCCGGCGGAGGTCTTCGCGTCCTCGAGCTGCTCGAGGTCGAGCTGGAGTGGAACGCCTTCCTTCTTCACCCCGTCGAGCTCCGCCGTCAGTCCGCACCGCTCGTCGGATTCGGTGAAGACGAGCTTCGCCCGCTTGAACGTGCCGTCCTCCTGGGCGATCTGCCCGACGGTCTCGACGATGACACGCTTGATCTCCTCGGCCTCCGCCGCCGGCACCGTGGAGAACGCCGCGGTCAGATTAACTTCCGCCATCGGTCCACACCTTCAGGATGTCCGCATGCGTCTTCGCCGCGTTCGCGCGAATGGCGAAGCTGATCGCCTCCCGCAGCTCGTCCTCGCTGGCCCCCGATGCCCTGGCACCTGCCAGGTCGCGCTTCGCTCAGTGGGTGTTTCCCACCGCGAGGTTCGCCGCGAGGTAGCACAGGAACGCCGTCTTGGGGTCGAGCGCCCCCTTCTTGTATTTCCAGCTCGCGATCACCTTTTCCTCGAGCGTCGCCATCGTCGTCCCCTCCTCCCGCGTGGGCGCTAGTGCCCGGCGGCCGCCGCCGGCCGCAGGTGGTCGAGTCCCGCCTCGAGCCCCTTCTTCCCGACCCGGATCCCGACGGGCTTCGCGAAGTTCAGCGTCGCGTAGGTCTCCTCTCGCGGAACGACCGTGTGCCCGAACCGTCGGAGCCCCTCGAGCGCCTTGTCGCCGACGCGCGCGTCCACGAGCAGCTCGTCCCCTTCGGTGTGCAGGCGCGGAGCCTCGATCGCCGCCTGGAGTGAGCCGCGCGCGTCCACGAGGGTCGCGATCACCTGTGGGATCGCCGAGACGATCCGACGACCGCCGGGCGCGCCGAGCGTGAGGCACGGCTCGCCCCTCAGGAAGGCGAGCAGAGGCACCATGTTGACGAGCGCGCGCTTGCCGGGCCCGATCGAGTTCGGCTTGCCGGGCTCGGGGTCGAACCAGATCATGCCGTTGTTGAGCAGGATCCCGGTGCCCCTGACGACCACCCGCGAACCGAAGAGCGACACGGCCGTGTGAGTCAGCGAGACCATGTTGCGTGCCTTGTCGACGACGCCGATGTGCGTCGTGCACTCGTCGCGCCCTCCGCGGCCGCGTGCCCGTGAGGCGGGGGCGCGGGGGGCCGCCGGGCGAGTGTCGTTCCGAGCGGAGGCGGCCCCCCGCGTCCCCGCCCCGGTGCGTCCGGGACGGCGGAGGTCGGCGGCGATGGCCTGCGCGTACGGCTTCGACGCCAATTGGTCCCACGGTGCTTTGACGATGGCCGAATCGCCCAGGTGAAGGAACCGGTCGCGAAAGGCCCGTCGGATCGCTTCGGCGCGGAAGTGCAGACCGGCGGTCGTCTGCCAGCCGACGTCATGGGGCGCGAAGTGGTCGAGGATGTTGAGGATCTCGAGCGCGGTGATCCCGCCCGTCGCGCCCGGGGCCAGGGCGAGATCGAGGCCGCGGTAGCGACCCGTGAGCGGCGGGCTCACGCGCACCTCGTACGCGGCGAGGTCGCCTTTCGTCAGCAGACCGTCGCCCGCGGCCATCTCGTCGTGGATCGCCTGGGCGAGGGCGCCTCGGTAGAAGGCGTCCGGCCCCTCACGCGCGATCAGGGCGAGGCTCCGCGCCAAGTCCGGGTATGCCACGCGCTCGCCCGGCTCGAGCGAGGGCGGGCGGTGGATCGCGCGGCCGTTCCGCAAATAGACGCGTGCCGCCTCGGGGAAGGCGCCCAGCTCCTCGATGTAGCGCGCGGTCGTCAGCGCCTGATACCAATCGGGGACGAAGCCGTCGCGCGCCAGCGCGATCGCCGGCGTCAGCACGTCGGCGAGCTCCATCGTCCCGTACCGCTCGAGCGCCAGGGCGAGCCCGGCGACCGACCCGGGCACGGCCACCGACCGATGGCCATACTCGTTCGCTGCGTTCTCGACGCGCGGCCACGCGAAGAGGCCCTCCGACACCCCACCGATCAGCCGGAACATGGTTGCGTCCGCGCGCGCCGGGGCCTGGCCGTTGAAGTCGATCGCCACGGTCTCGCCGCGCGTCGCGAGATGCACGAGCATCGTGCCAGAGCCGGCGAGCGTGGACATGAAGGGCTCGACGACGGTCATCGCGAACGCGGTCGCCACGGCCGCGTCCACGGCGTTGCCGCCCTCCTCGAGGATCGCGGCGCCCACGCGGGCGCCGAGCGGATGCTCGGCGACCACCAGGCCCCGCGAGGCCAGCGGTGTCTGCTTCGTCACGACCAGCTGGGACTGGATCATCGCGCGCGCGGGCTCCGTCAGCGGCGTTCGAGGTACTGCGTGATGTCGACGACGCGGGGCCCGCTGAAGTAGAGCCGCCAGCCGAGGGGATAGACCCACGCCTCGGTCACCTGGCCCTCCTTGATCAGCGGCCAGTAGGCCCGCGCGAGCTTCTCGATCTCGGCGGGATCGGTCGCCGCGCCCACCGGCAGCCCCAGCAGGAGCTGGACCTGCTCCTTCGACATGCCCACCGCCACCTGACGGAGAAAGGTGAAGTTCGACACTTCGGGCGAGTTCGAAATCTCCGGATGCGCGCTGAGATACGTCGAGATCCGCCGTTCCATCTGGCTGTCCCACTGGTATCGCTCGTCGAAGGTCGGCTCCCGGCCCGTCCGCAATATGACGCCGGCCGTCCAGATCTCGAGCGCCGTGGGACCCTGGAGCGTCCGCTGCTCTCCCGCGGTCGACCGACACGCGGCGAGCGCGAACAGGAGAAGGACGAGCGAGAGGGCCCGGACTCCCACCCTTGGAATCATATCAGGGCCGACTCGAGCACGATCCCGCGATCGACGATACGCGCGGCCTGGGCAAGGAGCCGGGCCGTCTCGGGCGGGACCTCCGGGCCCTCGGCCAGCTGGCGCAGGAGGTCGATGAGTCGGCGCATCGCGCGAATCAGGTCGCCCTCGTGGCCGCCGAACGACTCCTCGACGATGGCTCCCCAGTCGTCCTCCCCGTCGGCCCAGCGGTACACGGCGGGCATGAACCCCGCGTGCACGGCCAGAGGCATGCGGAGATGGCGCGCCCGCTGGGCCTCGTAGATCGTGTTCGCCAGGCTCGTGAGCTGGTCGAGCTTGCGCCGGAGCCGGGGCCGCTTCCGGAGGAAATCTCGCGCGATCGCCGTGTCGCCCGAGCGCGCCTCCTCGATCAGCGCCGAGGCGACCGCCGCGGCCTCGGCGGCGGTGAGGCCGGCGAAGACGTCGCGGAAGACGCTCTCGGCGACGAGCAGCTCGTTGTCGTGCCGGAGGCCGGCGATGAGCCGCCCGCGCGGCTCGAGCCGGCGGTCGCGCACGGCGCCGAACTGCTCGAGCACCTCGACCACGCGGAGGAACTCGTGCCAGTACGCGTCCCTCTGCTGCTCGAGCGCGCGCTGCCGGACGCCGAGACGCTCCGTGAGCGCCTCGAGCTCGCGCCACTCGCGGTCACACCGAGGCTGCGCACCCCAGGGACAGCGGTGGCACTCGATCGCGGAGAGCGCGGCCTCCGGCCCCTGCGCCCGCTCGCGCTCGACCAACTCGGCGACCGACAGTCGTCCGAGCTCGGCGGCAAGATGGCGGAGCCCGCGGCCGTCGCGGCCCCGCCCCTCGGAGGCCCGATCGAGGTCGCGCGGCACGTGGAGCGGCGGCGTGGCCCAGAAGATCCGCTTGACGACTCCGCTCTTCACGCGCACGACGGCGCCGTGGGGCAGGAGCGCGTCGATGAGCACCCGGCGGCCGCGGATCGAGTGCGTGCCGAGGATCAGCGCCAGGCCGGGCCCCCCCTTGCGCCGGACGAGCGCGAGCCGGCCGGTCTCCGCCTCCGCGACGTTCCGCTCACCCCGACGCCCGCCGCGGCCGAGCGCCTGGCGCCGCGCCTCCACCTCCTGGCGCGCCCGCCGGTAACGCCCGATACGCGCGAAGTCGCCGCACGGCGCCGCGTAGCGCTTGACCTCGGCGAGGGCTGCCTCGAGGGAGCGGACCTCGCCCTCCAGCTCCCGGATGCGCTTGAGATTCTGGTACTGGCCGAACGACGACTCGATCCGCCGCCTGAGGGCCTCGGGCGGCGCGCCGGTCCCGAGGAGGAGCGCGGCGGAGCCGTAGCCGAGCTTGAACCGGCTCTCGATCGGCTCCGGCGAGCCGTCCACGACCCGCAGGATCTCGTCGACGCCGTCGCGCGCGTCGAGGGCGATCACACACTTGCCCTCGGGATCGATCCCGCGGCGGCCCGCGCGCCCCGCCATCTGGGTCAGCTCGTTGTGCGAGAGCGCGCGGAACCCACGGTCGGTGCGCTTGGTGACGCCCTGGAGCACGACGCTGCGCGCCGGCATGTGGATGCCGAGCGACATCGTCTCGGTCGCGAAGACGACCTTGCAGAGCCCACGCTCGAAGAGGAGCTCGATGAGCCGCTTGAGGCTCGGCAGGATCCCCGCGTGGTGGAGGCCGACCCCGAGCCTGAGCGTCTGGAACACGGTCTGGTTCAGCGCGGACTCGGCGACGGTCGGGCTCTCCTCGACGAGCTCGTTGATCGCGCGATCGACGTCGTCCTGCTGCGTGGCGCTGAGGAGGCCGCGGCCCTCGGCGAGCACGTCGTCCATCGCGCGCTCGCAGCCGGCGCGGCTGAAGATGAAGTAGATCGCGGGGAGCCAGCCCCGCGCCTCGAGGTCGGCGATGAGGACGACGGGATCCACCACCCGGCGCGTGTACCAGCGGCCGCGCGCGTCGGGCCCGCGCGACTCGTCGCCGACCAGCCGGGCGCGCCCGGCCCGCACCTCGGCGATCTCGTGGATCTCACCCGCGAGGTCCGCGACCGCGTACGAGAGGGGCACGGGGCGGTGCGGGTGGAAGATCGGCACGATCGGCCGGTGCACGATCGAGATCCAGTCGGCGATCTCCTTGACGTTCGCCACGGTCGCCGAGAGACCGACGAGCAGGACGTCCTTCGGCGCGTTGACGATGATCTCCTCCCAGACCGTGCCGCGCCCCTCGTCGCCCATGTAGTGACACTCGTCCAGCACGATGTAGCCGAGGTCGTCGAGCCCCGATCCGTAGAGCGCATTTCTGAGGATTTCCGTCGTCATGACGAGCACCCGGCCGTGCGGGTTCACCTTCACGTCGCCCGTCAGGATGCCCACCGTCTCGGCGCCGAGGGTCCGGGTGAAGTCGTTGAACTTCTGGTTCGAGAGCGCCTTGAGCGGCGTCGTGTAGGCGATGCGCTTGCCGGTGGCGAGCGCCATATGGATGGCGAACTCGGCGACGAGCGTCTTCCCCGCGCCGGTCGGCGCCGACACGATGACGGACTGTCCGGCCTCGATCGCCCGGATCGCTTCGAGCTGGAAGTCGTCGAGCGGGAACGGGTACCGTGCGCGAAACTGCTCGAGCAGCTCCATCATCGGACACAGTACCACGGGTGGTCGGCTCGGCCCGCGATGGCCGGCCGCCGGGCTATACTCGGGGGGACGCGCCATGATCGTCTTCCACGTCGCCCTCACCGCCGCCGAGGACTACCTGACCCGGCGCGAGGCCTTCTGGCGGAGCCACATCGAGCGGGCGCAGGGATTGCGCGCTGGTTCCATCCTGATCGGCGGCGGACCCGCGCCGGACGGGAAGACCGCCGACATCTTCTATCGCCTCCAGCAACCGGCGCAGCTCAAGCACGCGATCGAGGAGGACCCCTACTGGACGGGCGGCGTCTGGACCCGGTACGAGCCGCGGAGCTTCGCCCAGTTCGTCGAGCCGTGGGAGATGGTCCCCGTCGTCCTCGACGGCTCGCGCAAGGTCACCCTCGTGGAGGGTTTCGTGGTCGACCACGACATGGCGCAGTTCGCCCTCATCGAGATGCGCGGGACCGGGCGCGTGGCGTTCGGCGGCTTCTTCGAAGGCGGCCAGACCCTCGCGCTGGCGAAGACTCCCGACCCGGCGGAAGCGCTCGGCTGGTTCGCGGAGAGCGGGTTCTGGAAGCCGGGGGCGCTCGCGGCGCGCCCCCTGCTCCACGTGCTCTAGCGTGCCCGTGAGAACACGCGCGTGAGCGCGCTCCGCCCCGTCGTCGGGCTCATCACCATCGGCCAGTCGCCGCGCGTCGACGTCGTCCCCGACATGGCCGAGCTCATCGGTCCCGGCGTCGAGATTCGCGAGGCCGGGGCGCTCGACGGGCTGGGCCGTCCCCAGATCGACGCCCTCGCGCCCGGCCCGGGTGACGACATCTTCGTGACGCGCCTCGCGGACGGCGCACCCGTGTTCGTCGCCAAGCGCCACATCACGCCGCGCGTCGTGGCGAAGGTCGCCGAGCTCGAGCGCGGAGGCGCCACCCTGACCGCGCTCCTCTGCACGGGAACCTTCGAGCGCCTCGCCGCGTCGCGGACGCTCCTCCAGCCCCAGCAGGTGCTGCTCGGCGTGCTGCGCGGCATGCGGTGGCCTGGACGCCTCGGCGTCCTCACGCCCTCGGTTCCGCACGTGCCCCAGACCCAGGCGCGCTGGCGGGCCGACGGCTTCGACCCGGTCGTCGTCCCGCTCTCGCCCTACGACGAGGAAGACCCGGCCGCGCTCGTCCGCGCCGCCGACCTCCTGCGGGCCGCGGGCGCCGGGCTCGTCGTGCTGGACTGTATCGGATTCAGGCGGAAGACCAAGAGCGAGCTCCAGGGTCTGACGGGCGCGCCCGTGCTCCTCGCGAGCCTCCTGGTCGCGCGCGTCATCGCCGAAATCTGCGGCGCCTGAGCCGCGAGAAGGAGCCACACCATGAGCAGCGACAAGATCGACACGGTCCGGTCGTCGAGCAGCGGCACGCTCGGGCGCGCGGTCAGCCACACGCGCGGCCAGCGCCTCATCCTCGACTCCTCCACGCATCCCCGGCCGGACGCCCTCACCAACAGCGAGGCGTTTCTCGCCGGCGTCGGGTCCTGCGGTGTGACGCTCATCGAGCTCTACGCGCAGGACAAGGGCGTGCCGCTCAAGCGCACGAACGTCACGATCGAGGGCGTCCGGACGGCCGCCGAGCCGAACCGCTTCGCGAGCGTGCACATGCGCTTCGAGCTGGCGGGCGTGACCCAGGCGCAGGCCGAGGACCTCGTCCAGACGTACCGCAACCGCTGACCCCTCTACCGCACGGTCGCGGCCGCGACCGAAGTGAAGATGGACGTGACGGCGGCGCGGGAGTAGGCACCTCCTCAGCCCCGGCTCTTCGGGTCGAGGACGTCTCGGAGGCCGTCACCGAGGAGGTTGAACCCGAGAACGGTCAGGTAGATGCCGAGACCAGGGAACGCCGAATACCACCACCAGGTCGGCAGGTAGTTCCGGCCGATGCTGATCATCGCGCCCCACTCGGGGTACGGCGGCTGGGCACCGAGCCCGATGAAGCCGAGCCCCGCGGCGGCGAGGATCGCCGTCCCCATGTCCATGCTCGCTTTGACGACGAGGGGCGACACGCAGTTCGGCAGGATGTGGACGAAGACGATCCTGAGCCGGCCGGTGCCGACGGCGTGGGCGGCCTCGACGAACGTCTCCTCCTTGAGCGCGAGCGTCTTGCCGTGCACGAGCCGGACGTACCCCGGCCACCACACGAGCGAGAGCGCGAGCATCGCGTTGACGATCCCCGGCCCGAGCGCGCCCACCACGGCGAGCGCCAGCACGAGGGCCGGCACGGAGAGGAAGACGTCGGTCCCGCGCATGATGACCTCGCCGAGGGCGCCGCCTGCGTAGCCCGCGAGGACGCCGAGCGGCACCCCGATCGCCGCTGCGACCACCGTGATGATGAGTCCGATCTGGAGCGAGACGCGCGCCCCGAGGACCACGCGCGTGAAGACGTCGTTGCCGACTTCGTCGGTGCCGAACCAGTGGGCCGCGCTCGGGGCGCCGAGCTTCCGGTCGAGGTGGACAGCGCCGCGCGCGTCCTCAGGGTACGGGACGATCCACGGCCCGATCGCCGCGAGCGCCAGGAAGGCGAGGACGAGCACCAGCCCGGTGATCGACGACGCGCTCCGCCCGAAGATCCGGGCGTAGCGCCAGAGCTGGCGCGTCGCGCCTCGACGCCCTTCGAGCCAGCCCGCGAGCGGGCGGAGGGGGAGCGCGCGCGTCGTCATCGGGGGCCCGGCCGGCGAATCCGGGGATCCAGCCAGCCGTAGGCAAGGTCCACGAGGAGGTTGGCCAGCATGAAGTTGAGGCCGATCAGGAGCGTCACGCCCATGATCGGCTGGAAGTCCGACGAGACGGCGGCGTTCACGGCATACAGCCCGATGCCCGGCCAGTCGAAGACGGTCTCGACGAGGACGGTGCCGCCGAGCATCCAGCCGTAGCGGAGCCCGATCATCGTGAGCGTGGGGATCATCGCGTTCCGGAGCGCATAACGGGTGACGATCCGGAAGCCGGAGAAGCCCTGGGCCCGCGCGCTCTGGATGTAGTCCTGCGTGAGCGTCTCGATCATCTCGGCGCGGTTCACGCGCATGATCGACGCGAGGGCGGGAAAGCAGAGCGTGACCACGGGCAGGAGCGCGTGCCTGAGCGCAGTGACGAACGTCCCCCATTCCCCGCGCAGGAGCGCGTCGACGAACAGGAGGTGCGTGACCGGCGCGGGCGGCGCAGCCGTCAGCGGCAGTCGGCCGCCCAGCGGCAGCACGCCGAGATGGAGCGCGATCAGGAGCTGGAGCATCAACCCGAGCCAGAACGCCGGGAGGGCGACGCCGGAGACCGCGACCACCCGCGCCAGGTGGTCCACCCAGGTGTCTTTGCGGACGGCCGAGAGCATTCCGAGGGGGATGCCGAGCAGGACGGCCAGCCCGAGCGAGAGCGTGACCAGCTCGAAGGTGTTGGGAAAGTAGCGCACGAGGTCGTCGAGCACGGCGTGGTGGCTTCGGAGCGATTCACCGAGGTCGCCCGAGAGGACACCCCTGAGGTAGCGGCCGAACTGGACGGGTAACGGCTGGTCGAGCCCGTACTTGGTCCGGAGCGTCCGGACCATCGTCTCGTTCGCGTCGGGCCCCGCCGCGAGCCGCGCCGGGTCCCCTGGAACGATGTGTGAGATCGCGAACGTCAGACAAAGGAGCCCGAACAGCATCAGGCCCAGGAAGGCCAGCCGGCTCGCGATGTACTGCTTCAGGGCGCGCTCGACTCTACTGAGCCGCGACGGCGAGCGGGTAGAGATCGACTTCCCCGGTGAAGCGGACCGGGCTGAAGACGAACCCCTTCACGTAGTCGCGCATGCCCCACCGCCGATTGGCGAGCATCCCGAAGATCTCCGGCGCGTCGGCCGCGATCCTCTTCTGGATCTCGGCGTAAAGCGGCGCGCGCTCTTCCCATCTGGCGACCGTGCGCGCCCGTTCGATCAGCGCCCACACGCCGTCGTTCGCGTAGAACGCCGAGCCGTAGTATTTGCCCCAGGAGTTCTTGTGGTACTGGTACGCGACCGCGTCGGGGTCGGTCGAGACCGGCGTGGTGAACACCGCCATCATCTCGGGCGACGTGTCGACCTTCGCGCCGCGCGCGACCATGTTGGGCCACGTGAGCGGGACCAACTTCAGCCTGAGGCCGAGCCTCGCCAGGTTGTCGATGAGGACGAGTCCCATCTTGCGCTCTTCCTCGAGCCCCTGGACGTAAACGTACTCGAGCTCGATCCCGCCCTGCGGATAGGCGGACTTCGCGAGGAACTCCTTCGCCCGGGCGAGGTCCTGGCGGTAGAAGCCCGGCACGCCGATGTGGCCGCGCGTCGCGTTCGGGAACGGGCTCGTCTGGAGCACCGCGTTGCCGTTGTAGATCTTGAGCAGCGCCTCGTAGTCGAACGCGTAGGCGAGCGCCTTCCGGAGGTTCGGGTCCTTCGTCGGCGCCTTCTGCGTGTTCAGCTTGATCCCGAACGTCGTCATGCCGGGATGGTTGGGCACGACGATGCCCGGCATCCTCGCGACTTGGTCGAAGTCGTCGGCCGACAGCCCCTCGACGATGTCGGCTTCGCCCCGCAGCAGCGCCGCGCGCTGCGCCGCCGCCTCGCGGACGATTTTCAAAATCACGCCGCCCACATGGTCCTTCGACGGCCACCCCTTCCAGTAGCCGTCCACCGCCTCGATCTCGTAGAGGACACCCTGCTCCCAGCGTTTGATCCGGAACGGCCCGCTGCCCGCCTCGTGGTCGGTGAGCCACTTCTGGCCGAGGTCGCCGCTCTGCTCCTGGGTCAGGACCTGCTTGGGGTTCATCACGTACCACCACGGGACGAACGAGAGGAACGGCGCGTACGGCTGGGTCAGCGTGAACTGGATCGTGTAGTCGTCGAGGACCTTGATGGCGTCCTCCTTGAGGAAGTCCGACAGCATCCACGCCGGGCCCGCGTTCAGCCTGAGCGTCCGCACGAACGACCAGCGCACGGCCTCCGCCGTCACGGGATCGCCGGTGTGAAACCGCGCGTTCCGCACGAGGTGAAAGGTCCAGGTCCGCGCGTCGGGCGAGCTCTCCCAGCGCTCGGCGAGCCAGGGGACGATCTCCGGCGGGTTGCCGACGTACTTCACCAGGGCGTCGTAGAGCGCCTGCTGCATCATGCGGATCGACCAGTCGTATTTCACGCTCGGGTCGATCGTTGGCACCTCCTGGCGGCCGGCGAACACGAGGATCTTCCGGTCCCCCGCGCGCTCGAAGGCGGCGACGGGTGGGGCGACGGCGAGCGCCGCCAGCACGGCGGTCACGAGCAGGCTCACGCGTACGCGCATGATCATCATTCGAGCCTCCGCCTGCGGCGACCTGCGGGTGCGCCGCGGTGGCGGCAGGATAGCATACGCACGCGATGGCCTCGCCTCGTCCCGGAGGTGGAGGACCTTCCGCTCGCCTATCTGCCCGGCGACTCGGGCGCGGGGGGCGCCGAAGCCGACCTTCTCAGGTCCAGCATCTCTGGCAGGGTCTCGGACTGCTCCGTCAGCTCCAACCGCATGATCTGGCTCATCCGGCCGACGATCTCCTCGATCGCCTTCGCGGCGGCCAGCGCCGGGGCGAGGTGGGCGGCGGCGAGACCGCCGTCGACGCGCGGCGTGAGCAACTGGAGGTTGCCCTTCAGCACGTTCAGCGAGTTGTTGATCTCGTGCGCCGCGGCGTTCGCGAGCGCCGCGACCGAGCGGAGCGCCGCGGTCTCTCGCAAGAGATCGTCCGCGCGTCGACGCGCGGTGATGTCGACGATGTAGCCCTCGAGACCGCTCGAGGCGTCCGTACCCGTTCGCGCGACGCTCATCAGCACCCACACGACACTCCGGTTGGGGCGATGCAGCGCGACCTCGAGGTTGGCGACGCTCCGTGCCACGCGGAGCCCCGCGCGCAGCAGGTCCCACCGCTCCGGCTCGACGTAGAACTCCCTCAGGTGCCTCCCGAGCAGCGCGGCGGGCCCCGCGTGGCCGAGGGTGCGGGCGAACGATTCGTTGGCCTCGAGGATCACGCCCTCGCCGGTCGTTCTGAACATGCCGGCGAGGTTCTGGCCGAAGCGCTGGCGCTTGAGGCGGCGGACCTGCCGGGTCGGCTTCATCGGGGACGCGGGCCGCAGAGCTCCAGCGCGACGCGCCCGAGCTCCGACAGGGGGAGCACGTGATCCACGGCGCCGAGCGCGATCGCCTCACGCGGCATGCCGAACACGACGCAGGTCGCCTCGTCCTGGGCGAGCGTCCGGGCGCCGGCGCGCTTCATCGCCGACAGCCCGCGCGCACCGTCGGCGCCCATGCCCGTCAGAATCACGCCGACGGCCTTCTCCCCGGCGGCGGCGGCGGTCGAGGTGAACAGGACGTCGATCGACGGCCGGTGGCCGTTGACGGGGAGCCCGTTCTCCAGCGCGACGCGATAGCGCCGACCGTCGCGACGGACGCGCATGTGCAGATTGCCGGGCGCGATGAGGGCGTGGCCCGGGCTGACGAGGTCGCCGTCCTTCGCCTCCCGAACACGGACGGGACAGAGCCCGTTGCAGCGCTCGGCGAAGGCGTGCGTGAACCGCTCGGGCATGTGCTGGACGATGACGAGCCCGGGCGCGTCGGGCCGCATCGCCATGAGGAACTGCTGGATGGCGTCGGTCCCACCGGTGGACGCCCCCACCGCGATCACGGACGCGGCGGACGGCTCGGCGGTCGCCGCGTCCGGCTCCGTCCGCCCCCGGGCGGCGGCCTTCACCGCGCCGAGCATCTCGGAGACCACGTCCGGCATCCGTCGCACCAGCTCCCGCGAGGGCATCCGCACGACCCCCGCCGCGCCCAGATCGAGGGCGAGCAGCGTCATCTCGCGCCCCTTCCGTGTGGGCGGGGACACGAGGACGACGGGCGTCCGCGAGGCGCGCATCAGCCGCTCCAGTGAGGCGAGGCCCCGGCGGGACAGGATCGCCGCGTCGAGCGTGACCACGTCGGGCCGGAGCCGCGCCATCGCCTCGTGCGCGTCCTGGACGCCCGCCACGGCGCCGGCCACCTCGAGCTCGCGGTCCGCCGCGAGGATCGCGCTGAGCACCCGTCGGGTCACCGCCGAACCCTCGACGATGAGGACGCGGACCCTCCGCCTCATGGCTCGAAGAGCAGCACGTCGCCGAACGGGGGCGGCGCCTGCGCGAGCGCGCGCGCGTGCGCCAGCTCCGCGGCCCGGAGCCGTCGGCGGCCACCGTCCCGGAGCCGTCGGACGTAGACCTTGCCCGTATCGGTATGGAAGTAGAGTTGTCGGCCCAGCTCCCCACCGAGGTCGCGGCCGACGACGGGAATGTCCTCGGCTCGCAGGAACTCGTCGATGAACCGGATGTTTCGCTGGGCGACGCTGTCGCCGTTTCGACCGATCTCGAGGACGTTCCCACCACCGAAGACCTTCGCCCGGACACGGCGGCGGTCGCCGCCCGCCTTCTGCAGGGCGCCCATGAGGCAGTCCATCGCGTGCACGCCGAATCGCGTGTAGTCGAGCGGGTCCTCCTGATCGTGGGCTGGCGCCGGGAGCATGAAGTGATTCATCCCTCCCACGCGCGTGGCCGGATCGATGAGACAGACGGCGACGCACGAGCCGAGCAGCGTGCGGATGATCGTGGGCTCGCCCGTCGCGTACACCCCGCCCACGTGAATCGCGACCTCCGCCTTGCCGCCGCCGGACCGTTCGCCGCTCACGCGCGCGCCCCGTGCGGGACCTTCCGGTAGACGGTCTTGCCGACGGGCCGGAGCCCCGTGCCCATGCCGAGGAGCGACTCCGAGTGGCCGAGAAAGAGGCAGCCGCCGGGCTGGAGGTAGTCGACGAGCCGGCCGACGACATCCTGCTGGAGAGCGCGGTCGAAGTAGATCAGCACGTTCCGGCAGAAGATGGCGTCGAACGCGATCCGGATCGGCCACGACTCGTCGCGGAGGTTGATGCGCCGGAAGGTCACGAGGCGCGCCGCCTCAGGCCCCACGCGTACGAGCCCCGCGCTGGCCCCGCGTCCCCGGCGGAAGAACCGCTCCCGGAGCGTGGCCGGGACGCTGGCCGCCCGGTCTGCTGGGTACACGCCGCGCTCCGCGCGCGCCAGCATCTCCGTGTCGATGTCCGACGCCAGGATTCGCACGTCCCAGTCGGCGGCGTCCGGTAGGCCCGCGAGCACCGTGAACGCGATGCTATACGCCTCCTCGCCGCTCGAGCATCCCGCGCTCCAGACACGGAGGCGCCTGGGCCCGTCGCCCGCCGTGCGGCGCGCGACGAGCTCGGTGCGCAGGAGGGTGAAGTGATGCGCTTCGCGGAAGAAGTCGGTCTTGTTGGTCGTGAGGGCATTGACCATCCGGACCAGCTCGTCGCCCTCGGGGTCGCGCTCGGTGAGGTGGTTGTGGTATTGCCGAAGCCGCACGTAGCCGTAGTACCGCAGACGCTTCCGCAGCCGGGCGCAGACGAGCGGCCGCTTGGTCTCGTTCAGGGCGATTCCGGTCTGTCGGTGGACGAACGTCGCGAACTCACGGAACTCGCGGTCCGTGGCGATCACGTCGGCGACGGCGGAGGGCTCAGGGATCGCGATCGGCCCCATCGAGGAGACGCTCGACGTCCAGCAAGATGACCAGCTTCTCGCCGGCCTTCGCCATGCCACTGATCAGCCGAGCCTCGATCGGGGCGCCGAAGTCCGGCGGGGGCTGGACGTCCGTCCTGGCCAGCGTGAGCACGTCGGAGACGGCATCCGCCAGGAGGCCGACGACCTTGCCTGCGATGCTGACGACGATGACCACCGCGAATCGGTTGTACGTGGTCTCCGGCATCCCGAGCGTCAGGCGGAGGTCCACCACCGCGATGATCTGTCCTCGGAGGTTCATGACACCTCGGACGGCGCGGGGCGTGTTCGGAAGCGGCGTGATCGCCGAGTAGCTCCTGATCTCCTGGACCTTCAGGATCTCCAAGCCGTACTCTTCGTCGCCCAGGCGGAACGTCAGGTACTGTGCGCCCGCCGCGGCGCCGATCTGAGCCGAGAGCATCCCGAGGCGCTCCACGCTCAGAACTCCTCGAAGTCGTCGGCGTCTCGCGTCGGGGCGCCGTTGCCGGACGACGTGCGCGTCAGTCGCGCCTCCAGCGTCCGCGTGCGCCCGCCCGCACCCCTCGCCGCCCGCGGGAGCGCCGGCGCCGCCTCGAGCACCGCGTCCGGCCCCGCCTCCGCCGGCGTCCGGTCCAGGCCCGCCTCGGTGAGCTTGAACCGCCACACCAGCGCGCGCAGCTGCTTGGCGTGCACGGCCAGGGCGAGCGCCGTGGAGGAGAGCTCTTCCGTCTGCGCGGCGCTCGACTGAACGAGCCGGTCCATCTGGACGACCGCCTTGTTGACCTGCTCGATGCCCTGCGACTGCTCCTGACTGGCGCCGGCGATCTCGGCGATGATCTCGGTGACGCGCTTGACCGAGGCCACGATCTCGTGGAACGTCTGGCCGGACTGGTTCACGAGCGCGGAGCCGGTCTTCACCTTCTGCACCGAGTCGTGGATCAGCGCCTTGATCTCTTTGGCGGCGGCGGCCGACCGCTGCGCGAGATTCCGGACCTCCGCGGCGACCACGGCGAACCCGCGGCCCTGCTCGCCGGCGCGTGCCGCCTCGACCGCCGCGTTCAGCGCCAGGAGGTTCGTCTGGAACGCGATCTCGTCGATGACCGTGATGATCTCCGCGATCCGCTCCGACGACTGGGTGATGTCCTGCATCGAGGCGACCGCGGAGGTGACCACCTGCCCGCCTCGCTCGGCGGTGTCCCGCGACGCCACCGCGAGCTGATTCGCCTGGCGCGCGTTGTCGGCGTTCTGCTTGACGGTGCCGGTCAGCTCCTCCATGCTCGCCGCCGTCTCCTCCAGCGAGGACGCCTGGTCCTGGGCGGCGGCGGAGATCTGCTCCGCCCCGGTCGAGAGTTGCTGGGCCGCGAGGGCGGCGCGCTCGGCCGACTCCCGCGTCTGCCCGATGATCACGCGCAGCTTGTCGACGAAGATGTTGAACCAGCGCGCGAGCTCGCCGAGCTCGTCACGGCTCTTGACCTCGAGCCGTTGAGTCAGATCGCCTTCGCCCTCGGCGATGTCCCGGAGCAGCGTCACGGTCTGGCCCAGGGGGCGCGCGATAGCGCGGGCCAGGACGACGCTGAGGACCAGCGCCAGCGCCATGGCGCCAAGGACGGCGCTCACGACCCACCACAACATCCTGGCCGCGCGCGTCTCCTCCGTTCGGGCGTGACTCTCGACCTGCGCGATCCGGATCGCCGTCAGCTCGCTCAGGATCTTGCGCGCGTTCTCGAACTTGACGGCCCCCTCGCCCATCGAGAGGTCGATGGCGTCTCGGCGGGCCGAGGGGGTGTCCTCGGACAGGACCCGCACGGCGTCGCGCGACGCCTGCTCCCATTCGCGAACCGCCGCGTTGAAGGCGGGCCACAGCCCCCGCTCCGCGTCGCTGGCCGGAATCGCCGTGTACTCGCGCCAGCGCTCGAGCACCTGCGCGAGCTCGCCCGCGTGCACCTTGACGTGTTGCTTCGTCTCGGGCGTCGCCAGGCTCATGAACATCAAGCTGCGCTCGGCGACCAGCGCCTGCTGCATGTCGCGCTCCGCCTGGAGGAGATCGTTCATCGCGGGCAGGCTCTGCGTGGCCACCACCTGAAAGGCGGTGTTGACGCGCGAGATCGCCCAAATGCCGAGGCCTCCGGCGAACCCGGTGGTCAGCGCCAGCCCGACGCACGTCGCGATCACCTTGGCCCGAATCGAGAGCGCCCGCCGGTCGTTCATGGTGCCCTCCCGCGATCTCAGGGCGGTCACTTCTTCGCCTGCTTCTCGAGCTGCGACAGGCTGACCCCGACCACCAGCGCCCCGATCGGCGAACCGTCCGCGAGCACCGGGACCGAGATCTGGATCTGGTAGGTCTGCGCCGACTCATCGAACTCCGGACGCCCCTGCCACGCGCCGCGTGTCGTAAACGGGACGTCGAACTTGGCCGCGCCCTTGTGGATGTACGAGGTCGTCTTTTCCGCGAACGCCACCTTTTCGCCCTGCGCGGCGCTCAGAAACGCCTCGGTGATCAGCCCCCCGCTGCCCTCCATCTTGGTTCGCAGAAACTGCCCGGCCGCGTTCGACTGGAACGCTCGGACGAGCGGATCGCTGCGCCGGAGGACCTTCCACTTGACGTTGTCCATGCCGACCACCGGTCCTTTGGTGTTCTGTTCGACGACGGCCTTGACGATCACGGCGTCGGCCGCCCAGCCGGCGACGACTCGCTTCTGCCGGTCGAGCTCGGCCTGGATGCTCGGCGTGATCTCGAACTCCGCCTGGGCGACCGCCGTCATCACCAGGATCGCGGCGGCGGCAAGGTAACAGGTGCGCAGGTCGACTCTCATCATCATCGTCGTCCTCCTCCGTCAGGCTGTGAATGGTCCGCCGAGTGCGCCACGGACACCACGGGTTGGGACGTGACGATCCGCGGCGCCCCGCCCGGCCGGGCGCGGCTCAACGCGACCAACCCCGGGACGTCCAGGATCAGCGCCACGCCCCCGTCGCTCAGAATCGTGGCGCCCGCCACACCGGTGACCTTCTGAAAGTTGGCCTCGAGGCTCTTGATCACGACCTGCTGCTGGCCGCCGAGCTCGTCGACGAGGAGCGCCACGTTGCGCCCCCCGTGCTCCACGATGACCGCGATCCCCTGCGAGGGATCCTCCGTCGCCGGCGCGACGTCGAACACGCGGTGCAGCCGGATCATGGGCACCGCCTCGCCGCGGATCACCACCACCTCCGCGTCGGTGAAGACGCGACGAACCTGCCCGGGCCCCGGCCGTAGCGACTCGACGATCGAGGCGAGGGGAAGAATATAGATGTGTGATCCCACCCGGAGCGACTGGCCGTCGAGGATGACCAGCGTGAGGGGCAGTCGGACATCGAACGTGGTGCCGCGCCCGCGCTCCGTGTGGACCGTGATGGAGCCGCCGAGCGTCTCGACGTTGCGGCGGACGACGTCCAGCCCGACCCCGCGGCCCGAGACCTGACTCACCGTGTCGGCGGTCGAGAACCCGGGGTGGAAGATCAAACCGAAGACCTCGTCGTCGCTCGGGCGAGCGTCCGCCGTCAGGAGCCCGAGCTCTTCGGCCTTCCGCGCGATCCGGTCGCGATCGAGCCCGCGACCGTCGTCGGCGACCTCGAGATGGATGTTGCCGCTCTCCTGGTAGGCCCGCAGGCGCAGCTGGCCGACGGTGGGCTTGCCCGCGGCGCGGCGTGTTTCCGGCGGCTCGATGCCGTGATCGACCGCGTTGCGGAGCAGGTGCGTCAGCGGATCGGTGATCTGCTCGATGACGCTCTTGTCCATCTCCGTGTCTTCTCCCGAAGCTTCGAGGACCACCTGCTTGCCCTGGGCGTGCGCCAGATCGCGGACGAGGCGCGGGAACCGGCCGAACACCGTGCGGATCGGCAGCATGCGCACGGCCATCACCCGCTCCTGCAACTCCCGGGCATGCCGATCCATCTGTGCGACGGCCTCCTCGAGCTCTCTGGCGCGGTCCGGCCCGAGGTGCGCGACGAGCCGAGCGATCATGGACTGGGTGATGACGAGCTCGCCGACCAGATTGACCAGGCTGTCGACCTTCTCGATCGGCACGCGAACTGTCGTCGCCTCGACCGCGTGGTCGGGATCGAAGAGCCCTGCGCCGCCGCCCGCCGAGATCGTGCCGGGCGTGTTCCCGCTCGCGCGGGCTCCGGGATCGGCGGTGAGCGCCCGTAACGTGGCCAGCAGGGATTCCAGGTGTTCGGGCTCCGCGCCGTTCCCCTCCCGTGCCCGCTCGAGGAGCCGGCGCAGGACGTCGACGGACGCGAGCAGCGTATCGACGAGGCCGGGCGTGATTGCCTGCGCGCCCTTCCGCATCCGCGTCAGGACGTCCTCGAGGGAGTGGGCGAACCCGGCCACGCGGTCGAGCCCCAGCATGGCGCTCGTGCCCTTCAGCGTGTGCACGTTTCGGAAGATGCGGTTGACCAGGCCCGAGTCCGGCTCGCCCGGCGTCGCCTCGAGGCGCAGGAGCGCCGCCTCCGAGTCGGCCACGAGATCGGCAGCCTCCTCGAAGAACATGCGGAGGGTCGCGTCTTGGCTCATCCCGGCCGTCCCCTCCCGAGCACGCGCGCGACGATGTGGAGCAGCTGGTCCGGATGAAAGGGCTTGCCGATCCAACCCGTTGCGCCGGCGGCCTGCGCGGTCGCCTTCACCTCGTCGCCGGACTCGGTCGTCAGGATCAGCACCGGCGTGCGGTGGAGTGCGGGGAGCTTTCGGATCTCGCGCAGCAGGGTGATCCCGTCCATCTCGGGCATGTTGATGTCGGTGATCACCAGGTCCGGCGAGAGCGAGTGGAGGAGGTCGAGCGCCTCACGGCCGTCGGCGCTCTCGCGGACCTCGTAGCCGTCACCCTCGAGCACGTTTCGAACGAGGGTTCGCATCGTCCGTGAGTCCTCGACGACGAAGACGGTCGACTTCACAGGTTCTTGGAGGGGTCGGGCCGACCCTGGCGCTCCTGGACGAGTTGGTCGGCGAGTTTCTGGCGCCAGGGGGCGAGCACCGACGGGGCGCCCACCTTCGCGGCGGTCCTGAGGGGAGCCGCGTCGGCGTCGGCCGGCAGACCAATGAATCGCAGCAGCCGCTCCAGTTGGGCGCGCGCCCCCTGGACCGCGTGGATCGTGGCGGTGAGGTGCTGCGCCGTCAGGTCCTGAAACTCCATCGCCGAGACGATCGCGTCGACGTGCGCGGACAGGGCCTCGCACGACTCGCTCGCCTCAGCCCAGGCCCGCTCGGCCGGACCGGCGCGGTGCGTGACCGATTCGAGCTGCGAGAGGGCCTGCCGGAGTTTGTCCCGTGTCACGTGGAGCGCGTCCGTCTCGTCGAGCACCCTCTGAGCCGCGGTTTCTGTCGCCTGCACGAGGGCCGTCAGCGTCGTGGCGACCGACGGCAGCGCGTGGTTGGCCGCCGGCTGGACGGAGGCGACGGTGGCCCGCACGACGACCTTCAAGACCTCGAGCAACTCCCCGAGGGGCGCCGCGAAGGGGGTGCCGCTCGGGCCGGCCGCTACGACGAGTCGTTCGGCGGCCTGGATCGCGTCCTGCACACGCTTGACGGCGGTGGCGCCCGGCGGGGTGGTCACGGCTTCGTCGCCACGTCCCCCGCGAGCTCTTGGATCTTCTCCCTGAGCGTCTGGGGCGTGAACGGCTTGACGATGTACCCGTTGACCCCTGCCTCGATCGCTTGGACGATGTCTTCCTTTTGGGCGATGCCCGTGACCATGAGCACGGGCAGCTTGCCGTGGGTCGGGCTCGATCGGATGGCCCGCACGAGGTCGGGCCCGCTCATGGTGGGCATCGCCCAGTCCGTAATGACGAGATCAATGGCTTCGCCGGCGAGCTTGGCAAGTGCCTGCTCGCCGTCGTGCGCCTCGACGATGGCGTGGAATCCCATCGTCGTCAGATGGCTCTTGATGATTCGCCGCATCGTGGCCGAGTCGTCGATTACAAGGATTCTCATAGGGTGGCCTCGCTCGCGAGGAAGGTGCAAGAGTCGAACCAGAGGCCCAAACCTGACCAACAGTGCGCAAACCGCGTGAATCGTTAAGCTTTCGAAGGTGCGAGGGCGCTGTCAGTCAGGCCGGTTGATCAGCTTCTGGCCGGTGTCGGTGCCACGTGGATGTCGGCGAATGCCAGCCGGACTATTCGACATCGGGGGGAGCGGCGCCGCTCCCCCCGATCCCCCCACCGGTCGCCCGCGGCGGCCGTGCGGCAGAGCGGGTTGCGCCGGCGTGGGAGTGCGACGCCGCAGGGCGTCCGACGCCCGAGGCGAGCCTGAGAGAGCCGGCGCTCGAATAGCGTTGAGTCGGACGCGCTCCTATTCCACGCCGGCGACGGCGAGCACCCGGCGCATGCGGCGGGCGGCGCGGTCGGGGTCCCGCAGGAGACCCGCCCGGTCCATCAGGACGAACTGCTCGGCGAGGTGGACGACCGAGCGGGCGCTCTCCATCCCGCCCACCATCTTGAAGTGCGACTGGTGGCCGTTGAGGTACGCGGCGAACACGACGCCGGTCTTGTAGAAGCGCGTGGGCGCGCCGAAAACATGGCGCGAGAGCGGAAGGGTCGGCGCCAGGATCACGCCGTAGCGGGCGAGGTCGCCTCCGTCCAGGGCGTGAAGCGCAGCGGACGCGGCCGGGGCGATCACGTCGAAGATCCCGAGGAGCGCGTCACTGCACCGCTCGCCGTCACCGCGGATCGTCGTCGGGTAGTCGAAGTCGTCGCCGGTGTACATCCGGACGGACCGCGGGAAGCGGCGCCGCATCGCGATCTCGCGCGCCTGGTCCAGGAGCGAGATCTTGACGCCGTCGATCTTCGGCGCGTACTCGCCGACGATGGCGAGCAGCGTCTCGGTCGCCCGGTCCAGGTCGTGCGAACCCCAGTATCCGGCCAGCGCCGGATCGAACATGTCGCCGAGCCAGTGGATGATCGCGGGCTCCCTCACCTGGGCCAGGATGCGCCCGTAGACCTTCACGTAGTCGTCTCCCCCCTTGGCGCACGCCGCGAGCGCGCGGCTCGCCATGAGGATGATCCGGCCGCCGATTGACTCGATGAAGGCGCACTGCTCCTCATACGCCGCCTCGACGTCCGCGAGCGTCACACGCTGCCCGGGCTCGAGGTGGTCGGTCCCGGCTCCGCTCGCGATCACGGCGTCGGGTATCGTCCGCGCCTCTGCCACCGCGCGCCGGATCAGCTCCTTGGCCGTGGCCCAGTCGAACCCCATCCCGCGCTGCGAGGTGTCCATGGCCTCGGCGACGGCGAGGCCGAGCGACCAGATGTAGCGCCGGTAGGCGAGCGTCGCGTCCCAGTCGAGGGCGGCTTCGAGCGTGGGGTTGATCGCGGCCAGCGGGTCGGCGACGACGTGCACCGCCGCGTAGGCGATGCGGCTCCGGATCGGTCCCCCGGGAGGCGTGACCGGAGTCGCTCCGGCCAAGCGGTACGACGTCAGCGTTCCGTCGGCGCGCGGCAGGCGCAGCGTGTCGGCCATGGCATCTCCTCCTGCAAGCAGAGTCTAGCAGACCCTTGTATTGACAGGCCGGTCCCCCTTGCGTATCGTTAGCGCACTTTTCACGGGGTCCCGCCGCTCGAGATCCGCAAGGAGGCCGCGCATGGCGACCAAGGCCGGCGACAACACCAAGTTCCTCCTCGACGAGAAGGACATCCCGACGAAGTGGTACAACATCCAGGCCGACTTCAAGACGCCGCTGCCCCCGCCGCTCCATCCCGGCACAGGCCAGCCGATCGGGCCCCAGGACCTGGCGCCGCTCTTTCCGATGGAGCTCATCAAGCAGGAGGTGAGCCAGGAGCGGTGGATCGAGATCCCCGACGCGATCCGGGATGTCTATCGGCTGTGGCGGCCGACGCCGCTCTACCGCGCCCGACGCCTCGAGAAGGCGCTCGATACGCCCGCGCGCATCTACTACAAGTACGAGGGCGTGAGCCCGGCGGGCAGCCACAAGCCGAACACGGCCGTCGCCCAGGCGTACTACAACAAGAAGGAGAAGGTCGCGCGGCTCACGACGGAGACGGGCGCCGGCCAGTGGGGCTCGGCCCTCGCGATCGCGTGCAGCTTCTTCGGCCTGCAGTGCAAGGTGTACATGGTCAAGGTCTCCTACCAGCAGAAGCCGTACCGGCGCGTGCTGATGGAGACGTACGGCGCGCAGGTCGTCGCGAGCCCGAGCTCCGACACACAGTCGGGCAAGAAAGTCCTCGAGGCGGACCCGAATTCGCCCGGCAGCCTCGGGATCGCGATCAGTGAGGCGGTCGAGGACGCGGCGACGCGCGAGGACACGAAGTACTCGCTCGGCAGCGTGCTCAACCACGTCCTCATGCACCAGACCGTCGTCGGCCTCGAGGTGCGCAAGCAGCTCGAGAAGGCGGACGCGGAGGCCGACATCCTCGTCGGCTGCATCGGCGGCGGCTCGAACTTCGCGGGCTTCTCGTTCCCGTTCCTCGCCGACAAGCTCGCCGGCAAGGCCAAGAAGCTCCGCGTCGTCGCGGTCGAGCCGAGCGCCTGCCCGAGCCTCACGAAGGGCAAGTACGTCTACGATTTCGGCGACACGGTCGGCCTCACGCCGCTGGTCAAGATGTACACGCTCGGCCACACCTTCATCCCGCCGTCGCTCCACGCGGGCGGTCTTCGCTACCACGGCATGGCGCCCTTGATCTGCAAGCTCTACGACGAGAAGGTCATCGAGGCGATCGCCGTGCCGCAAGTCGCCACCTTCCACGCCGCCGTGCAGTTCGCGCGGGCGGAGGGCATCCTGCCCGCGCCCGAGGCGGCCCACGCCGTGCGCGGGGTCATCGACGAGGCGCTCCGGTGCAAGAACGAAGGCAAGCGAAAGACGATCGTCTTCAACCTGTGCGGCCACGGTCATCTCGACCTCTCGGCCTACGAGGCGTTCCTCGCGGGCAAGCTTCAGGACTACGAGTACCCGGCCGAGAAGGTCCAAGAGGCGCTCAAGCACCTCCCGAAGGTGAAGGCGTAGAGCGCGCCACGCATGGCTGTCAGCCGCCGCGCGTTTCTGCGGGCCGGCGCCGCCGCAGCGGCCGCGCTCGGTCCGGCGCCGCTCTCTGCGCAGGGCAAGGGCCGGGTCCGCCTCGCCTATCTCCAGCTCGGCTGGGCGGCGACCGAGATCATCCACAAGGAGGACCTCCTCGGCAAGCGCGGCTGGCAGGCCGAGTACTCGATCGTCCCGGGCGCGCCCGGGCCGTTGCTCAATCAGCTCGCCTCGAAGAACGTGGACGCGATCGACATGTCCTTCGCGCTCGCCGCCAAGGCATTCGAGGACGGCGTGCCGCTCAGGGTGACGGGCGTCGCGACGGCGGTGCTCGGCGCCATCGTCGCGCGCAAGGATGCCGGCCTCGCCCGGGTCGAGGACCTCAAGGGGCGGAAGATCGCGGCCATCGTCGGAACCTCCACGTTCTTCGATATCAAGGCGCTGACGCTGAAGGGCTACGGACTCGACTTGCAAAAGGACACACAGATCGTCACCGCCACCGCGCCGCCCGACATGGTGACGCTACTGGCCAAGAAGGACGTCGACGCGATCATCGCGTGGCAGCCCATCACCGACGCGGTCGTCTTCCGTGGCGAGGGCGTGTACCTCGCCAAGCAGATCGACCTCTGGCGCAAGGCCACTGGCCGCCCGACGGGGTTCCCGGTCCACGTGTGCTACCTCGTCCACGGCGAGTTCCTCCAGAAACACCCGGCGATCGCGCGCGACCTCAACGAGGCGCAGAGGGACGCGGTGGACGTCTGGTACAACAAGCCCGCGCGCGCGATGGAGATCGTCCAGGAGGTCACGAAGCTGCCGGCGGACGTGGTCCAGGTCGCCCACCGGGAGACCGTCCGGATGCTCTCCGGCCTGCCCGACGAGCAGGTGGACACGCTCATCGTCCAGCTCAAGCTCAACAAAGAGTTCGGCTTCCTCAAGTCGGAGATCTGGGACACCCCGGACCGGATCCGCCGCGAGTTCTTCTACCAGGTGTAGCCCCGGAGGGGCCTCCGTCCCGTCCGGCTCCCCCGTGTGGGGAGGCGCGGGCGACGCCGGCGCCCGAACAGAGCCATGAGCCAGCGTGAGTGGAGCGCGAGACTGCACGTGCCCACCGTCGGCGTGATGGCGCTGATCGTCGCGGTCTGGTCGCTCCTCTCCTGGCGCTACGGCGCCTACGTCCTCCCGTCACCCCTCGCGGTGGCCCGGGGCCTCGCGGAGATCGTCGGCTCGGGCGAGGTCTGGCTCCACACCGGCGCCTCACTCGCGCGCATCCTGGTCGGGTTCGGCGGCGCCGTGGCGGCGGCGATCGTGCTGGGGCTCGCGGCGTTCGTCTCGCGGCTCGCCCGCGGAGTGGTCGGGGACGCCCTCGCCATCCTGAACGCCACGTCGGTCTTCGTCTGGATCGTGATCTCGATCATCTGGTTCGGCCTCTCGAACTGGGCGCCGATCTTCACGACCTTCATGATCACGCTCCCCGTCGTCGCCTCCAACCTCGTCGAGGGCGTGGCGAACGTGGACCGGCGGCTCCTCGAGATGGGCGACGTCTATCGCCTCTCGGGCGGGGAGAAGTTCCGGGCGATCGTAATCCCCTCGACGCTCCCGTTCCTCGTCGCGGGGATGAAGGTCGGCTTCGGGTTGGCGCTCAAGGTGTCGGTCGTCGCGGAGATCTTCGGCGTGACCTCGGGGATCGGCTACATCATGAACTACAGCCGCGAGATCCTCGCGACGCAGATGGTCTTCGTGTGGGCGCTCGTGATGATCCTCGTGATGATGGCGACCGACACGCTCGTCTTCGGCGCGATCTCGCGGCGGCTCGCCCGCTGGAAGTGACGCCGTGAAGCTGGATGTCGCGGGGGTCGGCAAGGACTATCTGATCCCGGTCCTCGACACCGTCTCCTTCCGCGTCGCGGCCGGGGAATTCGTGTGCCTCCTCGGCCCGAACGGCTGCGGCAAGACGACCCTGCTCAGGATCATCGGCGGCCTCGAGCCCGCGACGCGCGGTGTGGTGCTCCTGGACGGCACGCCGGTCGTCGCCGGTGACGCGCACGACCGGAAGGTCGGCGTCGTGTTCCAGGAGGACCGGTTGCTCCCCTGGTTGTCGCTCGAGGCGAACGTCGCCCTCGTCCTGAGGCCCCTCGGCCTCGCGTCCGCCGCGCGGCGCGCGGTGGCGCGCCGCTACCTGGCCCTCGCCGGCCTCGACGGCTTCGAAGACTACTACCCGGGTCGTGTGTCGGGCGGCATGCGCCAGCGCGCCGCGATCGCGCGCGCGCTCGCGATCGAGGCGGACGTCCTGCTGATGGACGAGCCGTTCGGCGCCCTCGACGCTCAGAACCGCCGCATCATGCAGACCGAGGTGCGACGGATCTGGAAGGAGACGGGACGGACGATCCTCTTCGTGACCCACGCGATCGAGGAGGCCGTCGCGCTCGGCACGATGCTCGTCCTGATGTCGGCGCGTCCATCGCGCGTCCGCGAGCTGATCCGAAACGACGCGCGCGTGGAGCGCGCCAAGCTCATCGACGATCTCAACACGATGATCATGGAGGAGGTCCTACGCCAGCAGGGCGGGGCGCCGCTCGGCTGATGGCCACCATTCACATCCGTCGCCTGGACAAGGAGCGCGCATGATCAAGCCCTACACCGCCGTCGGTCTGATCCCCACCGTCCGGGGGATCCGCAAGCGCAGGGACATCAAGATCAATCTCGACCACCTCTCGCACCTCGTGAAGGCCGCGTCGTGGCTGTCGAGTCTCGACCTGCCCGTGCGTCTCATCGCGTATCCCGAGGGCGCGCTCCAGGCGTTCAACGACGAGGTGCTCGACCTCGACCACGCCGCCTTCGCGCGCGAGTGTGCGATCGACATCCCGGGCGACGAGACCGAGGCGCTCGGCAAGATCGCCAAGGAGTACGACGCGTTCATCATGGCGCAAGCGAAGGCCAAGCACCCTGACCTGAAGGACCGCTTCTTCAACGTCGGCTTCGTCATCAATCCGCGCGGCCGGGTCATCCTCAAGCACTACAAGGTCTCGCCGCTCTTCCCCGTCGAACACTCCGTGTGTCCCCACGACGTCTACGACTGGTGGGTCGAGAAGTACGGTCGGACGCTCGACGCGTTTTGGCCGGTCGTCGACACCGAGATCGGGCGCCTCGGAATCATGATGGCGAACGAGGGCTCCTACCCCGAGAACGCGCGCGCGCTCGCGCTGAACGGCGCGGAGGTCGTCTATCGCGCCTCCTACCCGCACCCCGCGACGGGCAACGAGATGTTCGAGATCCAGAGCCGGGCACGCGCCCTCGACAACAACCTGTACATCGTCGCGCCCAACATGGGCACCTACTACCTCTTCCCCGAGGAGACGACGCCCATCGACACCTTCGGCGGTCGCTCGTACGTCATCGACTACAAGGGGCGCATCGTCGGCCGGCAGGACTACGGCGCGGGCTCGACGTATGTCGCGGGCGTCATCGACATCGAGGCGCTGCGCGACCACCGCGCGCGTGCCCAGTGGGACAACTGGCTCAAGGACGTCCGGACCGAGCTCTACCAGCTGCTCTACGAGCAGCCCATCTACCCGAAGAACCTCTACCTCAAGCGCGCGCCGATGAAGCACGCCGAGTATCGCGAGAAGGTCATCAAGCGGCAGATCAAGCTCATGCACGACCGGGGCATCTGGACGAAGCCCGACCGCTGACCGTCGGCGTCAGCGGCGGCGACCGGGCAGTTTTCCGGAAAGGATCGGGCGAACTTCCCTGCCGCCGAGCAAGGGCCGTCGGGAAGTGCTCGATTTTCGGAAATTCCGCTCCTGGCACGGCTCCTGCCTGACAAGGTTCACCAGACGTCAAGGACCGACAGGGGCCTCGGGGCGCCCCGGAGGTGATGACATGACGATGGACCTCTGGTACGAGCTGGCCATCCGAGAACAGCCCGATCGGGACGTGAACATGTTGGACCCGTGCGAGCCCGAAGACCGGAAGGAGCCCGCGGCCGACGCAGCCGAGGCGCCTCAGCCTCTCGCCGTCGACTTCTTCTAAGCGCCTTCACCCCGACGGCGTTCCGTCGCACCGCTCGCCGACGAGCCCGCGCGTGGTCCGGACGACGCGGTCGAGGTCGCCGGGCTCGGGCGACGCGGTTGACACGACCACCGACTGCACGTGCGACGCCCACGACTGCCACGCGAGCGCATCCCGGATGAAGAGGACCACGGCGGGCGTGCCGACCGCCGCCGCCAGATGGCTCACGCCCGAGTCGTTGCCGAGGTAGGCGGTCGCGCACACGAGAACCCCCGCGAGGCTTGGCAGTGACGGCTCGTCGAGGACCATCGCCGGCCCCCTGAACCGTGCGCGGAGCGCCCGGACCGCGGCGGCATCGGCAGGCCCCTGGTGAATCGCGGCCACGAGCGCTCGCTCCGAGACGAGCCGCTCGAGGACGGCGGCGAATCCCTCGGCGGGCCAGCGCTTCGCGGCGCCCCCGGCGCCCGGGTGGACCACCAGGAGCCGCGCCCGGCCGTCCCACCCGGCGGCCCGGAGCGCGCGCCGGCCGTCGTCGGCCAGCGACGCCGCGGGCACGATGGGCCCGCGCCAGCGCGCCGCGTCGTCGATCGGCGCTCGCACGCTCGCGAGCAGATGCTCCCACACCGGATGCTCCCCGCCGACCGACGGGACCACGATCGTGTCGGGGACGAGGGCCGTGAGACGACGGACGAAGTCGGCATCGCGCGCGCCGAACCACGACACCACGCGCGTCGCCTCGCGAAGCACCGGCGTGGGGTCGCGCGGCTCGGGCCCGAACAGGCGGTCGAGGCCGAGCGCGTCGAACGCGATCGCCCGGTCGACGACGCCGAGCGCCGCGAGAAGCTCGCCGATCCGGGGCTGGGCGGCGAGGAGCAGGGGCTCGGTGGGATACTCGTGCTTGACGAACCGGAGCGCCGGGATCGCGAGCAGAACGTCGCCGAGCGCGCCCGGATGGACGACGAGCGTCAGGGGGAGAGGAGCGCCAGGGCGGCGTCGTGCAACCGCCCGTTCGTCGCGAGCGCGGTACCCGAGTAGATCGTGGTCCGCCCCCGGAAGTCGGTGAACCGTCCGCCCGCCTCCTCGACGACGATCTTCGGAGCGGCGAGGTCCCAGGGCTTGAGGTCGAGCTCCGCGTAGATCTCGGCCTTGCCTGCCGCGACGAGCCCGTAGCCCAGGTAGTCGCCGAAGCCCCGCTGGCGCTCCGTCGCGTCGATGAGCCGGGCGAAGCCGTCCCAGTGGCCGCGGTTCCTGACGACGCCCAGCCCCGCGTGCACGAAGAAGCTCCGGCTGAGCTCGCCCACGTCCGAGACCCGGAGGCGCTCGCCGTTCCGGTGCGCCCCCGCACCCCGACGGGCGGTATAGATCTCGGCCGTCACCGGGTTGTGGATGACGCCCACCGTGATCTCGCCACGCTCCTCCAGTGCGATCAGCGTCGCCCAGAACCCGATGCCGCGGACGAAGTTCTGCGTGCCGTCGATCGGGTCGATGATCCAGCGCACCTCGTCCGTTCCGTGCCCGCCGAACTCCTCGCCGAGGGTGCCGTACGCCGGGAAGGCGCGTCCGAGGATCTCGACGATCGCTTGCTCGGCTTCGCGGTCGGCCCGGGTGACCGGTGTGGCGTCGGGCTTGAGCGTGACTTCGACGCCCTCGTGGAAGTACTTGAGCGCGATCTGCCCCGCGGCACGCGCCGCGTCCACGGCCGCGTCGAGCGCGCGGTCACTCACTTCGGCTCCTCGGCGGGAAAGGGCTCGCCGCGCTCGGCCAGCACCCTGGCGTAGACCTCCAGCGCGTCCACGACGACGGGCATCCCCCCGTAGGTGACCATCTGGAAGATCACCTCCGCCACTTCCTGTCGCGTCGCGCCCACGTTGAGCGCGGCGTGGAGGTGGGCGCGCACCTCGTTGGGCCGGTGGAGCGCGGTGAGCGCGGCGACGGCGCACAGCTCGCGCTGCTTCTGCGACAGGACCTCGCGGCTGTAGAGGACGCCCGTGAAGAACATCGAGAGCTCGCGCGCCAGGTCTTTGTCGAACTTCTTCCACAGCTCGAAGCCGGTGCCGCTCTTGAGCGTGTGGAAGAGCATCTGCGCCGTCCGCTTCGTCCGTTCCTTCAGGGTTCGCTCGTCCATGTATGATACCCTCCGACTGCGCCGGCGGCCCGCGCGCCGTCACAATAACGTAGCGAAGAGGGTCGCACAATGCTCAACCCGCACGTGTTCCGCGCCTACGACGTGCGCGGGCTCGTCGGTCAGGACATCAACCCCGACGTGTTCCGCCAGGTCGGCCGCGCGTACGCCACGCTGATCCGGCGACAGGGCGGGCGCCGCGTCGCCGTCGGGCAGGACAACCGCGTGTCGTCGAGCGCCCTGAAGGCGGGGTTCGTGGAGGGCGTGCGTGCCGCCGGCGTCGACGTGGTGGACGTCGGCCTCGTGACGACGCCGATCCTCTACTTCGCCACCGCGCACTGGAAGCTCGACGGCGGAGCCAACATCACGGGGAGCCACAACCCGATCGCGTACAACGGCGTGAAGATGGTCCACCGGGGCGCGGCGCCACTCACGGAGGAGGAGATCCAGCTCCTCCGCACGCTCGCCGAGCGCGGCGACCTCGAGCAGGGCCACGGGACCCTCGACGCGCAGAGCCCCCGCGACGACTACCTCACCACGCTGGGCGGGATGATCAGCCTCGCGCGACGCCTCACGGTCGTGGTCGACGCGGGCAACGGTGTCGCCGGGCTCTACGCGCCGGAGCTCCTGCGCCGCATCGGCTGCGAGGTCGTCGAGCTCCACTGTGAATCGGACGGCCGGTTCCCCCATCACCTCCCCGACCCGGAGGATCCGGCGAACGTCGTGGACCTCCAGGCCAGGGTCGTCGAGGTCGGCGCCGATCTCGGCATCGCCTACGACGGCGACGCCGATCGCGTGGGCGTCGTGGACGAGCGCGGCCGCCGGCACGAGGCCGACCTCATCCTGATCCTGCTCGCCCGCGACTTCCTGAAGCGCCACCCGGGCGCCAAGATCGTTTTCGACGTGAAGTCCTCACAGTCGCTGATCGAGGACATTCGGGCGCACGGCGGCGTGCCCGTGATGTGGAAGACGGGGCACTCGCACCTCAAGCGCAAGATGCGCGAGGAGGGCATCCTCCTCGGCGGCGAGGTCAGCGGCCACATGTTCTTCGCCGAGAACTACTACGGCGTGGACGACGGCATCCTCGCCTCCTGCAAGGTCATCGAGACCGCGGCCGCCTCGCCCGAGCCCATCGGGCACCTCTTCGACTCGGTGCCACACCTCCGGGCCACGCCCGAGCTCAAGGCGCCGTGCCCGGACGGCGAGAAATTCCGGGTGATCGAGGAGCTGACGCGCGAGCTCAAGGCGCGGTACGAGACGATCGACACCGACGGGGCGCGCGTCCTCTTCCCTGGCGGGGGCTGGGGCCTCGTGCGCGCGTCGAACACGAACCCATACCTCACGCTGCGCTTCGAGGCACGGACCGACGGGGAGATCGAGGCGATGAAGCGCGTGATCTACGACGCGCTCCGCAAGTATCCGTTCGTCACGCTCCCCGACTAGCGCGTCGCCGGCCTGGCCACGGGCGAGGCCAGGGTGGGGCTCCTCGACCACGCTAGCTGCTACCCGCGAGCGTTATCGTTCAGAAGCGCAGCTTCGGGTCAATGCCCAGAAGCCACGGGTCTCGGAGCCCCCCGCCCGGCACATCCGTCGCCAGCGTTGCGGTCGCTCCGGTCAGCGCGAGTCGAGGATCAGGCGAACGGCAGCGAGCACGTCCGGTGCTTTCGGGCAGTCCCTCTGTCCCCACAACCCGGCGGGGTCCAGCAGGACGGCGTCGAGGCCGGCGGCGCGCGCGCCGTGCACGTCGACCGAGTACAGGTCGCCGACATAGGCCGCCTCGCGCGCCGCGACGCGCGCCTCGGCGAGGG
>Ga0209157_1000233_pt1 | contig 49359 bp, 34 predicted proteins | sample GraSoiAngelo_135_FD_185892 | JGI IMG/M metagenome (GOLD analysis project Ga0209157, IMG submission 185892) | Grasslands soil microbial communities from the Angelo Coastal Reserve, California, USA - 14_0929_05_40cm (SPAdes) (version 2) | ecosystem: Environmental > Terrestrial > Soil > Grasslands ...
AGGCCCCGCGGGCCAGGGTGACGCTCGCAATGAGCAACGCCGGATCGAGTTTCATCTCCTGCCTCACGCCGACGTCCGTCGCGAGGCGTGCGTCGACGAGCGCCCGGTACAGGCGGTTCGAGCGCGGGCGCCAATCGCCCGCCGCGAACGGTACGATGCCGCGCCAACCGCCCAGGACCGTCGACAGGAGGACGAGCGCCGCGGTGTCCTCGTGCCTCGCCGAGGGGATGTGCCATCCCGCAGACAGGAGGTCGGCCGGGCCCGGGCGCTCCAGGTCGCTGCGACGCTCGCCGTGCTGTTCCGGCTCCGACAGGCGGAGCGGGTCCGGCGGGGTCTCCGGCTTGAGGGGCGCGAACGCCTCTCGGACGCGCTGCATCGCCACGGCCGGATCGAAGCCGCCGACCAGGATCAGGGACGCGTTGTTCGGCGCGTAGTACCGCAGGTAGTGCCGGTAGAGGGGCTCCCGGTCCAACGTCGCGAGGTCCTGCTTGTACCCGATCGCCGTCCAGTGGTACGGGTGGACGTGGAACGCGAGACCCCACAGCTCCTCCTCGACGGCGAAGTCCGGTTGGTTCTCCGCGCCTTCGCGCTCGCTGATGACGACCGTCCGCTCGGCCTCGACCTCTTTCGGGTCGAACGCGGCGTTCCGCATGCGCTCGGACTCGATCATGAGGGCCGTGTCCATCGAGCTCGCGGGAATCGTCTCGAAGTACATCGTGTAATCCGTGTCGGTGAAGGCGTTCATCTTGCCGCCGAGGCGGGAGATCATCTTGTCGATGTCCCCCTTGCCGAGCTTGCCGCCGCCCTTGAACAGCATGTGCTCGACCCAGTGGGTGGAGCCGGTCATGCCCGGGACCTCGTTGCGGGAACCGATGCGGTACACGACCCAGGTCGAGAGGGCCTTCGTGTCCGGGATCGGCCGGAGGATGACCTTCAGGCCGTTGTCCAGCGTCTCCACGCGGGTGGGCATCCGGTCCGTAGGAAGGCGCGCGGGCGATATCAAGTTGCCCGCCGAATTGCTGGAGGGGTTGATCGTGATGACTGTATCCCTCCGGGAACGCAGGGGTGGCCTGGCAATTACTCAAAAGTCGTTCCGCCAGGGCCCCGTTTGTTTAGATCCTTAATCTGCCTGCGGAGACGCTCCCGGTATCTGACGACCCTTGCGGGCAGAGCGGCGAACGCCCGCCCGTTACGGCCCTGCTTGGTCGTTTGCCTGTGGCGAATGAACTCACTGAGGATGAGCGCCTGCCTCACTTTGACCCGGAGATGTGGCTCGACGCGCCGGAGGAGCGATTCGATCATTCCATCGGTCCAAACCAGCTGGTACCCCCGCTTCCATGCCGCATTTCGCGCTGGCTGATTCGCGATGATTCCCCCGAACCGGTACTGAATCGCCCTCAAGACATCTAGGTGAGTATTCGTCACGGTCACCCGAGGATGATACTGAAGTGTCCGACAATCCGCGGTCCTCGTCCGGATAATCATGAGAGATCCCTCGGCATCGATGAAACCAGCGACGTACCTCGCGGATACCCTTGCTCGGCGAGGTGAGACCGTGCTCGTCGGGAAGTTCCGCTGACTCTCGGGACCTCTTCGATTCATACGTTTCAGGCGATCGTAGAAGGCTTGACGGGACCGGACGTCCCGCGGAGTCAAAGGCAACAAACGACCAGCCTTATCTCGCAGCCTGTGTCCGGCTTGGATGCCTCGATCGAACGCTAGGAGTGCTCTGCTCTGTTCGGACTTGACTACCAGAAATGGTTTGATTTTCCGAATCAGTTTTGCCGCGGCAGCATTAGTCCAGATGAGTGCGTAGGAAACCTTCCAGCCGGCTTGCCGTTGGTCTATCACAGACATCGTCCCGCCGGTCGTTCGCTGGATGTCCTCCAAGATCCTGCGATTAGTATTGTAGACGCTCAGTCTGAGGCAATACTCAGGTGACCGGTGGTCGCGGCGAATCCGCGCCAGTCCGAGATAGCCTTCTCCGTCGACGAATCCCGCCAAGTATTGGACGGGAATCATTCGCAGGAACTACTGTGCTCTGAAGGTTAACTAGAATCCGGGGAGAGGTGGGTGAAAGTGCTATGCACGTCGATCCCCTCCTTCCCCCTTCTGAGCTCGGAATTTCGCACTTTCCAGGTCGAGCTCAAAGTCCTCTTCCTTCACTTCGCCAGGAGTGAACACCTTGCCGGCTTCGAACTCCAGCTTCTTTTCCTGCTTCTTTCGCTTCTTCGGCTTTTCCTCAACTTGCTGTGGCATAAGGTGCCTCCATCTTCGTGGCGTAAGGATCGAGGAGATCGATTCGCTTGCGGGTCCCGTCGTTCACGATCAACATAGACCAATCGATCATCTCGATATTGAAGGTGTCGCATAGCTCCCTGCGCAGCGCGGCTCGGGTGTCCTTCGGCGGCTCCTGGATCGCCTTTTTGATAGTATCGTCGTCCGTGATGCGATCGACCAATCCGGCGCGCTGCCGCTTGTAGAACAGCGACCGTTCCGCGCCGATCTCGGAGTATTGCTTGCACGCCATCATCTCGACGTCGGGTCCGGCCTTCTTCTCCCCAGCCTCCTGGATCGCGATGTACCGATCGAGCCATTCGATCCGGTGGGCGAGTTCCTTCGACCGGTGGTTCTCGAGGCCGTCCAGGACCTCCTCGAACGTCCGCAGCGCGCGGCGCTCCCAGTCGTCCGTCACGATCGTCTCGATCTTCTCGAGGTAGTACCGCTGGATGTCGATCGGCGAGACGGTCCGGCCGTCCTCCAGCTCGACCTTCCACTGATCCGGATTCCGGATCTCGACATTGTGCCACAGGTCCCGGATCGGGTCCTTCAGCCGAGGCACGTCGCTCAGCCGTCCGTCCTCCATGAGCTGCAGTACGCCCGACGTCACGAAGTGCCGGAGCATGATCGCGGTCTCGTTCATCAGCGCGTCGCCCACGATCACGTGGAGGCGCCGCCACAGACGGCCGTCGGCGTGGGGTTCGTCGCGGGTGTTCAGGATGCCGGTATCGTGCATCGTCTCCCCGCTGACCACCTGGGACGTGAGGAAGGCCATCGGCGAGAGGACGTACTTCCCGCGGACGATGTCGCCCGCCCCCGTGTAAATGATGCGCGTCGCGAGATGCGGCACGAGGTCGCGGATGAACTGGCCCGGGAACGGCACGTCGCGGGAGACGCAGTAGTTCTCGTGGGACCCGTACGAGGTCCCGTCCGGCGAGGTGTTGTTCTTGAACGCGTGGATCTTCATGTCGCCCGTGTACTTCTCTTCCATGACGCGGCGGAGCCAGTCGAGGACCTTCTCCCCGGCCTTCTCCCAGATGACGACATCATGGAAGTTCGTCGTCTCCGCGGTGCTCACCTCGAAGTGCCCGACGTCGTAGTAGACGCGCGAGCCGTTCGTGATGAACTCGCCGGCGAGGTGCAAATCGGAATCGCGCAGCAGGTCGAGCGCCATCATGTGGGGGTCGAACCCCATCGTGCCCATCTTGCGGCAGTACAGCGTGTACTCGTGCTCGGTCCCCTGGACCATCTTCCTCATGCGTCACCCGACCATCGGGTCCGCACCGGTCCGGAAGACCTCCCGCTGGCGCTTCTCGTAGACGTACATCTCCGTGATCGCGTGCTCCTTGCTCTCCTCGTCGATCGCCATGTCGAGGTCCTTCATCGTCAGGCCTTCCTTCTTCCGATCGGCCTTCTTCAGCAGGATGACCCGCTTCACGAAGTTCTTCTTCGCGGTCGTCACGATGGCCTCGATGATGGCGCCCGAGATGATGTCCTTCCGCTTCACGGTCTTGATCGCCTCTTTCGCCTCGGCGTCGAGCTTGACCTTGACCCACTTGTTCTCTCCGTAGAGTTCGTCGAGGACAAAGCGGCGCAGCGCGTCGACGGCCTCCTTGTGGCCGCCGTACGCCTCGTCGAGGCCCTCCGCGGTCGGCAGGTCCTCGTTCAGGTAGATCCGAAGGATCTCTTCCGCGGCCTTCCGGTCCGGACGCGGGATCTCGATGATCTCGTCGAACCGACCGGGGCGCAGCAGCGCGGGGTCCACGAGGTCCGCGCGGTTCGTCGCGCCGATCACGAAGACGTCGTGCAGCTCGACGAGCCCGTCCATCTCGCTCAGGATTTGCGCGATGATGTTCTTGTGGACGCCGGACGTGTCCATCATCCCGCGCACGGTGAACAGGGCCTCGATCTCATCGAAGAAGACGATGCTCGGCTTCTTCTCGTGGGCCTGGCGGAAGATCTCCTTGATGATGCGCTCGCTCTCCCCGACCCACTTCGAGAGGACGTCCGCGATGCTGACGTTGAAGAAGGTCATGTCGTTCTCCGTCGCGATCGCCTTCACGAGCAGCGTCTTGCCGCAACCCGGGGGGCCGTACAGCAGGATCCCGCGCGGCGCCTCGAGGGAGATCTGGGCGAACAGTTTCGCCTCCTGATACGGGAGCACGACGACGTCCTTGATTCGCTCGATCGCCTCCATGAGCCCGCCGATCTCTCCGTAGGTCACGTTCGGTTTCTCGCCGAGCAGGAGAGATTTGACCTCGAGGTTCGGGAGGATCTCGAGGACCTCCATCGTCGGAGGCAACACGCCGATCTGGAATCCCGGCTTGAGCTTCTTGAAGACGTTCTTGTCGCAATCGATCAGGCGCTTTTCCATGTCCCCTTCGACGGAGATCACGAGCTTGCCGTCCATCATGTCGACGACCTTCGCGATCACGCCCTCGTTGCGGACGGCGCTGCCTTCCACGATCGCGTAGGTCTGCGGATGCACCCAGACGTATTGGCCGACGCCGAGCTGAGACTTGTCGACCAGCCCGGTCGAGACCTTCAGGAGCTCCGTCGCGCGCGCCACGACCACCTGGTTCCCATCGAGGTCGGGCCCTTCCTTGCGGACGACGTACGCGTAGAGGAGCGGCGGCTGCTTGATCTTGTTGAACTTGTCCTCGTAGGCCTTCAGGCGGTACTCCCGTTCCTCGATCTCGTAGCGGAAGGAGTGCAGGTCGCGCTCGTACTGCCGACGAAGGCGATCCATCTTCTCCTCGAACTCGTCTCGGACTTCCTCCGCCGACTTGGACACCTTTCCGTCGCCCTCATCACTCGCCATCTTTGGATCACCGCGGGCTTGCGCGCGCGATTCGGTCGGGACGCGACAGCATCTGCTCTGGGGACGCGAGTCTGTGGAACAAGCTGCCGCCTCGTCCCATCCCTTGTTAGAAAGTGGCATCCGGAATTAAAGCTTTTGTTATCGGTACTGAAGATGGGACAATCCCATCAACGCCGTGGGAACACGCATACACGTCACGCAAAACGCGCGGCGCATTCGCGATGCGCGAGACGATTTGTTGTAGCGAACGATGGACCGAGTGGCGGGCCGCATCGCGGTGCCTGTCGTCGCGCGGCATTCCCTACGTGTAGCCGCCCTGGATCAACTTCTTGATATAGGGCGTCAGGACCCGGGCGAGGCCCATGTCCCCGTCCCAGTCCTCGATCTGGTCCCAGTGATGGTCCTCCATGTCCTTGATGCACCGCTCGATCTGGCTGGTCCAGCTCTGCGTGCCGTCCCCTTCGATTCTCGCCGCGAGGACGAGCCACTTGCCCCGGCCGATCAAGATGTGCATGTGGCCGACCGTCATCTCGTTCAGGTCGGCGTAGTCATCGCCGCGCAAGGCGTCCTTCACGAACGCCTGCACCGCCGTGAGCATACCGCTCAAGATGTCCGTATCCACGTCGGGCCTGAGTCGGCGGGTCTCGTGCTTGATCAGGAGTCCGTCTTTGTGATTGAGGAGGAACACGTCTTCGACGATCGCGTCGCTGGGCTTGCTCGCCGTCGTCGCAGGGGAAACCGGCTTCGACGCACCCGCTTGTCGACGCCGCAGGATCATGAACATCGCCGCGGCGGCCGCACCGCCGGCGAGGACGAGAACCCACCAGAACTCTGCGAGGAATCCGGGGGCCGTCGAGAACTGGAACGTCTTCGACCCCACCATGGTGTTCCCGGCGAGATCGCGCGCCGAGGAATCGATCACGACGGCGTACGTCACACCAGACTGAAGCTCTCGCGTCGGAACGAACGACACCGTGCGGAAGTCCGAACTCCACACGAAGCTGCCATCGATCCCCGGCGTGATCGAGAACGCCTGCTCCACGGAGGCTCGGTTCATCGGCTCGCTGAACGTAATCACGATCCACGGCGTCAGGTTCGTGTTCGCGCCGACGGGCCGGGAATCCGTGACGGACGGCGGCAACACGTCGACGATCGTCCACGTGTCGTTGCCTGCGGGAATCGGCTCGACGTTCCCGGCGCGGTCCCGTGCGATCGTGCGGAAGGCGTACACATGAGCGCCCTGACCGAGGAACGTCGCGCTGGTCGCAGTCGTGTTCGCATAACCGACGAGGTCCGTCCATGGATTCGCGCCGTCTTTCCACTGCACGAGATACGCCGAAATGTCCGTGGTGCCGACGACGGGACCCCACGCGATCGCGAACTGAAGCGTGTTCTCGTAGGCGGGCAACGTGGTCACCTTGGAGTCCGGAGGCGTCACGTCCACGACTGTCCATGAGTCGTTGGTGTTCGGCGGCGAGGGCGGCGCTTCCGCGTTTCCCGCCCGGTCCGTCGCCATCGAACGGAACTCGTACGTATGACCGTCCTGGCCCGTGAACACGGCCGACGTCGTGCCCACCGGGAACGTCCCAGAATCCGTCCAGGCACCACCGTTGTCTCGCGACTGAATCCGGTAGCTTGCGATGTCGGGCGAGTCGAATTGGGGTCCCCAGTACACCGTGAAAGCGAGCGAGGCCTCGTACGTCGGAAGGGCCAACGTGTGAGACGCCGGAGCGATCGTGTCGACCATCGTCCAGGTGTCGTTTGTTGCCGGGGGAACCTCGACGTTGCCCGCGGCGTCCTTGGCGATTGCGCGGAACGCGTAGACGCCCTGCCCGCTCGCCGAAAACGTCCCCGAGGTCGTGGTCGTGTCCACGCGCCAGTTCGTCCAGGCGGCGCCGGCGTTGTATTGGATCGTGTACGAGACGACATCCGTCACGCCCGCGTCGGGCCCCCACGACACCGTGAACGTACTCCGGTTCTGGTATTGGCTCAGCCCGTTCACGTGAGACCCGGGCCGGATCGTGTCGACCGTCGTCCAGGTGTCGTTCGCCGCAGAACGAACCTCTTTGTTCCCTGCCAGGTCGTCCGCCGTCGTCGCAAATTCGTACACTCCGTCGGATGAAGCGGTAAACGTGAATTGACCGAAGTTCCCTGCCGGCTGGACGGCGTATTGGACCCAGACGGCGCTCCCGCCGGTCCGATACCACAGGGTGATGTTGCCCACTCCGGTCCCGTTTCCGTCTGAAGCGGTGTACCAGACCCAGAACGTGAAGACGTTCTCGTACGTCGGCAAGGCACTGGCCGCGGACGTCGGGGCGTCCTTGTCCACCATCACGAACGATTCCGTGTGGCTCGTGCCCATGTTGACGAACCGCGGATCACTGGCGAACGAATAGGGCGGGTACGTCACGCTGACCTGCGTCACGTTGTCCGTCGGGATCGGAGAGTCGATGTAGATCCGGTCCGTGACGAGGATCCACGGTTGAACTCCGGACGGGGCCTGGCGATCCCAGATCCGCGAGCTCCCGTCCATGACCGTGATGTGCGCCCCCGCGACCGGGGTGAAGCCGTTCGGCCAGAGGGCGTCCACCTCGAGATAGTTCCGGACCGTGAGGTTGCCCGCGGCCATGACCGCGAGCTTCGTGAACGGACTGTTCACCGCGACGGCCTCGGTGTAGTTATCCACGTAGAAATCGTAACTCCCGATCGAAGAGAGGGTCGCGTTGTCCACCGTGAAGCGGGTCGTGAAGGTCTTGTTGCCGATGAGGTAGTACCCGTCCGCGTACGAAGTCTGGATCGGCGGACCGCCGCCCGCTCCTCCCTTCGTCACGCCGGAAACCGTGTCCTCCAGCGAGAGGCCCTTCATCACCAATCCCGAGATGATCCCGAGCGCGTCCCCGCCCCGGCCCCCGTCCGTGAGGTCGAGTGCGTCCCCGCCCCGGCCGCCTTGCATCGTCGTGACCCAGTTCGAGGAGAAGCTCGGAGAAACGAACACCCCCGCGATCCCCGCCGCGGCACCCCCGTTGCCGCCGAACCGCGTGCCGATTCCGCCGGCCCCGCCGGTGACGGTATCGAGTTGATTGAAGCTGGCCTGCGTGCCGTTGAACGAACCATCGTTGTTCCCGAAGAAGACGACCCCGGTCGCGTTGCCGCCGTACCCGCCGCGCACGCCCCGCCCGCCGTCTCCACCCGTCAACGTCGTGAAGGTATTGGCGTGGACCGTCGCCGAGCCGGGCACGAAGAAGACCGCGATGCCGTTCGCAGACCCGCCGGTCGCGCCGTTCCCAGATCCGCCGCCGGCAGCCGCGCCGTTCCCGCCGGTGCCGCCTCGGATGGTCCGAACGGAGTTGCCGCTCGCGTCGGCGTTGCTAGCACTAATCAGGAAGAGTCCGTCCGCGTCGCCGCCCACCCCGCCGTTGCCGTTCGTCGTCGCGCCGTTTCCCCCCGGGCCGCCGTTGCCGCCGACGACGCTGTCGATCGTATTTGTGGACAACAGGTTGCTGCCAGTCGAAGTCGCCACTTCGATCGCGACGGCCGTCCCGGCATCGCCGCCCCGGCCACCGGTGGTGGTCGTGGCACTGCCGCCGCCCGCGCCCCCGGATCCGCCCGTGACGCTCGTGATCATGTTCCACTGGATCGTTGCGTCGGGCGTGGCCGCGACGACAATCCCCGCGGCTGGGCCACCGTTGCCACCCCGACCGCCGGCGCCTCCCGTGTTGGCTTGGCCGTCTCCACCGCGTCCTCCGCTGACGATGTCAATCGTGTTCGAGGTGATCGAGGCCGAGGGCGCTCCGGATACGTAGATCCCCGCGCCGAAGGCTCCATCGCGCCCCGGTGCTCCCGGCACGGCTCCGGGTGCCCCGCTGGATCCGCGGACGCCTCGGATTGTGTTTCCATCAATCGAGGCGCTCGCTCCGGCCGTCACGATGATGCCCATCGCGAAGCCGCTGCTCACATTCGTAATCGTGTTACCCGAAACGGTCGGAAAGCTGGGTTGCTCGATCTGGATCCCGACCGCGGTGCCGTTGATCGAGTTGTACGCAACCTGCACATCCGAAGTGTTGGCGTACACCCCCACGTTCGTGGCGCGCTGAATCGTGTTGCTATACACGAAGCTGGACGATCGGACGAAAGCGAAACCAACCCCCGCCTGGAGAACCGTGTTGCGCGTCACGTCCGGGGAACTATCGGTCGCCGTGAGGGCCCGATCGACTCGGTCGAACGTCGACCATGAAACGGATCCGGACGAACTCGCATTGAACTGGATCCCGCCCCACGGAAACGGAGAGGCGGTGTTGTTCGCGGTGAACGTGATCGCTTTCGCCGAGGTCCCGTCGGCCGTGAGCCGACCTTCGACGAACAGATGGACGCCTGGCTCGAACCTCACCGTCGTCCCCGGCATGATGGTCAGGCTCCCCGAGGGACGAATCGTGATGGGACCCGTGGCCACGTAGTTCGTCTCGGCGCCGCCTCCCCAGGTGGTCGGAACGCTGATGATTCCGCGGAAATAGACCGTGGCGCTCGCGGTCGGGGCCGTGACGAGCAGGACCGCACCGACCGACCCGAGGAGGACGAGGACCACCGCGACGCTTCTCATCGAGGACCGCGAGGGGTGGGCGCGCATGGGAGTCGGCGTCTCCCGGGCAAGGGAAGTCCCCGGCCCAGTCGCGTCCCCGTTCCCGCGCTCGATATATTACTCAAATGGCGCCGTTATCCCCCGTGATACCGACTTGAGAACCGGATAACATCGCACGCATCGGATGAGGCGAGAACCTTCAAGTCGCGCCGGGGGTTTGGCGCCTCGATGCCCCGAACCGGACTCGACGCAATCTTCTCGCCGTCGTCCATCGCAATCGTCGGCGCTTCGCGTCATCGAGGAAAGATCGGCTACGAAATCCTCCACAATCTCATCGTGAACGAATACCAGGGGACGATCTACCCGGTGAACCCGAAGGCGACGAGCATCCACGGGATCCGGGCGTATCCGAGCGTCCTCGAGATCCCCGATCGAGTGGATCTCGCGATCATCACGGTACCCGCAGAGGTCGCACTCGAAGCCGTCGAGGACTGCGGGAAGAAGGGAGTGAAAGGGCTCGTCGTGATCACCGCCGGCTTCCGAGAAATCGGGGAGGTCGGAATGGCCCGCGAGGCGCGACTCCTCGCGGTGTGCGACGCGTACGACATGACGATGATCGGCCCGAACTGCATGGGCGTGATCAACACCCACCCCGACATCCGCATGGATGCGACGTTCGCGCCGACGCCGCCGCTCCCTGGCGGGATCTCGCTGGCCACACAGAGCGGCGCCCTCGGCATCGCCATCTTGGACCACGCGAAATCCCTGGGCGTCGGCTTCGCGAAGTTCTGCTCGTTGGGGAACAAGGCCCAGGTGAGCCTCAACGATCTCCTTCGGATGTGGCACGGAGACCCGGACACGAAACTGATCCTCGCGTACATCGAGAACTTCGGCAACCCGAGGAACTTCGTCCGGATCGCGCGCGAGACAGCGAAGGACAAGCCCGTCATCGCGGTAAAGTCGGGCCGCTCGGAGGCCGGAAGCCGGGCGGCCGTGTCCCACACGGGTTCCCTCGGGGGCTCGGACCTCGCGGCAGAGGCGGTGTTCTCCCAGACCGGCGTCCTTCGAGCGAACTCGATCGAGGAGCTCTTCGACCTGGCGATGGCCTTCGCGCTGCAACCGATCCCGCGGGGGGACCGCGTCGCCGTCGTCTCGGACGCCGGAGGTCCGGCGATCATGTGCGTCGACGAGCTCGTCGCCCAGGGGCTCCGGCTCGCGGAGCTCGAACCGGCGACCCAGGCGTACATGAAAAGCTGGGCTCCCCCCGAGGCGTCGCTTCACAACCCGATCGACCTGACCCCACAAGGGAGCCTTGAGGATTATCGACGCGCCATGGACGCGGTCCTCGCCGACGGAGGCGTCGACGCCGCCATTGCGATCTACGTGCCGCCCGTCCGGGTGGACGAGGTCGAGGTCGCCCGCGCGATCTGGCAGACGGCCCAGAAATACAAGAAGCCGGTCCTGTGCAATTTCCTTGGCCGAGCCGAAGACAGCGCGGGTTTCGTCGAGCTCGTGACGCATCGCGTGCCTTCATATTCGTACCCGGAGAGCGCGGCGAGGGCCCTAGCCGCGATGCACCGCTATGCCCGATACCGGGAACGGGAGGAAGGGGAACTTCGAACGTTCTCCGTCGATCGAGGCCTCGCCGAATCTGTGTTGTCGCGGGCCCAAGCGGAGAATCGACTCTTGTTGCGCGGCGACGAGGCGAACAGCCTCCTCGAGGCGTACGGAATTCGGACGGCCAAGACTCGGTTCGTCCACTCCACCAAAGAACTGTCCAAAGCGGCGGCGGAAATCGGCTATCCCGTCGTCCTGAAAGCGGTCGGCCCGACGCTGCTTCACAAGTCCGAGATGCAAGCGGTCCTCCTCGACGTCGGCGGAAAAGAGGCCCTGCTGGAGGGCGCGTCACGCATCACCGCCCGCCTGCGCGACCGAGGAGTCGCCCTTGACGGATTCTTGGTCCAGGAGTTCGTGACGGGGGGCATGGAGGTGATCCTGGGCATGACCCGGGACAAGGTCTACGGACCGTGTCTTGTCTTCGGGCTCGGTGGGATCTACGTCGAGTATCTGAAAGATGTCGCGTTTGGACTGCCCCCGCTCACCGATCGCGATGCGATGCGAATGATCGAATCGATTCGGACCTATCCGCTCTTGAAGGGCGTCCGCGGCGAGTCGGCGCGCGACGTGAAAGCGCTGCAAGATGCCGTCCTCCGGCTCGCCCAACTCGTCTCAGACTCCGACCAGGTCCAGGAAATCGACCTCAATCCGGTGATGGTCCTCCCGGAAGGCAAAGGCTACCGCGCGGTCGACGCCCGGATCGTCCTCGCGCCTCCCTCGGTCCGCGCCTAGTCGGACGGTCCTGCGGCTGATTGGCCGGGAATGGGGCCGGTCAACTCGATCCAGATTCCGTCCGGGTCTTCGACGTAGGCGAGCCAACTGTTCCCCTCGGCAAAGGGCCGGTGTCCGGGCCGGGCCCCTTTCTCCAGCAGCTCCCGGTAGGCCCGCTCGACATCCTCGCACTCGAACGCGATGTGGTCCAACTCGTCCCCGTTGCGATAGGGTCCGGCAAAGAACTTGGAGGCGTTCGGGTACCAGTTCAGCTCGAGCATCTGCTTCGACCCGATGCTGCGAAGCTCCGCCCATTCGCCCCCGGTTTCCGGGACATGCTGACGCCGGACGACCTGCATCCCCAAGACATCGCGGTAGAACGCAATGGAACGATCCATGTCGCGGACCTGGATCCCGACGTAGACGAGGGTGTAGCGCATGAGAATCCGACGGGTAGGGACTCCGCATCCCATAAGCGATCTGCCGCCACGCGACGGCGCGCAACGCTTGTAGCCTCGCACTGCCATGCCCTCCCCGAGGGGACATGATCCAAATCGACATGGAGGTCCCGGACCGGCCGGGGGAGCTCGCGAAACTCGCCGCAATTCTCGGAGAAGCGGGGATCAACATCGACGCGATCGGCGCCGAATCCGCCGGCGGGCGATCATACGTGAGTCTGATCGTGAATCAGCCGATGCAAGCGAGGGAGGCGATCATGAAGAGCGGCTACACGTGCTCGACGCGGACCGTGCTTGTCGTGCGCCTCGAAGACAAGCCGGGAGCCCTCGCGGCCCTCGCCCGAAAACTTGGTGACGCCGGGGTCGATGTCGTCAGCGCGATTCATCTCGGCACCGTGGGCGGGCATGCCCAAGTCGCGCTCGGTGTCGACAACCTAGAACGGGCCCGCTCCCTGGTCTGACGCGACAAGGAACGGAGGGAGCCGCCGAAAGAGACCGCGGTTCTTTCGACCCGGCGCGCGGCCTTCTCACGACCGATAACCAAAGCCCGTTTCTTAAATAAGGCGCGGGCCGCTCGATTTCTCCGTACACGACCGCGAGGAGATGCCCTCGCGACCAAGGCGGCCAGCGTATGCAAGGGGCGATCGAAGCTCTACTCTCCGGTCTCGTATGCCGAGGCCTCGGCCCAGTCGTGTCTGGGATCCTGATGGCCGCTCCGCTGAAGAAGGTCGCTCGGGCCCAGCTCAAGAAAATTTACGTCCTCGACGAGCGCGGGGAAATGGCCGGCGAGTACATCCTCGATTCGGATTGCCCGATCGACTACAACGACTTCTTGAAGGTCCTGCCCGACGAAGGGATCGGGGACCGCGACTCGCTGTTCGTGGGAGAGTACGTATTCACGGCGTTTCAGAGTGGCAAGTTCGCGTTCGTCCTTCTCTCCCGCGGACAACTCGCGCCGGAGGATGTGAACTGGACCGCCCTCCTGCTCACCGCGGCCGACTCGCATCTCGCGGCCGCCACGAGCCGCCCCGCACCGGCCCGCGCCGCCGAGCCGAAACCGGAAGTCGACAAAGGGCTCGCGGAACGCGACGCACGTCTTCAGGCGAAGGAAAAGTCCCTCGCAGAACTGGACGCCAAGCTCAAAGCGGACGCGGCGAACCTGAGCGGACGCCAGGAGGAACTCGATCGGCAGAAGGCGAGGCTTGCGGCCCTCGCGGACTATTCGACCCAACTGCAGGACGCGGTTTCCAAAGGAGCGTCCCGATCCGCGAAGACCCTGGAAATCGCGGAACAACTCGCGGCGAGTTCCAACGAAGACTCGAAGAAGGCGGAGTCGAAAGCCAGTTCCGACGCGCGACAAGCGTTTGAGCAGGAGCGAAAGGCGCTCGTCGCGGCGAAGACCGATCTCGAGACTCGGTACCAAGAGGCTTCGGCACGAATCGCCCAACTCGAAAAGGAGGCGAAAGAATCGCTCGCTCTCCTCGAGAAAGAAAGGGTCGACGCTGCGGCCCGGGCCGCGGAAGAAGACAAGACCCGCCGCGAAATCGAGAGCCGCGTAGCCGATCTGAGCCAACGTTTCACTTCGATGGCGAAGGAACGCCTCGTCGCCTCTCATCGCCCCCCGGGCGAAGTCTCCGAGGAAGTCCGGAAGGCGATGGAAGGCGAGAAAGCCGAGCTGGCCCGGGAACGCAAGTTCCTTCAACGGAGGGCAATCGAGCTCCTCGATCGCGAGGAGCGAGTCCGGGACCGCGAAGCGAGGGTCGAGGAACGGGACCGCGAATTCGGGCGACGGGAGCAAGACCTCACGTCCCGCGAACAGGACCTCGATCGGCAGCGGACCCTCCTGGCCCAGGCGAAGCCGCAAGCCCCGGAGGTCCGCGCCGAACCGGACGAGGCGAAGAAGGACATCGAGCGGCGCGTGAAGATCATCCAGCAGAAGGCGCTGGAGCTCCTCGACCGCGAGGAGAAGCTCCGGAGGCGCGCGGCCGAGCTGGAGGCGATGGAGGCCCGGCTGTCCGGGCGTGTGACGGTCGAGTAATCGGCCTGGTCCTCGAAGGAAATCAGGTCAGATAACCACCAAACGGCGCTTAAATAGGTCCGAACGGAACCCGCTGTAAAGCCACGCAGACGCTCGCCAGAGTCGTGACGACTTTGAACGTCTCATGTGCAGAACTGCCAGGTTCCTTCCTCGACGTCGAACGAAATGCCTCGACCGGGACGTCCGGTCCTTCTGTCGCGTCGATGAGCGGAAACGCCGCTCGTCACGGTCAAACAATCGTCTGCCGGGTCGCGGTGTTCTCATGAACGCGGGAACCGCCCTCCTGCTCGCCTTCGTGATCTTGGCGACCGGCGCCTTGGTGGTGGCAAGTCAGTCGACGTCCGATCCGCTCGCCCAGTTCAGAACCCCGGACGGCGGCCTCAAGATTCCCGGGCGCGCCTTGACGCCGGAATTGCAACAGCTGCTCTTCCACGGAAACAATCTGCAGCCCTACACGAATGTCACGTACGTCCTCCCGTTGCGGTCCCTGTATCCGACGGAGCGACTCGTGTCCATTTCGTTCGCGGTCCCAAATCTGAATGTCTTCGTTCATCCGAGTCAACCGCCCGAGTCCTGGGGCAGTGCCATTGATCACGTCCTCCGAATGTGGTTCCCTCCGGTCGACTGGCACGAGGTGGGAATCGGAATCCGGGATTCCGTCCGGGAAGGGATTGGTTGGTTTTTCGATCTCTTCACAATGAATGCCAAGGCCGACGCGCTGTCGGTCGACTCAACCACGGTTGCACTCGTCGACCCCGCCGCCGCGACGTGTACGACGTCCCAGACGGCGGCGGCAGGCGACAACGCCGTGCTCGTGATGCTCAGCAATCGCGGGCCCACCGCGTACGCAAGCGTCACGTACGGATCGGCGAGCCTAAGCCTGATTCCTGGGACCGCGACGAGCGGCACCGGAATCGTGCGCACGGAGATGTGGTTCTACCAAGGCGCGATTCCGGGCGGCACTCAAACCATGACGGCCACGCTCGTGAGTGGCACCGCAAAACAGGTGTGTGCAACGGTCCTCTTGGGGGGGGTCTTGGCCACGTCCCCGACCGCCGGAGGAACCACGGCCAGCGGGACGACCGCAAATCCGAGCATTTCGATCTCCCCGGCATCCGCCGGCGAACTGGCCTTCGCGGTCCTAGGGATCCGCGGGACCACGGCACCAACGGCCGTCACCGGCACGGGAGCCACCGCGACAAGTCTCTACGGGATCGCGCCGACTCAGTGCGCCGCCGCCCCCAACACTTTTTGCGGCGCGGGGGCCGACATGCCCTTCCCCGGAACGGCAATCACGTGGACGGACGGCAACGCCACCGACTGGGTCATCTCCGCGGTTCGCGTATTGCCCACCCCGAACTGCGGCGTTGCATCGGGGAATTGCTATCGCATCGGAGCGGGCGGGACCTGGGCCACGGGTGCGAACTGGTCGAATACCTCCGGCGGGGCCGCGTGCAGCTGCACTCCCGTCGCGACGAACGATGTGATTTTCAATGCCACCCCCACCGGCACCACGACCCTCGCGGCGGCCACCACAATCGCGAGTATCGACATGACAGGCTTCACCGGCACGCTCGATACGACTGCATCCAATTGGGCTCTCACCATCAACGGTCCATTCGCCATTCAGGGGACGTTCCAGGCCCGGAGTTCGACCATCAGCGTCACCGGGGATGTCGACGTGCTCACCGCGGGGACGATCGTCAATCTCGGGGCATCGAGCTGGACGGTCAACGGACTGTGGACCAACCTCTCCACCTCCGCTTCGTGGGCCGCGGGGACGAGCACGGTGACAATCCGAGATGCCGCGAGCGGGCCGCTGACGTTCGCCACGCTGGCCGGCGGGACGAACGAGTTCAACAATCTCACGCTCGATGATAGTGTGACCCCCAGTATCACGTACACGATGGCGGTCAACGCGCTCAGGATGGGAGCGACGCTCACGATCCGCAACTCGACCGGCGGGGCGACGGGACCCACCATCTTGACGACATCGAACCTCGGCATCACTGCAGGATCGCTCGCAGTCGCGACCTTCGGAAGCTTGGCGGCGAATGGGTCCGCCGTTGTGGTCAACGGAAACGTGAACGTCAGCACCGCGAACGGCTACATCGTCATGGGTTCGTCGAGCTGGACCGTCACGGGGACTTGGACAAACGCTTCGACGTCCGCCTCATGGACTCCCGGGACAGGCACGGTCACCTTCACGAGTGCGACCGGCGGGACGATGACATTCGCCGGGACGAATCTTCCGGGCAACGAGTTCAACAACATTTCGTTCAACTCCTCGGCGGCGTCCGCCCAGACGTTCACGATGGCGACGAGGGCCCTCATCTGGGGCGGGACGCTCACAATCTCGGACGGTTCTTCCACGACGGCGCTCGCAACGGCCAGTCTCGGCCTGACCGGCGGCGCACTCAGCGTCGGCAACGGCGGCATCCTCACTGCGAACGCGTCCACCGTCACCGTGTCGAGCGTGGCGATGACCGGGGGAACGAGCGGAACGATCACGCTCACGACGGGCTCGTTCACTAGCACCGGCAACTGGGACACGAGCGGAGCCGGCTCCGTGTTCACGAAGGGCACGAGTACGGTGACGATGAGCGGGGTGGCCAACCTCGCGATTCTGAACGCGGGCAACAACTTCAACAACCTGGTCATCTCGGCGGCGGGAACGGTCACCCAAACCGGCCTCGTGGACGTCTCCGGGACCTTGACGGTGAATGCCGGCTCAGTCCTCGCGAGCAGCACCTTCACGCTGACCGTGGCCACCCTCGCTGCGAACATGGCGGGTGGAATCACCGGGGGTGCGGCGGGCACGAAGACGATCACCGGCAATGTCAGCATCGCCGCCTCGGGATATTTCAGCCTCGGTGCGACGACTTGGAACTTTGGCGGTTCGTGGACGAACTCGACGACGAGCGGATCGTGGTCCGCCGGAACCGGCACAGTCGTGTTCAACTCGGGCTCGTCTCGCACGATGACCTTCGCCAACTTGGGAGTCTCGGAGTTCAACAACGTGCACCTCAGTCCAACCGCCGCCGCGACGTTCACCATGGCCACGAACGGACTCCGCTGGGGAGGCACGTTGACGCTCAACAACAACGCGACCCTTTCGACGGCGAACCTCGCCTTGACGGGCCCGGGAGGAAACCTCACCGTGAACAACGGGGCCACCTTGACCGCCGGCACGTCCGCTGTGAGCGTGACCAACGTGACGATGACCGGCGGGACCTCCGGGACGATCACGGCCTCGGGCTCCTGGACCGTCGCAGGGAACTGGGATACGTCCGGAGCGGGCTCCGTCTTCACGGCGGCATCGAGCACCGTCACGATGAGTGGAGCGGCGAAGACCGTCCGGATCCTGAACGCCTCCAACGGCTTCGGCGCACTCACGATCAGCGGCACCGTCTCCGCGGCATCGGCGATCACCCTCGCAGGCCTCCTGACGGTCAGCAGCACCTTCGACACGACCGCGACCAACTACGGCTTGTCCGTCGGCGGTGGCCTGACGGTCAGTGGGGCCGCGGGGGTCCTCCGGTCAAACGGATCGACCGTCTCGGTAGCCGGGAATGTTTCCGTGAACAATGCGGGCGGCTACATCACGTCCGGCGGCACCGGTTCGTGGACCGTCTCCGGATCCTGGACGAACGCGTCCACATCCGCGTCCTGGAGTTTCGCGTCTCCCATCACATTCAATTCGTCGGCCTTCCAGACGATGACCTTCGCCGTCCTCCCGGGAGCCGCCGCCGAGTTCAACGACATCGCGTTCAACAGCGGCGCGTCGACCGTCACGTTCACCATGGCGACGAACCGCCTCATCTGGTCGGGGACCTTGTCGGTCCAGGCTGGGGCCGGAGCGACCACCCTCGCGACGAGCAACCTGGCCCTCACCGGCGGCGCAATCACCATTGGCAACGCGGGCATTCTGACGGCGAATGCATCCGCGGTGAGTGCATCGAACGTCACGATGACCGGCGGTGCGTCGGGTACGCTGGCGCTGACCACCGGCGCATGGACCGTCACCGGTAACTGGGACACATCCGGCGCAGGCTCGACATTCACGGGCGGAGCCAGCACCGTGACGATGACCGGAGCGGGCACGACCGTCAAGGTCCTGAACGCGTCAAACGGGTTCGCCGCTCTCACCGTCAGTGGCACCATCTCGGCTGCCTCGGCCCTCACAACGGCGGGGCTCGTGACCGTGAGTGGTACGCTCGACACGACGGCCGCGAACTATGGCCTCACAATCGGCGGCGCACTCACCGTCAGCGGGGCGAGCGGGGTTCTCCGGACCAACGCGTCGATCGTCTCCGTGGCCGGGACCGTGAATGTCAACAACGCCGCGGGCTACATCACGTCGGCGGCCGGTGGTTCTTGGACGGCGTCCGGGTCGTGGACGAACTCATCGACATCGGCGTCGTGGAGTTTTGTCGCCCCGATCACCTTCAACTCGTCGGCCTCGCGGACGATGACCTTCGGCAACCCAACCCTGGAGTTTGCCGGGAACGTCACGTTCAACTCCGGCGCCTCGACGGTCACTTTCACAATGGCCGCGAACAACCTGGACGTTGGCGGGACGCTCTCGATCTCAGGCGGCGCCGGAACGACGACGCTGAACACGAGTGGTTCAAACCTCGCGATCAACGCGGTCGCATTGGTCGTGAACGCGGGAGGAGCCCTCACGGCCAATGGGTCCACGATCACCGTCACGTCGATGGACACCCACCTTGGGACATTCACGGTCGGCGGCTCGAACGTCGTCGTGAACGCATCGGGCGGCTCCATTAACATCACGCAGACTGTGAACAATCTCACGGTCAGTCCAGCCGTCTCGACGACCTTCACCGGGTCTCTCACGTGGACAGGAACGCTCGCCTTCACGAACGCCGGGACTGTGGCATTCGGAACGAACAGCGTGACGTCCAGCGGCGCCGCGACGTTCACGTTCGCATCGGCGACGATCACGATGAGCTCGGGGAACTGGGATACGTCCTCGGCCACGACCTTCACGGCGACGAGTTCGACGGTTACATTCTCCGGGACGGGGAACCTTCGAATTGAGGGGAGCGCCTCGTTCGGTGCGCTCACCGTCAGTGGCGGCACCCGGACTCTCCAGAGTCAACTCACGACCGCGGGACTACTGACCCTGTCCGGCGGCACCTTCGCCAAGGGTACGAACGCGCTCACCGCCAACGCGGGACTCACGATGTCGGGCGGCGCGCTCACCTCAACGTCTGGTGCGGTCAGCATCCCCGGCAATGTATCGATCGCGGCCGCGTCCTACATCGTCTTCGGCTCCGAGACTTGGACCGTGAGTGGCTCGTGGACGGACAATTCCACGTCGGCGAGTTGGTCGATTGGAACCGCGACCGTGGCCTTCAACGCGTCGTCGTCGCAGACGATGACGTTCGCCGCCCTCCCGGGGAACGTAGCCGAGTTCTACAACGTGACCTTCGACAGCGGCGCGTCGACGGTCACATTCACGATGACGACGAACGCCCTGGCATGGTCCGGAATCCTCACGGTCCAGGGAGGGGGCGGGGCGACGACGCTCGCTACGGGCAATCTCGGCCTCACCGGAGGCGCCATCGCCGTCGACAATGCGGGAGTCCTCGCTGCGAACGCCTCCGCGGTGTCCGTCTCCGGATTGACGATGACCGGAGGGGCGAGCGGCACGTTGACGCTGACGACCGGTTCATGGGCCGTCTCCGGCAACTGGAACACGAGCGGGGCGGGCTCGGTATTCGCGAGGGGAATATCGACGGTCACCTTGACCGGAGCCGGTCGGACGGTATCCATCCTCAACGCCTCGAACGGGTTCTACAACCTGACCGTCTCGGGCACCATCACTCAGTCAACCGCCATCGATGTGTCTAATTCCTTGACGGTGAGCGGAACGCTGACGACCGGAGGGTTGAACATCACGGGCGGTTCGAACCTCTTCGTCCCGGACGGTGGCGCCCTGGCGGCAGGCACCTCGACGGCCACGTTCACCAACGTCACGATGACCGGAGCGGTCTCGGGTACGATCACCCTGACCGGCGCATGGACGGTGAGCGGGTCTTGGGACAGCACCGGCCCAGGCTCGGTTCTGAACTCCGGGACATCGACCGTAATCTTCACCGGGACCTCTCAGACAATTGCCCTCGCGTCGGGCCAGATGTTCTACAATCTCACAATCGGCGGCACGGTTTCGATCAACTCGTCGGTGACCGCGGCGGCGACTTTGACAGTGAACAACGGCGCTGTCCTCACAAAGACCGGCCAGACCATCGCCTTCAACACATTGGCGGAGAACGGGACCGGGAGCATCGTCGATGGATTGATCACCGTCCTGAACTTCTCCGTCATGAACAGCGACGGAACGAGCCTCACGGCTATCAGCATCTTCACGGCGTGGACGATCGACTCGGATTACACGTGGACCCATTCATCCACGGTTGCGACCTCGACAATCACCTTCACCATCGGAGGGAACACGAGCGGGCAACGATTCAATGTGACGAAGGACGCCGTGGACTTCACGAATGGGCTCGTGAACGGTACCGGTCAGATCATCTTCACGATGCTCGGCTCGGACCCGGTCGTCGACGTCCGCCTTACATCCCCTTGTGGGGGCAATCGATATTGGATCGGCGGGACGGGTAGCTGGTCCCAGACGGGCCACTGGGCGGATTCGTCGGGCGGGGTGAATGGATGCTCTGTCCCGAACTCTTCGAATCCGGTCTTCTTCGACGCGAACTCCGGAGGCGGATCCGCCACGATTAATCTGAATGTGGCCGTAGCTTCGCTCAACACGACCGGGTGGACCGGAACGATTGCGATCGGATCGTTCGACCTCGCTGTCAGCGGCAACATTATCCATGCCGCGGGAATCATTTCGATTGGCGCCTCCTCGAATGCCGGCCTGACGGCCACCGGGACGCTCACTCTCTCGGGTTCCTCAGTCCTCGACGGGTCCGGCGTGGCGTCTCTGGTCGCGATCTCCGGCGACACGTCAATCACGAGTACGTCGGCCTACTTCCGGATGGGAAGCGGCACCTGGACATTCGCAGGCTCCTGGTCTAACAACAGCACCTCGACGAACTGGGTCGCAGGAACCGGCGTCGTGATCTTCGATTCTCCCTCTTCGCGAACGTTGACTTTTGCGAATCTCGCAGGCGACGAATTCCACGATGTGACATTCCAGTCCGCCGCGGCCAGTGGGACAATCGTCTTCTCGATGGCGGCGAACGGCGTGCGCTGGAGCGGCCTCCTCCTAATCCAGGACTCCGCGGGATCGACGACCACGCTGGCGACATCGAATCTCTCTTTGACCGGCGGATCCCTTGCAGTCGGCAACTCGGGAATCCTCACCGCAAACGCATCGAGCGTCGCCGTGGTCGACGTCATGTTGACCGGCGGAGCCTCCGGTACGCTGACCCTCACGAGCGGGTCTTGGACCGTGAGCGGGCAGTGGGATACCTCGGGCGCCGGTTCGACGTTCGCTCGAGGAAACAGCACGGTCACGATGTCGGGCATGTCGGGGAGTGTTGCGACCCTCGATGCGACCAATGGATTCAACAATCTGGTCGTCTCCGGGACGATCACGCAGAACACCGCGCTCGAGGTGCGCGGCACGCTGTTCGTAACGGGCAGGCTCACCACATCAGGAAACAACATCACCGGGGGCGCCAACCTCGCGATCTCTGGAGGCGGGAGCCTGATCGGGACGGCGTCTTCGATCGTCGTCTCCGGGGTGACAATGAACGACGCCGCGACGAATTCCATTTCCCTGACAACCGGCTCGATTTCCGCGTCGGGCTCATGGGACACCTCTGGATCATCGTCGGCTTTCACTGCCGGATCGTCCACGGTGACCCTCACCGCCGCCTCCGGAACGATTGCGCTCGGGCCCGCTCAAGGGCTCGCGTCGTTGATTATCGCAGGGAACCTCTCGTTGGCATCTCCGTTGACCGTCTCCTCCCTCACCATTTCCTCGGGTGGACTCGCCAAGGGCCCGTACTCGCTCACGGTGAACGGGAACGTGACGTTGGCCGGTGGCTACCTCACATCGACGTTGGGGTCCGTCTCCATCGCGGGAAACGTGAACGTCTCTTCGGCGTCGTCCTACATCGCCTTTGGCTCGGGAACCTGGACCATCTCCGGGAATTGGACGAACGCCTCGACCTCGGCATCGTGGTCCGCAGGATCGGCCGTTGTCACATTCAACGCGACGACGGATCAGATCATGACGTTCGCTGGAGCCAACTTGGCCGGCAACGAATTCGGCACGATTGAGTTTGACAGCGGCTCCTCCACCACCACGTTCACGATGGCCTCGGACGGCCTCGTGGCGCAGACGGTCGTAATACAAGGTGGCCCCGGGACGACCACGTTGACGACCTCGGGCGCGAGTCTCCCGATTCTCGCGAATGCCCTGACGGTGGACGTTGGTGGGGCGCTCACCGCGAACGCGAGCATACTGACGGTTCGGTCGCTGAGCACAGCCACCGGCGCATTCGCGGCCGGGACCTCGACCGTCGTCGTCAACATCTCTGGCGGCTCCATCAATGTCACACAGACTCTGCACGACATCGTCGTGAGCCCCGGGATCAGCACGACCTTCGCCTCGAGCATCACCTGGTCCGGGGCGCTGACGCTGACGAATTCCACGTCCATTTTCGACGGCAATCTGACTTCAAGCGGTCCTGCGGTCCTCAACCTCGGAACCTCCACGCTCTCCATCGCTGGATCATGGGACACCTCCTCGGCGGCGACTCTCGCGTCGATCGACTCTGCGGTGACCTTCACCGGCGGGAGCGGCTCGATCACCCTTGGGGCGGGCCAGCGGTTCGCCACGCTGACGATCGCCGGGACCGTCGCTCTCGGGTCCGACCTGACCGCGGACTCCCTGACCGTGACAAGCCCGAACGTCCTGACGATGACGAGCCACCGCATCGCATTCAACAGCCTGACGGTCAACGGGACGATTACGGACGGCTCCGCGAACGTGACCGACCTCACGATCACGAACAGCGATACGTCGGCCTTTGTCACCATCGCAGGGTTCAGCGAGTGGTCCCGAGGTTCCTCGTACACCTGGACCCATACCTCCAGCGAATCGTCCCAGACGATCACGTGGACGATCGGTGGAAATGCCGCGGGCATTCCGTACACGGTGACGAAAGACGGCTCGTCGTTCGCAAGCGGAACCGTCAACAGTTCCGGCCAGGTCGTCTTCACGATGCTCGGGTCCGACCCCGCCATGCACGTGACGGTGCACAACCCGATCCCGCCTCCGTGGTGGCAATCCTCCTACATGCTTGCGATCTTCCCCATTGGAATCCTGTTGGGTGTTGCAATGTTCGCGCAACGACAGCGCTGGAGGCCCGCAAAGGCCTTCCTCGTGGACGACAACGGTCGAATGATCAGGGAATTCACCCTGGACCCGTCTTGCCAGGTCACCTACGACCAAGCGGTGCAGGCGGGCATCTTGGACGCGGTCGACAAGCCGATCAAGGTCGCGAAGTACCACGGCCAAACGGTCCGCGGGGATGCTTTGGGAGTCGTGCTCCTCGCCTACGGACCCGTCACGCTCGAGCACGTTGAATTCGCGCGAGAGATGCTCGTTCAGATTCAGGACAAGTTCGAGGATTCCGTCAAGCAACGCCTCGAAGAGGCGCGGGCCCAAGAGGCCAACGTGGCGACGAAGATGGAGGGCCTCGAGTCACGCCGGACGGAAGTCGAGACGCGAGCCGCCGAGGTCGAGTCGATGACTCAGCAGGCACGAGCCGTCCAGATGAAAATCGCCGCGGAGACCGAAGCGCTCGAGGCGAAAGAGCAGGACCTCATCCGACGGGAAAACGACCTGGTGGAAAACCGAAAGGCGGTCGATGAGCGGGCGCAGCAAACCGAAGAGCTCCGAACCTCCGTCGAGCGACGCACCGAGGAAAACCTGCAGCAGTCGGCCGAGATCGGCGCGAAGTCGGAAACGGTCCTGAGCCGAGAGCAGGCCGTGACCGCGCTGGAAGCGAGCCTTCGGCAGCGAGACGAGGCGCTCGTGACGGGGGAGACCAGCCTCCGAGAAGCGATGGAACGCCTTGCGACTGAGACGGCCACGGTCCAGGGGAGGCTGGACGAGGCCGGGCGGCGCGAGGAAGCCCTGAGCCGAGATCAGGCGGACCTGGCCAACGGCCGTGAGAAGTTCGAGGTGGAACAGAGAGAGCTGCTCGAGTTCAAGCGATCCATTGAAATCCGGGTCGGCACCGTGGAACAGAGCGAGATCGCGATGGGCCAGTTGTCCGAGGAACTCGCGGCGAGGGAGGCTCGCATCGCGCCCGACGAGGCACGACTCGCGGAGCGAACGGATGCACTTGCCCAGAAAGACGCCGAGCTGAAGGCCCACGAGAATCGGCTGACGACGAGGACACAGGCGCTCATTGCCCAAGCGGAAGATCAGAGCGCGCGGGAGATGACGCTCAAGGAGGACCGTGTGGTCCTACAGGAAGCGCGGGGTGCGTTCGAGTCTGATCGGAGAGAATTCGAGGAACGCAGAACACAATATGACGAGGAATTGCGTCGACGGGGTGACGACCTCGATGGCCAGGCGAAGACGTTGGGTGAGAGTCAACTTCGCCTCGCGCAAGAGACGGAGACGTTCGAGGCTGAGCACACCGAAAAAAGCCAGACCATCCTCTCCCGGGAGATCGAGCTCGAAGCCCGCGAACAGTCCCTCCGAGAGAAGGAGGACACCGTCCGCGCCCAGGCAGAGGAGAACACGCGTCGCTTCGCGGAACTGGCGGCCCAGGACGAATCTCTGGAAATCGAGGCGGCGAAAGCGGACAAGATCCGCGGTGACCTCGATGCTCGGAAGGCTGACCTCGCGAGCCGCGCGAAAGAACTCGAAGGGGAGTCGGCTCGACTCCGAGACGAGGAGACGAAGGCGGCGGATGAGCGACGGACCTGGCAGACGACCCTGGAGTCCGAGCAGGCCCTCCTGAAGAATCAGCGGGACGCCTTCGAGCAGGAGGCCGCTTCGGCGCGAGCCGCGTGGGCGGACCGGATGATGCGGATCGAGGCGCGGGAGGTCGACCTGGAAGAGAAGGAAGAGAAAGTCCGGACCGACGTGGACTGGGTCGCCCGAAGCGACGAGGACCTCAAGCGTCGGGAGAAGGTGGTCGAAGACGCCGGGCAGACGGCTGCCGAGGCGAAAGCGAACGCAGAACGTGTTACGAAAGAGGCCGAACAACGGTTCCTCGAAATCGAGTCTCGGGAGCGGGCCCTCCGCGAAGAGGCGGCGCACGAAGCGATTGAACTTACGAAACATACGGAGGCGTTGAAACAGCTCGAATCGGATTTGACCGCGAAACAAGCCGACTTCGAAAAGGAGCGAGCTGCCCAGACCCTGCGACTCCAGGAGACGGAGACGGATCTCCAGACGAAAGCCCGAACCCTGGATGAGAAGGCCCGCGAGCTCGCGGAGCGGGGGAGCCGAATCGCGACGATGGAGGAAACGTTCCGCCAGAGCGATCAACGCCTTCAGCAGGAGCGCGCGGACGTTCAAGCGACGGCGAAGCAGCTCGAATCCCAGCAACTCGAACTCGCGCAGCTCAAGGACCGCTACGAATCGGAAGCTGCGCGCGTCCGCAGCGAGGCGGAGGGCATGCGACAATCCGTCGCGGCCAAGGAGGCAGAACTGCACGCGGAGAGGGAACGGATCGAACGGGATTCGTCGGCCCTCCAAGATACCCTCGGCGCGAAAGCGAAGGAGATGTCGGTCCGGGAACGGTCGCTCACGGCGAGAGAGGCAGAGCTTCGAGCCGAGGAACAGGAGCTCGAGGCCCGCGGACGAGAACTCGAATCGAAAGAGCGCCAGGCAGAAGCTCAGTTGACCGAGATGTCTGCGCAGGCGATGGCGCTCATCCGTCGAGAGCAGGGGCTGGACGCTCGAGGGACCCAGCTTGACGAGACGGTCCGTCGGTTCGAGTCGGAGGCGAAGGAGAAGCGCGGGGAATGGGAGTCGCTCCAGACGAGTTTGCGGTCCCAACAGGCGCAATTCACCACGACATCGGAATCTCGCGCCACCGAACTGGCGAAGAAAACCGAAGAACTCGAGGTCCGAGACCGAAGCCAACGGGCGGCGTTCGCCCAGCTCGAGATGGACCGATCCAAACTCGACGCCGAAGTGAAGGCTCAGACGGCCAAGTCGGCGGAAGCGGAGGCCGCTTGGCGACGATCGGAGGCCCGGCTTGCGGAGCTCAAGACAAAGGAAGACGAGCTCCTCCGGGGCCGCCAGTCGTTCGAATCGGAGCGCTCCTCGTGGTCCGCCCGCCGGACCGAGGAGCTGAAGCAACTCGAGGCGACGCGGGATGCAGCCGCCCAGCAGGCCCAGCAGGCAGAGCGACTCGTCGCGGAGTCCCAGCGGCGGGCTCTGGTGGCGGAAGAAGCGGAGCGGGCTTCGAAACGCCAGATCGTCGACCTCGCTGCGCAACAAGCGCGCCTAGAGAGTCGTCGGTCGGAGGCCGAGAAGGCCGAACGTGACGCCCAGGGGCATCTCGCCCAGCTGCAAGAGGCCTCACAGAAGTTGGCCGTGAAAGACATGCAAATCGCCACCGCCCTCAAGGACCTCGAGGCGCGGCAGGTGAAGCTGGCGGCATCGGAGAGAGACCTCGGTGCCCTCCAGACGGAATTACGCTCGAAGAAAGCAGCCCTGGACCAAGAAGCGGCGCGCATTGCCACGTCGTCGGTTCAACTCATGACCCGCCAGAAGGACTTGGAGTCTCGGACGGCGACCCTCGAAGCGAAAATGGCCCAAGCTTCGACCAAAGAGCAGGCTCTGGCCACGGAACTCCAGCGCGCGGACAACCTCATGGAAGACCTCACGAAGAAGGAGCATGACCAACGCGCCCGAGACGAGGCCGCGAAGGCCTCCGAAAAGTCCCTGACCGCACGCGAGGCGACACTCGTCGCCCGAGACGCCGAGGTCAGAGACGGCATGCGAGGTCTCGAGAAGCTCCGCAAAGAAATCGACGACCAACGCGGCGCCGCCGAGGAGGACCGTCGGACCGCGAAGACGACCCGTGAAGAGGCGGAGTCGACCAAGCGGGATGCAGACAAGATCCGCGCTCAAGCCGACGAGATGCAGGCGGAGGTCAACAAGAACCTCCGGTTCCTCCAGAAGAAAGCGCTCGATGTCTTGGATCAGGAGGAGAAAATCCGCGCTCGCGTCGCGACGATCGAAGGGCAGGAGAAGTCTCTCGACACGAGGGGAGAGATCCTGGAAGGGAAGGAACGCGCGCTGGAGGCAGACCAAGCCGCGCTCGATGCCAAGATCGGGAAGCTACAAGCCGAGGTCGACCGACTTCGCGTCCGTCTCACGGATACGGAGAAATCTGGAGGCCCGACGACCGCCGCGATGGACGAGTGGAGGAAAGATGTCGAGAACCGCGTGAAAATCATCCAGAAGAAGGCGATGGACCTGTTGGACCGCGAGGAAAAGCTCCGGAAGAAGGAGGAGGAGCTTCGCGCGCTCGCGAGCCAACTCGGTGTGAACCCGTGACGGAAGTCGGAGACGACCCGGACGCGATATCGATTGCGCGGGGCGTCAGCGCGTGGCCTTGCGGATCGCCTGGTCGAAATCCTCGATCAGATCGTTGGTATCCTCGAGGCCCACACTCACCCGCACGAGCCCTTCGGTAATCCCGCTCGTCGCTCGCTCCGACTCCGTCAGGGGACCGTGGGTCATGGAGGCGGGGTGCTGGACGAGAGTTTCCGTCCCGCCGAGGCTTACGGCCAATGTCGCCACCTTCACCGATTCGACGAACCGCCGGCCCGCGCGATGGCCTCCCTTCAGCTCGAAACTCAGCATCGCGCCGAAGCCGGACATCTGTCTGCGCGCGAGGGCGTGTTGCGGGAACGATTTAAGGCCGGGATAGTGGACCGCACGCACGGCCCGATGATTTTCCAGCGACTCGGCGAGCGCCTGGGCACTCGCGCCTTGGGCTTGCATGCGGATCGGGAGCGTCTTCAGCCCGCGTCGAACCAAGAACCCCTCGAACGGGCCGAGCGCAGGTCCCAACATCTTGTAAGCAAACCAGATGCGGTCGAACAGGCGAGGGCTCGCCGTGACGACGGCACCCGCCACGACATCGCTGTGTCCACCCAGGTACTTCGTCGCGCTGTGGAGGACCGCGTCGACCCCGAGCTCGATAGGACGTTGATTGATCGGCGATGCAAACGTGTTGTCCGCGAGGGTCGTGGCACGGACGGATCTTGCGGCGTCGACGGCCTCTCGGATGTCAGTAATCATCATCGTCGGGTTTGCCGGGGTCTCGATGTAGACCAACCGGGTGTCGCTCCGGACCGCCTCTTTCCAAGACCCCGCCTTCCGAGGGTCGACGAAACTCGTCGAGACGCCGAACCGAGGCAGGAGCCGTGTGAAGATTTCCGTCGTCGCGGCATAGAGGCTCGCTCCCGCAACGACGTGATCGCCGGAGTCCACGCAGGCCAGAATCGACGACGCGATCGCGCCCATCCCCGATCCGGTCGCGAGGGCACGGGCGCCACTCTCGAGGTCGGCGAGAGCCTCTTCCAGTTCGCGCAGGGTCGGATTGCCCCAGCGAGTGTAGTATGCCTCCGGCGCGGTGGCCGTCGCAAACTCGGCGCCTTGGCGTGCGGATTCCAGAGCCCACGTCGAACTCGCGTAAATCGGCGTGACGATCGGACCCCGCCTTTTCCCGCGGCGGCCGTGGACCGCACGTGTCCGAGGTCCGAGGTGCTTTGCCACGAGCCGGGCACGGTGGGTTCGCCGAAATAGATTTCGAAGCCCTGAGAATACGAGAGGCCGACGAGGCCGAAGCGACGCGCACATCGCGTGATCGAAGTTAAACCGGAAAGGTCAAAAAGGGGGGGTGTATAACAACCCTCCGCCCGGTCGTTGTCTCACGGCCGGGCGACTCCGCCTAGGGAGGCCACCAGATGTCGCGTGAAGTGGATTTCGCCGCGAAACCGATCGACCCCGACTTCATGAACAAGCCGGACGAATACCCCGAGACCGGGACCCACTTCGACCACAAGGTCTATGCCGAGGGCATCGCGCGGCCCGATGCGAACGGAACCCCGTATCCCACGAAACTCGGGATCCACGGTCTCCACGTGGCCGTCGACTTCGATGGCTGCGTCGCCGACGGCGTCTGCATGGACGTCTGTCCCGTCGACGTCTTCGAGTGGCTTCTCGCCCCCGGCAAGAAAGGCACGGGGAACGACAAGATCATCGAGAAAGGCGGCGACGAGTGGGACAAGTATCGGTGTGACAAGTCCGACATGATCCGCGAGTCGGACTGCATCGACTGCATGGCGTGCGAGACGGCCTGCCCGACGAAGGTCATCAAGATCAACCCATGACCGGGACCCGCATGTCGGGGCAAAATCGACCACAATCGGGTGCCAGTTCACTCGAGGTCGGCTTGAGGTTGGGTCTTCCGCCCTAGAAGGGTGCGCCATGCCCGCCGAAGAGGCTCCGAGGCGGCAGTGATTTTCCCCGACCGGATTCCAAGATAGACTAGGGCAACCACAATCCAGTAGGCGACGTAGGCCGAGCTTTCCAGAAGAGTCGGCGCCGCACTGTAGCCTACGATGCCGCGCAAGAGATAACCGGCAACATTCGACGCGTCGTCGGGAAAGGAACTCGTCAAGTTGTAGAGCGTCGCCGAGCCGAGGCTCCAATGGAACGCTTCTTGCAGTTCATGCACCGCGTGGGCGAAGAGGCCGGCCGCGATGACGACAAGAAAAACGCTCGTAACCTGAAAGAAACGCTTCAGATTAATCCGCCAGGACACGCGAATAAGGCCGACGCCGATAATCCCAGCCACGAGAAGCCCCAGGGCGACACCGATGATCGCTTCGAACGGCGAAGTCAGCCTCCCTGCGCCGAACACGAACAGCGCGGTCTCGACTCCCTCCCGCAAGATCACGACGAAGGACAACAGCACGAGACCGAACGCCTGCTGCCCGCGAAGCACCGCATCGATTCGCTGCTGGACGTGGACTTTGATGCTCCGGGAAGCTTTCATCATCCAGAGGACCATTGAGGTCAGCACCGCGACCGCAACGAGCATCGCGACGCCTTCAAAGACCTGCTCCCCGAACCCCTCGAACTCGATCGTCATGAGCACCAGGACGGCGGCAACGCCGGCACTGACCCCCATCGCACCCGCGGTCCCGAAGTAGACGTAGCGTTTCAACGAGCCGCGCTCGATTTTCACCAGGTATCCGAGGATGATGCCGAGGATTAAGGCGGCTTCGATGCCCTCCCGAAGTCCGATGATCAGGTTCGGGATGATCCCAACGGCGGCCACGTGTCACGTCTCCGAATCCCGATCGACACAGCGCGGTATCGCTTCGATAACGGCGTAATATTTGAGCTTTCGGTCAATGGAATCCGGAGACGGAAAAAAAGCCAACGAAACGCGCGATTCGTTCCGCCGGGACGCCCTAGGCCCCTTCGTTCATCGATCCGCTGCGGTATCCGAGGAGATCGATGGTGACGTGAAGGAATCCGGCCTCGCGGAGCGCGCGGGCAACCTTTTCGGCGATCTCGGGGGCGACGATCCGCGGGATGTCCGCCCTCGGCACCTCGATCCGCGCAAGCCCATAGTGGGCGCGCACTCGCACGACCCGAAAGCCCAATGCCCGGATCGCTCCCTCTGCCGCCTCGACACGCTGCAGCTTTTCCACGGTGATCACCTCGCCGTATGCGATTCGGGAGGACAGACAGGCGTTGCTCGGCTTGTCGAAGAAACTGAGGTCCAGCTCCCGAGCCAAGCCTCGCACATCAGACTTCGTGAAGCCGAATTCGACCAGCGGATGCCAGAAACCGGCTTCGTTCATCGCTTGGATTCCGGGGCGGTGGTCCCCCAGGTCCGAGACGTTCACGCCGTCCGCGATTGCGTGGAACCCGAGTTCGGCCGCAAGGGTCTTCAAGGCCGCGCCGAGCTCCTGGCGACAGAAGTAGCACCGGTTCGTCGGGTTGGCGACGTACTGAGCGTTGGCGAGCTCCGAGACGCGGACGGTTTCGATGCGAATTCCAATCTCCGCGGCTTCTGAGACCGCCTCTGCGAGTTCCCAGCGGGCGAGAGATTCCGCGTCCGCCAAGACGGCGAGCGCGTCGTCCCCGAGCGCATCGTGCGCCACGCGGGCGACAAGGCCGCTGTCGACCCCTCCGGAGAACGCGACGAGTATCCGGCTGCGGGCGCGCATCGCGACGACCATGCGATCGTACGCATCCCGCAGGTCGAACGAGCGATTCGCGGTCTCCATCGTCTGTATCGAATGCGGGATCGGGGATAAAGCCATCGCGGGACAAAGCGTAATGGCCGCCGCGGAGATGACTGCAGCGTGCGCCCCGCGTTCCTCGAATGCACCGCCTGCTCGAAGCATCATCCCGTCCAGTTGCTCAACACGTGCGACTGCGGTTCCCCCCTGTTCGCCCGTTATGAATGGAAGGACGTCCGGACCCAGGACCTGCTACCGAGGAAAGACCTCTGGCGATACGCGCCGCTCCTCCCTCTAGAACCGGCGGAGATCCGATCGCGTGGCGAGGGAGGAACGCCCCTCCATCGACTCGAGCGCATCGGCTCCGGAGGCCGCGTCGCGCGCCTGAAGGTCGACGCCCTGTACGTCAAGGACGAGGGCCTCAACCCGACCCGGACGTTCAAGGCGCGCGGAATGGCGGTCGCCGTCCCGATGGCGTGTGCGCTGGGAGCCACGACCCTTGCCGTCCCGACCGCCGGGAATGCAGGGGCCGCGTTGGCGGCGTATGCCGCGACCTATGGAGCGCGCGCAATCATCCTCATGGCGAGCGACGGTCCCGCGCATCAAGCCCGCGACGCCCGTACATACGGAGCGGAGGTCCTCCGGGTCGACGAGAACATCACGGACGCCGCGCGGATCGTGAACGAGCTCTCGAGCACGACGGAGCTGTTCAGCGTCGCGACGTTGCGCGAACCGTACCGCGTCGAGGGGAAGAAGACGATGCTCTTGGAAATCTGGGAGGCGCTGGGTGGCATGCCGGACTGGATTCTCTTCCCGACGGGAGGCGGGACCGGAATCGTAGGGATGTGGAAGGCCCTTCACGAACTCCGCGAACTCGGTTGGTACGACGACACGTGGCCGCGCTTCGGGGTCGTCCAAGCCGAGGGATGCGCGCCGCTGGTGAGGGCTTGGAAGGCGGGCCGGGAGGCCGCGGAGCCGTGGCCCAAACCTCGGACGGAGGCGGCCGGGCTTCGCGTCCCCGCGACCCTCGCCGACCGAATCGTGCTCCGGGCGATCCGCGAGACCCGCGGTGCGGCCGTGGCGGTCACAGACGAGGCGATGAAGCTCGCGGCATTGAACCTCGCCGTCCTCGAAGGGATCAGCGCGTGCCTGGAGGGCGCGGCCACCCTTGCCGGCCTCCGGCGCTTCTATGACGAAGGCACGATCACCCCGGAGGACCGTGTCGTCTTGGTGAACACCGGAGCATCGGATGGCAACGCCGTCCCTCCGATGGAACTCCCCGAGGTGCGAACGGCGGAACAGGTCCGGGCGTACCTCGGGCTCACGTCACGTGCTTCTTGACTTCTTCGAGGATTCGCTGGTGATCCGGCGGGACTTTCGGATCTTCTGTGACCCACTTGTACCGGATGACCCCGTCGGCATCCAGCACGAAGACGGATCGCTTCGTCACCCCGTGGAGGCCGAACCCGCCGAAGCGCTCGTAGAGCACCCCGTACGCGGTGCTGACCGTCTTGTTCCAATCGCTCAGCAACGGATAGTTGAGGCGGTTCTGTTCCTTGAAGACGCGATGGCTGTGGTGGCTGTCCGTGCTGATCCCGAACACCTTCGCACCCCACTTCTGAAGGTCTCCCATCGAGTCGCGCATCGCGCAGAGCTGGCCTTGGCACACATTCGTGAAGTCCCAGACGTAGAACGACAAGATCACGGGGCCACTGCCGAGTTCCTTCGAGAGGGTGACCGGCTTTCCTTCGTCACTCAGTACCGTGAAATCTGGGGCTTGCTGGCCGACCTCCACCATCTGGGGACCGGCGCCGCCGAGAGACACGCGGGGGATAACCCTTTCGCTTCGACACTCCGCGAAGCGGCGTTGGCGGCGGAACGGAATGTATATCTAACGGATGGAACCAATTCAGGGCCTCGCCTGTCCACAGGAATTGCTGAACCAGACCAAACGCATCAATTGGGGGATTAGGGGTAGGGGGAAGGAATGGCGAAGTACGTGCTCGCCGCGGACTACACACTGATGACGGACTACCGCAACGTCCCTCTGGCCACGTTCTTCAGCTGCATTCCCACGGACTACTGGCAGTCCCGCCTCGTGTTCCGGATCCTGGCGGACCAGCCGAAGCTCGACGCGCAGGGCCGACCCATCCGCGTGCCGTACGGTCTCCGAAAAGTGGAAGCCTCCCTCGTCCGGGCGTTCGGGCGCGATGATGTCGTCATCGCCGACCCTCGGGACGTTAACCGCTACATCGATGACGAGACAGAGGTCGTCGGACTGCATTCGATGGATCCGCTCGGCCTGGGTCCCGTGAGCATGTCCTTCACGATGGGCGGGGTCCTCACGCCGTACACGAAGGCGATGTTCCTCGAGCTCGTCAAGCGCGTGCAGCGGCCGAACCGGAAGTACAAGGTCGTCCTCGGAGGGCCCGGCGCCTGGCACTTCGATTATCGACAGGAGATGCAAGAATCCCTCGGGATCGACCACATCGTCCACGGCGAGGTCGACCATTTAGTCCCGGAGATTTTCGATCGCATCGTCCACGATTCGGCTCCCCCGGTCATGCGCTTCACGAACGCGACGGCCCCAACGGTCGACCAAATCCCGAAAATCCTGGGCCCGACGATGCACGCGATGAACGAGGTCATGCGAGGATGCGGCCGCGGCTGCGAGTTCTGCGAAGTCACCTTGCGCCGGCCCCGGTACTTCCCGTTCGACTACATTGGTGACGAGATCGCGGTGAACACGAAGGTCGGGCAATCGTCGATCCAGCTCCACTCGGACGATATCTTCCTGTACAACCTCGAGAACTGGAAGACGATGGAGCCGAACGAGGATGCGGTGAAGGACCTCTTCCGCTTCGTCATGGCTCAGCCCGGCGTCTCCCATTGCTATCCGACGCACGGGACGGTCAGCGCGGCGGTCACGAACCCCGGGCTCATCCGGGACATCTCGGAAATCGTCCACGCCGGCCCGGACAAATGGGTCGGCATCCAGAGCGGAATCGAGACGGGGAGCCCCGCGCTCTCCCGTGCGGTGCTGCACCGGAAGGCCGCTCCGTTCACGGCCGAAGAGTGGCCGGACCTCGTCGTGGAAGGCACCCAGATCCTGAACCGCAACTACTGGTATCCCGCATTCACGATCATCCTCGGTCTGCCGGGGGAGACTCCGGAGGATGCGTGGATGACGGTGGACCTCCTCGACCGGATGGAGCAGATTCCGAACAGCCACTTCATCACGGCGCCCCTCACGTTCGTGCCGATCGGCGTGTTGCGGGGCGAGGAGTTCTACAACATCGACGAGATGATCGACGAGTCGCGCTTCAACGTGGCCTACCGCGCATGGCGCCACGTGCTCCTGGAGATCGACCAGGACCTCTGGCAGCTCACTCGCCTCCCGCCCCCGACGAGAGCCCTCGTGGTCGCCACGGGACGAATCGGCGGCCGATACATCCTCGGAATCATGCACCGGTATGCGAGGAGAATGGGCTTCCGAATCCGAGCGCCGGCGAAGACGCGCCGTCAGGCGGAGGGCCACACGCTCAGCTTCCCGGCCGCGTGAGGCCAGATTCCGCATTCAACTTCCGTTCGCGACCCAGGCCCGGTATTGCTTCGCCTTCGCCTCGGCGCCTTCCTCTCCCATGATCGACGGCAGAGTCCGCTCTCGCAAAAGATCGACGATCTTCTCGAGATCGGCCTCCGTCAGACTGGTCAGATCCGCCCGCACGTCACGAACCCGCTTGCGCAGCATCGCGAGCGCCATGTCTCCCCAGATGGCCCGCATGTCGGCCTCGATGAGCTCGTATGCCGCCTTCACACCCACGGTCTCACGCTTCGGCCGGCATCTGATGGGCGCTGAGCCACGCACTGTATCCGATGTAGAACAAGACGACGAGCGCGAGGACGAGGAACGCGTCGGGCAGGATCGTGTCGCCGAGGAGGATCCGGAACCCCGCGCTCAGGCTCAGCGCAATCCCGACGGCGGCGAGGCCGATGCTCAGGCGATACAAGAGCCCGCCTCGCATCATCCGGACGCCCCGGTGTGCGACGAGGAATCCACCCAGGACGCCGCACGAGATGCTCAGGACGAGTACGATGAATTGCTCCGCGGAGACTGCCATCGAATCGACCGTCCGTTCATGGCGGACCAATGCGCCTTAAGTCTACGCCCTCTAGATTCATGGGTGAGAATAATTCAGCCCTCGAGACGAGCGGTGACGGACTGGCCTCCGACCTGGACGAAATCGATCGACCGATAGAGACCGATGGCGGGGTCGTTGCCCAGCGTGACGTAGAGCGCGAGTCGCGGCTCATCGCGACCCGCGAGCCGCCCCATCGCGGTTTCGAGCAACGCTCGCCCAAGCCCGCGGCCGCGGCGGTCCTTGGCGACGCCGAGCTCGGCGACGAGCGGCATGCCCATCCAATGCGTGATCAGAATCGCCCCCACGATCCGATCGCCCTCCAGGGCGACGTGGGACGCGTCCGGCATGAACTGACCGGAATCGCCTTTGAAGAGCCCGGCCACGTAGCCGCGCCACTCCTCCTCGGGCCCGGTGTGGATGCCAAATTGCTGCTCCATGTGTCCCTCGTACACGTCCATGAGGAACTTCGTGAGGCCGAGGACTTCGTCTTCCTCTGGCGGTTGCAACTTCACATTGATGGGCGCGGGGATCCGCTTGGTCGGTGCTTCCATCCGCATCCGTGCAAACACGCGCCGAAAGCCGAGCGACTCGAATGCGGATTCGTAGATGTCCTCGAAGTGCGCAATAATTGAGCTCGCGCCACCGGCCCGAAGCAGGTCCATCGACCTCAGAAGCGCCGAGGCAGCCTCCTCGCGAGATGCTGGGTCCATCGAGAACCCCGAAATCTCGGCAGGGCCCAACCGGACCGTGCCAACGATCCGGCCCTCTTTCTTGACCGAGAAATGGGACCGCTGTTCCTCCGGAGGGAGCGCGAGATAGCGATCGAGGTGGATCTGGAGGTCGCTCGTCGGAAGATCCGTGCGGCCGGAGACGAAAGTCCGCCAGTAGGCGTGGGCCTCCGTCGTCTGCAAGGGCTCCAAGCTCACCGGCACACCGCCCGCGAGGGATTCGCGAGACATCAAGGTTCGCGCCGCGGAGATTTTATCCGGGAGGAGGCCCTTCGACGCGATGCATGGATTTCGCGCTCACGGAGACCCAAGAGATCACCCGCAAGACGGTCCGCGATTTCGCGGAGCAAGAGATCATCCCACAATCTGCCTCGTTCGACGAAAGCCAGGAATTCCCGCACACGTGGGCCAAGAAGATGGGTGAACTCGGGCTCTTGGGCGTCTTCGTCCCGGAGAAGTATGGCGGCGCGGGACTCGACACCGTGTGCTACGCGATTACGATCGAGGAACTTTCTCGTGGCGATGCGAGCGCTGGTGTGATCGCGGCCGTGTGCAATGGCCTGGTCTGTGAACCGCTCCTCCACTATGGGACGGAGGAGCAGAAGCGAAAGTTTCTCGAGCCTGTGGCTCGAGGGGAATGGCTGGGCGCGTACGCTCTCACGGAACCCGGCAGCGGGTCCGACGCGGCCGCGATGCGGGCCACCGCGACCCTCGAGCGGGACGAGTGGGTCTTGCGGGGCACGAAGACGTTCGCGACGAACGCGTCCGTCGCCCGGATTGTCGTCGTATACGCCCGGACGGGTCCGAAGAAACACGAAATCTCCGCGTTCGTCGTACCGACCGACGCGAAAGGCTTCTCCGTCCTAAAGAAGGAGAACAAGATGGGAATTCGCGCGAGCGACACGGTCACACTCGGCTTCGATGGCTGTCGGATTCCCAGAGACAATCTGTTGGGAGAGCTGCACAAGGGCTTCACAATCGCAATGGCAACTCTCGATGGTGGCCGGATCGGCATTGCGGCGCAGGCCCTCGGAATCGCCCAGCGGGCCCTCGAGGAATCCACGAAGTACGCGAAGGAACGACAGGCGTTCGGCCAGAAGATTGCGGACTTCCAAGCGATTCAGTGGAAGCTCGCGGACATGGCAACCGAGATCGACGCAGCCCGCCTCCTAACCTATCGCGCCGCGCGCCTGGAGGATCTTGGACAGCGGCACACCTACGAATCCAGCGTCGCGAAACTCTTCGCGTCGGAGGCGGCCCATCGAGCCGTCGACGCCGCGGTTCAAATCCACGGCGGGTACGGATTCGTCAAAGATTACGTCGTGGAGAAGCTGTATCGAGACCAACGCGTCACGGAGATCTATGAAGGGACGTCAGAGATCCAGCGACTCGTCATTGCGCGTGCGGTTCTCGGGAAGTGAGCACGGAAAGGCCCACGCCCGTTGGTATCGGATCATCGCAGAACACTACGATCGATTGTACGACCCGCGGCGCGTCACTCGAGCATCTGCCTTTCTGCGATATCTGTTCCACCGCCATGCGATCGGTCGAGATGTCCTCGACGTCGCCTGCGGGACTTTCGCCATCGACCTTCCCCTGGTAAAGCGGGGTTACCAGGTCGTGGGCCGGGACCGATCGGAGGCGATGATCCGCGTCGCCCGGAGAAACCTTCAGACTGCGGGTGTCACCGCCGACGTGGACCGGGCGGAAATGCAATCGCTTCACCTGGGCCGCCGGTTTGACGCGCTTCTTTGCCTCGGGACGGCGTTCAACTATCTTGCATCTTCCGCGGATGTGCACAAAGCCCTTCGGAACTTTCGCGACCACATTCGACCGAAAGGACTGCTCGTGCTTGACCTGACGAACTTCGACGCATGGATTCAACATCCCAACAACGTTCGAGCGGAGGTGGACTATCGATCCGTCGACGGTACGAAGATCGCGATTTTCGCGTTCAACGAGCAGGATGTCAGAAAAGGAATCCACCATGCGCGATTCTTGACCGTCGTCCAAAGGCGACACCGAACTGACATTGGCTTTGACGAAGCGCCTCTGCGCATTTGGAAGAAGGAGGAGCTTGCTCGGGCACTCCGCGCGGCGGGGTTCCGACCGCTCGAGTGGTGGGGCGACCTTCGGCTTGGGGCGAAGTATGAACGGTCCCAAAGCCCGCGGATCGTGTCCGTTTCCAGCTCGCGCTAGCATCCAATGCTGCAACGCGTCTGCGGGCCCCGTCTAGTTACGGAAGGGAGAACGCTTTATGGCGCGTCGTCCTTTTGCCGCGCTTGTGGCCACGCGCGTTCTATACATGGAAGAGCGGCGTGGACAGGACCCGGACCCTTGCTACGCGCGGGAGTTCGACGCTCGGATTCTGGAGCGCGGTCCTGATTTCGTCGTCCTCGACCAGACCCTGTTTTATGCGGAAGGAGGCGGACAGCCTGATGACACTGGGACTCTCCGATGGGAGGGTGGGGAGGCCCGCGTCCTTCGGGTCACGAAAGAGAAGGGCGTCGTCAAGCACCACGTCGATCGGATGCCGGCCGCGGAGGAGGTCCATGGCGCCGTCGAATGGGACCGACGGTACAAGCACATGCGGATGCACACGTCCCAACACCTCATGTCCGGGCTCGTATTCCGAACCTACGGGGCGAGGACCGTCGGCAACCAGATCCACATGGACTACAGCCGCGTAGACTTCCAACCCGCCAACTTTACGCCTGAGGATCTGAAGCGAATCGAGGACGATTGCAACCGAGTCATCGCTTCATCGCAGGACGTCCGAATCTTCGAGGAGGACCGCGTGGTCGTCCAGAATAAGATCGAAGATCGCGCCCTCTTGGATCTCATCCCACAATCCGTGCGCCGCCTGCGGATCATCGAAATCGGGAGTGCGGACTACTGCCCCTGCGGCGGCACTCATCTGAAGAACGTCTCCGAGATCGGGACGGTCCACATCCTCGAGAAGCGGTCGAAAGGGAAGGAAACGGACCGCATCGTGTACGAGCTCCTCGCTGGGTAAGCGGCCGGCACATTGGAACCGGGAGCGAGTGCTTATGGACTGCTAGCCCTTTGGTTGACGGGGCCATGAAGGCCGGGATCGTCGGGGTCGGAAAGGTCGGCGGCGCGGTTGCGTTCGCCCTCGCCCGAGAAGGCCCATGGGACGAACTCGTCCTCGTCGATGCGGTGGCGGACCTCGCGTGGGCTCAGGTCGAGGACATCCGCCACGGCTTGCGCGTGTCCACCCAGCCCACCATCCGCGTGGGCAAAATCGAGGACCTCGCGGATTGCGATGTCGTCGTCTTGTCGGCCGGACAAGGGCGAAAACCTGAGATGACCCGGCTCGACCTATTGCATGCGAACGCCGGCCTGGTCGCGAAACTGAGCGAAGACATCGCCCGTGCGGCGCGGCGGGCGAGCCTCGTCGTGTTGACGAACCCGATGGACGTCATGACGACGATCGCGTGGCAGTCGACCGGATGGCCGCGGACTCGCGTGCTGGGCTCCGGCACCCTTCTGGATTCGCAGAGGTTCCGGATGATCCTCGCGGACCACCTGAACGTCCCTTCTGTCAAAGTCTCCGCGACGGTTCTGGGCGAGCACGGCGAGCAAGTCGTGCCCGTGTTCAGCCGCGCCAAGGTAAGCGGGCGGCGCCCGACGCTCTCGGCGAAGGACAAGGAAGAGATCACTCGACGGCTCCGCGACGTGAGCACGCGCATCATCGCGGCGAAGGGCGGCACGGCGTTCGGCCCAGCAGGTGCGACGGTGGAGCTCGTGATGGCGTTGATCGGCTCACGGCCCCGGGTCGTGCCTTGCTCCGTCGTCCTCGAGGGAGAATACGGGGTCCACGGCGTCGCGATCGGCGTCCCCGCGGTCCTGGGCACGGGACGCGTCCTCGCCTTGGAAGAATGGCCCCTCGCCAACGACGAGCAAACCGCGTTCGAAGAGGCGGCCCGCGATCTGAAGGCTTTCGCCGACGACGCCTCGGTCCTTCTGAAGGGCAACCCGGGACCATCCCCATGAGAGGAGGATAGGGCAGCCGTCACGCGTCGACAGCCTTCGTCCCGTCCCAGATTTTCCGCTTCCCTTTCTCCGCGGCGGGGATGAGGAGGTCACGTTTCGATTTCGTGGGGATGATGAAGTACTCCTCCGTCTTCCCAGACTCGGAAAAGAGGACGAGCTTCACCTTGCCACCCTCCATGGGTTGACCTGTCTCCGGGTTCAGGTAGTTATATCGAACATAGCGCCCTCGGTCGATGAGGGATCGGACCTCGATCTCGCCTTTCTTGGTGCGTGTGAGGACCTCTTCCGGGAACGTCGTCATGGTCTTCGCGGGGGCAACGGGGGACGGTCCAAAGAACGTAGCGGCGAGCTCCCACGCCCGAAGGACCGTCGTTTCGCGGAATGATTTTCAGCCAATCCACGGCTAAGTGATTCTCACCGGCTGAAGGTCGTGTGGGAACTCTTATGGAACCACGCCCACCCTCGGGACCGAAACCATGTCCCACAGCTACGAGACGGGAAGAGGAGCCATGGCCGAAATCGGCGCGAAGCAGCCTCACGAGCTGCTCCTCATGCTGGGCGGCCTCTTGGCCCTGCTCCTGACCCTCGCGACTTATGGGATCCAGTGGCTGACGACGGGAATCCCGCAGAACCAGTATGCCACCGTGACGACGGCCGTCATCATCAACGTCGTCCTCGGTGGGGCCCTGTGGGCCTCCTCGGCGATTACGCGGAAGAACCTGATGAACGGAGCCATCGTGGCGGGCGTGATCAGCATCATCCTGATCTATTTCGGCGGTCGGCCCGGCCAGATCGGCGGCATCGTCGGGATCCTCGGCGCAATCCTCGCGGCGGCGAAGCCGTACCTCCCCTGGTCCCAACGTGACTAGGCCGGCATTCTCGGCCTAGCCCTGCGAAGCTCCGCCAGCGGAGCCCTTTCCCCTTTTTTGATCTCTATTCCTCTCCGGTACATTTGGCATCGAGATCCGTCGCCACACGCCCCAGACTGACTCGAACCCCCTCGAGGAACGCTCGAAACAGTCCGAAGTGCAAGGGTGCGCGGCCTCGTTCTGCTGGCTGATTCTCACCGACTGTCAACAGGGTCGGAACCCATATACTTCGGATGGCGCGTGGGTCGCCGAAACCATGACCCAGAGCTACGACACGGGAAAGCAAGCGATGGTCGAACTCGGCGCGAAGCAGCCTCACGAGCTGCTCCTCATGCTGGGCGGCATCCTGGCGGTCCTCCTGTCGGTGGCAATCTATGGGATCCAGGCGGCAAACCAAGGAATTCCGCCGAGCCAGTATGGCACCGTCACGACGACGATTGTAATCAACGTCGTTCTCGGTGGAGCTCTGTGGGCGTCCGCGGCGATTACGCGGAAGAACCTGATGAATGGCGCCATCGTGGCGGGCGTGATCAGCATCATCCTGATCTATTTCGGAGGCCAGCCCGGCACGATTGGCGGCGTCGTCGGGATTCTCGGAGCAATTCTCGCCGCAGCGAAGCCGTACCTCCCCTGGTCCCGTCGCGAGTAGGCCACCGGAAATCGTCCCGTTCACGCCGCGCCACGCGCGGCGCATCCACCTTCGGTTAGCCGCAACGAGGGACGACTCGAACGTTTCCACCCGGGACGCGCCTGTTCGCCGACCGCGACTGGCCGCGCAGACTCATCGCTCGAACAGAGTCTCGCCTGCACACACGATCTTGTCGATCTTGTAGTATGGGAGACGGATTGTGCCCTTGATGAAATAGCGACGCCCGAGCTCCTGGATCTCCGATCCTCGGATCAACTGAAATCCTTCGGGCCGCGTTCGATCCCGATAGAAGATGGCCGCCTCCGAGAGGCGGTTCGGTTCGCGCCACCGCAATCCGTTCAGCACCTCGCGGGCGGTGCGTCTCATCGTAGGAGCCATCGTGCGCGGAGGGCATCGTATTCGCGGCACAAAGACCATATCGCCCCGACCGGTTGCGAGGACCGTGGACTACCCGCCCCGCGTCCGGGCCGTCCTGGATCATGCGAAAGCTACCCATGGCGACACGGTCCTCGTTCATGCGAAGGGCGAACGCTACGAGGGTACGCTCATGCCGCACCACGGCTTCAGCGGCGAGGACATCCTCACGCTGAAGCTCCCAAGCGGGTATAATGTCGGGATCGCCGTCGGGGACGTCGAGTCCGTTGAGGTGACGGCCAAACCGCCGGTGACCCGACCAGAACGCCACCTCCCTCCCCCGACTGAAGACAAGCCCACCATCGCGGTGCTCGGCACGGGCGGGACCATCGCGTCGTACGTCGACTACCGCACCGGCGCCGTCCATCCCGCCGTCACCGCAGAGGAGCTCGTCTTCAGCGTCCCGGAACTTCTGGACGTCTGCAACATCCGTGCCCGGGTGATTTACAGCATCTACAGCGAGAACCTGAAGCCGGAGAACTGGCAGCGTCTCGCGCGGGAAGCCGCAAAGGAGTTCGAATCCGGGGCTGCCGGCGTGGTCATCCCGCACGGCACCGACACATTGCACTTCACGACCGCGGCGCTTTCCTTCATGCTGCGCGACCTCACGGCCCCCGTCGTCGTGGTCGGTGCGCAACGGTCGAGCGACCGGCCCTCCTCCGACGCCGCGATGAACCTCCTCAGCGCCGCTCGTGTAGCGACCGCGGACCTCGGCGAAGTCGTCGCGGTCATGCATGGAGAGACGAGCGACTCGTTCGGCGTGATTCACCGGGGCACGAAGGTTCGCAAGATGCACTCGTCGCGCCGCGATGCGTTCCGCTCCTTGAACGCCACGCCACTTGGCCGCGTTCATCCGGACGGCCGGGTCGAACTCACGGAGCGCGTCCTCCCGCGCAGCAAAGGGCCGACGAAAGTGGACGACGCCCTCGACCTGAAGGTCGCACTCGTCTACTTCTACCCCGGCCAGCGAACGTCCGAACTCGAGGCGACCCTCGCCGGGCTCCACGGCGCCGTGATCGCGGGGACCGGACTGGGCCACGTCTCGCATGATTTGATCCCGATCCTGCACGGGGCGGTCCGAGACGGCGTGGCGGTGGTGATGGCGACCCAGACGCTCCAAGGCCGCGTGAACATGCGGGTGTACGACACGGGCCGCGATTTGATGAAGGCCGGGGTCATCAGCGCGGAAGACATGACGCCGGAGACGGCCTACGTGAAGCTCATGTGGGTCCTCGGTCACACCCGCGAACCGCCCGAGGTCGCTCGCGCGATGGCGACGAACGTCGCGGGGGAAATCAATCCGAGGATCGGCCTCGACGAGTTTGCGGAGTGAGTGCGGCCGAACCGGGCTCGTTAAGCTTATCCTGCCCATGAGGTTGGGCGACTCGGATGAAGATCGATCAGGTCGGGGAGGTCGGCGTCGTCCTGACTGAAGCGAACGAGCCCGTCCTCCACGGAGGCGACCAAATCATCGGGTACCGCTCGCTCAAGTACGTCATCTTCAAGCCCGTGGCCCTCGCAAAGAAGACGCTCGTCGAGCAACGCGAAGGATGGGTGTGGCAGACCCGCCGACGAGTCCTCCTCCTCGACATGGAATGGCTCGACCTCCCCGGCGGCAAGAAAGGAAAACGCTACCACGAGATTCCGCTCGAGGAGACAATCGACGTGGTTCCGAAGCGCAGGCGGGTGCTCCTCGTCACGGAAGACAAGGAACATGGCAAGGTCGTCTTCGAGTTCCGACCCTTCGGTGCGGCGTCCCGATTGCTCGCGTGGCTCAAGAAGGAGAAAGAGCACCGCCGGAAGCGGGAGGAAGGGACGCTTCGGTCCCCGTACCGCGAGGAGGATCGGGATTCGGGTCGCTAACGGCCGCCTGTCCGTGGGGGTGGTTGCAGCCCCTGGGCTTGCTGCGCCTGTCCCGTTGGCGGGGATTGCATCCGGGCCACCTGTTGCATCTGGTACGCCTGTTGCATTTGTTCCGCCCGTTGCTCCGCTTCCCGTCGTGCCCGCTGCCGTCGCTTCATCCGCCGCGTGTAGAGGAGGGAGCCGATGAAGGCCAATCCCAGGATAAACAAACCACCCGCCTGGGCCGGTGCGTTCCCCTGGTAAAAGACTCCGAGGAAGAGGAGGACCAAAATCCAAAAGACGATGTACCCGACGATCCGCCGCTTCGCGAAGTCGAAGAACCGACCCATCGACATTGCCCGTTGCACCCGGGGGCCAAGAAGCCACCGGTCTCAGTCGCGTCCGTGCGACTATCCCAAAGGTACATCGCCCGCGGTCGCGTTGGAAGAGACGATTGCTCATGTCCGCCCTCGACGAGTACGAACGCGTCTGGGACATGTTCCTGGAGACGCATCGTCAGACGCACGGGGAGAACCACGTGCCGACCCGAGACTTCAATTGCTGCGGCGAATACGCCGTCTTCATGGCCCTCCGCGCGGTTTCGTCGCTGAAGCCGGATTACCCGGAGCGGCTCCTCCTCCGGATGGCCGCGATGCCCGAACTGGACCGCGAGTTCTACGTGAAAAACCTCCTGTCGACGGATGGCGAGCCGGAGCCTTCGGACCCCGAGCCCCTTCGTGAATACCGCGCGAGCCGGCGGTATCACATCTTGTGGTCCGAGCTGAAGGAGTCGGCGGCAAGAATCGCGGAGCTCGAGCAAGAACTCGAACGAGCGGAGACTCGAAACGCAGAACTGGAGGAGACCCTCCAGAAAGCCGGCGTCCCGGTCCCGTCCGCGGGGAAGGCTTAATCCCGACGCCTGGACTTCCTGAGCCGATGGACTACCGAGCGCTCGGCCTGAAGGTCGGGCTCGAGATTCACCAGCAGCTCGCGACGCGGAAGTTGTTCTGCGAATGCGAATCCGTCCTCGTCGATGAACCGGGAGGCATTCGATTCCGTCGCCGGTTGCGGCCGACACAGTCCGAGATGGGCGAGATCGACGCGGCCGCGCTCGAGGAAGCGAAACGCCGCCTCACGTTCGTATACGAAGCCACCCCGAATTCCTGCCTCGTCGAGGCGGACGAGGAGCCGCCGCACCCGCCGAACCCCGAAGCCCTGGACATCGCGCTCGAGATCGCCCTTCTGCTGGATGCGGACCCCGTCAACGAAGTGGACTTCATGCGCAAGATCGTGATCGACGGATCGAACACAGCGGGGTTCCAGCGGTCCGGGCTCGTGGCCCTCGACGGGCGCCTCGAGGTCAATGGAAAGCGAATCGGTGTGCCCACGATCCTCCTCGAGGAAGACGCCGCGCGCAAGCTCGGGGAAGCGGGGGCCGAGGTCGTCTACCGACTCGACCGGCTCGGCATCCCGCTCGTGGAAATCGCAACGACACCAGACATTGAGACCCCGGAAGAGGCGCGGGAGGTCGCCCTCGCGTTCGGATCCCTGCTCCGGGCGACGCGGAAGGTGAAGAGAGGGATCGGGACCATTCGCGAGGACGTCAACGTCTCCATCGAAGGCGGCGCGCGGATTGAGATCAAAGGGGTGCAAGAGCTCCGCCTGATCGCGACGTTCGTCGACAAAGAAGTCGAGCGGCAGGTGATGCTCCTCGATGTCGCGGCGGAACTGAAGAGACGCAACGCCACGTCTGTGCCCATCGAACTCCGCGATCTGACCTCTCTGTTCCGCGAGACGGGATCGAAAGTCGTGCAGACCGCACTGAAGAAGGGCGGTGTCGTCCTCGGATGGGCGCTCCCCGGCTTCGCGGGGGTGTTGAAGGGAAAGCTCGGTCCGGAACTGGCGGCCCACGCACGCGTCGCAGGCGTGGCGGGAATCTTCCATTCCGACGAGCTGCCCGGATACGGAATCACTCCGTCAGAACTCGACGCCGTTCGCAAGTCGTTAGGGCTCGGCGTATCCGATGCATGCGTCCTCGTCGCGGAGGAGGAATCAAAGGCCCGGGCCGCGTTCGACGAGATGGGGCCGCGGGCGATCGCCGCCCTCCGAGGCGTTCCCCCGGAGACCCGGGAACCGCGGCCCGACGGGACCACGGAGTACAGCCGCCCGCTCCCCGGAAAGGCCCGCATGTATCCGGAGACGGACGTGCCGCCAATCCGCGTTACCGCGGAACGCCTTCGGCGGATCCGCGAGCACCTCCCCGAGAAACCGGACGTCACGGTCGCGAGGCTCGCTCGGGAATACGGGATTCACGAGCAGCAGGCGCGTCAGCTCGTCCAGGAAGGGAGCGATGCCGCGTTCGAGATGATCGCGCACGAGTTCGGCGAGGCGAAGCTCGTCGCCTCGGTCCTCCTCTACACGTTCGGCGAGCTTCGAAGGGAAGGATTCGACGTCGATGGCATTCCCGTGGACCATTTGCGGGAACTCTTCTCGTTGATGAAGGCGGGACGTTTCGCGAAGGAAGCGTTGCCGGGGCTCGTCCGGGAGATGGCCCGCGCCCGCTCCCGCGCGTCGGAGGCAATTGCGATTCTCGGTGTGACGCAACTGAGCCGCCAGGATCTGGAGTCGATCGTCGACGAGGTGCTGCGAGCTTCACAGGATCTCATCGCCTCGCGCGGGGAAGCGGCCGAGAAAGCCCTCATGGGTGAGGTCATGAAGCGCGTGCGGGGCCGCGCCGATGGAAAGCTGGTGAGCCAACTCTTGCACGACCGCCTCGAGGCTCACCTCAAGAAAAAGCCGAAGGGAACGAAGAAAAAAAGGTAAAGTCTCCACAACAGGTCAGGCGCCGACAATCATCAGCGCTTGCCTTTCTTGGATTTCTTCGCGGTCTTTTTCGCTGCCATGGTGGGGTCTAACTCCTCCTCGGGGGCCAGGCCCCGGTTGATGTGATCCACGTGCATGTCTCGACTCTTAAACATGCGCCCGGTATTCCGCGGCGCCGCAAAGAACGCCACGTCCGAACTGTTAAGGCGATTCGAACGATGCCGTCGGGGGAAAAACGAATGAAGGCCTACATCTCGATCGACATGGAGGGAGTCTGTGGCATTGTCCGGGAAATCGAGACGGACCCGAAGAAGGGAGGCGATGCGTACCAGCAGAGTCGACACCTGATGACCCAGGAGGCAAACGCCGCGATCGAAGGATGCATCAAAGGGGGCGCGACGGAAGTGTTGATCGCAGATTCCCATTGGAATTTCGACAATTTGGTCCCCGAGGAGCTGCACGAGGCGGCGACCCTCCTGCGAGGAACGCCGCGGGGGTTGTCGATGATGCAAGGCCTCGATGCGTCATACGACGCCGCGTTGTTCGTCGGATACCACGCGAGGGCAGGCACGCCGCGGGCAATCCTCGATCACACCTACAGCGGGACGATCGCCGCCATACGAGTGAACGGCACGGAGGTCGGGGAGACCGGAATCAACGCGTATCCGGCGGGCCACCATGGAGTTCCGGTGGTCCTCGTCACGGGTGACCGGGCCGTGACCGCGGAGGCGAAGGCGCTCATCCCGAACGTCCACACGGTCGCCGTGAAGGACGCCACCGGAGCTACATCGGCGAGGAATCTGCATCCGAAGAAAGCCCGGGAACAGATTCGAGCGGAAGCCACGAAAGCGATCCAAGGCGCGAAGTCGATCCCACCGATCCGAGCGAAGACACCGATCGAAATGATCATCGAGTTCCGAGGCACGTACGCGGCCGACGCGCGGCGATGATCCCGACCGTCCGCCGCATTGGCGGATTGCGGTTCGAATTCGAAGCCGGCGATTACCCGGAGGCGTTCCGCATCTTTTACGCGATGGTGACCATCGCCGGCGGCGACTGATCCCGACTCCAGATGGACTGACAACTCCCTAGTCTGGGGTTTCAGGTCGTCCTTGGAACCTGAATCCCACTTCTATCAACCCGCAGGATCAATCATTGACGGGGCAGAGACCCCCAAGCGTGCGTGGCTCGCCAAGCACCTCGCGCTTTCTGCCAATGGCGGCGGGCGAGGACGGCCCAAAGAAAGAAGAGACCGACCCACACCACAAGTGGCAGCCACACCCACACGCCTAAACCAAGCAAGGAAAGGAAAGTACCCGCGAGGATTCCGTACAAAAGGATTCCGTTTGGAGATATTCGCACCATCCAGAAAGAGCGGCGAAAATGTCTGAATTCCTCCGAATGCACGGAGGCGAAATGGGGCCGCACGTCCTGCTCGCCGATCTTTGCGGAGCATATAACACACGGAACGAGGATGCTCCCGACATCCTCGAAATAAATGCGTCTCGTTTTCGCGACGAAGGGAAATGGAACGAAAATGCCGGCACACATGGCTATGAAAATCGCGATTACGTACCAAACTGGGACATGAATTCCAAGCATCGCGGCGGGGACAAACAGCCCGAGGAAGAAACCCACGCCTGAGCCCACGACCGCAGTGATGACGATTCGCATGTTTCGTGCGTGGGCTCGCTGCTGCCGCTCAAAGTTATCGGGGTGAATCCCTCGATTGTGAAACTCTCTCTGTTCGAAGAGCATCTCTGCTCGACAGAGTTTGCAGAAGTAGGCGAGGGCATGGGCGCCGCGGATCACGTGGCGTGAGCTGGCCAGAGCTTCCATAAATCTTCCGCCCTGTCTTGTGCGAGAGTGAGGGATTGGGGTTACGACCTGTCAGGAATGTGTCAGCCGCTCTCCGCCGCCATCGCTCCATCGCCTGCCGCGCGTAGATTCGGACCGCCTCGTCACGATCCGATTAGTGCGTGATTCCCCTCCTGACAAATACCTATATAGTGAGAGATTTCATTCGGCGATGGTGAGAAGGGACTTGGCCATGGCGGCGAAGAAGGCCAAGGGGGATGACTGGTTCTCCTCCCTGGACGCGGAACTCGAGAAAAAAAC
>Ga0209157_1000235_pt1 | contig 49045 bp, 54 predicted proteins | sample GraSoiAngelo_135_FD_185892 | JGI IMG/M metagenome (GOLD analysis project Ga0209157, IMG submission 185892) | Grasslands soil microbial communities from the Angelo Coastal Reserve, California, USA - 14_0929_05_40cm (SPAdes) (version 2) | ecosystem: Environmental > Terrestrial > Soil > Grasslands ...
CTGCGCAACTTCACCGCCCGCGACCTCTACGTCAGACGCGGCGGACCGATCCACCAGCCGGCGGATCTCGCCGGCAAGCGCATCGGCATGTACAGCTACACCGCGAGCGGCTCCATCTGGTACCGCCACTTCCTGCGCTTCGTGGGTCTGGATCCGGCGAAGATCCAGTGGTGGATCGGCGACATCGACACGGCCTGGTCGTCCGCGCCGACGACCCAGGCGCTGCCCGCGGGCGTGAACGCACCTGTTCCGGGCACATCGCTGTCCGACATGCTGGTCGCCGGCGAGCTCGAGGCGATCTATAGCCCGCCGCGCCCGCAGGCCTACCATCCCGAGCGCGGCGCCATCGTGCGCCTGTTTCCGGACTTCCGGAAGATCGAGCAGGAGTACTTTCGGAAGACCGGCGCGTTCCCGCCGCAGCACCTGATCGTTGTTCGCCGCGAGGTCTGGGAGGCGAACCGCTGGATCGCCAGGAGCCTCACCGACGCGTTCATCGCCGCCAACGATTGCTTCAGCGCGGCCCAGACGGGGTTCCCGTACGCCACGCCCTGGCTGGAGGCGGAGCTGGAAGACACGGCCGCGGTCATGGGTGACGACTTCCACCCGTATGGACTCGAACGGAATCGCGATCAGATCGAGATGTTCGCGGCCGAAGCCTTCCGGCTCGGCTTGACGCGCCGTCAGGTCACGCCCGAGGAATATTTCGCGGACTACCTGCAGGCAGGCTGAGGCAAAGGGGAAACGCCGTGGACGACAAGGTCAGTCTTCTGGTCCCACCGCTCACGCGACGTGGTTTCCTGCAGGGAAGTCTGACGGCCGCCGCGCTCGCCGGCGTCGCGCCGATCGCGGCAACGTCGGTCGCCGGCGCGCAGTCGTCCACCCCGGTGTCGATGCAGCTCGGCTGGTTCGCCAACGCGCAGATGGCCGGCGACTTCACGGCGATCGGCAAGGGCTACTTCAAGGACGCCGGGCTCGACGTGAAGATCGCTCCCGGCGGTCCCTCGATCGATCCCGTCGGCGTCGTAGCCAGCGGCTCGACCCCCATCGGCAACGTGGCGTCGATCGGCGTCCTCGTCTCCGGCCGCAGCCGCGGCGTGCCGCTCAAGGCGTTCGCGAGCGCGTTCCAGCGCCATCCGTTCGCGTTCTTCTTCCTGCGCGAATCCGGTATCAAGACGCCCGCCGACTTCGCCGGCAAGACGATCGGCATCCAGGGCACCGCGCGTCCCCTGCTCGACGCGGTGCTGGCGAAGTACCACGTGCCACGCGAGAAGGTGAACGTGATCATCATCGGCGGCACGACGACGCCGCTGCTCACCAAGCAGGCCGACGTGGTCACGGGCTGGGTCATCAACTACGCGCAGAACCTGCCCATCCAGGGAAAGAGCGACAATTTCCTCCTCTGGGACCTCGGCATCCGCATGTACGCGTACACGTACTTCACGACCGACCAGGTCTTCGCCATGAAGAAGGACATGCTGACGCGTTACGTGTCGGCGGCCGCGAAGGGCTGGCAGTACGCGAAGGACCATCCCGACGAGGCCGTCGATTTCGTGATGAAGAGTACGAGCGGCCTCGATCGGGACATGGAGCTGCCGACCTGGAAGGTCAGCATTCCCTACGTCTCCTCGGAGGCCACCCGGCAGCAGGGCTGGGGTTACATGGATCCCCAGGTCTGGACCAGCCTCGCCGATACCTATCACTCGCTCGATCAGATCCCACGGAAGGTGACGGCCGATGAGGTCATGACCAACGAGATCGTGCTGGCCGCCAAGACGCCCAAGTTCTAGCCCGTGGGCGCAGAAATCGCGTGCCGTGGCGTCTCGATGGTCTTCGGGACGAGCGCTGGGCCCGTGCACGCGCTGGCCAACATCACGCTCGACGTCGCACGCGGCGAATTCATCGCGCTGATCGGTCCCTCGGGCTGCGGGAAGTCGACGCTGCTGCGCTTGATCGCCGACGTGTTGCAGCCGACACGGGGAACGATCGAGATCCGCGGCGGCCCGCCGTCGCGCGCGCGTCTGGCGCGAGAGTTCGGCTTCGTCTTCCAGCATCCCGGCCTGCTCCTCTGGCGCGACGCCCTCGCCAACGTCTCGCTGCCGCTGGCGATCGGCGCCTGGGGGCGGCGGCACGCGTCGCCCCATCGTCCCGAGGCCTTGCTGGAACTCGTCGGGCTCAAGGGCTTCGAGCACGCATTCCCGCGCCAGCTCTCGGGCGGGATGCAGCAGCGCGTCTCGATCGCGCGGGCGCTCGTGACCGGCCCGCCGATTCTATTGATGGACGAGCCCTTCGGCGCGCTCGACGAGATCACCCGCGATCACTTGAACCAGGAGTTGCTGAGGATCTGGGAGGCGACCGGCACCACGATCGTCTTCGTCACGCACAGCATTCCCGAGGCCGTGTATCTCGCGAACCGCGTCTTCGTGTTCACGCCACGGCCGGGCCGAGTGCAGGAAGAAGTCGCCATCGAGCTTCCCTCGCCGCGCGTCCCTTCGATGAAGGACACGCCGGAGTTCCTCCGCCACACCGCGACGCTGCGCCGCGCGCTGGCCAAGAGCTCATGACCGCCCGATCACCGGACGCCGTGCTGGTGCGCCGCATCGTGCTCCCGCTCGTCGTCATCGCCGGGCTGGTGATCCTCTGGGACGTGGCGATCCGCGCCTTCGCCATCCCGCCCTACGTGATTCCCACGCCCGCCTCGGTGGGACTCGCGCTCGTCAAGGAGCGCGCCCGGCTGGTCGAGAACGCGATCCCGACGATCCTCGAGAGCCTCGGCGGCTTCGCCCTCGGCAATCTCGTCGCGATCGCCGCCGCCATCGCCTTCGTCCACAACAAGATGCTGGAGCGGGCGCTCTATCCCGTGGCCGTGGCCGTGCGCACGCTGCCGGTCGTCGCGATCGCGCCCATCTTCGTGCTGATGCTCGGCAACGGGTACTCGCCGAAGATCGCCATCGCCGCCCTGATCACGTTCTTCCCGACCCTGGTCAACATGGTCGAAGGCCTCGAATCGGCCGACCCGCAGGCCCTCGAGCTGATGCACGTGCTCTCGGCGAGCCGCACCGAGGTCTTCCGCTACGTGCGCTGGCCGTCGTCGCTGCCGTACCTGTTCTCGGCGATGCGCATCGCGTCGACCTCCAGCGTGCTCGGCGCCCTCGTCGCCGAGTGGATCGGCACCAACACGGGCCTCGGCTACCTGATCGTGCTGACGACGTACGATTTCCGGACGGCGCTCCTCTACGCGGCCATGGTGGTGACCTCGGCCATCGCGCTCGCGTTCTTCTTCATGGTAAGTACCCTGGAGTGGCTGCTGGTGCGATGGGAGCGTTGAGGGAGGGACAATCGTCATGGCGATGGTGAACGAGCCGGGCCGACAGACTCCCGTGGTTGCCGAGACGGACGTTCTCGTCGTCGGCGGCGGACCGGCCGGCCAGGCGGCCGCCGTCGCCGCCGCGCGGGCGGGCGCCGAGGTGATGTTGCTCGAGCGCTTCGGCTATCTCGGCGGCCTGGCCTCCGGCGGCATGGTCCTCCTGCTCGACGACATGTGCGGTGAGCGGGAGGTGTCCGTGGGCGGGCTCGCCCTCGAGATCATCGACCGGCTGGAGCGGATCGGCGCGTGTGTGACGCCGCCGAAGGGAGACTGCTTCCGCAACGACGCCGAGGTGCGGGATCGCTGGGTGCGGTGGGGCTTCGAGGAGCTCTACGGGAAGAAGCGCCCCAAGCCCATCATTTACTCCGGCGCGTTCGACCCCGAAGGGTGGAAGCAGGTCTCGCAGGAGATGGTGCTCGAAGCGGGCGCGAAGCTGCGCTTCCACTCGTGGTTCTCGCGCGCGATCGTCGAGGACGGCGCCGTGCGCGGCCTCGTCGTTGAAACGAAGTCGGGCCGGCAGGCCATCCTCGGCCGTGTCGTGATCGACGCGACCGGCGACGGCGACGTCTTCGCCAGCGCGGGCGCGCCGGGCGTCCACGGCTCGTACATCATGACGCTGGTCCACCGGCTGGCCGACGTGGACACGGACGCGGCGATCGCGTTCGAGCGCGCGGATCCGGCCGCGGCCCAGCAGCTCGACCGCGAGGTCAAGCAGCTCCTCGGCGGGTCGTGGGAGATGTGGTGGCTGCTGACGCCCCGGCCGGGCGTCGTGTGGTGCAACTGCCCGCACATCCCTGGCCACGACGGCCTCGATCCCGAGCACCAGACCAAGATCGAGATCGAGGCCCGGCGCCGCTTCATGAAGGTGGCCGAGTTCGTGCGCGCGCACTATCCGGGATTCCAACGCGCCTACATCCTCGATGCGGCGCCGCAACTCGGCGTGCGCCAGACTCGTCTGCTCGAGGGCGAGTACGTCGTCACGAAGGAGGACATCCTCGAGCGCCGGACGTTTCCCGACGTCGTGGCGCGCGGCCGCGACTACTACACGCCCTATCGCAGCCTCGTGCCCAAGGGCATCGAGGGGCTGCTGGTGGCCGGCCGCTGCTACTCCGCCACGTCGGAGGCTCAGCGCATCAGCCGAGAGATCCCGCCGCTGATGGTGATGGGCGAGGCCGCCGGCACCGCCGCCGCGCTCAGCCTCGAATCCAGCGTGGCTCCGCGCAAGGTCGATGTCTCCGGGCTCCAGAAACGCCTCGTTGCCCAGGGCGTCAATCTCGGAACACGGTGATGAGCTTCTGCCGCGTCGAGCGCGACGGCCACCTGCTCGTCGTCACCCTGGATCGACCCGAGGTGCGGAACGCGCTGCACCGCGCGGCGTCCGACGAGCTGGATCAGGTGTGGGCGGCGTTCGAGGCCGATGCCGAGCTGCGCGTCGGCATCCTCACGGGAAGCGGCGACAAGTCCTTCTCGGCCGGCTACGACATGAAGGAGTCGGGGACGCCGACGAAGGGCAGCGACTTTCTCGCCCAGCGGCATCCGCGTGGGCTCGGCGCGCTGACGCTGCGCTACGATCTGACGAAGCCGCTCATCGCGGCGGTGAACGGCTTCGCGCTGGGCGGCGGGTTCGAGCTGGCGCTCGCGTGCGACATCATCGTCGCTGCTGAGCACGCCGAATTCGGCTTTCCCGAGCCGCGCGTCGGCCGGATGGCGCTCGAGGGCGGCATGCACCGGCTCGCCCGATCGATTCCGCTCAAGACCGCGATGGCCATGCTGCTGACGGGGCGTCGCATCACGGCCAGTGAAGCGCACCGGCTCGGCCTCGTGAGCGAGGTCGTTCCTCTGCCCGATCTGCTGCCTGCCGCGCGAAGGTGGGCACACGAGATTCTGGACTGCGCGCCACTGTCGGTGCAGGCGACGAAGGAAGCCGTGCTGGCCGGGCTCAGCGTGCCGTTGCCGGCGGCCGTCGCGCTCGTTCCGCCGACGATGGCGCGGGCGCTGGCCTCGGACGATCAGGTGGAAGGCGTGAACGCGTTTCGCGAGAGGAGAGCTCCCCAATGGTCGGGCCGCTGAAGAACGTCGCTCCGCTCGGAGGCGTGACGGTCCTCGACTTCACCCAGATCGAGCTGGGGCCGTGCGCGACGCAGGTGCTGGGCGACTTCGGCGCCGACGTCATCAAGATCGAGCGGCCGGGCGCCGGCGATCTCTCCCGCGTGCACATGAAGCACGCGAGCGGCGAGAGCGCCGTGTTCTGGAGCCTGAATCGCAACAAGCGCAGCGTCGCGATCGACGTCCGCGCGCCGCTCGGTCGTGAGGCGATCTATCGGCTCGCCGGCAAGGCCGACGTTCTGGTGCACAACTTCCGGCCCGGCGTGATGGAGCGGCTCGGCTTCGGCTACGACGACCTGCGCGCGATCAACCCGCGCCTGATCTACGCCTTCGGCAGCGGGTACGGCCCCACCGGCCCCTATCGTGACAAGGGCGGCCAGGACGTGCTCGCTCAGGCGATGAGCGGCATCGCCTCGCGCCGGGCCGAGCCCGACGCACCGCCCGAGCCGTGCGCGACGCCGATCGCCGACTTCACCGGGGGCATGCTGCTGGTCCAGGCCATCTTGCTCGCGCTGCTGGCGCGCGAGAAGACCGGCGAGGGCCAGATCGTTCACGTCTCGTTGCTCGACGGGATGCTCGCGATGCAGCTCCAGGAAGCCTCCGCGTGGCTGAATCTCCGCGAGCGCTTGAACTGGGGCACGTTCCCGCTGTCCGGCACGTTCGCGACCCTCGACGGCCACGTCGTGATGGTCGGCGCGTTCAAGCCGAATCCGCTCCAGGACATCTGCCGCGGCCTCGGCATCGAGGACCTGTCGGCCGACCCGCGCTACGCGACTCACGAGAGGCAAGTGGCGCATCGCGACGATCTGCAAGCGCGCTGGCGCCAGGAGTTCGGCAAGCGGACGACGAAGCAGGTCGTCGAGGCGCTCGAGTCGGTCGACATCCTCTGCGCGCCCGTGAACGACATCGCGGCCGCACTGAGCGATCCTCAGGTCGCCCACAACGACATGGTCGTCGAGATGCATCATCCCGAGGTGGGACGGGTCAAGGCGATCGGGATTCCCCAAAAGCTCGAGGCCACGCCGGGCTCCTTGCGCCTGGCGCCGCCGCTCCTGGGAGAGCACACCCGCGAGGTGCTCACCGAGCTTGGATTCTCTCGAGACGAGATCGATGCGCTGCTCCCGAAGACGGAAAGGAAGGCGTGATGGCGATCATCCTGGGCACGGGCGCGTACCGGTACGAGGTCGTCGACAACTGGGCGAAGCTGCCGCCGGGGCGCGAGTTCAACGCCGACGTGGCCGCGGTCGGCGTGGACAAGCAGGACCGGGTGTACGCGTTCAATCGGGGCCATCATCCGATGGTCGTCTTCGACCGGGACGGCAACTTCTTGCGCTCGTGGGGCGAGGGCGTGTTCCACCGCGCCCACGGCGTGCACATGGCGCCGGACGACACCCTGTGGCTGACCGACGACGGCGACCACACGGTCCGGCACTGCACGCTCGACGGGAAGATCTTGCTGACGATCGGCATTCCCGGCACGCCGAAGCCCTACATGGGCGGCGAGCCGTTCCATCGCTGCACTCACACGGCGCTCTCGCCGCAGGGCGATCTCTACGTGTCCGACGGCTACGGCAACGCGCGCGTCCACAAGTACGCGCCGAACGGCACGCTCATCGCCTCGTGGGGCGAGCCCGGCACCGATCCGGGCCAGTTCAACATTCCGCACAACATCTGCTGTGACGCCGACGGCTGGGTCTACGTCGCCGACCGCGAGAACCATCGCGTCCAGGTGTTCGACGGCAACGGGAAATGGGAGACGCAGTGGAACAACATGCACCGGCCCTCGGGGCTGTTCCTCGAGCGCGGCTCGTCTCCGCGCTTCTACGTCGGCGAGATCGGCGGCGGCATGGGCGTGAACTACGACATGCCCAACATCGGGCCGCGCGTCAGCATCTACAGCGCGAAAGGCGAGATGCTCGCGCGACTGGGTCAGCGTCCGGCCGGGCTCGAGCCGGGCCAGTTCATGTCGCCCCACGGCCTCGCCGTCGATTCACGCGGCGACATCTACGTCGGCGAGGTGTCGTTCACCAACTGGCGCAACCGGTACAAGGACCAGCCGCATCCGCCCGGGCTGCGCAGCCTCCAGAAGCTCGTGAAGGCGCGCTGACGTGCGACCCACCCGGCTCGCTCTCGGTCTGATGATGCTGCTGACACTCGCCGCGGGGTGCGCACCCGCGAGCACCGCTGGCCCCTCCCCAACGTCCGTCCTGGGGCGGATCCGGACGAAGGGAGAGCTCGTCGTCGGAACGGCCGCGAGCATGCCGCCGCTCAACATGACGACCAAGACGGGCGAGATCATCGGGCTCGAGATCGACCTGGCCCAGGCCATGGCCGACGCGATGCAGGTGAAGCTCCGCCTGGCCACGATGCCGTTCGTCGACCTGCTCCCCGCGCTCGAAGCCGGACAGGTCGACATGATCCTGTCCGGGATGAGCATGACGCCGGAGCGCAACATGAAGTTCGCGTTCGTCGGGCCGTATCTGACTTCCGGCAAATCCTTCCTGGCCAAGGAGACGACGGTGGCGTCGTCGAAGGGCTCGGCGGATCTCAACACGCCGCAGATGCGACTGGCCGCGCTGCGCGGCTCGACCAGCGAGGTGTTCGTCCAGCAGAACATGCCCAAAGCCACCCTCGTGTCGACCAAGGACTACGACGAGGCCATCATCCTGCTCCTGCAGGACAAGGTCGACGCGATGATTGCCGACCTCCCGGCCTGCCTCTTCGCGGTCCGGCGTTATCCCGATCGAGGGCTCTACGCCCTGGAGACGCCGCTGACCTACGAGCCCATCGGCATCGCGCTGTCCGGTAATGATCCCCTGCTGTTGAACTGGACGCAGAACTGGCTGCGGGAGCTGGAAACGACGGGCGCTCTCGAACGCACGACGGAGCGCTGGTTCAAGGACACCGCCTGGCTCCGGCGACTGCGCTGACGCGCGGCGCCTCGGCGCTTACTTCATCCGGTCCTGGATCTTGGCGATGGCGGCGCGGGCGCACTCCTCGTCGAACTGGCCGCCCGGAGCTCCGCTCACGCCGATCGCGCCGATCGCGTGGCCGCCGGCCATGATCGTCACGCCGCCGACGGCATAGGTGACGTTGGGCAGCGGGGTCTGCGGCACCGTGCTCGCTGGCGCCTTCGCCATCCGATCGGCGACGGCCTTCGTGCTGTCTTCCTTGCGCGCGAGCGTCAGCGACGCCGCCGAGTAGGCCTTGTAGAACGCGTTGTCGAGCGTGTGGATCGGCGCGCCGTTGCCGCGGAGCAGGGCCTGGCGCACGCCGTCGAGATCGACGACGACCGCCGTTACCGTGTAACCCTTCTGAGCGCAGCTCGCGACCGATTCGCCCACCAGCTCATTGGCGAGCTGCGCCGACAGCTTCTGTATCGTGATCAGGCCCTGAGCCGAGGCTGCCGTCGAGGTCCCGGCGACGACGAAGGCCACCACTGCAACCGCGATCCACGCTCGTGACATTGCTTCCTCCCTGGAGGTGTGTGACGGCAAGTCTACCCCGCCGCCGTCGAGTGAGCTGATTCGATCCGGGCTTCGGGTCGGGCCGCGCGCTCGCGGGGCAGGCCGAGCGCCACGAGAATCCCCACGACGTTGCCGAAGGCGGCCATCACGATCGCGGCGCCGTAGCTCTGGGTCAGGTCGAAGAGACGTCCCGCAACGATCGGCAGGATGACGGCGGCGGTGCACCACGCGATGTAGATCCGGCTCGCGACGCGGCCGTAGAGTGCGCGCCTCCAGTAGACGGCAACCGCGGCGGCGGTGACACCGGAGATCACCCCGTAGCCGAGCCCCACGAGCGCGAGCGCGACGACCGAGACGCCGGGGCCGGGCCACAGCGTCAGCGCCACGTTGCCGGCGAGCGCGAAGGCGTGGGCGCCGGCCGCCACCGCGGGGATGGTCAGCCAGTCGACCATCCACCCGCCGCCCACGCGCGCGGCGGCGATCGTCCCGGCGATGAACGTGGTGCCGTAAACGGCGAGCGACGCTGCGCCGCCATACGCCGCGATGATGCCGGCGGCCTGACTGAGCACCATCAGCCCGGCCGACGCCGCCAGGAAGAAGACGATCCACAGCCGCCAGAAGACGGGCCGGCGTCGCTCTCCCTCAGCCGGTGTCGCGGTGGAAGCTTCCGCCCTGAGCGTGACGCCCGACCGCGCGATCAGCCACGCGCTGATCGCTCCGGTGACGGCCAGCACGGTGGCGAGGCCACCGAGCGTGGCGCGCACGCCGAATTCGCGGATGCCCCACCCGAAGAGCGGCGCGGCGATCATGGCGCCGGCCGGATACAGCCCGACGATGTAGCCGTTCACCAGGCCGCGGTGTCGCATCACGGTCAGGTTCACGGCCTGCTGCACGAGAATGTAGGACACGCCGCCGCCGGCGCCGAAGACGATGCCGTAGCCGATGGCGAGCTGGACCAGACCGGACGCGCTCGCCGCCAGCGCGATGCCGACCGTGCTCGCGGCCGCGCAGCCGAGCACGAGCAGCGGCGTCGACGCGTGGGCGTACACGTGGGGCGCCAGGTTCATGCCGCTGCCGAACCCGATCGTGGCGAGTCCGAAGACGAGCGCGAGATCGGCGCGGTTCAGCGCGAGCAGGCTCTCCAGCGGCTTCAAGAACACGCTGAACGCATAGAGCGAGCCGAGCGGGAGATTGAGCGCGGTGGCCGCGGCGACCGCGCGCCACGCGCTCGGCCTGACGTCGGTGCCGCTCACGATGAGGAGTATACTGCCGCCCGCATGCTTCCCACTCCCGGCTTCCATCATCTCCACCTGAACTCGGGCGATCCCGAGGCCGCGATCGATTTCTACGTGAGCCAGTTCCCCAGGTCGGCCCGAGCGAGCTGGGGCGGTCTCCCCGCGCTCTCGGCGCCGAACGACGTCCTGGTGCTGTTCAACGAGGTCGCCACGGCGCCCGCGACGTCGCCGCAAACCGCGATCTGGCACTTCGGCTGGCACGTCACCGATACGCGCGCGAGCCTCGAGACCTACCAGGCCCGGCCCGACGTCACGCTCCTGCCGCTCTACACCACGGACGACGGCGGCTCGGTCCTGATCAGCAGCGACACGTGGCCGAGCACGGGCCCGACACCTGGCCTGACGAGAGCTCAGATCGCTGAAGCCAGAGCCAGGGGCACGCAGCCCACGCGCAAGGGAGGCTTCGGCTACATGCGCGGCCCCGACGATGCGCTCGTGGAGTACGCGGGCAACTATCCGGCCGAGCGCTTCAACCACGTGCACATGTTCCAGGACGACCCGTTCTGCGCTCAGCTCTGGTACCAGGAACACCTCAACGCGCCGGTGTTCGCCGGGCGCACGAGCCGCACGCCACTGACCGCGGCCACGTGCAAGGTGGCGCGCGGCGCCGATCGCAGCTGGCCGGCGCTCGACCGCGAAGGGATGTTCCGGTCGCCGTCGGCCGCGGTCGTGTTCGGCGACGTGGCCCTGCCCTGGTACATGCGTCAGGGCGACCGGCCGCTGGCGAGCTCACGCGGCCACGTGTACGACCACGTCGCCCTCAGCGTTCCCGATCTCGACGCCTGGATCGCCAAGCTGCGACGCGAGCGCGTCACGTTTCTCGAAGAGCCCTACAAGCTCGGCGCCACGCGCGCGGTGATGATCGAGGGCCCGAGCCGCGAGGCGCTGGAGCTGGTCGAGGTCGCGTAGCCGCGCGCGCCGCACCTGTCAGGCAGCCGGCGCCGTCCCGAGCTGGCCGGGAACGCCGCGCTCGAGCTTCTTCACCTCGTCGGCGCCGACGCCGAGCGTGATCCGATCGTCGGCCACCGACGCGATCACGCCGGCCGGGATGGTCGTCTCCCTCCTGAAGAGTTTGCCGCGCCTCACGACGACGCGAGTGATCCGGCGCGACGCCGGGTCGAGGTCCACCGCCTCCACCTCACCGATTCGTTGCCCCGCGTTGTCGTACACGGACGTCCCGGCGGCGATGGCCGGCTCCGGCCGCTCTTGCGGCGCGTCCGGGTCGGGGATGTAGGCCGGCGTGCCGGAGACGGCGGGTGACGTCAGCTGGAACGGCAGCACGGCCGCATGCCACGCGTCGGGGACGAGGAAGAAGCTGCGCTGATCGAAGCCCGTCGGCATCGGCCAGTGATCGGGCATCGGCTTGAGGCTCGGCGCGTTGAAGAGGCCGAAGCCGGCCAGATCGGAAGCCCTGAGGTCGAGCCGCACCTCGTCGCCTTCGAAGCTCGCGACCTTGTTCAGCGGCACCACGACCTCCCGGCGATCGAACACGCCCTGTTGCACGACGATCGCCGCGACCTCCCGCGACTCCGGATGCAGGACCAGGCGGCTGACCGTCCCGACACTCTTTCCCTCGCGATCGCGGACGTGGGTCCCAGACGGAACTAGCATGTTCGCCTCCTCGCTCCGTGTGCTCGTGCACCGAGCAACTGCGGTGTCAGATGGAGCTGATTCGTCACCGGCACCCGAGACAGGCTCAGGCGCATCTCAAGGGCATGCAGGAACACGAGAGGACCAAGACATGAGCAAGCTCAACGACAAAGTGGCGATCGTCACCGGCGCCTCCAAGGGGATCGGGGCCTCCATCGCCAGGCACCTGGCGGACGAGGGCGCAGCGGTTGTCGTCAACTACGCCTCGAGCAAGGAGAGCGCCGACCACCTGGTCGCGGAGATTATACGCAGAGGCGGCAAGGCCATTACGGTGCAGGCAAACGTCGCGAAGCAGGCAGACATCGAGCGTCTCTTCTCCGAGGCGAAGCGGGCATTCGGCCGGCTCGACATCCTCGTCAACAACGCCGGAATTTACGAGTCCTCGCCGCTCGAAGGCGTCACCGAAGAGCACTTCCACAAGCAGTTCGACCTGAACGTCCTGGGTCCGCTCCTCGCCACGAAGGAAGCCATCAAGCATTTCGGCCCGGCGGGTGGCAGCGTCATCAATATCAGCTCAATCGCCAGCACCCTGACCCCGGCAAATTTCTCGGTCTACAGCGCCACCAAGGCGGCCGTCGATGCTGTGACGAGATCGCTGGCGAAAGAGCTGGGCCCGCGAAACATCCGCGTGAATGCCATCAGCCCTGGCGTGGTGGAAACCGAAGGCCTCCACGCGGCCGGCATGGCGGAAGGCGACTTTCGCAAACAACTTGAGGCGCAAATCCCACTCGGCCGTATCGGCCAGACCGAGGACGTTGCGCCGGCCGCCGTCTTCCTGGCCTCCGAGGATGCGGCCTGGATCACGGGCGAAACGTGGCGCGTCGCAGGCGGTTTGCGATAGCCCTCCGCGGGCGAGAGCCCGCTTCCTTTATATATGTCGGTTGCCGCCCGGGACTCGTGCCAGGGCGGCAACGTTCCGGCCGCGAGCCCGACCGCGAACATCCCGTCCGGCGCCATTTCTCAGCCAGTAAAGATGGCTTCAGGAATGAGGGCGGACACGACGTAGTTCGGCACGTCCACCACGTTGCTGATGCGCAGATCCGCCGCGACGCTGCAGAGGACATACGCTTGCTCGCGGCTCCAGCCTCGCTCCTGGAGCAGGTCGATCATGTTGAGCACCGCGTTCCGGCAGGCGAGCGTGAGGTTTTCCCCCTCGTTCACTCCGTCCTCACGGATCGGCATGCCCATGGCGGCGACGAATCCCTTCGGCGATGCCCACTCGGGTGGTGCGAAGTACCCGGCGTGCGAGAAGCGCGGGCCACGGAGCGCGCGCGACGCGCCGGAGCCCTTCAGCACGCGGAAGCGCACGGCGACGGTCGCGCCCATCTCAACGGCGGTGACGCACACCTCGCCGTCGCCCTGAGCGAAGTGGCCGTCGCCGGTTGAGAACAGCGCGCCGTCGACCGAGACCGGCAGGAGCAACTTCGAGCCTTTGGTGAGCTGCTTCACGTCGAAGTTGCCGCCGTTCTCGCGAGGCGGCAGCGTCCGGAGGCCCTCGGTGGCCGCCGGTCCGTGGCCAGGAACGGCGCCGGTCACATCGGGCGGGAAGACCATGCCGCCGCGAGAGATCAGATCGTTCTCGCGCGCCGTCCACGCGCGGAGCTGTGCCATCGACGGCGCGACACCGGACACTCCCATGAACGGCGCGGCCGGAATGCGGACGCCAGGCAGGCGCGGTGACGTCGCCCAGCCATCGCGGATCTGCCAGTGCACGAGGAACGGCGTGGTGAAGAGGTCGCGCAGGAAGCCGAGCCCCGGAACGATCGCCGTGAAGGCGTACGGCTCGGGCAGGATGTCGAGGAACTCGACCTCCAGAACGTCGCCGGCCCGCGCGCCCTTGACGAACACCGGACCGGTCAGGGGATGGATGGCCCCGGCCTCCATGCTCGCTATGTCGGCTTCCGTCGTCGACGGGCCGAGCTGGCCGTCGACGCCGTCGCGCGTCGGCAGGACGACCTCCTCACCCTCGTCGACGTTGACGATCGGCGGGATGCTCGGGTGAAACCGGTTGTGTCCCGTGGTGGGCTGAGCCTGCAGGCGCTTGCCGCGGTCGATCTCGATGCTCTTCATCGACGCCTCCTGATCGTGCGGGTTCCGGTGACGAGGCCACTACAGTACACGTTCCGCGCGCGTGGTAGGATTCCACCGCGCTGTCGGAACTCGGAAGAGAGGAGACGTCATGCCCTACAACCGGATCTCCGCCGACTGTCACCTCGACCTGATCTGGCTTCCCCCCGACCTGTTCACGTCGGAGGCGCCGGCGCACCTGAAGGACCGCATGCCGTACGTGGCCGACGGGCCCGACGAGCGGTGGTGGGTCGCGAAGAACGGCGTCAAGTTCGGCATCGCCGGCGGCGTGGGCGCATCCGGCACCAAGCACATCCCCGGCAAGCAGCTGCGCGTCGACGTGATGGCGGCGACCGGGCTCTACGACGACGGCAAAAAGGGCATTCGCCGGCCGGGCGATCCACACCTCCGGATCAAGGAGATGGACCGCGACGGCGTCGACGCCGAAGTGATCTACGGCATCCTGGCCGCGGCGGCCAAGCTGAAGGACATCGAGGCGTCCAACGAGATGGTCCGCATCTACAACACCTGGATGGCCGACTTCTGCCGCCACTATCCGGACCGACACATCGGACTCGCCAACCTCCCCTACGGCGACATCGACGCCGCGGTCGCCGAAGTGCATCGCGTGGCCAGGCTCGGCTTCAAGGGCATCGAGCTGTCCTGCTCGTGGGAGATGGAACCGATGTGGCATCCGCAGTGGGAGCCGCTGTGGGCGGCGATCGACGAGGTCGGGATCCCGCTCCACTTCCACACGTTCCCGTCGGTGTCGCCCGACCTGCGCGAGAAGTACACCGGCCTCACCCAGCGCGCGCTGATGTACAGCGGCCTCTGCCTGTTCCAGATGACGTTGGCCAACATCCTCACCGCGCTGATGGGCCGGGCGGTGTTCGAGCGCTATCCGAATCTCCGCATCGCGTTCGGCGAGAGCGGCATCGGCTGGATCCCCTACGTGCTCGACCGCATGGACTTCGAGTACGAGGACCAGTACAAGGATCTCCCGCTCAAGCTCAAGCCGAGCGAGTACTGGCGGCGCCAGTGCAAGGCCACGTTCCAGTACGATCGTGTGGGCACCAAGCTGATCGAGGAGATGGGCGTCGAGACGTTGATGTGGGGCTCCGACTACCCGCATCCCGACGGCGTCTGGCCGGAGTCCGAGAAGTACATCAGCGAGCAGTTCAAGCACCTGCCGGACGACGTGGTCCGGAAGATGACCTGCGAGAATGCCGGGAGGTTCTACGGCCTGATCAAGTGAGCGGTCTCGGCGTCGATCGTCGTCCGCGCGCGCGACGCGAGCGTGAGGTGCGTCGCGCCCGCGGCGAAGAATCCGACGAACCACGCGTAATCGTAGAGCGGCTTGAGCGCGGGGATCACGAGCCCGCCCCACGCCAGCGCGCAGCCCAGGGCCGTCGCGAAGATCGCGCGCCCGTTCCACCCGCGATACGCCCCGCCGACCAGATAGAGATCCTCGAGCCTCAACTCGCGACGGCGGACGAGCCAGTAGTCGGCCACCAGCACGCCCGCGATCGACCCGAGTCCGCCGGAGTAGCCGAGCAGCCACGTGAAGATGTATCCCGAGGGATCGGCCAGGAGCCTCCACGGTTGAATGAGGATGCCGAGGATCCCCGTGAGGAGCGCGCCAGTCTTGAAGCCGATGAAGCGCGGGAAGGCGTTCGCGAAATCGTTGGCCGGCGACACGACGTTCGCCGCGATATTGACGGCGATCGTGGCGACGACGACCGTGAACATCGAGATGGCGACGATGAGCGGCGAGGAGAACCGGGCGACGAGCTGCACCGGGTCCCAGATGGCCTGACCGTAGATGATCATCGTGGCGCTGGTGATCATCACGCCCATCGCCGAGAAGACCGACATCGTCATGGGCAGCGCGACGACCTGACCGACCATCTGTTCGCGTTGACTGCGGCCGAAGCGCGTGAAGTCGGGCATGTTCAGTGAGAGCGTCGCCCAGAAGCCGATCATCGCCGTCAGCGAAGGCACGAACACCGGCCAGAGCTCGCCGAACGTCCGGAATTTCCCGGGGTGCGAGAGGAGCGGGCCCAGACCGCCGGCCGTGACGATCGCCCACCACAGCAGCGCGCCGGTCATGACGAGCACGAACGGCGCCGCCCAGTTCTCCACCACGCGCAGGAGATCCATGCCGCGGTAGATGATCCAGATGTTGATTCCCCAGAACAGCAGAAACGAGAGCCACGCGGTGGTCGTGTGGCCACCGAAGCCGCCGCCGAGCGCCATCGGCCAGCCAGGGACCATGGTCTTGAAGAACGTGTTGAGCGCTTCTCCGCCGATCCACGCCTGGATGCCGAACCAGCCGCACGCGACCAGCGCGCGCATCAGCGCCGGCACGTTCGATCCAAAGGTGCCGTACGCCGCGCGCGCGAACACCGGAAACGTGATCCCGTACTTCGTGCCCGGATGCGAGTTGAGCAGAATGGGGGCGAGGACGATCGTGTTGCCCAGCAGGATCGTGACGAGCGCCTGCGACCAGCTCATGCCCGACGCCATCAACCCCGACGCGAGCATGTACGTGGGGATGCAGTGCGCCATGCTGATCCACAGCGCGGCATAGTTGTAGGTGGACCAGGTGCGCCGCGAGAGCGGCACCGGCGCGAGGTCGTGGTTGTAGAGCGGGCTCGCCTCGACACGGCGCGTGTCGACCAGCTCCACCCGGCCATCGGCCAGCCGGCGTTCGTTCGTCACGGAAGGCTTCCGGCTACAGGCGCCCGATGACCTCGGCCGGCCAGGCGCGGGCGTCGACGCGCGCGTGCCATTCCTTGATCTTGCCCTGCTTGTCGATGATCACGCCAACGCGCTGCGCGCCCTTCTGCGGGTCGGCATTGGCGCCATACGCGGTCCCGATCTTCCGATCGGTGTCGCAGATCAGCGGAAAGTTGAAGTTGAACTTCTCGGCGAATGCCTTGTTCTCGGCCGGGGTGTCGAAGGACACGCCGACGATGGCGGCGCCCTTCTTGTCGTACTCGGCCTTGAGGTCGCGGAACCCGCAACCTTCCGCCGTTCAGCCCGGTGTGTCGGCCTTGGGGTAGAACCAGAGCACGAGCGTCTTGCCCTTGAAGTCCGCGAGCTTCACGGTCTTCCCGGTGTGATCGCGGCCGGTGAAATCGGGAGCCTGGTCACCTGGATTCAGCATGGATCCTCCCTATTGACGTTGGCGAAACCTTCGGCGGATTCATCGTGATGTTACCGAGCCGCTGCGGGGTCCACGAGGGCGAGGATCTTCCCGACTGTTTCTTCCAGCACGTCCGCGGGCAGATTGCCGATGCGCGTGGCCTTTCGCACGCGCCAGTCGAGGCTCTTGATCTGATCTGACAGTATCGCTCCCTCGACGCCGAGCCCCTGCGGCAGCACCACTTCGAAAGGATATCCCTTCACTTGCGAGGTCACCGGGCAGCAGAGCGCCAACCCCACGCGGCGGTTGTATGAGCTCGGAGAGATGACGACTGCGGGGCGATGGCCTGCCTGCTCGTGGCCCGCCTGGGGATTGAACTGGAGCCAGATCAACTCGCCCCGCGCGGGCACATAGGCCGCCACTACCACGCCTCGCGGCCGACTGCTTTGCCTGTCGAGACTTCCCGATGTAGGTTCCGCCGGCTGACTTTCCGGAGGAGGCCACTCAACGAATATTTGCGAATCCGAAGCGGGCGGACCAGGAGTCGACCGTTCTCGACTGAGAGATCTACCGTCGCTCCTTCCTTGACCTGGGCCTCGGCCGCAAAGGACCGCGGAATCCGCAGTCCAAGGCTGTTACCCCACTTCTGAATCTTCGTGTGCATTAGACCTCCCCACCGGCGGCTATACATTGAATACACAGCGGGAGGTCCGTGGTCAACCCCGCGGTTGCCCGGTTCAGAGCCTAGCGTTCGCCACCGCGGAACCTGGCGAAAAGTTCACTCATCATTGTCAGGCGTCGCCGACTGAGCGCGACAGCGCCGGAACCGTTGCGTGACATAACCACCCGGTCACCGCCGACCGGGACGTTGAAGAAAATCTTGAACGGCGGAATGTAACTCATCTGCATGACGGCGTGTATTCATGAAACGCCCAGCCGTCATCACGTAAGAATGCCACGACGAAGGTGAACCGCTCCTCGCTCTTAAGAGCAGCGTCCCACTCTGTCAGCGTCGCTGCACCGAAGTAGCGGCGCCCTGTCGTGTGAATTTCACTTCAAAATAGAAGGTCTCGCCGCCTTTCGTGGCAGTGATGTCCGCGGGTGAACCTGTGATTCGGGCAGCGTCGAAGCCACGGCGGAGCAGCTCATCACGAAATGCCTCTTGGCAGCGACGTCGCTCTTGAGATTCTCGGCCACATGAGTCTCCCGTCAGCTCTCTCACTATCACTGCCGCTGGTCAGCGGCGACGAATCCATGCAAATTAGTCAGCTGCCGCGCACGATCTCGGCGGCGAACGCCTCGAGCGCGTCCCAGTCGTAGGGCCCTTCCCTGAACGCGATGTTGAGCCGCGTGCAGCCGAGCGCGCGAAACTCGTCCACCATCGCCCGTGCGTCCTTCACGGAGCCGCGCAGGTAGCCCGTGCGCGCAGCGCGGTCGTCGTTGCGGCTGCCGAAATGGCTCTGGAATTTCTCCTCGCCGCGCGCGATCCCCTTGGCGTCGGCGCCGAGGTAGAAGCCGAGGTTCACGGTGCGCATGATCGTCTTCGGGTCGCGCCCTTCCTTCTCGCACCACTGGTCGAGCACCTGGCCCTTGTGCTTCCAATCGTCCGGGCCGATGTAGGCGCCGTTCCATCCGTCCGCGTACTTCGCGGCGGCCCGGAGCGTGCGCTTCTCGCCGCGCCCACCGATCCAGATGGGAATGCGAGGCTGCAGCGGCTTGGGATAGTTCGGCGCGTTGGAGACCTGGAAATACTTTCCCTGAAAATTCGCGCGCCGTTCCTCGGGCGACAGGAGCAGACGCAAGATCTGCGCGTACTCCTCGAGCATGTCCTCACGCGGACCGATCGACGGAAACGCGAATCCGAAGGCCTTCGCCTCGACGTCGTGCCAGCCGGCGCCGAGCCCGCAATCCACCCGGCCGTTGGACAGGTGGTCGATCGTGGTGAGCGACTTGGCGAGCAGCCCGGGATTGCGGTACGCCACGCAGTAGACGCCGCTGCCCAGCCGGATGCGCGTCGTGTCCATCGCCGCCGCGGTCAGCGTCGCGATCGCCTCGTAGCAGGCCATCTCCCCGCCGCGCGGCGGCGACTCCTGGAAGTGGTCGGAGACGGAGAACCAGTCGAACCCCCGCGCGTCGGCGAACTTCCACAGCTTGCGCATCTCGCCCAGCGGGCCGCCCATGTGACCGATGTGGATTCCGAATTTCATGGCACTCTCCGCGGTAATACTACCTTGCGCGTGGCCTCTCGTGCAGGTAAGAAGGCACCCATGACCAGCCGACCCTATCACGTCTACGTCCTCCAGGGCCGCGGCCAGCGCGACTACGCCGACTGCCAGGCCGCGCTCGCCCACGTCCCCGCGCGCATGACCACGCTCCCCTTCCTCGGCAAGGAGGACGAGGTGATCGACCGGACGCGCGACGCCGACGCCATCGTCGTCTCGTCCTCGCCGATCACCCGGAACGTGATGAGCGCGCTCGAGGGCCTCAAGACCGTCGTGCGCACCGGCGTGGGCTACGACGTCATCGACGTGCCCGCCGCCACCGAGCTGGGCGTGATCGTCGTGAACATCCCCGACATCTGGGTGCGCGAGGTCGCCAACCACGCGCTCTCGCTGCTGCTGGCCTGGAACCGCAAGATCGTCACGCTCGATCGCCAGGTCCACGCCGGCGTGTGGAGCGGGACGGTGCCGGGGGAGCAGACCGGCTCGCTCCACGGCGAAACGGTCGGCATCGTGGGCCTGGGCAACATCGGCAGCGCCTTCGCGCGGCGCGTGGCCGCGCTCGAGATGAAGGTCATCGCCAGCGATCCCTACGTGGCGCCGGCGCGATTCGCCGCCCTCGGCGTCGAGCAAGCGTCACTGGAGGCCCTGGCCGAGCGGTCCGATTACGTCTCCGTCCACACGCTGCTGAACGCCGAGACGCGCCACCTGATCGGTGAAGCGTTCTTCCGGCGCATGAAGCCGACGGCGATCCTGATCAACACCTCGCGCGGCCCGGTGGTGGACGAGAAGGCCCTGGCCCGCGCGCTCCAGGAAAAGCGGTTGGCCGGCGCCGGGCTCGACGTGTGGGAGCAGGAACCCGTGGCGCCCGACAACCCGCTCTTGAAGATGGACGCCGTCATCGCCACGCCCCACGCCGCCTATTTCTCGTCGCCTGCGGTGGCCCAGGTGCCGCGCCGCTGCGGCGAGGAAGTGGCGCGCGTCCTGACGGGACAGCGCCCGCTCAACGTGGTGAACCCCGAGGTCTACGCGCCGGGCGCTACACTTCGACGGCTATGACGAGCGCGGAGCCTGTTCGCTTTTGCCCGCGGGTAGCCGAGCCGAGCTCAGCGAAATTAGCTGGGCTCGGGGGAGGAGAGGAGCCGAGTCTCGACACGTAGGAGCCTGCGGTCGATGACTTCGACTCCCGCGCGCATCTCGGCGCCGAGGCGCTCGGTCAGCGTGACGACACCTTCGGCGCCGAGCGCGATGTCGGATTTGAGGCCTTCGGCTACCACGCCCATGTGTCGGCGGGTTTCGGCCGCCGAAGCATCGATCCGGGCGCCGAGTCGCGCTTCTGACGCCGAGATCGCCCCGGTGAACTCTCCACGGATACGATGTTCGGAGTCGCGGATGGCGGCGAGAAGATCGTCGCGAAGGCGCTCGAGACCGGCGTCATCCACTGCCATAGCAACGTAGTCTCATCGGTCGCAACGGCACTGTCAATCGTATCGATTCCACGACAGGTGCCAGATTCACGATCTCGCCGCTCCTGCTTCGCGGCGCCTTACTGCTTCACCGCGCCAAAGGTGAGGCCGGTGACGATGTGCCGCTGGGCGAGCAGGGCGACCAGCAGCACGGGCAGCGTGATGAGCGTGGCGGCGGCCGCCAGCGTGCCCCAGTTGATCTCCTCGTACGAGATCATGGTGTAGACCGCGATCGGCAGCGTGCGCGTCGTCCGGCCGGCCAGGATCACCGAGAAGAGGAAGTTGTTCCAGGAGAACACGAACGACAGGATCGCGGTGGCGACCACGCCAGGCTTGACGAGCGGCAGCGCGATCCGCCAGAAGACGCCGAGGTGCGAGCAGCCGTCGATCAGGCCGGCGTCCTCGAGATCAGGTGGCACGTCCTCGAAGAACGAGATCATGACCCAGATGATGATGGGCAGCCCCACGATGAGATGCGTGAGGATCAGCGCTCCGTAGGTATCCACCATCCTGAGATTCCGGAAGAAGATGTACCAGGGGATCAGGTAGGCGATGCCGGGAATGATCCGCGCGACGAGGATCATCACGGCCAGCCGTTGCTGGCGCCAGTGGGCGATGGAGTAGGCCGCCGGGAGCCCCACCGCCAGGCCGAGCAGCGTGCAGCCCGTCGCCACGACGAGGCTGTTCCAGGTGTAGAGGAAGAACGGGTACTTCGTGAAGACCTCACGGTAGCCGGCCAGCGTGACGCTGAAGCGCACGAACGACGGTGGGTACGCCGTCGCCTCGATCTGGGGCTTGAGCGAGAGCGTGATCATCCAGTAGAAGACGAAGACCGTCGGCAGCATGAAGAGCCCGGCCAGCGCATAGAAGCCGGCCGTGGAGAGCCACCGGCGCCGCGCGCCGCCCCTCACCACGTCGTGCTCCTCCGCACCTTGATCAAGATCAACGACGCGCCCATGACGAGCGCGAAGAGCGCCACCGCCATGGACGCGGAGTAGCCCATGTTGAAGTACGAGAACGCCTGGTTGAAGAGCAGGATGTTGATGGTCTCGGACGAGTTGGCCGGCCCGCCCTGGGTCATGACGAAGATGATGTCGAAGGTCTTCAGCGCGTCGATGGCGCGGAACAGGATGGCCACGACGAGGGCCGGCCGCAGCAGCGGCAGCGTGATGTGCCAGAGCGCTTGCAACGGCGTGGCGCCGTCGAGGTGGGCGGCCTCGTACGGCTCGCGGGGAAGGCTCGCGAGGCCGGCGAGCGCGATGAGCATGATCAGCGGCGTCCACTGCCAGACGTCGACGAGCGCCAGCGCATAGAGGGCGGTCTGGCTCGAGTACGTCCAGCGAAACGGGGACAGGCCCACGAGCGAGACCAGGTAGTTCGCCACGCCGAGCGTCGGGTGATACATCATCACGAACACGAGCGCGATGGCCGTCGGCGTCGCCACCATCGGCAGGATCGCGAGCGTGCGAAGCAACCCCCGCCCCCAGAATTCTCGATTGAAGAGCAGGGCCATGGCGACGCCCAGCAACGTCTCGGCGGCGACCGCGAGCGTGGTGAAGTAGAGGGTGCGCACCACGGCCTCGCGGAACCGAGCGTCGCCGAGGACGATCTTGCCGTAGTTCGCGAGACCGATGAAGCGCGGGCCGGTCAGGCTGGAGGCGAACCACTCGTGGAGGCTCATCCAGCCCGTGTAGGCGATCGGGTAGACGATGATCGTCGCGACGAGGACCACCGCCGGCGCCGGGAAGAGCCACGACGCGTGACGGTGCGCCCAGCGAGAGAGCACGCGCGAGCTAGCTCTCTGTACGGTTCAGGAGGTCCTGAAATTCCTTCTGTGCTTGCGCCAGCACCTGAGCAGCCGGCGCGCCTTCGATGCCCTTCTGGATGGCGACGCCGATGATGTCGCGATACTCGGTGACGCCGACGATCTCGGGCAGCCCCTGCCGGCCGATCTTGAGCGAGGCCTGATAGGCCTGATACCAGTCGGCGGGCATCTTCGGCTTGGCCTTCACGTCTGGGTTGTCCCACGTCGAGGTCCGGCCCACACCGACGCCGGCCATGAGCTCGCGCACCATGTTCGCCTTGTTCGTGGCCCACTGGGTGAAGAGGTACGCCGCTTCCTTGCTGCGGCTCTGAGACGAGACGGCCATGCCTGTGATGTAGATCGGCGAGAAGTGTCCGCCCGGCCCCGATGGCAGCACCGCGTACCCGACCTTGCCGACCACCTTGGACTTGGCGGCGTCCTCGAACTGGCTCGCGAAGTTGACGCCGTCCATGTACATCGCGACCTGGCCCTGCATGAACGACGCCGAGCACTCGTACCAGTTGAAGTTGACCACGCCGGGCGGCCCGTATTGCCGGAGCAGCCGCGCGTAGAGGTCCAGCGAGGACACCTGCTCCTTCGTGTCGAGCGCGGCCTTGCCGTCCTTGAGATACGTGCCGCCCATCGGAAACAGGATGCTCGGGTACTGGGTGGCGTTCGCGTTTTTGAGCCCGCGCAGCACGATGCCGTAGGTGGCGGGCGGCGCGTGGAGCTTCTGCACGAGCGGCTCGAGGTCAGCCAGCGTCTTCGGCGGCGTGACGCCCTTCGACCCGAACAGATCCTTGCGATAGAAGACGACGTTGGCGTCGATGAACGCCGCCAGCGCCGAGATGCTTCCGTCCGGCTGGGTCACGCCCGCGCGAGCGCCCGGGGTGAAGTCGTTCCAGTCGAAGTCGGGGCTGGTGAGGCTCTTGTCGTCGAGGAACTTGTTCAGCGGGTGGTACCAGCCAGCCTTCCAGAAGCGCTTCTTCTCGACGTGGAGCGAGGTGAAGAAGGCGTCGATCCCGCCCGAGTTCGCCGTCATCTCGACGGTCAGCTTCTGCCGCGCCTGGATCTCCGGCAGCGTCTCCCACTTCACCTTCATCCCCGAGAGCGACTCGAACTCGGGGATGTTCTTCTCGAGCACGTCGATGAAGGGGTGCTTGGTCAGGAGCAGGAAGAGCTCTTTGCCCTGGAAGCGTTTCCAGGTGAAGCCCTGCGCTCGCGCCGGCGTCGAGACAAACGGCCCGGCGGCGACGCCGGCGGCCACGGATTTCAAGAACGTGCGGCGGGTGAGTCGGCGATCGGCCATTGGGCGGCTCCCTCTCATCGAGTCGGCGGCATTGCCAGCGCAGCAGCCGCCATGCGCGTCAGCGGCGTGCGCGCCGACACCCTATCGCCGTTCGGCCGCTGGCTCAAGCGCGTTGGCCAATGTCGGTAATCTGGCCTCGCGAGGCGGTGTATCGCGCTTGGGGCATTGACCCGTGGCGACGCCGGGCGTTAGCGTGCACGGCATGGCCGAGTCCACGATCAGAACACGACGCTGGACCCGTCGGGAGTACAGCCGGCTGATCGACGTCGGCGTGCTCCACGAAGACGATCCGATCGAGCTCCTGGAAGGACGACTCGTCGTCGCCGAGCCTCAGCACACTCCGCATGCCACGGCGATCGACCTGGCCGGTGAAGCCTTGCGCCAGGCGTTTGGAGCGGGCTGGCGTGTCCGCATCCAGCTTCCTCTTGGGCTCGGGCCCGATTCCGAACCGGAACCCGATGTCGCGGTCGTGCGTGGCGATGCCCGCGACTTTCTGGCCGACCATCCGGCCACCGCGGCTCTCGTCGTGGAAGTCTCCGACGCCGGCCTGGAGCTGGACCGCCGGCTGAAGGCGCGCATCTATGCGCGGGCACGCGTCACCGACTACTGGATCGTCAACCTCGTCGACCGCGTCGTGGAGGTGCACCGCGATCCGATCGCCGCCAGACGCCGCCGGTCACGCTACCGCGACGTCACTGCCATGGCCGCGCGCGAGCGCCTCGTTCCGCTCGCCGCGCCGTTCTCGTCGATCCTCATCGCCGATTTGCTGCCGTAGGGCGGGGTGCTCTGTCCCAATCTCACGGATGGCGCGAGGCAAGCAATGAAGACCATCTCGATCACGGAGCTGCACGAGCGGACCGGCGCCTGGGTGCGTAAGGCCGTCGAGCTCGGCGCCATCGTCGTGACCGAGCGCGGCAAGCCGCTGGCGCGGCTCGAAGCGGTCCCCGAGGCCTGGTCCGCGAATCCATTTCGAGCTCGGCGACTTCGGCCAGGCTATGCGCGCCTCAAGGGTAAGCTTGGCCGGGGAACTGACAGTACGGAGATGATCTCCAGTGACCGCGGAGTTCCACGTAGACGACTCCGACGCGCGATCGCTCACAACTGATCCTCGTGCGCCGCAGGAAGTCGGCGGCCTTCGCGGATCACGTGGCGCGTCCCGAAGCGGCGCGTCGCCTTCACCTCGTTGCCCGCGCCGTCCGTGTAGGTGAAGTGGCCGTCCTCCAGGTCCATGACCACGGCGTCGCCGGTCATGCCGGGTACGAGCGATCCAAGCTCGGACGATTTTCCAATCGCCGCGGCAGCGCGGCTCGTCACCGAGGCGACCACGTCGTCGAGCGTCATGCCGAGGGCGAGGAACTTCGACATCAGGGCGCGCAGGTTGTAGACGATCCGTCCGGCCGGTGGCGTGTGCAGGTCGGTGCTGATGGTGGTCGGCAGCAGGCCCTCCGCGATGGCCCGCCGGGCGACTTTCACGTCGCAGTGGATCGACGCGTGTCCTACGTCCAGCACCACGCCGCGCTCCTTCGCCGCTCGCACGGCAGCGCGAATGCGGCCGTCGGGGCCGAGCACCTGCTCGGCATTCCCATTGAAGATGTGCGTGGCGACGTCGCCTTCGCGAAGGTGCTCGAGGATCTCGTCGAGCGGGATCGGCGTGTCCGAGACGTGCACCATCAGTCGGACACCGGCGAGATCGGCCGCCTGCCTGCCGCGCCGCAACGCCTCGCGCGCGTTGGCCTGGTTCCCCTGCCCGGTCGCGCCGTGGGCGATGCGGACCTTGATGCCGAGGACGAGGCCGCGATTCTCGGCCGCGGTGCGCGCCGCCTCCTCGACCTGGGCGAACTTGATGTCCGCCAGCTCGGGCATGATTCGATTGATCGTGAGCCCCGTCGCGCTGATGTGGAGGAACGCGAAGACGCGCGTCTGGTAGGTCGGGATCACGTAGTCGCGGAGCCCGCGCAGCGTCATCCACCCCGCGCTGCCCGCATCCACCACCGTAGTGACGCCGTTGGCGAGCGAGGTCTGGTCGGCGTGACGACCGGTGGCGAGACCGTGGTAGACGTGCGTGTGGATGTCGATCAGCCCGGGCGTGACGAGCGCGCCCGCCGCATCGATCACCTCGGTGGCCTCGCCCGTCAGCGTCTCCGCCACCGCGGCCACCTTGCCACCCCTGAAGGCCACATCACGTCTCGCCGAGATCGATTGCGCGGGATCGACCAGCGTGCCACCGCGGACGAGCAGGTTCCAGGCCGGCGCCATCTCTAATCTCCCCGCGGCCGCGATGCGGCGGCCGCCTGCTGAGCGGCGAAGACCGAGCGATAGCCGACCTGGTCCCACCGGGGCGGTAGCCGGGCCGGGTACGGCTCCATGTGCACGTGCGTGGGCTCCTGGCCGCGCACGAGCACGCCCGTTTTCGACGTGGGCGTCGGCGTGGGTGTGATCGGCAGCGCGTCGGCCGCCGAGTAGACGTTGAGGAGCAGCGGCCGCATCCGCGAGGAGTAATTGGCGGCCGAGCCGTGGACCACGCGGCAATGGATCAGGACCACCGTGCCCGCCGGCCCGCACAGCTCGGTGGTCGTATCGGTGGGCAGCGTCGCGACGTCGCGGGGGACGATGGCGCCCGTCCACCGGCCGGCGTCGTCGAACTGATCGAAGATCGTTCCGCGATGCGTGCCCGGCAAGGCCGTGAGCGGCCCTTGCTCGGGGCCGGTATCGTCGAGATACACGCCGAACGTGAGGACGCCGAAGTTCGTGTGAGGCCACGCCTGGATGTCCTGGTGCCAGCGCACGGCGTCGCCCCCGTCGGACCATTTGAAGTTCAGCTTCGAGCTGTGGAAGCGAATATCAGGTCCGACCAGGTCGGCGACGAGATCGACGACGGCCGGATCTTTCGCAAACGCCCACAGGTCGGGGTGCTGATCGACGGCCTTGCGCAGCCGGCGGATGTTCGGCTTCTCTGCGGAGTGATCTGGCGCCAGGTCGAACTGATCGTCCGAGGCGGAGAGCGCGCGCGATTCCTCGATCTTCACTGACACGACCTCTCGCAGCCGATTGAGCCAGGCGGCGCCGACGTTGCCGGGCAGAGTGAGAAAGCCGTCAGTGAAGTAGCGCTCGCGCTGACGCTGTTCGAGCACCAGCGGCGGATGCTGCAGCACGCGTTCCGGGGTCATCGCGATCTCCCTCTTAGCCGATCGGCTCGTGCTCTTCCGTGATGAGCACCAGGCGGTCGGCGTGGCTCTCCCGCGAGTGGGCCAGCGCGATCCTTCCGACCTCGGACGACCATGCCGCGTCGAGCGCGGCACGATTGTCGAACCACAGCTCGGCGATGCCGTCCCACGGCTCCTTGCCTTCGTGAGTCGTCGAGCCGGTGACCAGGCACACGCGATACTTCCTCAGGGCGGGCAGCTTCTTCGCGTAGGGGACGTGCTCCTCCAGCCACCAGCGATGGAATCGCTCACGCGTCCAGCTCTCAGAACGCCGCAGCAGCACGACGACCTTGATCATGCGCTCCTCCACTCGGCGCGATTGCGCGAGCGCTCCCCCTTATTGCGCGAGGGCTCCCCCGTCGATGACCAGCTCGCTGCCGGTCATGTACGCCGAGTCGTCGGATGCGAGATAGAGCACGGCGGTCACGATCTCGGCCACCGTTCCCATCCGTCCGAGCGGCACACGTTGCAAGCGTCGCTGGAGCGCGTCCTTGTCGGGAATGGCGCTGTGGAGCATCTCGGTGTCGATCGGGCCGGGGTGCACGGAGTTGCAGCGGATCCTGTCCTTGGCGTGCTGGCTCGCCGTCACCTTCGTGAAGATGCGGATGGCGCCCTTGCTCGCGGCATACGCGGGCTCCTGGTGCAGCGACTGCCCGATGCCCGCCACCGAGGAGATGTTCACGATCGAACCGCCGCCGGCGCGGCGCATCTCGGGAATGGCGTACTTCGTGCCCAGGAAGACACCCTTGGCGTTGACGGCCATCACCTGGTCCCACTCGGCCGCCGAGCGGTCCTCGATGGCGACCCGCGGGATGACGATCGCGGCGTTGTTGATCAGGACGTCGAGCTTGCCGTAGCGGCCCGTCGCAGTCTTGACCGCGGTCTGCCAGTCCGCCTCGCTCGTGACGTCGAGGTGGACGTACACGGCCTCGTGTCCGGCGGCGCGGATGGCGGCCTCCACCTTCTTGCCCTCGGCGTCACGGATGTCGCCGAAGACGACCTTCGCGCCCTCGCGCGCGAACGTCTCCGCCTCGGCCGCCCCCTGGCCACGGGCCCCACCACTGATCAACGCGACCTTCCCGTCGAGCTTTCCCATGTCGATCTCCCTGTTCGGCCTGCGATGCGTGACTCACCCGGCCAGTGGACATCGGCGGGATTCTAGAACATCTTGTCGTCGAGGAGGCCGGCCGATGGTCCCAGCCCTGATTCTTTCGTCCGATTCCCACGTCTTCGAGCCGCCCGATCTGTGGACGACCCGGATCGACGCCGCCTTCCGCGACCGCGCGCCGCGGATGGAGCGCATCGACGGCGCTGACGAGATCGTGATCGAGAAGGATCAGATCCTCTCCGGCATCGGACTCATCTCGAACGCCGGCGCCCGGTTCGAGATGCCGGAGACGATCTCCGGGCACGGGCGCTTCGAGGACGTCCCGAAAGGCGGCTACGACCCCGAGCAGCACCTGGCCGACATGCGCCTGGACGGCGTAGCCGGCGAAGTGCTCTACCCATCGCAGGGGCTGTTCTACTTCCGCGTCGCGGATTCGGCGCTCCAGGCCGCGATCTTCCGCGCGTACAACGACTGGCTCGCCGAGTTCTGTCGCACCGATCCCGCGCGGCTCAAGGGAATCGCCATGATCAGCATGGACGACGTCCCCAGCGCGATCCGTGAGCTGGAGCGCGCCGCGCGCCTGGGCCTCGCCGGCGCGATGATCACCGAGTATCCGCTCGAGGACCGGCGCTACGACCAGCCCGAGTACGAGCCGTTCTGGGCCGCCACGCAGGCGCTCGACATGCCGCTGAGCCTGCACACGGCCACGCGACGCCAGGGCAAGATCCGCGGAGCCGGCGCCAAGACGCTGCGCGACGCGAGCAGCCGGGCGACCAAGGCGTTCTATCCGGCGCTGTCGATGTGCGACATGATCTTCTCGGGCGTCTTCGAGCGCTATCCGCGCCTCACGCTGGCCATCGTCGAGTTCGAACTGTCGTGGGCGCCGCACCTGCTCGGGACGATGGACTACACCTATCGCGAGCGCCACGAGGAGGCGATCTACCGGTTCAAGGGCGACATGCGGCCGTCTGACTTCTTCCGGCGCAACGTCGTGCTCAGCTTCCAGGAGGACGCCATCGGCATCCGTCTGCGGGACGCGATCGGCGTGGACAACATGATGTGGGGCTCCGACTACCCCCACAGCGAGTCCACGTTCCCCCGGTCGCGCAAGATCCTGGCCGAGATCCTGGCCGGCGTCCCGGATGACGAGCAGGTCAAGATCGTCGGCGCCAACACCGCGCGGGTGTACCGCTTCGACGTGGCGCGGCTCTCCGGAGGCTAGGCGATGCTCGAAGAGCCGACCTCTCTCCGCATCGACGATCCGGGCGTGCGGGCGCTGTTCACCGAGGCCGCGCGCTTTCAGTCGTGGCTCGACGTGGAAGCCGCGCTGGCCCAGGTGCAGGCCGAGCTCGGCATCATTCCCGAAAGCGCCGCGCGGGAGATCAGCCGGAAGGCGCACCTGAAGCACCTGGACCTCGGGGCCGTGCGGTCCGGGCTCGCGAAGACCGGCCATCCGCTGGTGCCGCTGGTCTGGGAGCTCGATCGCGTCTGCGAGAACGGCGCCGGAGGTTACGTGCACTGGGGCGCGACGACCCAGAACATCACGCAGACCGGCCAGCTCCTCCAGGTGCGGCGGGCCCACGACATCTTCCTGCGCCAGCTCGCGGCGATCCTGACCACGCTCGCCGACCTCGCCGAGAAGACGAAGGACGTCCTGATTCCGGGCCGCACGCACGGCCAGCACGCGGTGCCGGCGACGTTCGGCTTCAAGGTGGCGGTGTGGATCGACGAGCTGTGCCGTCACGTCGAGCGCCTGCGCGGATGCGAGCATCGCGTGTTCGTGGCCATGCTGGGCGGTGGCGCCGGCACGCTCGCCTCCCTCGGCGAGCTCGGGCGCGCCACGCAGGAGAAGATGGCGGCCCGGCTCGGCATGAGAGCGATGACGGTCCCCGCGCGCACGATCGGCGATCACCAGGCCGAGTACGTCCTGCTGCTCGGCATGCTGGCGGCGACCGCGAGCAAGATGGCCCGCGAGATCTACACGCTCATGAAGCAGGAGTTCGGCGAGGTCGAGGAGCCGGTGCCGCCCGGCACCGTGGGCAGCAGCACGATGCCGCAGAAGCGCAATCCCAAGCTGTCGCAGGACATCATCGCCGCCGCGGCGCAAATCCGCGCCGTCGTGCCGCTGGCCCTGGAGGCGATGCAGACGGAGCACGAGGCCGACCGCACCACGAGCATCATGATGAGCCGCGCGGTGGTGCAGGCCTGCGAGCTGACCGGCGACATGCTGCAGCGGATGATCGTGCTCTTCGACGGGCTCCAGATCTTCCCGGAGCGGATGCGGGAGAACCTCGACCTCTCTGGCGGCCTGATCATGGCCGAGGCGCTCATGCTCGAGCTCGGCAGGCAGATCGGCCGGCAGCGGGCCCACGACGTGGTCTACGAGGCGGCGCAGGCCTCGGTCACCCAGGCGCGTCCCTTCAAGGAGATGCTGGCCAAGGATCCGCACGTGACCGCCGCGCTCACGACGTCCCAGATCGACGCCCTGCTCGACCCCGCGCATTACACGGGGCTCTGTCGTCAGTTCGCCGAGCGTGGGACGGCGACCGCGCGCAGGATCGCCGCGATCATCGGGCGGTGAGCGGCCGGCGGCTCACGTCACCGCGATGCAATCGATCTCGATGTCGAACGGGCCCGGCCAGCTCGGCACGCAGAGAAAGATGCGCGCCGGCTGGTCGACCGGGAAGTACCGCCCGTAGCTCTCGTTGAACGTGGTGAAATGGGCCGGATCAGAGCAGTAGACGTTGCACTTGACCACCCGCGCCATGGACGAGCCGGCCGCCTCCAGACAGCGCCGCATCTGATCGAGCACGATCTCCGTCTGCCTCGCGAGGGGTTGCCGCAAGAGCTCGCCCGTCTCCGGGTCGAACGGCGGCAGGCCAGACACGAAGACGAACCCGCCGGCCACGACGACCGGATTGATCGGGCCCTTCCGGCGGGCCTCCAGGTAGGTCGAGAACGGTTCCACGCGAATGCCGATCCGATCCATCGTGATACCCTCACATATCAGGGTGTGTTGATGTGTGCATGAAACATATCAGGCCTCGCTGATGGATGCAAACCCGCGGCTGCTCGCGCTCACCCGGGCCCTCGCCGATCCCCTCCGCCTCGCGGTGCTCCACCGCCTCATGACCGGCCCGGCCACCGTGTCGGAGCTGATGGCCGTCGTCGGCGCCGAGCAGTCCCGGTTGTCGAACCATCTCGCCCTGCTGCGGGAGCGCCGCCTGGTGCGAACGACCCGCCAGGGACGGCACGTGATCTACGAGCTCCACGACGCCGCGGTGGGGACCCTCGTCGAGGCGCTCGGGCAGATCGGGGGCGCGGCGCCGCGCACGGTCAAATCCGTGGCGATCGCTCACGCCCGGACGTGCTACGACCATCTGGCCGGGCGGCTCGGCGTGGCGATGTTCAAGGCGCTCGTCGATCGCAGGGCCGTGAAGCACCAGAAGGACGTTCCGGGTGACGTCGAGCTGGGTCCGCAGGCGACCCCGGTGTTCGAAACTCTCGGGGTGGACCTCGACGTGGTCACGCGCGAGCGCCGCCGTTTTGCCACCGCCTGCCTCGACTGGACCGAGCGCCAGCCCCACCTGGGCGGCGCTCTCGGCGCCGCCCTGTGGGCCGAGCTGGTCGCGCGCGGATGGATCGTGCGGCGTCCCGGCACCCGCGCGGTGGTTCTCACCGCCGCGGGCGGGCGTGGTCTCCGGCGAACGCTCGGAGTCGCCCTCGAGTGATCGTCAGTGCTCGAGCCCGAGGACGATCTGCGCGTTGTGGTGGAGGATCTTCTCGACGTCCTCGGCCGGCAGGATCGACTCGTGGAGGTAGTGGAAATTCTGCCGGTACGTCTCGAACGCGAGCAGGACGGGATAGTCGCTCCCGGCGACGAGATGATCGGCGCCGAAGGCCTTCCACGCACAGAGCAGCGCCGCCTGCGAGCCGTGACCGACGATGTCGTAGTAGAAGCGGCGCGCGGTCACGCTCGGGCGCTCCGGCAAGTTCGGGTGCTGGCGCGGGGCCTGATTGTCGAGCCGCTGGAGCAGCATCGGGATGATGCCCCCCAGGTGCGGGACGACGTATCTGATATTCGGGAAGCGTTCCGGGATTCGCCGGGCGATCAGGTGCAGGACGATCGCGGCGTCCTCGAGGGAAGCGCCCACGGAGACCGTGAAGCCGTAGTCGTTGATCATGGGCGAGCAGATGCCGTTCTGGATCGGGTGGTAGTTCAACACCGCGCGCCGCCGATTCATCTCTTGATAGAGCGGCTCGAACTCGGCTTCAGCGGTGGACCGGTCGAAGCACGAGCAGGTCATCGACACCCCGAGCATGCCGAGCTGATCGAGTCCTCGCTCCATCTCGCGCAGCGACGCATCGATGTGCGGCATGGGCAGCGAGACGACGGCGTTGAAGCGGCCTGGGTGCTTCCTCGCCAGCTCGGCGTAGGCATCGTTGATGAGCCGCGCCGTCGCGACGGCATCCGCCTCCTTCTCGGCGTACGGCGGGCTCGCGGCCGGCGAGAGGATCTGCATCTGAACGCCGGCGTCGTCCATCTGTTGCAGACGCGCCGGCAGGCCCGAGGGATCGTCGTTCCGGATCGTCCGCGCCGTGAGGGACCGCGCGGCCTCCGGCAGGCTGCGCCCGCCGATGCGCAGCAGCGCGTCGTTGTACGGCTTCGGGAAATAGTGGGCGTGGATGTCGACGATCATCGCTAGATCGCCGTGTAGCCGCCGTCGATGAGCAGGTCACTGCCCGTCATGAACGACGAGGCGTCGCTGGCGAGATAGACGGCCGCCCGCGCGATCTCCTCGGGGCGGCCGAGACGATTGAGCAGGTGCTTCGGCCCCATCATCGTGCGCGCCTCGTCCATGTTCTTGTGGCGCATGAGCATGCGCCGGGTCTCGACCGCGCCCGGCGAAATCGTGTTGGCGCGGATGCCCTGGCCCGCGTGGTCGGCGGCGAGCACCTTGGCGAGCTGAATCAACGCGCCCTTGGTCGCGCAGTAGGCCGGGCGCCCGGCCGCGCCGACGCGGCCGAGCTGCGAGGCGATGAGGATCACGCTGCCGCCGCCGCGCGCGATCATCGCCGGGATCGCCGCCTTGACCATCAGGAACGCGCCGGTGAGGTTGATCCGGATCACACGGTCCCAGGCCGCCTCGTCCAACTCGAGCACGGTCGCGGTCGTGTCGCGGTCGGCCGCGCCGTACATGAGGACGTCGAGGCCGCCGAAGCGCTCAACGGTGGCGGCGACCGCAGCCCGGCAGCTCGCGCCATCCGTCACGTCGAGATGCACGGGCAAGGCGTGAGCGCCGCTCTTCTCGATCTCGGCCGCCGTGGCCTTGGCCCCCGGCTCCTCGACGTCGGCACAGGCGACACGGGCGCCGGCCGCCGCGAACGCGAGCGCGGTCGCGCGCCCGATGCCGTTCGCCGCACCGACGACGATGGCGGTCTTCTTCTCGAGCGTGAAGGTCGAGTCCATCATCGTGCCTCCTTCAGACGAAGATCCTCGAACGGCGCCGAGTACCCGAAGCCGGGGATGCGGCCATCGCCGGCCTCCGCCACGCGCGGCCCGACGCCCCAGATGAACGCCTGCTCGAAGAGCGGGATCGCCATCACCTTGTCGCGGATGATCTGCTGGATCTGGTGGACCAGGGCCTCGCGCTTCTTCGCATCGAGCTCACGCGCCTGACGGATGTAGAGGTCGTCGATCTCGGGCAATGATCCGTAGGCGTAGACGCCGCTCTTGGTGACGTAGGGCTCGAGCCGTGTGGCCGCGTTGCCGAAGGCCGCCGTGATCACGTGGATGACGCCGTGGAGCTTCTTGTCGCGCCAGGCGGTGAAGTACGCCGCGCGCTCCATCGTGCGCAGGCGACTCTTGATGCCGACCGCCTGGAAGTTGCCCAGGATGGCCTCGCCCATCGAGTCGTAGGGCGGGAACGGATAGAAGTCGCCGGCGTCGAAGCCGCTCGGATAGCCGGCCTCGGCGAGCAGCTTCTTCGCCTTCGCGGGATCGTAGGCGGCTGGCTCCATCGCCACCGCGAACTGGAAGATCCGCGGCACGAAGTTTCCGGTGAGCCGGCCGAAGCCGAGCATCTCCGCCTGGTTGATGGCGGCCCGGTCGATGGCGTGGCTGGCCGCCAGCCGCACGCGCTGATCGGCCCACGGCGATTTCGGATCCCACTGCTCGGGCAACTCGATCCAGAACGCGCCGCTCACGAGCGGCGCGGCCAGGCGAAAGCCCGAGACCTTGCGCACGGCGTCCGCAGTGGGCCCGGTCAAGAGGTAGACGATGTCGACCTCGCCGGCCCGGAGCGCGGCCGCCCGCGTCGCCTCCTCGGGCATGGAGCGCATCACCAGGCGCTTCACCGCCGGCGCCTTGCGCCAGTAGCCGTCGAAGGCCTCCAGCACGATCTCGATGCCCGGCTTGAACGAGACGACCTTGTACGGCCCGGCGCCGATGGGCGCCGCCTTGAACCCGTCGTCGCCGACTTTCTCGACGTATTTCTTCGGCACGATCCAGCCGGCGCCCGACGCCGTGGTGCCATAGAAGGTGATGAAATCCGGCCACGGCTCGCGGAGGACGAAGCGCACCTGCCCGGGGTCGAGGATCTGCACCTCCTTGACCTTGTCCTTGAGCAGCTTGGCGCTGGCGCCCTTGTACCGGTCCCACGAGAACTTCACGTCGTCCGCGGTCACCGGCTCACCGTTGTGGAAGCGGGCGCCCTTGCGCAGCATGAACGTGTACGAGAGATGATCCTTGGCCTCCGTCCACGACTCGGCCAGGCTCGGCGTGGTGATTCCCGGCGGCATCGGTTTCACCAGCGCATCGTGGACGGCGTACATGACCATGAAGGGCGTGTTGAACGCTTCCGTCTCCGCGGGATCGAGCCAGCGGGCGGCGAGGGTGACGTGGAGACCCCAGCGCATCTCGCCCGGCGCCGCCTTGCCGCCCTGCGGGTGAGCGCGCATCGGGTCGGCGAGGACGAGGACGCACAGGATTACACCGAGCAGCACGCGGTGACGAGCGCGGGAGCGTCGCGTGGCGCCCATCGTCAATCCACCACCGCGATCACCTCGACCTCGACGAGGAGGTCGGGGTGGGCCAGCCGGCGGACCTCGACGGTGGTGCTCGTCGGCAGCGCGCCGAAGTATTCCATACGGACGTCGGTGTGCTTGAAGAACTCCTCGATGTCGGTAACGTAGGTGTTCGTCTTCACGATGTCGCCCAGCGTGGCCCCGGCGGCAGCCAGCGCCGCCTTGACGTTCTCGCCCACCTGACGGATCTGCGCGCGCATGTCGCCGCGCCCGACGGCGTCGCCGTTCCGGTTCCGCGCGAGCTGGCCGGACACGAAGACCGTCTTCTTCCCTTCGACGACCACGACGTGGGAGTACAGCACGTGCCCGCCCACCACCCGCTTGCTCAGAGCCTCCGGCTGGATGTTCTGGCGCTTCATGGCCTCTCTCCTTGGTCTCGATCTCGACGTACGATAGCGCAATCATCAGCGGCCGGGAGGACCAACCGAACATGCTGCCGACGCACGGGCGCTACGACTACTCGAACATCACGACACGACCCGACTACACGTGGCCCGGCGGGCGGCGGCTGGCCGTCTACGTCGCGCTCAACATCGAGGCCTTCGGCTTCGGCGTCGGCAAGGGCGCGGCCATCGCGCCGCCCGACCAGGCGCAGAGCCACAGCGTCTTCAGCTGGCGCGATTACGGCAACCGCGTCGGCATCTGGCGGCTGTTCGAGCTGCTCGACGAGCTGGGCATGCCGGCCGAGGCCCAGATGAACACGGCGATCTACGAGGCGGCGCCCGACATCCCCGAGCGATTGCGCACGCGGGGTGACGAGATCCTCGGTCACGGCGTGACCAACTCCGACGAGCAGGGCCATCTGAGCGAGGACCAGGAGCGCGCGCTGATCGCCGGCGTCACGGCCACGATCACGAAGCACGAAGGCGCGGCACCCGTCGGGTGGATGAGCCCCTGGCTCTCGAACAGCACGCTCACGATGGACCTGTTGCAGGAGGCGGGCTACCGGTACGTGATGGACTGGACGATGGACGACCAGCCCATCTGGATTCGCACGCGCAAGGGCCGGATTCTCGCCATGCCGTATCCGATCGAGGTGAACGACACGCGCGGGATCGTCTGGTATCGCTACACGGCGGACGAGTTCGCGGATCTGATCGTCGACCAGTTCGACGAGATGCTCGCCCAGTCGGCCCGCCAGCCGCTGGTGTGCCCGATCTCGCTCCACCCGTTCGTCACCGGTCGGCCGTACCGCATCCGCCGGCTGCGCCGCGCGCTCCAGCACATCCGCCAGCACCGTGATCGCGTGTGGCTGACGCGGCCGCGCGACATCTGCGCCCACGTCGAGTCGCTGCCGGCCGGCATCGTCCCGGGAGGCCGCTGATGCCGCACGCGGCGCGGCCCAGCGCGAGGAGGCTCACATGAAGATCGGCGTCGTGCTACCGCAGACCGAAATCGGGAACGACCCCGTCGCCATCAAGGCGTACGCCGAGGCCGTCGAGGGCATGGGGTTCACGCACATCCTGGTCTTCGATCACGTGCTCGGCGCCAATCCCGCCCGCCCGGGCGGGTGGAAGGGGCCGTACACGCACCGCCACGGCTTCCACGAGCCGTTCGTGCTCTTCGGATTTCTCGCCGCCGCCACCCGCCGGGTCGAGCTGGTGACCGGCATCATCATCCTGCCGCAGCGCCAGACCGCGCTCGTCGCCAAACAGGCAGCGGCCGTCGACGTGCTCTCGGGCGGACGGCTGAGGCTCGGCGTCGCCGTCGGCTGGAACCCGGTGGAGTTCGAGGCGCTCGGCGAGGACTTCACCACGCGGGGCCGGCGGATCGAGGAGCAGATCGAGGTGATGCGCGCGCTGTGGACCCGCGAGCTGGTGACGTTCACGGGCAAGCAGCACCGCATCTCCGACGCCGGCATCAATCCCCTGCCCGTGCAGCGGCCGATCCCGATCTGGATGGGCGGCGAGAGCGCGGTCGTGCAGCGACGGATGGCGCGCATCGCCGACGGCTGGATGCCCCACTTCCGGCCGGGCGCGCCGGCCCAGGCCGTCGTCGATCGCCTGCACGGTCTGGTCCGCGAGGCGGGCCGCGATCCGAAGGCGTTCGGCATCGAAGGCCGCATCGCGCTGTCCCAGGTTCCGCAAGCCGAATGGAGCAAGGAGCTGGAAGGGTGGCGCGCGATGCGCGGCATCAGCCATCTCTGCGTCCACACGACCGGGCTCGGCCTGGCGAAGCCGGCCGATCACGTGGAGATGCTTCGGCGCTTCCGCGAGGTCGTCGGGCTGAAATAATCAGGGACGGGGGAGACGCTCGCGGAGCAGCGTAGCGATCTCCCCCAGCCCCCGGTTCATCTCCCGGCTCATCTCGGCGAAACCGCGCGTTAGATCACGACGGATACCCCGGAGATCGAAACGAACCAGCTCCACGGTTCGTTGCGATGATCCGCTGATGCCGAACCCTAGCGCCAACGCGAGTCCCACGGCACTCAGAATGACGCCCAGGTCGCGGAACACGCCGACGTATTCGAGCACCGCAACCGCGATGGTAAACGCGATCGAGATGACCATCAGGGTCAGCCAGATGTTCCAGGACTTCGGCTCGGGCTCGAGCTCGTCCGACATCCTCAAGCCGAGAGAATCCGCTCGCTCGGGATCCACTTCTTGTTGTAGGTGTACGGCCGCACGTCCGGCTTCCAGCGTCCGATGTCGGAGGTCTCGTTCCACGACTTCGACATCGGCAGGTCGGCGCGCGTGACCTCGTACGCGCAGAGGTAGCGGGGCTCGCCCTGGGTCGCCGTCCGGTAGCGGACGGCGTTGACGCAGCCGTCCAGCTTCAGCAGCAGCGGCAGGTGCTCGTTGTCGTAGAGGTCGTTGAAGAGCGCCTCGCGGTGCGGCTCGACGTCCATCATGACCCAGAACACGTACGGGGTCTTGCCGGTCAGCGCCGCGTTGCCGCCCACCCACTCGTAGCGGGCGAGATGGCGGTTCATCGTGTGCGGGCGCACCGCGGTCGGCCAGCGGCCGGCCTCGCCGGCGGCCTTGAACGCCGCGCTGTCGAGGACGTCGAGGCCGTCGAGCTCATAGGCGGCCATGTAGCGCGGCTCGGTCGCCGACGCCTGCCGGTACCGGCTGGCCCGACGCACACCCTTCACCGCGCGGAGATTGGGGACGTGCTCCTTGTCGTAGACGTCGTTGAAGGTCGCTTCGTGATCGTGGGCCACGTCCATCCGCACCAGGTAGAGCCCGTGAGCCGCCATGTAAGTCCTCCAAACTCCGGTTCAGGGAAACAGACGCGTGTCAGGGAAGGTCGACGATCTCGACCCAGTTCGGGTTCTTGCCCATCGGGTATTCCTTGAGCTTGGTCAGCCTGCCGCTCTCCGGATCGATCCGGTAGCTCGACAGCGCGTGGGAGAGCTGACCAACGGCCAGCACGTAGCGGCCGGAGGCGTCGATGTTGAAGCCGCGCGGCTGCTTCTCGGTCGGCACGCTGCCGATGGATGAAAGCATGCCGCTGGCCGGATCGACCTTGAAGCCGGCCAGCGTGCTCGACGTGCGCTCCGAGCCGTAGAGGAACTTGCCGTCGGGCGTGATGTGGAGATCGGCGGCCGACGGCTTGCCCTGGAAATCGGGCGGCAGGGCGCTGATGCTCTGCTTTTCCTTGAGCTGTCCGGTCGCCGCGTCGTAGTCGAACACGTAGACGGACGCATCGAGCTCACCGAGCACGTAGACGAGCTTGCCGTTCGGATGGAAGGCGAAATGTCGCGGGCCGGCCTTTTCCTTCACGCGGACGGACGGGGGCGAGCCCGGCGCCAGCATGCCGGTGGCGGCGTCGAACCTGAACACGTTGACGAGGTCGTTCCCGAGCGTCAACGCGACGACGTGCCGATTGCTCGCGTCGGGGAGGATCGAGTGAGCATTCGGGTGATCCGTCAAGACCTGGTGAGGCGGCAGCACGGTGCCCGGCGATCCGATCGGGTTCACGGTGAGCTTGTGGCCGGGATACGAAGCGCCGAGCAAGAATTTGCCGGTGCGATCGGTGGCGATGTACGCCATGCTGTCGGCGAGCGGGCCGCTGGCCACGTGCTTGAGCCGGCCGCTGGCGGGGTCGATGGCGAACCCCACCGCGAGCTTCGGCTCGCCACGCGTGCCGACGTAGAGGAACCGGCGATCGGGGCTCACCGCCATCGGCGTCGAGATCCCCGGCTTGGTGATCCCGGGGATCGCCACCTTCTCGATCACCGTCAGGTCGCCGCTCTGCCGGTCGAGCTGCAGCACGTGGATTTCGTTGCTCTCGGCGTTGCCGACGTAGACCAGCGTGGCGGCGCGCGCCGGCGATGCCATCAGCGCGGCCAGCAGGATGGCCGTGACGAGTAGCCCAGGCATGACGTCCTCCCTCGGGACAGGCCAGTTGCTCCGTTACACGGGATCGATGCCAACGACGGCGTTGAAGCGGCCGAACCCGGTGAAGAGCGCCGTGTGGACACCCAGCTCGACGATCTCGGCGTCGGAGAAATGACGCCTGAGCTCGGCGAACACACCGTCGTCCACCTTGTGGTGATCGCTCGCCATCAGCTCGGCGAACTTCAAGGCTGCGCGCTCGCGCGGTGTGAAGAGATCGGACGCGAGATTACCGAGCGCCGCGATCTTGACTTCCGTCAGTCCAGCTAGCCGGGCCCCGGCATAGCGGACCGTCGTTCAGTAGTGACACGCGTTCCGTTCGGCGACCTTCAACCTCACCAGTTCGATCAGCGTCGGATCGAGCACACTCTCCTTGGCCAGCGCCTTGCGAAACGCGGTGAGCGCCTTGACCGCGGGCGGATGGTGGGCCATCGTCCGCGCGCTCGCGGAAGTGCCGCTGTTGCGCTCGACCTCGTGACAGATCGCGCGAACGTCGTCGTCGACTTCGTGAAGCTCGAGGGGTCTCAGTCGTGCCATGGTCGCTCCTATTTCTTGAACGCGCCTTCTTGATCGAGCGCCATCAGCGCCTGGGCGCCGGTGGCGAACGTCGGGCCGCCACCCGGTACCGCGGCCGACTGGATGGCCTCCAGCAATTCGCGCTTGCTCGCGCCGTGCTCGATCGCGCGCCGCATGTGGGCGACGACGCCGTCCTTGGTGCCGCGAAACGCGAGGATGCCGATGATGACCATCTCGCGGTGCTTGATCGACAGCGCCTTGCCCTCGCCGATCGAGAGCTGGCTCAGCGGCTGACGGGCGGCGACGTACTCGGGATCCTCGCGGGCCACCCAGTCCCAGAACGGGTACCCGTAGGGGCTGACGGCCCGCCCGTTGGTGCTCTTCGGCTTGCTCGCAGGCTCGATGGTTCGTGCCGGCTTCGTCTCGGGACGGCGTGCGCTCATCGTGGCCTCCTGTCCGCCTCAGCGGATCTGCTTGTGCACGAACTCGATGATCATGTCGATGGCGCGATTGGACGCCGGCGAGCCGGCCTTGCGCATGATGAAGCCCTGCCCCTCTCCGTCGAACAGCTCGAGATCGACCACGCCACCTGCCTTGCGATAAGCGGCGACGAAGCGATCGAGCTGCGGCCGCGGATGCGCGAGGTCCTCGGTGCCCTGCAGATAGAGCACGGGCGGAAGCTGCGCGCGCTCGCCCTGCTCCAGCGCGCGGGCCGGGCAGCCCTCGTCCATCGCGGCCTCCGTCTTCCAGTACGCGTCGTGGCAGGGGATCAGCTCGTCGACTGCCAGTGGATACGGCTTGCCCTTGGCCTCGATGTCCTTCGCGTAGCGGTAGCGACCGAGCGGATCGATGACGGGCGAGGTCATGATCACGCAGCGCACGGTGGCGTCGACGGCCGGCGATCCGGCCGGCAGCGGCAGCGCTGCGTAGCGCGAGTCGGTGGGCCGCATCGCGAGCAGCATCGCCTGGTGGCCACCGCTCGAGTTGCCCATGGAGCCGACCATGTCGGGGCGGCTGCCCAGCTCGCTCGCCCGCGCCTTGAGCCAGCGAATCCCGTAGTGGATGTCCTGGAACGACGCCGGATACGGCGCGGCCGGCGGCTGGCGCCAGTCGAGCGCGGCCACGATCACACCGCTCTTGGCGAGCGGCTCATGGATCACCTTGTCGGCGAGTCGGTCCGAGCGACACCACGCCCCGCCGTGCAGCTCGACCATGATCGGAAACGGCCCGGTGCCCTGCGGCCGGTAGAGACGCATCAGGTACGGCGTGCTCGCGTGACGGATGTACTCGACGTCCTCGACCTTGATGTCGTAGCTCACGCTGACCTCCAGGTTTTCAGGGTTTGTGTGTCATGCACGGTTGTTGAGGAGCGCCACGGGTTTCCCGGGGCGCTCCGAACGTTGGGGAGTTTGAGGGGCCATGTCGGGGCCCCTCAAGTGCCGATCCCGCGCCCACGGATGTCGAGGGCGCCACGGCTTTGCCGGGGCGTCCCGAGCGTTGGGGGTATGGGGGCCATTTCGGGGCCCCCATTTAGATGGTCGCCTCGCCTACGAGCGTGGTGCGGCGCATGTCGCGAGGCTCGTGCACGGGGAACGGCCGTGCGCGGTGCATGGTACGACGGTTGTCCCACATCACGAGGTCGCCCACGCGCCACGTGTGGGCGTACACGAACTGGCGCTGCGTGGCGTGCTCCGTGAGATCACGCAGGAAGGCGCGCGCCTCCGGCACCGGCCAGCCGATGATGCCGCCCGCGTGCGACGCGAGGTAGAGCGACTTCCGTCCGGTCGACGGATGAGTGCGCACCAGGCGCTGGCGCACCGGCTTGAAGCGCGCACGCTCCTCCTCGGTGAAGTCGAAGAAGCCGAGCTGCTGGCGCGAGAAGATCTGCGAGTGCTCGCAGATCAAGTCCTCGATCTCGGCCTTGGTCTCGGCGTCGAGCGCGTCGTAGGCCGCGCGCATGTCGGCGAACTCCGTGTTGCCGCCCTTCGACGGGATCGCGCGCGCGTGCAGGATCGAGTACTTCGCCGGGACCACCTTGAACGAGCTGTCGGAGTGCCACAGCCGGTTGCCGATCGCGAACAGTCTCCGCCGGTCGTCCCGCGCGAAGACGTTGTTGTCCTTGTCGAGGTTGGACACGTCGGCGAAGGTCGTCGGCAACCGGTACTCGTCGGGAGCGCGCAGGCTGGTGCCGACCGCGTGCTCGAGCTCACCGAGGCCCCGGCTGAAGGCGAGCTGCTGCTCGTCGTCGAGCTTCTGATCGTGGAAGACGAGCACGGCGTACTCGTCCATCCCGGCATGGACCGCCTTGACGTCGGCGGAGGAGAGCGGCCGCGTGAGGTCGATACCGTCGACTTCAGCGGCGAAACAGGGACCGATCTGGCGAGTCGTGACGGGCATCGGCGGCAGCCTCCTCGGAACCGGTTGAGCCCCGCCGCGCACACCGGCGGCTGGCTCGGTACTGCAGAATCTTCTGAACGAGACGCCTCGTCAAGCCCGGGGTACCATCGGGACCTCGCGAGGAGGGAGCGATGGGGATCGTCGCACGCATGCTCACGCAGGAGCACGACGGCATTCCGGGGTACGCGGCGCATCCCGACGGACCGGGCTCGCGGCCGGGAATTTTGATGGTGCACCACGCTCATGGCGTCACGGCCGACTACAAGATCGACGCGTACCGCCTGGCCACCCTCGGCTACAACGTCCTCGCTCCCAGCCTGTTCAACATGTTCGGGATCCCCGGGACGACCCAGATCGGCCACGGCGCCGATCTGCAGGCCAAGCACTCGGATCCGGAGTTCCTCCAGAAGATCGACGAAGCCTGGCGCTACCTGACGGGGCGCATGAATTCCGATCCGGCCCGCACGGCGTGCATCGGGCACTGCATGGGTGGCCGACTCCTGATCCCGTTCGCCGCGGACCACCCGCAGGTACGCGCGATCGTCCTCTACTACCCATCCATCCGCGACGAGCCGGAGACCTCGCACCGGCCGCGCCACGCCTTCAAGCTCGCCCCGACGCTGAAGTGCGCCTCGCTCGTCTTCTGTGGCGGCAAGGACTACATCGCGACACCCGCCATCCAGGGCCCGCTCTGGCAGAGCTTCATCGCCAGCGGCTCGCCCGTCGAGTGGCATTTCTTCTCGGACGCGAACCACGGCTTCCGCCATCCGGACAACGAGGGTTTCCAGCCGCATTACGCCGACCTCGCCTGGCCACTCGTGACCGACTTCCTCCAGCGGAGGGTCTCACCATGAAAGAGCCCACGGTGGTTCGACTCGCTCAGACGGAGCGCGTCAGCTTCGGCCCGCTGTCCCACTACCAGCTGATCATCGGCGACGACGAGGGCTCGACGCCCGTCCGCACCGGCATCCAGACGGCGCAGCCCGGCTACGAGGCGCCGCTGCACTCGCATCCCTACGTCGAGATCCTCCACATCCTGGATGGCGCCGCCGAGGCGTGGATCGAAGGCCGCGAGGACGAGCCGATCGTGCTCGAGCAGGGCGACACGCTCGCGATTCCGCCCGACACCCCGCACAGCTTCCGCGTCCGAGGCGACCGGGTGCTCCGGCTCCTGGGCACTCACGCCTCGTCGAGACGTATCGTCGCCTACAAGGACGGCGCCCAGAGCGACGCGCGCGGCTACCGCGTCGTCGACTGACGGCGGTCCTGGGCACGAAGGCGCGATGATCGCCACGGCCGACGCCGTCGTCGTCGGCTCCGGCGCGTTCGGCGCCAGCGTGGCGTATCACCTGGCCCGGCGTGGCGTGCGCGTGGCGGTGCTCGAGCGCTCCGGCCTCGCCTCGCAGACCTCGCCGCGCGCGGCCGGGCTCTCGAGCCAGGTGCGCGCAACCCCGCAGCTCACGAAGCTCGCCCAGCGCGCGGTCGCGAAGCTCGCCGCGTTCACCGAGGAGACCGGCCAGCCGCTGCGCTTCACCCAGAGCGGCGCGCTCAAGATCGCGCGCACGGACCGCGACGCCGAGCAGCTCGCCCGGGAAGTGGCGCGAGGCCGCACCGCCGGCGTCCCCATCGACTTCGTCTCGGTCGCCGAGGCACGACGACGCCTGCCGATCCTCGGTGAGCGCGGCATCGTGGCGATCACGTGGAGCCCGACGGACTGCAACGTCGAGCCGTCCGAGCTGCCCATCGGCCACTGCCGCGCGGCGGAAAAGCTGGGCGCGGTATTGCTCCCGCACACGCCGGCCGAGGGCTTCGAGATCGGCGCGCACGGCGTGGAGGGCGTGCGGACGCCGCGCGGCACGATCGCCACGCGCGTGGTGGTGGACGCCGCCGGCGCGTGGGCGCGGCTCATCGCCCTGGGACTCGGAGGCTCACTGCCCGTCGTGCCGACGCGCCATCAACTCCTGATCACCGAGCCGATCGCCGGCGTCACGCCGGAGTTGCCCATCGCCCGCGTCATCGACGCCAACGTGTACGTGCGCCACGAGCGCGGCGGCCTCATGCTCGGCGGCTACGAGCCGGATCCGATGCAGATCGACCCGGCCGCGCTGCGCCCGGGGTTCGACGTCGCCGAGCTGCCGCTCGACATCGAGGTGCTCTGGCGCCTGGCCCGTAGCGTGAGCGAGCAGTTCCCGATCTTCCAGGACCCCGCGATCCGCGTCGCCGAGCACCGCGGCGGCCTGCCGACGATGACCGTGGACGATCGCTACCTCGCCGGGCCCCTGCCGGGCGTCGCCGGCGCGTGGGTGATGAGCGGCTGCTGCGTCGGTGGCCTCAGCGTCTCGCCCGCGCTCGGCGAGGCGATGGCCGAGTGGATCCTCGACGGCGCGCCGGGGCTCGACCTCTCCGAGATCTCCACCGCCCGCTTCGCGGGCTACCAGCTCGACGAGACGGAGTTGCGCGAGCGCTGCCGGCACGCGTACGCCACGCACTACCGCGCGGGCGGTGAGGCCCCGGCTAGCGACGCGGTCCGTTGACAGTCGAAGAGGATCGCCGCATCATGCGGGATCTTCGAGATCTGCCCGAGGTGATCTCCACGACGACGATCACGGTGTACGGCGCCGGTGCCATCGGTGGTGTGACGGGAGCCGCGCTCGCAGAGGCCGGCCACGACGTCCTGCTCGTGGACCGCGCCGTGGATCACGTGACCGCCATGAACGCGCACGGCCTCACGGTCGATCGCCGCACGGGCCCGTCGACGATTCGTGTGCGAGCGATCACGCCCGACGTGCTCGGCGCCGGCCTCGAGCTGGTTCTGCTCGCCGTGAAGTCCCAGGACACTCCGGCAGCCCTCGAGGTGCTGGCGCCGCGCCTGGCGACGGACGGCGCGATCGTGTCGCTCCAGAACGGGCTCAACGAAGAATTGATCGCGGCGGCCGTCGGCGCACGGCGCACCGTCGGATGTCTCGTGAACTGGGCAGCGGACTGGACGGGGCCGGGCCGCATCCTGCACGGCGGCGAGGGCGCTCTCGTCCTCGGTGAGCTCGACGGCCGAGCCAGTGCCCGCGTGCAGTCGCTGGCCAAGCTCCTCGACGTGGTCGCGCCGACGCGCGTCACCGACAACATCCTCGGCTACACGTGGGCCAAGCACGTGTACGGCGCGCTGCTCGTGGCCACGGCCGTCGTCGACGCTCACGTCTACGAGGTCGTCGAGCGTTCACACGACGTGCAGGCCATGCTGGTCCGTCTCGTGATCGAGAGCATGGACGTCGCCGAGGCCACGGGAATCAAGCTGCAGCCCTTCGACGAGTACGATCCCGCCGACTACCGCGCGGCCGCTGGTGGCGACGTGGCCGCTCGCCAGCGCGCGATGGCCATCATCGCCACGCACTATCGCGCGCACACGAAGACCAAGACGGGGATCTGGCGCGACCTGGCCGTGCGGCGCCGCAAGACGGAGGTCGGCGCGCTGCTGGGCGCGACGGTGGCCAAGGCCGGGCCTCTCGGCATCGCCATGCCGCTGACGGAGCGGCTCATCGCGATGATCGAGGATCTCGAGACCGGCCGGCGGGTCATGTGCTGGGCGAACGTCGACGAGCTGGTGAGCGTCCGATGACCACGCCCCGTTCAACGACCGCGCCCTGGGAATACCGCGATCCGCTCGAGGCGGCGCTGGCTCCCGAGGTGTCGGCGAAGACGCTCATGGAGCACGTGCGCACGATCGGCGCGTGGGAGCGCGAGTCCGGCAGCCCGGGCGAGGCCCAGGCATTCGACTACATCGAGCGCACACTCAAGTCGTACGGCGTCGAGGTGGAGCGCCGGGAGATCGAGGCGTACATAAGCCTGCCCCTCGATGGACGGGTCCGTCTCGACGACGGCACCGTCATCGAGGGGCTGACCCACTCGTTCTCGGCGTCTGCAGAAGGGCTGGAGGCCGAGGTCGTCGACGTCGGTGACGCGCGGCCCGAAGATCTCCGGCGCGCGGCGGGCAAGATCGCACTGATTCGCGGCCTCGCCTCCCCCGGCCGGGCGTGGGCCGCGCAGCAGGCCGGCGTCCTCGGCCAGATCCACGTCCTCATGGACCACCTCCACAACATGATCGTGACGACGATCTGGGGAACGCCGGCGCCGGAGACGGCGTGGCGGATCCCGGCCACGCCGTGCCTGTCGATCCTCGGCGCCGACGGCGAGCGCCTGCGCGGGCTCCTGGCCCGCGGGCCGCTGCGCGTCCGCATGACGACGCGCGTGCGCACGGGATGGACGCCCATTCCCCACCTGGTCGGCGAGCTCCACGGCCAGCGCGAAGACCGCTTCGTCCTGTTCTCCGGCCACGTCGATTCCTGGCATCACGGCGCGATGGACAACGGCACCGCCAACGCGACGATGCTGGAAGTGGCCCGGTTGCTGGCCGGGCGTCGCGACGCGCTCCGGCGCTCCATTCGCTTCGCGTTCTGGTCGGGGCACTCGCACGGACGCTACGCGGGATCGGCGTGGTACGCGGATCACGCGTGGCGCGAGCTACACCAGCGCTGCGTCCTCCATCTCAACGTGGACTCGACCGGCGCGCGCGGGGCGACCGACTACTCGACCCTGCACGCGACCGAGGACGCTCAGCGGTTCGCCGAGGCCGTCGTCGGCGACGTGACCGGCCAGCGGAGCCGAGCCCGGCGCTTCTCGCGCGCGGGCGACCAGTCGTTCTGGGGCGCCGGCGTGCCCTCCGCCTTCATGTCGCTCTCGGGACTGCCGAAGCAGGACACGGAGCTGTCACGGGCGATGGAGCGGCTGGTCGGCAGTGCGGGCTTTCCGTGGTGGTGGCACACGAAGGACGACACGATCGACAAGATCGACGCGGACGTCCTCGTGCTCGATACGAAGGTGTACCTGGCCTCGGCGCTGCGCTGGCTGAACGCGCCGGTGCTGCCGCTCGAGCACGGGCGCGCGGCTCAGAGTCTGCTCGCCGAGCTCACGGCACTGCAGGCCGCGGCAGCCGAGCGGTTCGATCTCTCGCCCGCCGTGGACGCGGCGCGCGTGTTGACGGAACGGCTCGAGCGCGTGGCCTCGGCCATTGCGCGCGTCGATCCCTCGGCGCCCACCGGCCAGATCGAGGCGATCAACCGCGGCCTCATGCGACTCTCGCGCCTGCTCGTGCCGCTCGGCTACACGAGCGGCGATCGGTTCACGCACGACCTCGCGCTGCCGATCCCGCCGCTCGCGGGCCTCCAGCGCGCGCGTGAGCTGCCGAAGCTCGACCCCGACAGCGACGACTACAAGTTCGCGCGCGCCGCGCTCGTGCGCGAGCGCAACCGCGCCGTGCACGCCTTCGACTCGGCCATCTCGGCCGCCGACGATCTGCTCGAAAGGAGCTGATGCCATGCGCACCTCACGACTGCTGGTCGGGCTCTCGGTGCTGGGCTTCGCCGCGCTGCTCGTTCCCTCGGTCGACGCCCAGAAGCGCGGCGGCACGCTCACGATCGTGCGCCCGACCGATCCCGTCTCGCTGGATCCGAACCTCGAGACGACGGCGCCCGGCGCGTGGGTCTACTTCAACATGCTCGAGGGACTGCTGACGCTCGACGAGAAGATGCAGGTCAAGCCGGCCCTGGCGACCTCCTACGAGGTGATGTCGCCGACGAAGGTGCGCTTCAAGCTCCGCTCGGGCGTGAAATTCCACGACGGCACGCCGTTCAACGCCGAGGCGGTGAAGTTCACGTTCGACCGCGCGCTCAAGGGCACGCCGCCGGCGCGCTGGGCGAGCCTCGCCGGCTCCCTGAGCCACGCAGAGGTCGTGGACAACCTCACGGTCGACGTCGTCACGCGCGAGCCGTACGGCCCAATTTTGAGGACGCTGGCCATGTACTGCATGGGCATCGTGTCGCCAACGGCCGTCGGGAAGATGGGACCGGACTTCAGCCGCGCCCCGGTGGGCACCGGGCCGTTCAAGTTCGTCGAGTGGAAGACCAACACGCACGTCATCATCGAGCGGAATCCCGACTACTGGGGAGACAAGGCGCTGGTCGATCGCGTCGTCTTCAAGGTGGTGCCGGAGGAAGGCGCCAGGATGATCGCACTCCAGACCGGAGACGCGGACATGGTGCTCTTCCCCTCCCCCGCCCAGCTCCCGGCGCTCCGGAAAGACGCGAAGTTCTCGGTGCACGAGACGACGGGCATCCGCGTCGTCTTCGCCGGGCTGCACGCGGGCATGCCGCCGCTCGACGACGTACGCGTGCGCCAGGCGCTCCTTCACGCGGTCGATCGGAAGGCGATCCTCGACAACATCATGGAGGGCTCGGCCGGGCCAGCCCTCGGCGTGCTCGCCCCGGGCGTGTTCGGCTACAAGGACATGCAGCTCGATCGCCTCTATCCGTTCGATCGCGCCCGGGCGAAGGCGCTGCTGGCCCAGGCCGGTTTCACGCCCGGCCCCGACGGCATCATGCAGAAGGGCGGTCAGCGGCTCTCGCTCTCCTGGCTATCGCAGCGAGGCCGCTATCCCAAGGACGGCGAGA